>Ga0209341_10002461_pt1 | contig 17585 bp, 13 predicted proteins | sample RifCSP13_2_FD_184020 | JGI IMG/M metagenome (GOLD analysis project Ga0209341, IMG submission 184020) | Soil microbial communities from Rifle, Colorado - Rifle CSP2_sed 13_2 (SPAdes) (version 2) | ecosystem: Environmental > Terrestrial > Deep subsurface > Rock core/Sediment | place: Rifle... | reverse complement strand
TTCCACCAATTGCAGGGGCAATTACCGTTTCAATTTCCAAATTCTTAAAGTGATCAACTATCTTCTCACAAATTTGCGTATTGTAATCGGTGTATTGCAAAACTTTTGCACATTGGAAGTATTGATTGCTATGTCTTCCTGATGTAAGAAGAAAATGACCTTCAAGCAATGCTTCGGTTTTATAAAACAAACTCAATAATTCTTGTTCGCTTAAGCTCATAAGAATCTCCAGCTAAATTTACGTATTTTCAGATTAGTGACTCTATCTTTTCTGCTAACTGAAAATCTTTATTTGTAACACCGCCATCACTGTGAGTTGAGATTGAAATCTTCACTTCGTTCCAGCTATGCATCAAAATATCAGGATGATGATCCATTGATTCGGCAGCGTCTCCAACTTTATTTACAAATGCAAGAGCTTCTCTAAAATTGGCAAGCTGAAATTCTTTACTTATTTGTTTGTTAGAATAAATCCAATCAACAAAAGCATTTAACTTCTCTCGAATTACATTTTCAGATAGTAACATAATAAAATTTCCTTCCTTGAATATTTTATCAGCGAATCTTTTTATTTTGTCGTGCTGGGACTTTTAAACTACAAAGAGCAAAATGTTCTACAAATATTTTGTCCCCAACGGGCCATTTCCAAATAATTTTGCGTTGCTGATTGTAAAGTCCCTTTAAGGACTCAATATTTATATTAATCAACAAAGAAAAATATGCCCAAATTCCGTATGGGATGAAATATATCCATTGCATATTAGAATTAAAAAAATCTTAAAATAAATTCTGTCCAAAATTATTTCATTTGTAAAAAAATTCTACATAAACTCATACTATATATAAAAAAAGCGTATTAAAAATTAATACGCTTTGTAATTTAAGAATTATTTGGAAATTTTAATTTTCCTCTGATCCAGCACTTTCTGGAGCTTTATCAGGAATATCAATCTGCGAATCCTCGTCAATAAAGATTATATGATCCGTATTCTCAAAATGTTTGGCAATTATTTTAGCTCCATCTTTAAATGAACCCCTGAGAATTTCTTCTGCAAGAGGATCTTCGACATATTTTTGAATAGCACGTTTCAATGGCCTTGCACCATACTTTTGATCAAATCCTTTATCAACTAAGAAATTTTTGGCGGATTGATCGAGGGTCAATACCATTTTATTATCGTGCATATTTTTATAAAGATCCTTCAACTCTATATCAATAATTTGCAAAATATCTTCTCTTTCCAGATTTCTGAAAACAATTGTTTCATCTAACCGGTTTAGAAACTCCGGATTGAATAATTTTTTCATCGCTTCTTCAACAGTGCTTTTCATATGAGAATATCTATCTGCTTCGGATTCACCGCCAAAACCATAAGAACCAATATTTTTGATATCCTTAGTCCCAATGTTTGAAGTCATGATGATTATTGTATTCTTGAAATCAACTTTTCTTCCAAGACTATCTGTGAGAACTCCATCATCAAGAACTTGAAGCAAAATGCTGAAAATATCAGGATGAGCTTTTTCAATTTCATCAAACAGTACAACCGAATAAGGACGTCTTCTTACTTTTTCTGTTAATTGACCGCCTTCTTCATAACCGACATATCCCGGAGGTGCACCAACGAGTCTGGATACAGCAAATTTCTCCATGTATTCACTCATATCAATTCGGATCAAAGCATCCTCGGAATCAAACAAATATTTTGCAAGAGCTTTACATAACTCGGTTTTTCCAACTCCGGTCGGCCCCAAGAAAACGAAACTTCCAATTGGTCTGCTTGGATTTTTCAATCCCGCTCGGGTTCTTCTAATAGCTTTAGATAATTTTTCTACCGCTTCCTCCTGACCAACAATATATCCTTTGAGAGCTGTTGCCATTTTCAATAATTTTTCGGATTCAGTCTGAGCAACTCTGTTAACAGGAATTCCCGTCATCATCGCTACAATGGTAGCAATATCTTCTTCGGTGACATCATAAACTATGTCGCGCGTTTTGGCATCCCAATCGCGCTTAGCTATTTCCAGATCATTTTGAAGATTTCTTTCTTTATCACGCAGACGAGCAGCTTCTTCATAATCTTGTTTTTTTACAACAGAAGATTTCTCTGCTCTTACTTTTTCAATTTCGGCTTCAAGATCAAGTATTTCTTTGGATACTTCAAAATTACCCATATGAACTCTTGAACCCGCTTCATCAAGAACATCAATTGCTTTGTCAGGTAAATGTCGGTCTGTTATGTACCTGTTGCTAAGCTTAACAGCCGATTCAATTGCATCATCAGAATATCTTACATGATGGTGTTCTTCATATTTGAACTTAATGTTTGTTAAAATTTGAATTGTCTCATCATAGCTCGGCGGTTCAACCATAACTTTTTGGAATCGGCGATCTAAAGCTCCGTCGGTCTCGATGTATTTTCTATACTCATCAAGAGTTGTGGCACCAATGCATTGAATGTCACCACGAGATAAAGCAGGCTTGAACATGTTAGAAGCATCTAATGAACCAGAAGCTCCGCCCGCTCCAACTATGGTATGCAATTCGTCAATAAAAAGTATAACATCACTGGCTTTTTCCAATTCATTCATCAATGCTTTCATTCTTTCTTCAAACTGACCGCGGTATTTTGTACCTGCTACAAGTCCGGCAAGATCTAATGTAACTACTCTTTTGTCCTGAAGAATTCTAGGAACTTTTTTCTGAACAATCCTTAAAGCTAATCCTTCTGCGATAGCAGTCTTTCCTACTCCCGGTTCTCCAATGAGTACAGGATTATTTTTCTTTCTTCTGCTAAGAATCTGAGCAACTCTTTCAATTTCTTTTTCACGTCCAATAACAGGATCGAGCTTATCTTCATGAGCAAGCTTGGTAAGGTCGCGTCCAAAATTATCTAGTACTGGAGTTTTTGTCCGATCAGCTTTCCTATCCGGGACAGGAATTGATCCTGATGGGTCTTTCGAACTTTTACTGCTCAGCATTGAGTTCAATTCTGAGCGTGAATTTTCATAAGTAACATTAAACTGATGAAGAATTTGTGTTGCAATATTATCTTCGTCTCTTAATAAAGAGAGTAAAAGATGCTCGGTCCCGATAACATCTGCCTTATAAATTTTAGATTCGATTTGAGTAATCTTTAAAACCTTTTCGGCTTGCTTTGTCAAAGGAATATTTCCGATAGTCATTGTTCCACCGGAAGTTCTGACTGTATCCTCGATAGCTTTTTTTAATTTTATGAGATCGCAATCAAGGTTTCTTAAAATTCTAACTGCAACACCTTGTCCTTCCCTAATAATTCCAAGAAGGAGATGTTCCGTTCCAATGTAGTCATGGCCTAACCTTAAAGCTTCCTCGCGGCTAAGTCTGATAACTTCTTGCAATCTATCCGAGAAATTTCCGTCCATGTTTTTTCCTTATTTCAGTTGTATACTGTCTAAACGTTTTTTTTTGCTTAAATGTTGCATTAAATATATAAATAATTAGTTAATACCTCAATTTAATGAAGATTACCCGAAATGCATCTATTTTTAATGTACAACTCATTTACAACTTGAGATATTAACTGTTAGTAAAAAATGACAATAATTATACCATTAAAACGAAGTATCAGTTTCCTTTGTTTTGAAAATCATCCTTTTCTAAACCTATTTTGATACAGATTATTTTTCTGCTTGGGTTCTATTTTTACTTTGTATTATGTTAAAGATTTGTTTGAAAAGAGAACAATTTTTTTACTGTCATAAATTTTAGTAATAATACTTACCACAATATTGCGAGATATGCCAGCCCGCCTTGGGCGGGCTGGCATATCTCGACCTAATCTTTCCACAAAGATGACCTTAATTTGATTTGTTCATTTTGGTTATATTTGATTTAATTAAAATTATTATCAACCTTGCAAAACCTTCTTCTCAATGATTCAAAAAAAATATACTCTTAAACGACTAGGTGAAAACCAAGTTAGTAAAAGAGTAATTGATGAAAAACAATTTTTAATTAACTACCAGGATGCATTAAACCCAGCACAGTTTGAAGCAGCTTCAGCATTGGATGGAGCTTACTTGATTATTGCGGGTGCGGGAACGGGAAAAACAAGAACATTAGTTTATCGCGTAGCAAGATTGGTTGAACTCGGATATGATCCAAAATCAATTTTGCTGCTTACTTTTACAAGAAAAGCCGCAAATGAAATGATGAATCGTGCGGCAGTTTTGCTTGATAACCGATGCTCAAAAATTTTAGGTGGAACATTTCACTCTTTCGCTAACCTTACTCTTAGAAAATATTATAAAGCCCTTAACCTTGATTCTTCCTTCACGATTCTCGATCAAGGTGATAGTGAAGATGTTATTAATCTAATAAGATCGCAAGCAGGTTTTATCTCCAAAGAAAAACGATTTCCTAACAAACAAACTCTGAACAAAGTTTTTAGTTTAAGTGTGAATACTGGAAAATCTGTTGAAGATATAATTGAAGAATCATATCCTCATTTCTTAGATGAACATGACAAAATATTGGGCATCAAGAAAGTATTTTCTGAATACAAACGCAAAAACAACTTACTGGACTATGATGATCTTCTTGTTTACTTAAAAAATTTTTTACATGATTTAAGCCCTTCGGCTAAATCAATGCTTTCAACAATTGAATTTGTAATGGTTGATGAATATCAGGATACGAACAAACTTCAAGCTGAAGTAGTGCTGGGACTTACTCAGCTTAATAAAAATATTATGGTTGTTGGTGATGATTCACAATCAATTTATTCTTTTCGTGGTGCCAACTTTAAAAACATAATTGAATTTCCGGTTCTTTTTCCTGAAACAAAAATAATTAAGCTCGAAGAGAATTACCGCAGCGTTCAGCCGGTTCTTGATTTTACAAACAAAATTATAGAAGGTGCGGTTGAGAAGTATGAGAAGCATCTTTACACAAGAAAATCCGGCGGTGACTTACCTTTCATTGTTGCTGCTTCAACTGAAAATTTACAATCCAAATTTATTGTTGATAAAATTCTTGATCTGAGAGAAGAAGGAGTTCCGCTAAAAGATATAGCTGTACTTTTTCGTTCTTCTTTTTTCTCTTTTGATTTGGAAATTGAGCTTAACAAAGCAAACATTCCATTTCAGAAATTCGGCGGGATGAAATTCATAGAAACGGCGCATATAAAAGATGTTTTGGCTTTCTTACGAATTGCTGCTAATCCGAAAGATATTGTAAGTTGGTACAGAGTTCTGCTTCTGCTCGAAGGAGTCGGACCCAAAACTGCGCAAAAAATTTTAGATGAGCTTGCAACAGCAAGATTGACAATCAAAGCAAATCCTGATGCTCAAACATCTTTCAGATACAATGATACAATTGCAAAGTTGTTTCAGCTTTTATATCAGCTTCACACACAGCAAGGACTTCCATCGGAAAAAGCTCAGTTGGTTGTCGATTATTACTATCCCATCTTCAAAGACAAGTATGACGATTTCAATAAGCGAAAAAAGGATTTAGATATTTTCCTAAACATCACTGAGAATTATAAATCACTCGATAGCTTGCTCGCTGATATGGCAATTGAACCAATAATTGATTCAGTAGTGGACATTGAAACTCCCAATAAAGAAGAAGAGTATGTTACGCTTTCAACAATTCACTCGGCAAAAGGATTGGAGTGGCATTCGGTTTTCATAATTCATGCAGTTGAAGGATTTTTCCCGTCAAGTCGATCGGTAGAAAATTTGGATACTTTAGAAGAGGAAAGAAGGTTGATGTATGTCGCTTCAACAAGAGCAAAGCAAAATCTGTTTGTAACTTATCCTATGAATATTTTTGATAGAGAAGCTGGAACGACCTTGTCCAAACCATCCCGCTTTATCTCCGAGATGAACAAAGATTTAGCACAAGGTTGGCTGCTTGATGAGGATTTTTAAGTTGCAGCTAAGTGAGACTCACCTTTAAGGTGAATCTCAATTGGAGAAAAACGTTTGATTTGAAAACCAAAACCAATATTTTTATCACCGAATAAAAAACAGATAAAATGAATTACACACAACTCGCTGAAGAAGCCATAAAAGCAAAAACAAAAGCGCATCCTCCCTACTCACACTTTCATGTTGGGGCTGCACTTCTAACAGAAGATGATAAAATTTATCTTGGTGCTAATATCGAAAATAGCTCATACAGCTTAACCATTTGTGCCGAACGAACCGCAATCTTTTCTGCATACCTGAAAGGTGAAAGAAAATTCAAAGCAATGGCAATAGCCAGCGACGCTCCAGATTTCTGTCCACCTTGCGGTGCATGCAGACAAGTAATCAGCGATCTTTGCGGCAACATTGACGTGATAATGGTAAATCATAAAAAGGAAACTAAAGTTCTTAAACTTTCCGATCTGCTTCCATTTGCCTTCGGAGATGAAAACTTAAAATGATTATCACACTCTCACTTATTCTCAAACAAAATCAAAATTTAATATGATCGAGTTCACACCTCATTCAATGCCAAAGGAAACAGGATGGATTGAAGTAATTGCCGGCTGTATGTTCAGCGGAAAAACTGAAGAGCTAATCCGCCGGCTTAGACGCGCACAAATAGCTAAACAAAATGTGAAAATATTTAAACCGAAAATTGATATCCGCTACTCACACACATCAATTGTTTCACACAGCGAACAATCGCTTCCTTCTTTGCTTGTCACAGATGCAGAAGAAATTCTATCGCTTTCTGTTGATGCACAAGTTGTTGGAATTGATGAGGCACAATTCTTTTCTCAAGAACTTGTCTCTGTTTGCAATCAGCTTGCCGATAGAGGAAAACGAGTAATTGTGGCAGGATTAGATCAGGATTATAAAGGCATTCCATTTGAACCAATGCCTCAGCTTCTTGCTATAGCCGAATATATCACAAAAACTCTGGCAATTTGTGTTGCTTGCGGCAATCCTGCAGATAAAACCCAGCGGAAGACTGCTTCCGGTGAGCGCGTTATTGTTGGTGCGGCAGATATTTATGAAGCTCGCTGCCGAAAATGTCACTACATTCCAAATGAAAATGAAAGGTGATACATGGATTTTATATTCTCGTTACTCAGAGGAGCTTTAGGTTTATTAATCTTACTGGGAATTGCATTTCTCTTCTCCAATAATAAGCGAAAAGTAAATTGGAGATTAGTAGTAACAGGTGTTACAATGCAAGTTATCTTTGCTATTTTTATTATTCACAGTGAAAGTTTACGTGGATGGTTTTTTCCTCTCGGCTGGCCAAAAGATGTTATCAACTGGCTGGGTGCCGCTGTAGTCAGCTTACTTGGTTTTACAATGCAAGGAGCCGAATTTGTGTTTGGAAAACTTGCAATAAATAACGGACCAGACAGTCTTGGATTTTTCTTCGCCTTCCAGGTTCTTCCCACAATTATTTTTGTTTCATGCCTAACTTCTGTCCTTTACTATTTGGGAATACTTCAGCTTATCGTCAAAGGAATGGCTTGGGTAATGGCAAAACTTCTTGGCACAAGCGGAGCTGAATCTCTTTCCAACACAGCAAATATTTTCGTTGGACAAACTGAGGCACCATTACTAATTCGTCCTTACATAAAAACGATGACAAACTCCGAAATCTTAACGATAATGGTTGGAGGAATGGCAACAATTGCCGGTGGCGTAATGGCAAGTTACATTCAAATGCTTGGACAATCATTTGCTGATGCAAAAGGAATTGGATTATCGGAAGCACAAATAACATTTGCAATTCAACTTTTAGCTGCAAGTGTGATGGCTGCACCGGCATCAATTGTAATTTCGAAAATTTTATTTCCTGAAGTTGGCGAACCTGTAACTAAAGGTACGGTAAAATTAAAAGTGGAAAAAAATGCCTCAAACATAATTGAGGCTGCCGCAACTGGAGCTTCAGATGGATTACAGCTTGCATTAAATGTTGGAGGAATGCTGCTCGCCTTCATTGCTTTAATTGCTCTAATAAATTACCTTCTAACAGGTTTAGGCGATTTATTAAATCTAAACGCTTATCTTCAAGCAACATTCGGGCAGCCGCTTTCGATGCAGTTGTTGTTTGGTTTAGTTCTAAAATATCTTGCTTATGGTATCGGCGTTCCATGGAATGATTCATTACACTTCGGGAGTCTAATCGGAACAAAAGTAGTACTTAATGAATTTGTTGCCTACTTAGATTTAGCTACTTTAGTTAAAAACGGAGCAATGAGCGAAAAAGGAATTATGATGGCAACTTATGCATTGTGCGGGTTTGCAAATTTTTCTTCCATTGCTATTCAGATTGGTGGAATAAGTCCTATGGCACCTGAGAGAAAGAAGGATATTTCTGCATTGGGATTAAAAGCTGTACTTGGCGGCACACTTGCCACATTGATGACCGCAACGCTCGCCGGATTGTTGGTTTAATTCTTACACGAAGATGATAGATCTAAATTTTAAGTATAAGAATTTGGTTGATGGAATTAAATCAGCAGCCCCGTTCACTCCTGAACTTGCAATAATTTTAGGCAGCGGATTAGGAAACTTTGCCGAGAGAGTCAAAATTGAAAAAACAATCTCAACGTCAAACTTACCCGATTATCCAAAGTCAACTATTCAAGGACATGAAGGAAAAATTCACTTCGCGGAATTTGCTGGAAAAAAATTACTGCTTTTTCAAGGAAGAATTCATCTGTACGAAGGTTACTCGATTTACCAATGCATTCTGCCGATTTTCATTTCCTATAAACTAAGTTGCCCGAAAATCATCTTAACCAATGCTGCCGGTGGAATTAATCGTTCATTCAAACCAGGTGATTTGATGCTAACTATCTCATTTAACGGAATTGCTCTTAAAAAAGAATTGACATCCTTAATAGGAATTGCTTCAGAAAATGGGATGAAGAACTTTCGTTCACTGCCATCACCTTATCTAAATAAAAAAATAAGGGAAGCCGCTAACGAAGAAAAGATAGAACTTAAAGAGGGAGTTTACTGGTACACAAAAGGGCCAAGCTACGAAACACCGGCAGAGATAAGGTACATCTCCAAATTTGGCGGAGATGCCGTTGGGATGTCTACGGTCCATGAAGCAGTGTATGCCGCATATTTGGGAATAGAGACTGCTTCAATTTCTTGTATAACAAATTATGCAGCAGGTTTGACCGATAAAAAACTGTCGCATGCTGAAGTTACTGAAACAGCCAATCTCGTTCAGCATAAATTTGAGAGTCTAATAAAGAAAATCATAGAAATTCTTAAATTATGATTTACTAACCCAATTCCTCACAAACGATTCAAACAACATGAAGGAACTGCATTGGCTATCTAAACTTAATTTCAAAAAATTATGATTATTAAAAAGGAATAGATTTTAAAAATTTTATTTTTAGCTGATTTAATTGACTTTCAGGCACTATACTGATAATTTTGTTGACCTTATTTTTGAAAAATCAATCTAACAAGATATAAACTATGAAAGAATTCAGATTTAAAATCATCGTCATTCTCGCAGCACTTGCATTAAGCGTTTATCTCCTTTGGCCTACTTATAAGGATTACAGCAACAATAAAAGCATAACCGAAATCGTTAGCAAAAAGCAAGAAGAGATTAAAAGAACTTATCCTGAAATCACAAAACAAGATCTTCAGAAAAAACTTGTTGCTATTGAAGACAGTATTCGAGTTTCCGATCCGTCAATTGCCGATGCAAGACAAAAAAGAATTAAGCTCGGTTTGGACTTACAGGGCGGAATGCGTGTTGTCTTAGAAGTTAACACTGCAAAATTGCTTGAAAAATTGGCTAAAAATCCTGATGATGTTTTCAAAAAAGTTTTAACTGAAGCTGAAAAAGAGGCTGCTTTATCTAATGAATCCGTTGTAGATATAGTAGGTAGGAAATTTGAGCAACGCCAAATTAGATTAAGCAGGTACTTCGGAACGATTCGAGAAGATGATGATGAAATTCTTAACAGGTTAATAGAAGATTCAGAAGATGCTGTTGCCCGTGCAATAGAAATTATTAGAAATCGTGTTGATCAATATGGAGTTTCGGAACCATCCATACAGAGACAAGGCAGCAGAAGAATAATCGTAGAACTTCCAGGTGTGGCTAAAGAGGAAGAAGCTAAAAATCTTTTACAAGGAACTGCGCTTCTTGAGTTCAGAATTCTAAAAGATCCAGAATTTGCAATCTCTCTAATGCAAAAAATTGATAATGTGCTCGCCGGAAAAAATCTTGAGGACACTACTAAAACTGATACCACAACAACTGCAAAAACTGAAACGAAGGACACATCTTTAATTACCGCTGATACGAGTGAGCAAAAGCAATTATCTGAAGAAGAATTCAAAAAAGAGCATCCTTTCTTTGCAATTGCAATGATGGATCCGCAAGGTCAATCTGCAGATGCATATGTTCGGGAAGGTCAAAAAAGTTTATTAACACAGTATCTTAATCGTGATGATGTTCAAAAAGTAATGCCAAATAATGTTGAATTTATCTATTCAGCTAAACCGGTTGGTGTTGATAAGGGTGAAAATATTTATATGATGTATTTAGTAAATAAAAATCCCGAATTAACCGGCGGTGTAATTACAGATGCACAAGCAAATATAGATCCAAGCACTTCCTCACCTATTGTTAGCATGGAAATGAACAGCGAAGGAGCAACTGATTGGGCGAGAATAACCGGTGCAAATGTAGGTAAAAGAATTGCAATTATGTTGGATGGAGTTGCTTTTTCTGCTCCTGTTGTCCGTGGCAAAATTCCCGGAGGCAGATCTCAGATTGAAGGAATGGCAAACATGGAAGAAGCCAAACTTTTAGAAATAGTTCTGAAAGCCGGTGCTCTTCCTGCACCTGTTGATATTATTGAAGAAAGAACAGTTGGTCCCTCACTGGGGCAAGACTCGGTTAATTCCGGTTTCACGGCTTCCATCATTGGTTATATTGTAGTGGGATTTTTCATGATCTTCTACTATCGAAAAAGCGGATCAATTGCCGCTGTGGGATTAGTCCTCTCAATCTTATTCATTCTTGCAATCCTAGCTGGATTTGGTGCCACACTAACTCTGCCTGGTATAGCTGGAATTATCTTAACGATGGGTATGGCTGTTGACGCAAACGTTCTAATATTCGAAAGAATTAGAGAAGAAATGGAAACAGGTAAAACTATCAAAGCTTCCATTGATGGAGGATATTCTAAATCTTTCTCCGCAATATTTGACTCGAACATTACAACATTTTTCACAGGGCTTATATTATATCAATTTGGTACCGGTCCGGTGCAGGGATTTGCATTAACTTTAATGATAGGAATTGTAACAAGCTTGTTCAGTGCTTTATTCATATCACGGTTCATCTTCAACTTTCTAGTTTCAAAAGGTTCAAAAATCAGTATTGGTTAAGCCAAAGGCTTACAAGTAAAAAAAGGTTTTTAAGGAGTAAATTAAACAGATGCGCATTTTCGAAAATATTCAGATTGATTGGATAGGGAGAAGGAAATTTTTCTACATGGTTTCCACTGCCCTTTTCCTTCTAGGATTAATAAATATAGTCATTCGCGGTTTAGAATTTGGGATTGACTTTAAAGGAGGATCCGAAATTGTTTTACAGTTTAGTAAGCCAATTGAAATCGGAAGCATAAGAAGCGAAGTTGAAAAGCTTGAACTCGGAAATGTTGAGCTAAAAACTTACGGAGGTGAAAATACAGTTCTCATAAGAACAGAATTACAATCTATACCGGCAGCCCTTTATCCGAGGGTAATCCAAAGCATACAGAATGAGATTGACAAGGCAATCCCTGGAGTAGAACGAAGAATAACTGATTCAACCCAAAACTCGATCACGCTCACACTACCTAATCCAGACACAACGAATATTTTAGTTGATAAGCTTTTCGAAGCAGGATTTCAAACTGGAAAAGTTTCTGAGGAACCCACGAACAACCAGATGCTTGTTAGTGTTGGTATATCAGACTGGATAAAAGAAAATCTTAAAGAAAGATTCAAGGATAATTCTTTCCAGGTTTTAAAAGAAGATCAAGTCGGTCCCAAAGTCGGTTCAGAATTAAAACGCGATGCCGTTTTGGCTGTTTTATTATCGCTTGTTGTTATTTTGATTTACCTTGCATTCAGGTTCAAATTCATCTTTGCTCTCGGAGCTGTGTTTGCCTTATTTCATGATGTTTTAATCACACTTGGCTTGTACTCAATTTTATATGGAGTTATTCCCGGATTAAATCTTGAAATTGATCTTGCAATAGTTGCCGCTTTTCTAACTCTTGTAGGTTACTCGATTAATGATACGGTTATTGTGTTTGACAGAGTGAGAGAGAATTTAAAAATTCATAAAACAATGCCGCTTTTTGATTTACTGAATATGAGCATTAATAGAACAATGAGTCGAACTATCTTAACCGGCGGTACAACATTATTGGCGGTGTTAGTAATATTTATTTTCGGCGGTGAAGTATTAAGAGCATTCGCGTTCACACTTGCATTCGGTATCATCATCGGAACATATTCTTCAATCTTCGTTGCGAGTGCCTTAGTTCTAGAATATGCTGAAAGAACCAAGAAGAAGGTTGAATTTTAATAGGAGTAAGTATTTTAGGTTCGAAGCCGGTGGTATAGCCATCGGCTTTTTTGTATTAAACAGGAACCGAAACCAAACCAAATCGAGGAATACATTCCTTAACTCTGTTTTATTTGTTTTAACATAAAATATCCAGGGCTAACCAAGAGTTTTTATCTATTTGCTTTTACATGATTAAAAAGCTGATCAAAAGTTAAGAATCAAATTCATTTATTAGTATAAGTAAGAAAACCTTAGTAAATAAGTGACTGAACTGCTATTGAACCTTATCACTTTATTTCAGAAGCTGATAAGGTTAAAGCTCTAGACGTCATTGAATGTTACTAAGGTTAACTCAAATTGGTCGCCTGTTCTGGTAAACCGTTGAAATGGTTCATAATCCTTTAAATTTTCCTATTCTCAGCGGGATTAATCCCGCTGAGAACGATATACAAAACATAGTTTATTAACCGTTTTACCTGTACGCCTATGGTGTGACGGTTTTTGTTTTAAGCGGTCAACTTGAGTAAGGTTAAAATAAATAGGAATAAATCTCAATTTGTTAGGATGATTTGTCCATACAATCTGTTAGTAAACAAAAACTATTGACTATTAAATTTACTTGGGCGGATTAATAAACCCGCTGCTTTAAACTGGAACGGAAACTAAAATAAAGCGAGAAATTTTCTCTGAAGCAATCATGAAGTTTGATAGAACTGAAGGCAGAAAAACAGAATCCCCTTTTGCAAACTTGTTTGATATATTCTTACCATTGTCAGAAGACAATAATTTCAGATTTCCTTCAAGTACGAATAGAATTCTTGGCCCAATTTGGTTTTCGAATTTTAATTCTTTCTTGGTTGAAGAAAAAATTTGTATTTCAAATTCCTTTGCATTTGTCTTATAGATTATTGAACTGCCAATTTTCTTGCCTTTAAGAATTTGCGGTGCAGCCAAATCATAATTTAAAACCTTAAGCAAAGTTTTAGCATCCTTATATTTGGGAGTTAAACCGGCACGAATGACATTGTCTGAGTTAGACATGCACTCGATAATATTTCCCTTCAGATAAGCATGAGGAATTCCAGGTTTTGTAAATATTGCTTCTCCCCTTTTCAAATGAACAAAATTAAGAAAGAAAAGAATAAGTAAGCCAACATCGTTTTTATATTTTCCGAAAAGCTCAATGAAATGTTTCTCAATCTCTGTTTTATTATTTTTTTTCGATAAACGGTTTTTTAACTTACGAATTGTTGTAGCTAAAGCTTCCTTATCAGAAACTGATCTCTTTAATAATCTCGTAAAAATCTTTTTAACAAACTTTTTCTTAACATCATCAGATAAAAAATCCCTCTGAGGCTGTCTAAAAAGATTAAATATGTCTTGCTGAACTTGTTTCAGCATCTTAAGGTGGGATTCTGAAATAAATTCAGAATGACGTTCCCCAGATATTCTCAAATATTCTTTTCCAATGAAATGATGGATCTGAGGATATTTTTTCAGAGTTTGCATTATCTGGTTGAATGGTTTGAAACCAACTAAAGCCGTTAATGAATCAAGCGCAATAGCAATTTCCAGCTTCTGATTGCTATCAGGATAAATGATCGGATCTTTCTTGTGCAAAGAAATTGCTTGTCTTTTGCTTGGATGGGCTTGAATTGAAAGCGCTTCGTTTGCTGACAAAACTTTGAATAAGAATGGAAGCGTGTTTGAAAACTTCTTTACTGTTTTCCTTCCCAACGTTTCTATTGGATATTCCCGAATAACTTCTGCTAAATCAATTTCTTTTACATCAACAATAATCTTTGATGAAGCTTTCGGATGAGCACCCATCCAAAGCTCTGCGTAGGGTTTATCTTTCTCTGTTTTAATGTTTAGCAATTGGGGAATGAAAGCATTCTTACCTCTTGATCCCCATTCGTAGTGCTGGATTGTATTTTCAAGCATGTAAGGTTGTGGTTTAAGCATAATTAAAATCTTAATGGTTATAAAATACTAAATCCATTTCCATGAATTGAAATCCCAATTATTTTTTGTTTTCTCGTCAAAAATTGGTTCGATGAAAGAAGTAATTCGATCTACAACTTTAGCAAAATCTTTTTCAGCTGTTAATTTGTTTCGAGTAAGAAACGCCGACCAATATCTTTGTAGTTGATCATCAGTTTTAAATTTATCCTTAAAAATCGCTGTTCGTAATTGGATATCTGTTTCCCGATGATTAAATGTGGATTGTATCGCTTCTTTAAGCAGATCTTTCTTGAACTGATAACTACCAGCAAAAAATAGTATATCGTAAAAATCTTTCATCCGGCTTGTTTGCAACTGGAGTGAGGCAATAGCTTCGAACTTTTCTGCAACAGCACTTTCAATAGAATAAACTTTGATTTGTGGAGCAGGAAAATCTAACAAAGTAGGAAACTCGATATCAATTGGTCCAGCAGTTATTCTATCGCCGAAGCCAATATCAATTTGAACTCGCTCTCTTGAATTCTCAAGAAAAGCAAAACATTTAATTCGAACACCTTGATACCCCCCATCCTCAACGATATCCTCTGTTTCCATTTGGTTAGTATCAAAATGCAGCCCATCTTCAAAATCAATTCTAAGAATTTGTATAACGATTTCTAAAATTTCATTTTTATTATTTGAGATAGATGAGCCAAGAAAATCAATATCTCTCGTGGGACGAAGGCGACCGATATCGTGTGCTAAAAATAGAAGTGCTCCTTTAAGAATAAAATTATTTACAAATGGTGATATCGAGAGTCGAAAGAGAAAACGTTCTTGTACGTACTGACGAAGCAGGCTTTGATAATCTTTGCCAGTTTGAGTAGCAATATTTCTAAGACGTTCTTTAACTGAAGCCGAAATATTTTTTATCTCTTTTGCCATAAATTTATTTTAACACTCATTCTTCACGAAAGTATTGCTTTTACCATCGGTTCAAGTTTCTTTTTCACGCCACAAATTTCAGCATATTCCAGAAGTCTTGGAATGCTTCGCTCCTTTCTGTTTTTAAGATATTCCTTCAGCGATTCAACAGCAATATCTTCTCCAATTTTATTTATGTATCGAAAAAGATCACCAATCGTCTTTTCTTTGTTATAGATTCTGATAGTTCCACTTTTTGTTCCAATTGTTTCAATACCAGGTTCATAATAATTATCTCCAAAGTAATACACCTTAATGGGTGGATAGTTAAGAATGAACTTATCAGTATTATTTGGAACTGCCACATAAATTTCCGAAGGATTGAAAGTTGTAAGTTGATGATAATCTGCTGCAGAAAGAAGACAAACAACCGCTTTCTTATTCGCATTGCATACATCTGCAAAGCTGCCGTGCTCATCCCATGGATAATCCACAAGTTTGTAAAGCCCGGGTTTAACTTTCTCTATAATATGATTTTCTACCGCTTTAGCAATATCCCTAGTTTGAATTCCTTCGTGTCGAAGTTCACTCATTCGGGAATAACCTTTATTTTCCTCAAGTATTTCTTTAATTCTTTTCATTTTTAATTCACTTGAATCATTTACAAGGTAAATATAATGAATTTACCTTGTAAATGATTCATGGTTCGTTTTTACTGCCAATGTCGTGATTGGCGGTGGTTTAGAAGAAAAAGTGAGATTTTGGAGACCTGATTTGAATAGAATGTGCGGTATATTCTTATATTACCTTCACCAGAACCATTGTCATGTCATCACTTTGTTCGGCGCGACCTCTGAATCGGGTAATTGATTCCCAAATTTCATCCATCAGCTCATTGGAGTTTTTTACGGATTTGTTCTTCAACAGTTCAGAAAGTTTTTCCTCACCAAAGAGATCATTAGATTCATTCATCGCTTCTGTTATTCCATCTGAAAAGAATGCAAAGATTTGTCCGGGAGTTAAGCTTACTTCCTCTTCGACTAAGCTGCTTTCAAAAATAACTCCGCTTTCAAGTCCAACACCAATTCCTTGAGTTTTATATGACCTGATCGTTCCGTTACTGGCTGTAATCAAAGGCATGTGTCCGGCACGACAAAACTTTACCGTGTTGGTACTGCTGTCGAACAACGCAAGAGTCATTGTAACAAACCAGCTTCGCTCAAGCGATTCATAAAGTCTTTTATTTATATCAACCAAAATTTGCTTGGGTGTTTTGTCAATAGTACATGCAAGCTGAATCATTGTCTGCAGTTTTGCCATATACAGAGATGCGGAAAGTCCTTTGCCGGAAACATCTCCAACCACTACAAATATTTTGGAGTCTGAAATTTTTATAAGATCATAATAATCGCCGCCAACCTGCATAGCAGGAATCATTTGCCCGCAAATGTCTAGCTTGTTTACTTGTGGTACACCGCTTGGTAAAAGACCCTGCTGAATTTTTCGTGCAAGATCCAGATCTCTTTCAATTGCGAGCTTTTGTTTTTCAGCTTCGTACAGACGAGCATTTTCAATTGAAACCGCAGCCTGGTTTGCTACCGCATTTAGTAGCTCCAAATCCTCATTAGAAAATTGTGCACCTGAATGTTTTAATCCGAAAAGCAATAGCCCGACAACTTTTGATTTTACAGCCATCGGAATTATAGTGTAAATGTCGTTCTCAACTAAAATACTGCTGCGCTCTTTGCAGACTGTAACAAACTCTTCCCGTTCTATTGCAGGTAATTTTGACAATAATTTTTTCTGCGCAATGAATGAATGAATGGCTGACTGATTTATCACCAAATCTTTATACTTGATTCCTTTGCTTCGCACTAAAACTAAATCTCCATTATCATTCCCTCTGACCATGATACCAAAGTTGTTAATCTTAAGAGCATCGGTAAAAGTCTCGTGTGTCTTGTCGAGTATATTTTCAAGCCCAAGTACACTAGAAATATCACTGCTGAATTTTACCAGAACTTTTTGATAAGCAAACTGTTCGGGGTAAAATCTTGCTGTGAGAAAATTTTGAAACTTGTCTTTAGTTGATTGAAAAACCAAAGCAAATATTATGAAGATAATTCCCGCAATTATTCCTTGATATTGAGTTCCAATCGCCTGA
>Ga0209341_10002460_pt1 | contig 17591 bp, 14 predicted proteins | sample RifCSP13_2_FD_184020 | JGI IMG/M metagenome (GOLD analysis project Ga0209341, IMG submission 184020) | Soil microbial communities from Rifle, Colorado - Rifle CSP2_sed 13_2 (SPAdes) (version 2) | ecosystem: Environmental > Terrestrial > Deep subsurface > Rock core/Sediment | place: Rifle... | reverse complement strand
TCTAAGTCGGATATATGCTAATATCCGTACGTCGGATAATGACCCCCACAGGGGATATTATGCGATATGTTCGTTGGATATTCCCGAGTTAGCCGCTTCTCGTAACACGGGCGCACGCAAATTTCCGCAGGCGCACATACTTGTAAGGAGAAATCTCATGGACGCAATCGCGATAACCACTATTGCAAGTGCTACAGTTTCACTGCTTGCCCCGTATTTAAAAAGTTTAGGTGAAGAATTGGCAAAAAAGGCAGGCGAAGAGATTGGTGCAAAAGCGGGTGAAACAGCATGGGGCAAGGCTAAACAATTGTACGAGACTATCAAAGCAAAGTTTTCTCCCAAGCCCGACACCGCCAAAGTTATCAGCGCACTCGAAAAATCGCCTAACGATGAAGACACACAAGCGGCAGTTCGTTTTCATCTCAAGGAGATGATGGCTTCCGATGAAAGTTTTGCAAAGGAATTGGCAAGCCTTTTGAAGGAAGCCTCCGAAGCAGGGGCGGACACCATATTTCAAACAACGATAATGGGTAACGTGCAGAAACTTGTCCAGATGGGCAACGTATACGGTGATGTGAAAATCTGATATGCGCCCCCGACTCTGAAAGGCTATCTCTATGGCTGAAGATACTGGACACGAAACCAGAATTCACGGTGACGTTGGAAAATTAACCCAAATAGGAACCGTGAATGGCAACGTGCTAATCATCAGCGAGAAGGCTGTCAAAGAAGCCCTGCCACGTTCTTTTCAGTCTTCAATCGCCACAGATGTTTCCGACTTCATCAGGGTTGTAGTCAAATCTAATCGCTTTGGCAGAAAAATTCAATTTCAAGTTCCGTATGATATTACAGTGAGTGCCTTTATAGATCTCATTGTTGGCGTGCTTCACTTGCCATGGTCAAAGCCTATAAGTGAACTCATGATTTCTTTTGATTTCAGCTACTCAATCATCTTTGGCGAAGAAAAACTCTCGTTGCGTAAGAGTTTACGTGATGCTGGCATTTCCGACGGCAATGAAGTGACATTATCTGTCAGGGCTTTGTGGACAGATGAACTTGAAAAAGCGGAGCGAAAGGAAACTGACGTTGAGGTGTATTGGCAGGTGAATTCCCAAATGTTTGCCTGGGTTGAGGCGGTGCGAAAAGCCAGAGGGGTTCTAACACAAAATAGAATTAAGGCTCTAGCAGATAGTTGTTTCACATTCGTTGATGAAATAGGCAAGCAGTGAGTCACTCAAATTTAAGACGCGGCTAACACCGCGTTGCAGCCGACTCGCCTCCGCTTCGCTCCGGCGAGCGGCTGAACGCGACCGTTAGCCGGCACTGACTTTCTACAGCATCTCACATCCGTATGCTAAGAGCTAACAGCCGTTTGCGCCAACGCCTCGGCACACCCGGTGTCGAATTTCTCGAGTACGCCACCAAGGCTATTCACCGCATCCTTCCACATGTTTACGTATCGGCGTGGAAGGAAAGTGCTTGGAACCGACCACAGGCCGTATGGACTTCAGCAAAAAGGACTGAAGTTCGCATGACACTCGCCATTGGAGAGGAAAAGGACCAAGAGAGCCGATCTTTGACGGCTACCGTTAGACGCCGGAGCATCCCTGTAGTGAAGCGGAGGGCGAAAGATACTCTTGACCTTCGGGAGCATGATATCTGCCAGCGAATAGCGCTCCGGATTTCTGAGATAATGGAGCTCACGCCCTCAAGCACAGGCGCAGCATCCATTCACGCGCTCCGCAACACCTTCGATGAGTTTGTTGTGTCTCAGCATATCGAGCAACACCATCGGTTGAATTTGTCGGTCAGCACAGTGCTGGAAGCCCTTCATACGCTTTCGGAACAAAGCTACGAGAATAAGTCCTTGACTTTTGGTTGCATCCTCGACCCCAACCAAACCACAGGAACATCGAGCGCGAAATTCCCCGCCGATTTCCTACCTTCAAAGAAATACAAAGCCTTGTCTGACGGCTTTCGCACCGCCTACGACATTTCGTCTGACGGGCAAGTTCTGAACTTCGTCGACCTCGAGCGCTTCGAGAAGAAGCCTCTCACAGAGAAGCACTACTACCCAGACTGGGCCGAGCCGATTGCCCGCGCAAGTCGCTCGGGGCGGTGCGGGATTGCGCTAAGTCGTCAAGGTGACATTCTCATATTCGATGAGGGAACGCTTCGCTTCACATACCGATACGGCCAATGGCAATACTGGAACCACACACACCTAGTAAACCTTCTTCGCGACAGGGCGAGAGCACAGCGCGTCCCTCGTTCCATCCTAGGTCGCGTTGTGGGCGCAATTTATCGTGCAGCGCTGGATGTGTCGTTCCGACGCACCGGCGGGCTTTTTGTGATCCTTCACAACCGTCAGAGTTTGCGTCATGTTGTCCGGGTCGGTGATGCTATTGGCGATGCAAAACGAAGTGAAACAGATGCGGAATTCGACGAAGTAGTGAGAGAACACAGCATTCAGTCGCTGCCTCGCGCGGTCGTCGTCGAACTAGCTTCTTTGGATGGCGCAATAGTCCTGGACAACACAGGCCGAGTGCTTGCGTATGGGGCCGTTCTTCAACCTAAGAATGCGGGACACCTTCGTGGTACCGAGGGGAGCAGAACAAAGGCCGCGATCGGAGCATCCAACTATGGATTGGCCCTAAAGATCAGTGCTGATGGTGACATCACCGTCTACTACAAAGGCGAGGAGTTCATCCGAATGTAGTCAATACAGGTGCCGGCTAACCCCTCGCTCCAGCGGACAGCGGCTTCGCCGCTCAGGGACGCGCCGTCGGGCAGCGGGCTGACGTGTGAGTGAAGTATCGCTGCCCACCTCGCCGCTGAGCTCGACTGTTCGGCGTCCAGCACATTGCCCACTCCAAAGCGTAATCTGCAATATGAACATCGGCCCTGCTGTTGCTTCAGCAGCGTAACCACTCACTGCGGTCTCGTCGGGCCGCTATGACTCAACAACGAATTGGGGAAGTAACGAATTCGTTTCATCCTGAATTCGTCGTTGTGCTGTGGTTCACCGAAACTCTGCGTTACCCAATCGGGGAGGTCCGAGTTGACAATCCGGTGGGTCAGGTCGTATCATTTCATTGACCTGGATATACTGGCATTCACTAGGACGAGGAAATGTCATCGCGGAAGAAAGGACAAAGGCGTCCACGCAAACAGAAGCGATTCGCAAGCCTGAAACGCAGATTGGAAGAAGGCCCCTTTCCAGTCAAACGGATCGTCGTCGAGCCAAGCGGCCAAGTCAAGATGTCCGATGTGCTGGCGGACTTCGTGGAACCCTACAGCCATTTGGCGGATACCGAAGAGGCGTACCGCAAACTGCTGACGTTGGCGGTCCTGGCGTGGAACGCCTCTTTTCTTCCCAAGAACAAGCAGCAGGAAATGATCGACCAGGTGATTGACGGTGGGATACCCACCGGCACAGAAGAACTGCGCGCGGGCTTAAAAGACATTGTGCGCATGTTGATTGCCAGAAAGCAAAAGCACTTCGCTGAGTACAAACGAAATATGATTGATTTTGAACTGACCGACACCGGCACCGGCTACCGCCTGACTGTCGCTTCGACTTTAGACGAAGTGGCGTCATAATGTACTAACCAGAAAGCACGTCAGCCAGGAGCGCGGGAATGACTTTCACCCGATCCGTCTCCCGTATCATTGAACCGCAATACGTCATCGAGGGCGCAGGCGTGCTCCTCCGTCGCTCCTTTGCGCCGCACGCTTCCAATGAGTACGACCCTTTTCTGCTCTTCGACCACTTTGCCTTCAACGACCCCCTCGAAGGGCCGCCGGTTGGTTTCCCGACCCACCCTCACCGAGGCATCGAAACGGTCACCTACATGCTCGAGGGTTCCGTTCGCCACCGCGATAGTCTCGGCAATGCAGGCCTGATCGGTCCCGGCGATGTGCAATGGATGACCAGCGGTCGAGGCATAATGCACGAGGAAATGCCCTGTCGCGGCCCCAGCGGCGTCATCAATGGCTTCCAGTTGTGGGTCAACCTGCCCGCCGCGCAGAAGATGGCGGCTCCACGCTATCAGGAAGTCAGCGCGGCGACGATTCCGGTATTGACCAAAGACGGCGCGAGCGTCCGCCTGGTGGCAGGCGAGTTCGACGGGGTACATGGTCCGGTGACCGAGATTGCCGCCTCGCCTCTGTATTTGGAGGTCAACTTAGACCCGGATTCGTCGTTCGCGATCTCGATACCGCTCGGGCATACCGCGCTGGCCTATGTCTTCGAGGGAGCAGGCTGCTTTGGCGTCGACAGGCATGTGGTGGAAGCCGTGCGCATGGTGGTGTTTGACGACGGCGACCGGGTCGAAGCCCAGAGCGAAGCCGGGGTGCGATTCATGCTCATCGCCGGCGCGCCGTTTCGTGAGCCGATCGTCCCTTACGGACCGTTCGCCATGAATACGGCTGAAGAGATCCGGCAGGCGTTGACTGAGCTACGCAACGGGATGTTTATCAAGTGACTCAGCATTGACTGACACATTTCCCACCGTCGCCGAAGTCGATCGGATCGCGGCGCTCGGCGATCCTGCAATTCGCAACCTGCAGATCACGCAGTGCTACTACGAGCTGTCGGCGGCGCTCGCGGAGAGAACCGGCCTGAGCGCGAACTGGTGCACGTTCGCGACCTGGGCTTCCAAGCAGGCCGGGCAGGCGATTCGCAAAGAGGACCTCGCGCGGACGCTGGAAAATGCGCTTGACACGGCGCCGGCGGCGACGCAGGCCGCCGGGAACGAAGTCCAGTCCCTACACCAGTCGCTCGATGCATCGCGCGGCTGCCGCAGCGCCGCCGCGCGCCGCAAATTCCGCCGCCAGGTTCCGCGCCCGAACCCTGAAGCTCGGATCGCGCACGACGGTCTCGACCGTGAGCTGTAGCGCATCGAGCGTCGCCTCTTTCGGTCGAACCATCAGCCCGACGCCGCTCGCCTCGGCCCGCAGCGCCTGCAGGCTCTGATCGGCTGCGTGCGGAACGATCACCTGCGGCACGCCGTGCACGACGGCCGCGTGCGTCGTGCCCATTCCACCGTGATGCACGGCGACGGACAGGCGCGGGAACAGATGGTCGTAGTCCGCCCACGCGACGGCGATGCAGCGCGGTAGGCGCGGCGCGATCGCCTGCTTGAGATTCGGCGCCCGCTCGCTGCGTCCCATCGCCACAATGGGAAAAACGCCTGCGCGCGCGCAGGCGTGCGCCGCCAGGAGGAAGAAGTCCGGGTCGTCGGTGAACAGGCTGCCGAGCGTGACGAGCGCAAGCGGCATGCCTTGTGGCAGTCGAGCGAACCAGCCGGGCGCATCTCCTTGCGGCGGCGAGACCGCGCCGCCGACGAAGCGCGTCTGCGGCAGCGCCTCGCTTTCGTCCGCGTACCACTCGCGCGTCCAGTACACGACGTGCAGCTCCGGCGACTGCGGCCAGGGCGAGAACTCGCTCGGCCAGTTGCGGCCGCTCACGCCGAGGCGCGCGATCAGGTCCTTCAGCCGCGCGGCGGCGTCCTGGTACACTGCGCGCTCGGCTTCGCTTAAGGTCTCGGGATCGTGCCGGGTGGCCGGATAGCCGCACACGGCATAAGGTACATCCAGCTTCTCCGCCGCAAGAGCCGCCGCGCCCACGGTCGGTTCCCCGATCAGAGCGTCGGGTTCGAACTCGTCAGCGGCGACCAGCAGGTTCTCGACGGCGCGCACGACCGCATCTTCCGAGAGCATGACGAGGAGTGCGCGTTGAAGCCGGGCGGCGGCGCGCTCGCCTGGCTTCAAGTCCGCAGGAAGCTGCGCTGCCGGCCAGCGCCAGCCGATCGCATCCACCGTGCGGAATCGCACGCCCGCCGCCTCCACGGCCGCGCGCGCCGGCTCCTCGCTGACCCACAGCACGTCGTAGCCCCAGCGTGACAGATGCGCCGCCGTCTTGAGATAGCCACCCCAATCCAGGTGGCCGGACGGCGGCGCGGACGTGAACAGAAACTTCCGTGCCTTTGTGGCTATCATCTACTCATGTTCTTCAAATACCTCGGCCTCGAAGATGTAGAGGTGCGTGTCCGGCTTGCGCCAGGCGTCGCGCGGCAGCCCGGCCTTCATCTCGCATAGCACGTCCAGGTACGTCTCCCGATCCCATCCTTGCTCGACCGGCACCTGGGGCAGGAACAACCCGCCGTGCCCGCCGCGCCGCACCAGCACACCGTGCCTGCCGACGACCACCTCTTCCGGCGACGCGGCCTGCCGCAGCGGTGACAGCACGCTGATCTCGATGTGCGTGTCGGGGATTTCGTGCGCCTGCAGCGGCACGAACCTCGGATCGTCGACCGCCGACAGTACGGTGACGCGCCGCACCGACTCCCACACTTCGCTCCGCGCGAACACTTCGCCGCGACAGCCTCTCAGCTCGCCGCTCGGCTTGCGGCGCAGCGTGACGAACGTCGCGCGCGGCTGGCGCAGCGCCGGCGAATCGGCGCGCAGCTCGGGCCATGGCTGGTTTTCGGCGTTTGCGACCAGCGTCGCGCGCGCGATGCGCAGCAGCTCGGCGCGATCGGCGTCCGTTAGCGCCGGCGGCGCGCCCTTCGAGAACTCGATCGCAGCATAGCCGACCACCCGGTCGCGCCCGCCCTCGGGCACGTCGCCCGAATTGGAGTAGCGCAGCAGCTCAGCCCGTTCCGCGCCGATGCGGCGCGCCAGCATCATCGCGGTCAGCACAGGTCCCTGGCCGCACATGCGCGTGTAGAGGTTGGGCACGTCGCGGCGGTGGACGTCCTCGACGATCGCTTCGAGCGCGAGCGGATCGAGACTGAGCACAGCCGCCACCGTCTCGCGATCGACCATCACCGCGCCCTCGTATGGCGGATAATGCGACAGGTCGGTCGAGGCGACGACGAAGATTGTCTTGCCTTCGATCGCGCGGGCCAGCCCGTCGGCCAGCGCCCGGCAGTTGTCGAGCGTCGGGCGGCCGATCGAAACCGGGACGAAAGACTGGCCGGGCAACACCCGCTGGAGGAAAGGCAGCATGACCTCGATCGAGTGCTCGGTCGCGTGCGCGTCTCGCCCGGTGTAGAAACTGTCCTCGGCGCTGCGTATCGAGCGGGCCAGCGCGGAATCGATCGGCGCGTCGCCCAGCGGCGTGCGCCACGCGCCGTCGAGCCAGATCGACGCGCCGTCGAATTCGTAACTCTGCGCGTGATTGAACCCCAGCACGATCACGCCATCGCAGGCGCGGCCGGCCAGGGCCTTGAAAGTGAATGCGGCGACCGGCCCACTGTACACGTAACCGGCGTGCGGCGCAATCAAAATCGACGGCTCAATCTCGCTCGTCGTCGCCTGAGCCAGGTAACCGTCGATCATGCGGGTCAATTCGATTGGATCGGCCGGATAGAACGTGCCGGCCACGGCCGGCGGCCGAATGGCATGCGAGCCTGCTCTTGCAGTAGGCATGAGAGACCTCCCTCTCACCAGCCCACCCTATGCAATCAGTATATCACCACTTGCAAGAGGATGTACAGACCCATTTCGCCGCGGCCGGACCCTTCGGCTGCCCCTTCCCCTTCCTCTTCACTGCGCTCAGAGTCAGGGTCAGGGCTTCGGCTCAGGGCAGGTGCGTGCCCATCGCTGCGATAGACATCCAGGGGGCGGAAGCCGGCGCGGCGGCAGAGCCTCGTCAATTCAGGCTCGTCAAAGTGGTGCACATAACGCAGGCCCCGCCCGCCGCGCCGCCAGTCGAGCAGGTAGTCCCCCGCGTCGACGTCTTCCGGGCGCAGATCGACTTCCGACCACGGGACGATTTTGCGTCGCAGGCGAGGCGCGTGCAGGAATTGCCAGACCGAGACTGCGCAGCGAGAACCCGGCTCCAGCAGCGACCGGATCCCCCTCAGCAGGCGTAACCTGCGACGCGCGCCGGGAACGTGGTGCAGCGCCGAGAAGCACACGGCGGCGTCGAACGGCGCTTCTTCAGTCCGTCCCCTCCGGGCCTGATTCGGCCAATCGACGCTCGTGAGATCGCACAACATGAACCGAAAACCGGGAGGCATACCCGGTGATGCCTGCCGCAGCAGACCCTCGCTGTAGTCGACGCCGAGGTAGCGGCTCACCCGGTGGCCGGCAACCCCGCCTGCCAGCGCCAGTCCCACCCGCCCGTCGCCACAGCCTACGTCGACGACAGACTCGAACGCCCCCAGTCCGTCAAGCGCGCGGACAATGCCCGGCTGCAGCGCACGGCGCGAATCGGCGAAGTCGGCCGCGAACGTATCGTAGAACTCCCGGTTGAGGCGGAGCAACCGGAGGGCGATAGCCGTCTTCATCGATCTGGATTATACTATCAAGCATGCCAGGCACGAACGGGCGCGACATTGTAGACGTCACTCCATACGCCGGCGCCGTGATGGCGATCATCCGGGAGGTGCGCGCGCGGGAGCGCGTCGACGCCGACGTGCTGGGCGCGATCCTGCGCCGCTACCCTCGCGACGGGCGCAGCATGTTCAGCAAGAACCTGCTGGTGCGCACTTACAGGCATCTGTGCGAGACCGGGCAGTTGGAGTTTGACGAGCAGACGCTGCTGCGCTTGCAAATGAAGCCGACGCGCACGATCTCGGGCGTGGCGCCGGTGACGGTGCTGACCAAGCCCTACCCGTGCCCCGGCAAGTGCATCTTCTGCCCCACCGATGTGCGCATGCCCAAGAGCTACCTGCCGGACGAGCCGGGCGCGATGCGCGCCGAGCAGCACGGCTTCGACCCGTACGCCCAGACGAAATCGCGCATTGACACGTTCGACGGCAACGGCCACGCGACCGACAAAATCGAGCTCCTCGTCCTCGGCGGGACGTGGTCGAGCTATCGGCGCGACTACCAGGAGTGGTTCGTCCGGCGCTGCCTCGACGCGATGAATGGCTGCGATTCGTCGTCGCTGGCGGAAGCGCAGGCGCTGAACGAGACGGCGCGCCATCGGAACGTGGGCCTGGTGATCGAGACGCGGCCCGATCACGTCACGCCGGAGGAAATTCGCTGGCTGCGCCGCCTCGGCGTGACGAAGGTGCAGATGGGCGCGCAGTCGCTCGACGACCGCATCCTCGAGCTCAACAAGCGTGGCCACACCGTCGAGGACACGCGGCAGGCGATGACCTTACTGCGCGCAGCCGGATTCAAGGTCGTGCTGCACTGGATGCCCAACCTGCTCGGCGCGACGCCCGGGGGCGACCTGGTCGACTTTCAGAGGCTGTGGGATGACGAGGCGCTCCGCCCCGACGAAATCAAGATCTATCCCTGCTCGCTCCTGGCGAACGCCGAGCTGTACGAATACTGGCTGCGCGGCGAATATCACCCCTATGCGGACGAGACACTCATTGACCTGATCGCGGCGTGTAAATTGCGCGTGCCGCGCTATTGCCGCATCAACCGGGTGTACCGCGACATCCCCGCGCCGAACATCGTCGCGGGCAGCACGCTGTCGAACATGCGCGAGATCGTCCGCCGCGCCATGCAGGCGCGGGGAGAGCATTGCGAGTGCATTCGCTGCCGGGAGGTGCGCGGGCGAAGGATCGAGGATAGCGCCCTGCACTTCGAGGATTTGGACTACACGACGCGCGCCGGCGAAGAGCACTTCCTCGCATTCAACACTCCGACAGGGAAACTTGCCGGCTATGCGCGGCTGTCATTGCCCCAGGAAGACATCGACCTCGGCATCGACGAGATACGCGGTGCGGCGTTAATCCGCGAAGTCCACGTGTACGGCCCGGCGCTCGCGATTGGCGACGCGATGGAAGGCCGGGCACAGCACCGCGGCCTCGGCACGCAGTTGCTGGCCGAAGCCGAGCGCATCGCCGCCGGACGCGGCTGCAGGCGCATGGCCGTCATCGCCGCCCTCGGGACGCGTGAGTACTACGCTAAAAGAGGATACGTCCTCGACGGGACGTACATGGTGAAGTCGATATCATGAATCTCTCCCAGACCACCCGACTACCCGACCACCCGACCACCCGACTATCACGGCGCTCATTCCTGCGGCTGGCCGGGCTGGCCGGGGCTGGCGGCGCGCTGGCCGCCTGCGCGGCGGCGCAGCCCACGCCTCGCAGCAGCGGCCCGACCCAACTGGTCTACCAGGACTGGCGCACCGAGTGGTTCCCGCCTATGGCCCAGCAGATGCTGGAGGAATTCCACGCCGCGCATCCTAACATCCGCGTTTTCTTCACGCCCGACCCGGAAGGTTTGCGAGAAAAGATGCCGGCCGCGTTCGAGGCCGGCACGGCAGCGGACGTATTTCAGGGTTGCTGCGATTACTTCCCGGCCTGGGCGCAGGCGAACTACCTGCTCGACCTGCGTCCCTACGTGGCCGCCGATCTGGATCAGGCGACCATCGCCGACTGGGATCATGCTCAGTATCGGGCCTTCTTCCTGCGCGATGGACGGCAGTTCGGGCTGCCCAAATATCACGGCGCGCTGGGCCTGTACTACAACAAAGACCTCTTCGACGAATACGGCGTGGACTATCCCGAAGAGGCGTGGACCACCGATGATTATCTGAGCGCGATGAAACGCCTGGCACGCGACCGGGACAGAGACGGGCAGATCGATCTGTGGGGCAGCACGCTGGAAGCTATTTACGATCGGATCCAGGTGCATTTCAATAGCTGGGGCGGCCACTACGTGGACCCAGGCGATCCGGCGCGCTGTCGAATGGCCGAGACGGAGGCCCTGCGGGCGCTGGAATGGCTTCGGGCGCGCATGTGGGACGATAAAGTCATGGCCACCTCACTGGCCGTGCAGAAAGTGAGCACGCGTGAAGCCTTCTCTACCGGGCGCGTGGCCATGGTCGAAGATGGCTCCTGGGCATTGAAGGACATCCTGACAAACGCGAAGTTTCGGGTCGGCGTCGCGCCGTTCCCAGCAGGCCCGGCGCGTCGCGCCACGCTGGCCACGACGGACGGCTACGGCATCTACGCGGGCACCCAACATCCCGATGCGGCCTGGGAGCTTGTCAAATTCCTCGTCAGCAAAGACTACGGCCGGGCGATGGCCCGCGCGAACTTCCTGCAGCCCGCGCGCGCCTCGCTGGTCGAAGAATGGGTGAGCTTCATTCAGGCAGAGTTCCCTGCGCAGGCTGAAGAGATCGACATCGCCGCCTTCGCGGACGGTCACGTGAAGGGCTACTCGGTGACAGCCGAAATCTTCGCCAACATGACCGGGGTGAGAGCGATCATCGATGCCGCCTTCGAGGAAATCCTCACCCTGGGCCAGGCATCCGTGGCGGAGCGGATGAAGGCGGTTTGTGACGAGATCACCCGAATCCAATCGAGTTAGGAGCATTCGCATGCGGTCTCGAACGCGGCGAACGCCTGCCCTCGCCCGCCGTGTGCGGGGGTCTCTGCGCGTCAAGATTATCGCCTGGTCTTTCATCCCCGCGGCTATCATCCTGACCGCCGTGGCGCTGGTGACCTACTACGCCTACCAGCGGGTGACGGAAGACCTGGTGATCGAGCGCGACCGGGAACTGGCCCGGCTGACGGCCGTCGAACTGGCGAACAGCCTGCAAGACTACCCCGACTTGCTGTCGGCGGTGGCGCGCGAATTCCGTATCATGCAAGATGATCCCGACCTGACAGCTGAGCACCTGGCACCTGAGCACCTGGCGCCTGAACACCTGGCACAGGCCAGACACCGCCTGGTGCTCTTCGACGGAGGTGTGTTCGCCCTCAACCATTTGGGTCGGGTGGTGGCCGCCGAGCCTGAGCGGCCCGAGACGATCGGGCAAGACTGGTCCACCCGCCCGTACTTTCGCCGGCTCGTCGGCTCGATGGGCGATCCGGTCTTCTCGAGCATCCTGGCCAATGGCCCCAGCGGCGCAGATGCCATTGCGGTCGCCGTGCCGATCGTCAACGACCGGGGCGAGTTTCTGGGCGCGATGGCCGGCATGTTCCGATTGGGCGCCAGCGCCATCAACCCCTTTTACGGCACGATCTTAAGACTCCGTCTGGAACGAAGCGGCGATGCCTACGTGGTGGACGGCAACGGCCGCGCGATCTACGCTTCCGATCCTGACCGGATCGGATCGGATTTCTCGACGTATCCCGTCTCGACCGACGCTTTGAGCGGGCGGGTCGGCGCGATACGCACGCGCGCACTGGACGGGCGAGACATTCTTGCCAGCTTCGGCCCTGTGCCGAACACGAGCTGGAGCCTTGTCATCGAAGAGAGCTGGGAGACGCTGATGCAACCCAGCCTGGTATACGGGCAGTTTCTGCTTGCGCTGCTGGCGCTGGGTGTGGTGATCCCGGCCGTCGTCGTGGCGATCGGTGTCCGGCGTATCACCGGCCCCATCGCCGAGCTGGTCGAGGCGTCTCGCCAGGTGGCGGGCGGTGATTTTGGCCAGACGGTCTCCCCGAACACGGGCGACGAACTCGAGGATCTGGCCGACCAGTTCAATCGCATGTCCGGCGAGCTGAAGGCGTCCTACGCCCAACTGGAGCGCGACCTCGCCGAGCTTAAACGAATCGAACACGAGCTGCGCCGGAGCGAGGAGCTGTATCGCACGCTGGCTCGCAACTTCCCCAACGGGGCCGTGATCCTGTTCGACGCCGACCTGCGCTACATCCTGGCCGACGGCGCCGGGCTGGCGGAGGTCGGGCTGTCAAAGGAAATGCTGGAGGGCAAGACTATCTGGGAGATCTTCCCAGCCGACGTGGTCGAGATTCTTGAGCCGAGGTATCGCGCCGCACTGGCCGGCCAGGCGAGCGCCTTCGAAGTTTCGTTTGCCGAACGCACCTACGCGCTGCACGCGCTTCCCATCCGCGACGAGCGCGGCGAGATTGTCGCCGGCATGGCGATGACGCAGGACATCACCGCGCGCAAGCAGACCGAAGCGCAACTGCGCGCCTCGGAAGCCGAGCTGCGCGCGCTGTTCGCGGCGATGACCGACGTGATCCTGGTGCTGGACGCGCAAGGCCGTTATCTGAAAGTCGCGCCGACAAATCCCGCGCTGCTGTACCGCCCATCCGACGAGCTAATCGGCAGGACGCTGCACGACGTGTTTCCCGCCGACCAGGCCGACATGTTCCTGGGTCACGCTCAGGAAGCCCTGCGAACCGGCCAGACCGTCAACATGGAATACAGCCTGCCCATCGCCGGGCGCGAAGTCTGGTTCGCGGCCTCGGTCTCGCCGATGTCGGACGACACCGTGTTGATGGTGGCGCGCGACACCACCGAGCGCCGGCAGGCTGAGGCCGCACTGCGCGAGCGCGAAGAGCAATATCGCGGCATCTTCGAATCCACGACCGATGGGTTGTTCATCAATACTCTAGACGGACAACTCGTGGACTTCAATCCCTCCGCCGCCCACATGCACGGCTACACGCCGGAAGAGTTCCGGCAGTTGCAGCCATCGCAGTTCATTCATCCCGACTCGCTCCACGTCTTCGCCGAGTACATCGAGGCGGTCAAATCCGGCCAGCTCTTTCGCAGCCAGGCGGTCGACATCCGGAAAGATGGCACTCCGTTCTACGTCGAAGTGCTCGGCAGCGGATTCACGTATCGGGGACAACCGCACACCCTCGCCGTCGTGCGCGACATCAGCGAACAGGTGCAGGCGCAGGAACTGCTGGAGCGACGCGTCGAACAGCGCACACGCGAACTCCAGCGCCGCGCCGAGCAGTTTCGTGTCATCAACGAAGTGGGCCAGCGCATCACGTCGATCCTGGCCGTGGACGAGATCCTGAGCCAGACGGTCAGACTGATCCGTGAGTCTTTTGGTCGCTCCGCGTATCACGTTCACATTGGACTTATCGAGAAAGACGTCGTCGCCTACAAGTCTACGGCTGGGGTGTGGAGGGATGAGCCTGACTGCCGGTGTTGCACCTCCCTGCGTCTGAGAGTCGGGCTGGACGGAATCACGGGCCTGGCCGCCGGGAGCGGCGAGCCTATCCTGGTGCCGGACGTGAGCCAGGAGCCGCGCTACATTCCTGTGCAGGACGGCCAGACAGGCTCGGAATTGGCGCTCCCCCTCAAGGTGAAGGGACGGGTGATCGGCGTGTTGAACGTCGAGAGCGAGCGTCTGAATGCCTTCGACGAAAGTGACGTGACCGTGCTTCAATCCCTGGCGAATCAGTTGGCTGTCGCGATCGAGAACGCCCGGCTATTCGAGACCGAGCAGCGCCGCGCCGACCAATTCCGGGCCATTAACGAGGTGGGGCGTCACATCACCTCTATTCTGACGGTGGATGACCTTCTGGCTCAGACGGTCCGACTGATTCAAGAGACTTTCAGGTATTACTTCACGAGCGTCGGACTGATCGAAGGGGATCAGGTGATCGTCAAATACGGCGATCCACTGCGCCTGCGGGTGGGGCAGGAGGGCATTATCGGCTGGGTCGCCAGGGCTGGTGAACCGCTCTTGGTGCCGGACGTGAGGCAGGATTCTCGATACGTTGCTTCACCGTCGGCCAGCCAGACGCGCTCTGAACTGGCCGTGCCGATCAAGTCCAGGGGCCAGAGCATCGGCGTGCTGGACGTCGAGAGCGATCGCGTCAACGCCTTCGACGAAAGCGATGTGGCTGTGGTTCAGGCGCTGGCCAATCAACTCGGCGTGGCGATTGAGAATGCCCGTCTCTACGAATCTGAGCAGCGACGCGCCGAGCAGTTCCGAGTTCTTGCCGAAGTCGGCCGCCATATCACCTCCATTCTGGATGTCGATCAGCTTCTATCACAAACCGTCCAGCTCATGAGTCAGGCCTTCGGCTACTACCATGTCGGCGTTGCGATGATAGAAGGTGAACAGGCGATTTACAGAGCCGGAGCGGGCGCCTTATGGAAAGAGCATCTGGCGCAGTTCCAGCCGCCGAAGCTGAAAGTAGGGCAGGAAGGGATCACGGGCTGGGTTGCAGGCAGCGGCGAGCCGCTGCTGGTCCCGGACGTGAGCCAGGATTCCCGCTACGTCTGGATGGAAGGCAGCCAGACGCGATCCGAACTGGCGCTGCCCATCCTGGCTAAAGATCGCACGATCGGCGTGTTGGATGTCCAGAGTGACCGGGCGGATGCCTTCGATCAGAGCGATCTGGTTGTGCTTCAGTCTCTGGCGAACCAACTGGCGGTCGCGATCGAGAACGCCCGGCTGTACGAGCAGGCTCAGCAATTGGCCGCGCTCGAGGAGCGGCAAAAGCTGGCGCGCGAGCTGCACGACTCGGTGTCGCAGGCGCTGTATGGCATTGCGCTCGGCGCGAAGACGGCTCGCACGCTGCTCGATCGCGATCCCATCCAGGTGGCGCAACCGCTCGACTACGTGCTGTCGCTGGCCGAAGCGGGCCTGGCCGAGATGCGCGCGCTGATTTTCGAACTGCGCCCCGAATCGCTGGAGATGGAAGGATTGGTCGCCGCGCTGACGAAGCAGACCGCCTCGCTGCACGCCCGATACCACATCGAGGTGCAGACGGCGTTCGGCGACGAGCCTCGGCTGCCGCTGCCCGCGAAGGAAACGCTGTATCGCATCGCGCAGGAGGCGCTGAACAACATCGTCAAGCACGCGCGCGCCAGTCGGGTGGACGTGCGGTTGGAGCTGGCCGACGGCAGCGTGAGATTAGAGATTGGAGATAATGGCGTGGGCTTCGATCCGAAGGGCGAATTCCCCGGCCACCTTGGCCTGCGCTCGATGCGTGAGCGCGCGGAGAAGGCGGGCGGCACGTTGGCCGTGGAAAGCGCTCCCGGTCAGGGCGCACGTATCCGCGTTCGGATTCCTGTCAACCGAAACAGCGGCGGCGGCGATGCCCCGTCACCGCCGCCGACCCAGAGGAGAACGGCCTAGCCTTCCCGCCCATCGGAGTGGCGTGGATTTGGCAATCCACGCCGAGCGTTTGGCGCACATTTCAGACAGGCTCTTACCCCTGTATCTGTATCTCAGAGACTGTCTTAAAACCTCGTGGTTGACGCATCTCCATGCGTCAACAGCGGGCATGGGGATGCCCTTCTACAGGTCGTCTAATCCAATCATCTGTGCGCATTGTATGCTATGCGCGCCTGCGCGTCATGGCTCAAACGCTGGAAGGGGCATTCCTTCCTTGGGCGAATGGCGGCCTCGGCCAAAGGATGTAGTCAGACCCCATTCGCAGGCAAGAACCCCGACGAAATTAGGGAATAAGAGACTGACGATGAGCATTCTCGGGCCAATGCATCTGAATGCCCGGTCGCTCATCCGACTTTCGGCGTACACGTAAAAGGTTCGTTTAGTCGAATACAGGCGTACGGCAACCCAATACAATCCCACCATGTACGTCGCAGCCGCCGGCCTGGCGCTCATCGCCGCGCTGCAACTGAGACGAGTGGAGAGCCATACGCAGCGCGTCGAGGCGAGGGTCGCTTACGTGAACCGGTATGACCGGCCTACCGTGCAGTCAGCTATACAGCTTAAGCCTCAGTTGCCGGATACTCATCAATTCAGGAGGGCAGCCATTGGCTGCATCTGCTTCGTGCTGATCGACTCAGAAGAACGGCGTCATGATGCCAGGACAACAAGCACACCCTCCTGACTCAGCCACGCCCCAGCCCGAGCTGGCCAACTCGCCGGCCGATCACGCCGTCGTCATCGGCAGCAGCATCGCCGGCCTGATGGCCGCTCGGGTCCTTTCCGAGCATTTCGCCCGCGTCACCGTCGTCGAACGTGACTGGCTGCCCGATGGGCCGGCCTACCGAAAGGGTGTTCCCCAGGCGCATCACGCCCACACGCTGCTGCCGCAGGGTCAGATGATCCTGGAGCAGCAGTTTCCCGGACTGGTTGATGAGCTGCTGGCCGGTGGCGCTATCGCTATCGACGTCGCTCGCGACATCGCCTTCTTCGAGGCCGGCGCCTGGCACACGCCACGGGCAAGGGATGTCAAAGTGTCGATCGCATGCAGCCGGCCGCTGCTGGAAAACGCCATTTACCATCGGGTGGCATCGCGCGCCAACGTCCATATCATGCCGGGATACGAGACCCTCGGTCTCCAGGCCGGTGAACGGCGCGAGCGCGTGACCGGTGTCCGCATTCGTCGTCGCCGGGCTGGCGCAGCCGAGGCGGTGCTGGCAGCGGAGCTGGTCGTCGATGCCAGTGGCCGGCAGTCGCAGGCCCCACAGTGGCTGTATAGCCTCGGCTACACGCCGCCGGAAGAGTGGGCGATCAACTCGTTCACGGGGTATGCCACACGCAGTTACCGCCGCCCCGCTGGATTCAACGACGGCTGGAAGACGCTGTACGTTCGACCGACGCCCGCCGACGGCACGCGCGGCGGCATCATCCTCCCTATGGAAGGCGAGCGCTGGCACGTGACGCTCATCGGCGTGGCGGGCGACTATCCGCCGACGGACGAACAGGGATTCCTGGCCTTTGCCCGCAGCCTGCCCACACCGAGGCTGCACGAGGCGATCGAGGGCGCTGAGCCTCTGACGAAGCCATCCGGATTCCGCCGCACCGAGAATCGCGTGCGTCGTTACGACCTGGAGTTTAGAGCCCAAAAAGCCGGTTCACTGATCACCCTTGCCAAAATCTGAAATCTGCCGATGATCTGGCAGATGACTGCACCTTTACAATTCCTACACGAGTTTCGTCAACGCCTGCTGGGCATCTTTACGCGCCGCGCCGA
>Ga0209341_10002459_pt1 | contig 17593 bp, 20 predicted proteins | sample RifCSP13_2_FD_184020 | JGI IMG/M metagenome (GOLD analysis project Ga0209341, IMG submission 184020) | Soil microbial communities from Rifle, Colorado - Rifle CSP2_sed 13_2 (SPAdes) (version 2) | ecosystem: Environmental > Terrestrial > Deep subsurface > Rock core/Sediment | place: Rifle... | reverse complement strand
GCGAGAACCAGATCAGGCCATCGCCTGTCCCTTCGGATCGGCATCAACTCCGGCCCGGTGACCGCCGGAATCATCGGGACACACAAGTTCTCCCACGACCTGTGGGGCGACACGGTCAACACCGCTGGCCGTATGGAGTCCGAAGGTGTCCCCGGATCGATAACGGTGAGCCCGGCGACCTACGAGCTGATCAAGAGCTAGTAGTCCTGCGTGGCTCGCGGCTCGATCCCCGTGAAGGGACGGGGCGAGATGGAGACCTACTCGTCTCGTAGCGCATGCGTCCACCGCGGGCAGCTGATCCAGCTGGGGACGGGACTGAGCCGGCCAGCGCTGCCAGGCCCAGCGTCGAGCGATGACAGGACTGAGCCGCGGGAGCCCTCCATGGTCCGGTGGCTGCTAGGACATCTGCGTGGCGCGACTCATCCCTCGCAGGATGCGTCGATGACGTCCGCGGCCGTCGCCCGGTTGTTGAACACGACGTCCCGGCCAGGACCGCAGATGAAGATATCCGGTCCCTGCCCTCCCTTGAGGACATCGTCTCCGGGTCCGCCCCGCAGCTTGTCGGGGCCTCGGCCGCCGACGATGAGATCGTCGCCGCCCTTGCCCTTCAGGATGTCTGGGCCGTTGCCCCCGGCGATGCAGGCATCGTCCCGGGACGTTCCATCGAGAACCGTGGGCCCGTTCTCACCGGTGTTGGCGTCGCACGCATCCTCCGCGAAGGCCGCTCCCCCCGGCCAGGCGAAGAGGAACAAGGCGAGGACGGCAGTGAGTGCGAACCCGATCACCGCGGTCGCTACGAAGCGATCCCGTTCCCACACGATCCTTTCCATGATTCCTCCCTCCGTTGCATGCTGTAGTCCGGAACACCGGTCCAGCTTGCCCTATCCGGGGGACGCCAGCTATCGGCCGAAGGTCGTAGGTCGTTCGGAGGTCCTAACGGGATCGCCGCGGGCGCGGATAAGCCAGCCCGGCGAGTGGTTACGACGTCCCCTTGTAGTTGGCGATAGCGCGGAGGTCGTATGCGACCTCGACGAGATCGGCCTGGTCACGCATCACCACGTCGAGCGGCTTGTAGGCCGAGGGATGCTCGTCCAGCAGCTGGCGCGCCTCGTCACGCTGCCACGCCGTCTCTCCCATCGCTGGCCCGAAGTCCTCGATCGCGAGCGTCCGGCGCGCCTGACGCCGGGACATCGCGCGTCCGGCCCCGTGCGCGCACGACTCATACGCCTGGGAGTTGCCGAGCCCGCGCACGACGTACGAGCGCTGGCCCATGGCGCCCGGGATCAGGCCCCAGTCGCCCACTCCCGCACGGATCGCCCCCTTGCGGGTGATCCACAGCATCTGCCCACCATGCCGCTCCAGCTCGGTGTAGTTGTGGTGGCAGTTCACCTCGAACGTCGCGGCCACGTCACGCTCCAGGACGTCGCGGAGAGCCGAGTGCGTCGCCTCGAGCATGAGCTCCCGGTTGCGGCGCGCGTACCGCTGGGACCACCGCAGGTCGCGCAGGTAGGCCTCGAACTCGGGCGTCCCCTGCTCGAGCCACGCGAGCTCCGGGTCCGGCAGCGGGAAGGTGCACACGCGGCGCGCGACCTTGATGTGCATCGTCGCGAGCTTGTTCCCGCCTCCACGGGAGCCGGAGTGGAGCAGGATCCACACGCGCCCCTCGGCGTCGACGGCGAGCTCGATGAAGTGGTTGCCCGACCCGAGCGTCCCCAGCTGCGCCATCGCCTGCTCCACCTTGTTGAGCGTCGGGGGCGGCGGGTGGGCCTCGAACCAGGCGTGCGCCTCCTCGCTCGGATGCCGGTGCCAGTGCCCGAGCCCGGCGGGCACGGCCGAGCGCATCGCCGCGACCCAGGCGGTCGGCTGCTCCCGGCCGAGGTCCTCGACCCCGAGGTCGAGACGGCGGGCTGCCATACCGCACCCTATGTCGACGCCGACCGCGCTCGGGATCACGGCCGAGCGGGTGGGGATCACCGAGCCGATCGTGGCCCCTATCCCGAGATGAGCGTCGGGCATCAGCGCCACGTGCCCGTCGACTATCGGCAGCTCGGCGGTCGCGCGAGCCTGCCGCTCGGTCTGCGGATCCAGGATGCTCGCCCACGAGACGAGGCGCTCGGCCAGGACCTCGGGCATCGCCCACCGCCTTCCGAGGACCCGGGAGAAAGGGCCCCCCGACAGTGTGCCTCACGGGCCTTCAGGGCGAACCCGCAGAGGCGTATGGAATACGGGACGAGGAGGTTCGCCATGGACTGCAAGGAACGGCTGGAGGGGTACTTCCGGGAGAACGGCGTACCCTACGAGGTTCAGGAGCATCGGCCGGCATTCACCGCGCAGCGGGTCGCCGCCACCGAACACGTTCCCGGGCGCATGTTCGCGAAGGTCGTGATGGCGGAGGAGGACGGCGACCTGTTGATGCTCGTGCTGCCGGCCAACTCGGCTGTCGATACGCAGAAGGCCTCAGCCGTCGTCGGCGGTGAAGCGGTCCGTCTGGCCGCCGAGCGGGAGTTCGCTCCCCGGTTCCCCGACTGCGAGGCCGGCGCTATGCCTCCGTTCGGCAACCTGTACGACCTTCCGGTCTACGTCGACAGTGGGCTGGGGACGAGCGAGCGGATCGTTCTTCCAGGCGGGGACGCACACCGTGACGATGAGCGTCCCGTACGCCGACTTCGAGCGGCTCGCGCACCCCACGGTCGCCGATCTCGCCGTCACGCGCTAGCGGTACGTCGACGCGCTACGCCCCCGTCCTGCGACTGGGCCGCCCTTCGGCTCTCCGCCCACCGAAGCGCAGGCCGAAGACCCCCCGCGCGGTTACCCGAGGAACGCGTCGACGGCGTCGTTGTCTTCGCTGAGGAGCCAGAACTCCGAGACCTTGCCATCGCGGAAGTGGCAGACGAACGTGTCGTTGGAGTCCAGCGTCTCCTCGCCACGCTTGTAATGCGACCGCTGAAGGATGACGCCGTGCTCGTCGTCCGCCAGGTATGCGTGCGACTCAAACGTGTACTCGGGCGCGCGCTCCATGAAGCGCCCGAAGAGCTCGGCGAACTGATCCTTGCCCTTGTAGTCCCCCGCGAATGAGCTCTTGCCCGCGATGTGGACGATCACGTCGTCGGCGTAGAAGCCCATGAAGGCCTCCGCGTCTCCCCGCGCCTGCGCCTCGTCGGCGTCGCGCAACACCTTCTCGTTCGGATGCATCCTGTCCTCCTCGCTTCCCGGACGGGTAGGTCGCCATCACGCAACCCGCCCGTCGCCATCCCGACTTCTCGAGCAGCTTAGGCGCCGCCTTCCTCGAGCGTCACGTCGATCGGCGTGAAGTCCGCGCCCGTCGTGTCGACGCCAAGTGCGTCGAGCGCCGCCAGCGCCTCGGTCACGATGTCGTTCGTGAACGCGTCAGCGTCCGGCGGCCTCGTGAGGACGGTCGTGCCCTCGAGGTTCGGCGTCTCCTGGGCGATGCTCACCGACCGATCCCAGGCCGCCTGGTCGATGAAGCCCACCCCGTTCGACGCCGGCCAGATCAGCTTGTTGATCTCGTTCATCTGCCACAGCTGATGGCTGTTGCCGAGCTGGGAGCCCTGCGCCACCACGAGATCCCGGCACGCTTCGACGTTGTCGCGGCAGTAGGCCCAACCCTGCAGCGACGCGGTCACGAGGCGGACGGCGATGTCCCGGTACGCCTCGTCGTTCGCGAGACGCTCGCCGTCGGCCCAGATCGCGTCCTGGAGCATGCCGACCCCGACCTCCTCGTAGGAGATCACCGAGAGGTCCTCCGGCTGATACAGCTCGCCGGTCTCCGGGTTCACGGCCTCGAGCACCTGCGCGTACTCGTTGTACGTCATCGCCTCCGCGGCGTCGATGTCCCCCGCCAGCAGCCCGTCCATGTTGAAGTCCTGCTGCACGAGCGTGACGTCGGTCGCGGGATCCAACCCCGCCTGCGCGAGCCCCGCGAAGACCTCGTACTCGTTGCCGAACCCCCAGTTGCCGACCGTCTTGCCCGCGAAGTCCGCCGGCGTCGTGATGCCGGAGTTCGCGAACGAGACCTGGAGCGTCCCCGACCGCTGGAACACCTGTGCGATGTCGACGATGTTGGCTCCCGCCTCGCGGGTCGCCAGCGCCTTCGGGACCCACGCGACCGCGAAGTCCACCTGCCCGTCGGCGAGCGGCTGCTGCGGCACGATGTCCACACCGCCCTCGACGAGGGTGACGTCGAGGCACTGGTCGGCGTAGAAGCCCTGGTCCTGCGCCGCGTAGTAGCCGGCGAACTGAGCCTGGATGTACCACTGCATCTGGAAGCTGACCTCGTCGACGGTCTCGCAGTCGCCGCCGCCCGTCGTACCGCCGCCGCCACCACCGTCGTCCTCGCCGCATGCTGCGGCGACCAGCGTCAGCGCCAACAGCCCGGCCGCGACGGCCCACGTCCTTCCCCTCATGTGCGCCCCCTTCCCCCGGCGGGCGAGCCCGCCGATGCTCCGTCACTCAGGATCGTGCCCATCATGCCGCAAGCCGCTCGAGCGCGCCTCGCCCGCCCGGGACCGCGAACCGCTCGAGGACGACGGCCGTCAGGTAGAACGCCAGGCCGAGCAGGCAGGCTCCGAGCACGTACGCCCAGGCCTCGGAGTTGTTCGACAGCGCGATGTTGCTCACGATCCGGCTCCCGAGGCCGTTCTGCGACCCGCCGAAGTACTCGGAGACGAACGCGGTGATGACCGAGGCCGGCGCCGCGATCTTCAGCGCCGTGAACAGGAACGGCACGGCGTTGGGGACGCGGACCTTCAGGAGGATCGCCACGTCGCTCGCGGCGAACGACCGCATCAGCTCCACGTGGATAATCCGCACGTCGCGGAGCCCGCGTGCCACGTTCACGAGCACGATGAAGTAGACGACGAGCGTCACCATCAGTCGCCGCGGCACCTCGCTGGTCACCGGATACATGTTGTTGAAGATCGCGACCAGGATGAAGATTGGCACCGCGTTCAGGGCGACCGCGAGCGGCGTCATCAGGTCGGTCAGGAGGCGGAAGCGCTCGAGCAGGAAGCTCATCGCGACCCCGAGCGCAGTGCCGACGAGCAACCCGACGAGCGCGTTCTGGCCGGAGACCCTCGTGGCCTCCCAGATCGAGGCGGTGTTGGCGCGGAATGCGCCCCAGATCGCCGACGGAGCCGGCAGGAAGTAGGTCTGGAAGTCGAAGACCTCGACGGCTATCTCCCAGATCAGGAGAAACGCGACGCCGAACACCACGGGCGGCCAGACCAGGGCGAGCGCCGACGCGCCTGAGCGCCTCATCCTTCGCCGGCCTCCCCGGTCACTTGCTCGATGTCGGGTTCGACGCCCGGCGTCGCGATCCCGCGGAGAGCCTCCCGCACCTCGGTGACCTTCTTGAAGAAGGCGTCCGCCTCGCGCGTCTCGACGTCGCGGTGCGGCCCCAGGTCGACGTCGACTACGTCCGTGATGCGGCCGGGCCGCGGCGACATCACCACGACGCGCGTCGACAGGTAGACGGCCTCCGGGATCGAGTGCGTGACGAACACGACCGTGGTGGAGGTCTCCCCGCAGATCCGCAGGAGCTCCGCCTGCATATGTTCGCGCGTCATCTCGTCCAGCGCGCCGAACGGTTCGTCCATCAGCAGCAGCGGCGGCCGGGCCGCGAGCGCGCGGGCGATCGCGACGCGCTGCTGCATGCCACCGGACAGCTGCCAGGGGAAGTGGTCGGCGAACTCCGACAGCTTCACCAGGTCGAGCATCTCCTGGGCGCGGTCCCGGCGCTCCGTCGTGCTCCACCGCTTCAGCTCCAGGGGCAGCTCGACATTCTTCGTCACCGTCCGCCAGTCGAAGAGCCCGGCCTGCTGGAACGCCATGCCGTAGTCCTGATCGAGCCGGGCCTGGCGCGCGGACTTGCCGTTCACGAGGACCTCGCCGCTCGTGGGCTCTACGAGGTTCGCGATCAGCCGGAGCTGCGTGGACTTCCCGCATCCCGAGGGGCCGATCAGGGACACGAACTCCCCCGGCTCGATCGTCAGGTCGACTTCGACGAGCGCCTCCACGGAGTTAGGCCGGCCCGCGTTGAACACCTTCGTCAGGCTTCGGACCTCCACAGCGTTCACTCCGCGGCCTCCCTCGGCCGGTTCCGCATCAACGTGAAGTCGGCCAGCGAGACCAGACCCACCATCACGAGCCCGAGGAGGGCGGTCACGATGATGGCCGCAAAGACCTTGGACGGATCGCCGGTCGCCTGCCGCGAGTACTCGATGATCAGCCGACCGACCCCGCCGGCCAGGCCCGTCGAGAGCTCCGCGACGATCACGCCGATCACCGAGGCCGTGGCCGCCAGCTTCAGCGCCGGGATCATGAACGGGACCGCGGCGGGGAACCGCAGCTTGAACAGCGTCTGGCGCCATGAGGCCGCGTACGAGTCCATGAGCTCGAGCGCCGCCGACGGCGTGGACGTCAGGCCCTTCAGGGTTCCGACCGCGACCGGGAAGAACGCGAGGAAGGCCCCCATCACCGCCGCCGAGAGCCACCGCGGCCACTCGAACCCACCTATCGACAGCCGCCCGCCCCAGCTCACGACGAGCGGTGCCAGGGCGATCAACGGCACCGTCTGCGAAATCACGAGGTAGGGCAGCAACCCGCGCTCGACCACCTTGAACCGGGCCATGAGGACGCCGAGACCCAAGCCGAGCAGGGTGCCTATCGCGAACCCGACGAGGGCGATCCGGAAGGTGAACCACGCTCCTTGCAGCACGACGGCCGCGATAGGCGTCGAGGACCCGCGTCGCTCCGGCTCCGCGTAGCGGGCGAGCATGTCCCACACGTGGGGCATCGCGGTATCGTTCGCCCGCGGCAGGATCGTCCAGCCGAAGACCGTGCCGCCGTCCTGCGGGCCGACGAGCTTGTACAGCTCCCATCCCGCGGCCACGAGCAGCAGCGACAGGACGAACAGCCACGCGTGGCCCGCTCGACGCCGCGTCCCGGACGCCACCTACGTCTTCGCCCGCACGGTCTCGGCGAGCGCCGGGATGACCTTCTCGCCGTACGCCTGGAGGGTCTCGTCTTTGGCGTCGTGCTGCAGGTAGACCGCGAACTGGTCCGCGCCCAGCGACTCCAGCTCTCGCAGCCGCCGCACGTGCTCGTCCACGGGACCCAGGATGCAGAAGCGGTCGACGATCTCATCGGGCACGAACGCCGTGTGGACGTTGCCCGCCCGGCCGTGCTCGCTGTAGTCGTAGCCCTCGCGCCCCTTGATGTAGTCGGTCAGCGCCGCCGGCACCTGGGAGGTCTCCCCGTAGCGGGCCACGATGTCCGCGACGTGGTTGCCCACCATCCCGCCGAACCACCGGCACTGCTCCCGGGCGTGCTCGAGGTCGTCGGTGACGTAAGCGGGCGCCGCCACGCACATCGTGATCGCGTCCGGGTCACGACCCGCGGCCGCGGCGGCCGAGCGCACGGAGGCGATCATCCACGCGGTGATGTCGGGGTCGGCGAGCTGGAGGATGAACCCGTCTCCCACCTCGCCGATCAGCTGCAGCGCCTTCGGACCGTAGCCGGCCACCCAGACCTCGACGCGGCTCTTCGACGCCCAGGCGAAGCGGATCGTCGATCCCTTGTACTCGACCGGCCGGCCGTTCGCGAGCTCGCGGACCACGCCCACGCACTCGCCGAGCGTCGCCAGCGTGGTCGGCCTGCCGTTGATCACGCGCACCGCAGAGTCCCCACGGCCGATGCCGATCACCGTGCGGTTGCCGAACATCTCGTTCAGCGTGGCGAACAGGCTCGCGGTGACCGTCCAGTCGCGGGTGGCCGGGTTCGTGACCATCGGGCCGACCATCACCCTGCGGGTCTCCGCGAGGATCTGCGTGTAGATCGGGAAGGGCTCCTCCCACAGGATGTGGCTGTCGAAGGTCCAGACATGGCTGAACCCGTAGGTCTCGGCCCGCTTCGCCAGGTCCACCACCCGCGAGGTCGGAGGATCGGGCTGCAGCACCACGCCGATGTCCATCGTGCCCCTTCCGGCTCCTTCGCTCAGCGGGCGACGATCTCGTCGTACGCGTCCGGCCGCCTATCGCGGTAGAACGCCCAGCCGTCGCGGACCTCGCGTATCGTGTCCAGGTCCAGGTCGCGGACGATCAGCTCGGGCTTGTAGGCGTCCCCCACCTCGCCGACGAACGCGCCCCGCGGGTCGACGAAGTAGCTCTGTCCGTAGAAATCGTTCTCGCCGAGCGGCTCGATCCCGACCCGGTTGATCGCGCCCACGTAGTACATGTTCGCGACGGCGGCGGCCGGCTGCTCCAGCCGCCACAGGTACTCGCTCAGCCCCCGGTGCGTTGCCGAGGGGTTGAACACGATCTCCGCCCCCCGTAGGCCCAGGATCCGCCAGCCCTCGGGGAAGTGCCGGTCGTAGCAGATGTACACGCCGACGCGGCCGACCGCGGTCTCGAACACCGGGTACCCGCCTGTGCCGGGCGCGAAGTAGAACTTCTCCCAGAAGCCCTTCACCTGCGGGATGTGCTGCTTGCGGTACTTGCCGAGGTACGTGCCGTCGGCGTCGATGACGGCCGCGGTGTTGTGGTACAGGCCCGGCTGCACGATCTCGTACATCGGGAGCACGAGCACCATGCCGAGCTCCTTGGCCACGGCCTGGAACCGCTGGGTGGTGGGGCCGTCGGGGATCGGCTCGGTGTAGCTGTAGTACTCGGCGTCTTGGACCTGACAGAAGTACGGACCGTAGAAGAGCTCCTGGAAGCACATGACCTGCGCGCCCTGAGCGGCCGCCTCGCGTGCGGCCTCCTCGTGCTTGTCGGTCATCTCCTCTTTGGAACCGGCCCAGTCCGTCTGAAGCAGCGCCGCCTTCACGATCCTCGACATGCGGACCCCCTCACTCGGCCGTTCACGAGGACGCCGAAGTCGGGCCCGGGCGCCCAGATGGGCATCGTACCCACACGCCGGTCGCGGCGCGACCCAGGCTTGCTCGGGCTACCGATCGTCGAGCGACCGGCGGAGGGCCGCCAGCTCTTGCTTGATGTCGGCGAGTTCCTGGTGAACCGCGGCGTCGACGCGGGCCGCCTCGACCTCTTCCTCCTCCGTCTGCGCGGGGGGCACGAGGATGTTGGCCAGGATGCTCGCGAGAGCCCCGATGATGCCGACGCCGGCGAGCATCACGAACACGCCTGTGATCCGGCCCGCGGCGGTCACGGGGAACCGATCTCCGTAGCCCACGGTCGTGATCGTCACGATCGCCCACCACAGGGCGTCAGCGCCGGTCGTGATGTTGGCCTCGGCCGATCGGCTCTCGAACTGCAGCACCAGGGTGCTCGTGATGACCAGCACGATCATCGCGACCAAGACGGTGACGAACGCCGCGTACTGCCCGCGGTGGTCGACGATGTCCTTGACCAACGCCGACTTGTTCTGCCCGCGCATCAGGCGGGTGATCCGCGCGAGACGGCTGAGCCGCGCCAGGCGCAGGAGCGCCGTGAACTTGAAGACCCCGAAGGCGGGTATCGATCCGATCAGGTCGCCACCCGCGGGCGGCCGATGAAGTAGTCCCTTTTCTTGGAGGCCCTCGTGAGGTTGATGAAGAAATCCACCAGGAAGACGACGCAGACCAGGTTGTCGTAGACGGTCAGCAGCTGGATCGTCGCGTCGCTGAGCGGCAGCAGCAGGACCACCATGACCGCGAGCGAGAGCACGGTCAGGACCAGGATGAACAGGTCGTAGGCGTTGCTGCGTTGGCTGGTCGCGTCGACTGGCGTGGACATGGATCCACCCTCCTGGGGATCGCTCGTCGGGCGGCTCCCCGCCCGCTGGAAGGAAAGGCTAGCCCGCTGCGGGTCGCGAACCCTGCAAGCGGAACCGGTCAGTCATCTCGGCCCTGGAGTCCCCGGAGCCAGCTCCGCACGTTCTCGCCGAGGTCCGGGACGAAGTACCCGCCCTCCTGGAGCACGACCGTAGGCCGGCCGAGCGCCGCCACCCTCGACCCCATGGCTCGGTAGCCAGCGGTCGTGAGCGCGAGGTCGCAGATCGGATCGCGCTGGTACGTGTCGATGCCGAGCGAGACGAGCAGCGTCGCGTCCCCGAATGCCTCGACCGCCTCGAGCGCCCGCTCCAGGTGGGACAGGTAATCGTCGTCGGAGCACCCAACCGGGAGCGGGACGTTGAGGTTCGCGCCCGCGCCGGTGCCCGCGCCGGTCTCCTCGGCGAACCCGGAGAAGTAGGGATAGGCCCGATCGGGATCGCCGTGCAGGGACACGTACAGCACGTCGCCCCGCGCGTAGAAGATCTGCTGGGTGCCGTTGCCGTGGTGGTAGTCGACGTCCAGGATCGCGACCCGGCCGCCGGTCCGCCGCGCGAGTGCCTCGGCCGCGATCGCCGCGTTGTTGAAGTAGCAGTACCCGCCCATCATCGAACGCGCCGCGTGATGGCCCGGCGGTCGGCACAGGCCGTATACGAACCGTTCGCCACCCAGGACCAGGTCGGCGGCCGACAGCGCCACATCCACCGCCGAGCGGGAAGCGGCGTAGGTCCCATCGACTATCGGCGACGCCGCGTCGAACATCCACGACCCCACCGCGCCCCGCGGGCTCCTCGAGACCCGAGGGCGGTCCATCCCATCGTGGTAGGCCGGGAGCGGGAACGTGTCGGGCAAGATCTCGTCGGCCTTCTCGCCCGCCGCGCGCCACTCGGCCCACGCCGACTCCAGGTACGTGAGCATCGCCGGATCGTGAACGGCGGTGATGGGCTCAACGCCGTGCTCGGTGGGACCGACGAGCTCGAACCCGCCGTCGGCCTCGAGGGCACGGCGGATGTTCTCGGCGCGCTCGGAGACCTCCGGGTGGGCGATCGCCGTGCCGTCCTCGTACTCGTGGCCTGGCTCGTGGCGCAGGTGATCGGCGCTGTAGACGACCTTCATGGCCCGCGGATGCTACCCGGCGGCGAGCAGGTCTCGCAGGGAGCGGAAGGCCTTGCCGCGGTGGCTGATCGCATCCTTCTCTTCGTCGGCAAGCTCAGCCATGGTGCGCGAGGAGCCCTCGGGCACGAAGACCGGGTCGTAGCCGAACCCGCCCGCCCCGCGAGGCACCGCCACGAGTGCGCCCTCGCACACGCCCTCGGCCGAGAGCTCGGTCCCGTCGGGCCACGCGATCGCGGCCACGCACCTGTAGCGGGCCGTCCGACGCTCGGGCTCTGTCGCGACGATCGCCCCGATCAGCTTCGCGAGGTTCTCGGCGTCGGTGGCTTCCTGCCCCGCGAACCGGGCCGAGCGGGGGCCGGGGCCGCCGCCCAGAGCGTCGACCTCGATGCCCGAGTCGTCCGCGATCGCGGGCAGGCCGAGCGCGGCCGCTACCTCGCGCGCCTTCGCCAGCGCGTTCTCCCGATAGGTGTCGTGGGGCTCCTCGACGTCGGGCCAGGGCTCCTCGTGATCCTCGGCGGTGACCCATGTCACGGGCCAGGCGGCGCAGATACGGCCGAGCTCGCGGAGCTTGTGCGCGTTCCTGCTGGCGATCGCGACCCGCTCGGGGAAGGTCACGCGAGGACGTCGCGCTGGATCTTCGTGAGCTCGGCGATCCCGGCCTCGGCCAGGTTCAGGAGCGCGTCGAGCTCCTCGCGCGAGAAGGGCTCGCCCTCGGCCGTGCCCTGAACCTCGACCAGACGTCCCGAGCCGGTCATGACGACGTTGCAGTCCACCTCTGCGCCGGCGTCCTCCTCGTAGGACAGGTCCAGGATCGAGCGGCCCTGGACCACCCCGACGCTCACGGCCGCGACCGTATCGGTGAGCAGGTCGTCCGGTACGACGCCGCGCTCGGCGAGCACCCGCAGCGCGAGGGCGAGCGCGATGTAACCGCCGGTTATCGACGCGCACCGGGTCCCGGCGTCGGCGACCAGGACGTCACAGTCGATCGTGACGGTCCGCTCACCAAGGCGCGGAAGGTCCGTCACCGCTCGCAGCGACCGGCCGATCAGCCGCTGGATCTCCTGCGTCCGGCCGCTCGGGCGACCCTTGTTCACCTCGCGGAACGTGCGCTCGACGGTCGCGCGCGGCAGCATCGCGTACTCGCCGGTCACCCAACCCTTGCCGGTCCCGCGGAGCCACCGGGGCGCCTCCTCCTGCACGGTGGCCGCTACCAGCACCTTCGTCCGCCCCATCGAGAACAGCACCGAGCCCTCGGCCCACTCCTGGAAGCCGAGGTCGACGCCCACGGGGCGGAGCTCGTCCGGGGCACGGCCGTCGGGGCGCTCACTCACAGCTCGAACCGCATGCCCTCGCCCGCGGCGTCGATCGGTCCCGCGTAAGCCTCGGCCGCCTGGGTCTTGGAGATCTCGCGGTCCAGCGTGGGCCAGATGTGGGTGAGGATCAGGTGCTTCACCCCGGCCTCGCGCGCGTGCACCGCGGCCTGGCGCGATGAAAGGTGGAACGGCAGCAGGTCGTCGCGGTCCTGCCAGGTGGCCTCGGCCAGCAGGATGTCCGCGTCGCGGGCCAGATCCTCCACGTGGTGCGTCGGGCCCGTGTCGCCGGTGTAGGACAGGACCCGCCCGTCGGATTCGAGCCGGAACCCCAGGGCGGGCAGGCCCAGGTGCGCCATCGGCTCGGTCTTCACCCGGAACGGACCGGTCTCGAACCCCTCGCCCGGCGCGACCTCTGTGAACGCGAAAGCCGTGCGCATGGCGACCTGCGAGTCGATCGAGACCAGGTCGGCCAGGCGCTGCGAGAAGTCCGTGGGCACGAACACCGGGAGCCCCGGCTGCCCGAGCTCGCCGTAGTGCCAGGCGTAGAAGAAGGGATACAGGTCGACGAAGTGATCGGGGTGCTCGTGCGAGATCACGATCGCGTCGACGTCCTTGATCTCGAGGTGCTCCTGCAGGTTCGCCATCGTGCCCGAGCCGGCGTCCATGTAGAGGTTGAAACCGTCGTGCTGAACGAGGTATCCGGAGGTCGCGACTCCGGCGTTGGGCCAGGTCCCGCTGGAGCCCAGGATCGTCAGTTCCACGCGACCCCCTCTGTTTCGGCCACGGCGACGGCGCCGACGCCGCCGACATCCGGGCCAAGGAAATGATGCGCGATCTTGCGGAACCGCTCCGGGTCGCCGGTGGTGAGGAACTCGTGGGTGGGCTCTCGGGGCTCCTCGCGCAGCAACGAGCCATCGCGCAGGGCGGCGTACACGTCCTTGGCGGTCTCCTCGGCCGACGACACGAGCACGACGTCCTCTCCCATCACGTACTGGATCAGTCCGGAGAGCATCGGGTAGTGCGTGCACCCCAGGATCAGGGAGTCCACCCCCTCCCGCACCAGCGGCTCAAGATACCCCCGGGCGGCCTCGAGCAACCCGTCGCTGGCGGTGTCTCCCGCCTCCACGTGCTCGACGAAGACGGGGCACGCGGCGGAGAACAGCTTCACGTCGGCCCGGGTCGCGGCGATCGCGCGCCCGTACGCATCGCTGTCGACGGTTGCCACGGTGCCGATCAGCCCGATGCGACCGTTCCGCGTGGCGTGGACGGCAGCCCGCGCGCCCGGGTCCACGACACCGATCACGGGCACCCCGTGGGCGTCGGCGACGTCGGCGATCGCCGCGACCTCGACCGAGTTGCAGGCGACGACTAGCATCTTCACGTCCCGCTCGACCAGGTAGGCGGCGATCTCCAGGCCGAACCGACGGATCTCCTCGAGCGGGCGCGGGCCGTACGGGAACCTGCCGTTGTCGCCCAGGTACAGGACCCGCTCGTTCGGGAGGAGATCGAAGATCGCCCTCGCTACGGTGAGACCGCCGACGCCCGAGTCGAACACGCCTATCTGCCGAGGGTCATTCACCCGATCACCACCACAGGGACTCCGAGACGCCCTTCTCGGCGCGCTCGATCTCGGGCGCCCAGGCCTGGGTGGACAGGTACTTCCATCCGCCGTCGGCGAGCAGACAGACGACCTCCCCGCGCTCGAGGTCCGCCGCGACGCGCCGAGCGACGTGCAATACCGCACCCGATGAGATCCCGGCGAAGATCCCCTCACGCTCGGTCAGCTCGCGCGTGGCACGGAGCGAATCCGAGGAGCTCACGAGGAACTTCCGGTCAAGCAAGGTCTCGTCGAAGATGGGGGGCACGAACCCGTCGTCCAGCGAGCGCAGCCCGTAGACGAGGTCCCCGAGCTCCGGCTCGGCCGCGATCACCTTGATCCCGGGATCGTGGCGGTGCAGGCGCCGGCCCACGCCGGTGAGCGTGCCACCCGTGCCGAGGCCCGCAACGAAGTGCGTGACCTCGGGCAGGTCACGGACGATCTCCTCGCCGGTGCCCTCCTCGTGCGCGAGCGGGTTCGCGGGGTTGCCGTACTGGAACGGCATGAAGTAACGCTGGTCCTTCGCGAGACGGCGGGCGACGTCGATCGAGCCGTTCGTCCCTTTGTCGCCGGGCGAGGACACGACCTCGGCGCCGAACAGCTCGAGCAGGCTGATCCGCTCCTCGCTCGCGTTGTCGGGGATCACGACGGTGAGCCGGTATCCCTTGCGGCGGGCGACCATCGCGAGCGCGATCCCCGTGTTGCCCGAGGTCGGCTCGAGGATCGTCTTGTCCGGAGTGAGCTCGCCTGAGGCCTCCGCCGCCTCGACCATCGCCTTGGCGATGCGGTCCTTCGTCGAGCCGGTCGGGTTCTGCCCCTCGAGCTTGGCCCACAGGCGCACCTCGGGCCGCGGGCTCATCGAGGGCAGGCCGACGAGCGGCGTATCGCCTATGGCATCAAGGACGTCGGGGTACCGCACGGGGAGTGATTATCCCAGCGGACAGCCCTAGGGCCGCCGACCGGGGTCGGCGTCCTGGCCGAACGACGGGCGTGCGGAGTGCGCCTACGACTTAGACTTGCCCGACCAGCCTTAACGGGACCCTTCGATCGAAGGGGAAGAGCCTAGCGGGCCGCAACAGTGTCAGCGACCGCCGGCCACTGCGGGCAGGATCGAGATCGTGTCGCCCTCGGCGACCGCGGTCTCGAGCGAGCCGAGGTAACGGACGTCCTCGTCGTTCACGTAGACGTTGACGAACCGATGCAGGGCGCCGTCCCCGGTCACCACGTTCTTCGTGATCCCCGGGTAGCGCGTCTCGAGGTCCGACAGCAGCTCCCGCAGCGTCGCGCCCTCGGCGTCGACGCGCGGCTCGCCTCCCGCGTGTTTGCGCAGGATCGTGGGCAGCTTCACCTGGACGGTCATCGGGTATTGCCTCTCCTTACGTTCCGTGGGTGGAAACGCCGTGTTCGGCCTCACTCGGCACACCTCCGGACGCGATGCCGCAGAAGGCGTCGTAGTCGATCAGCTCTGTGATGCTCGGCTCCTTGCCGCAGACGGGACAGTCAGCGTCCCAACGGACCTTCACGGTCTGGAAGTCCATCTGCAACGCGTCGAAGATCAACAGGCGTCCGATCAACGGATCGCCCTTGCCCGTGATCAGCTTGACGGCCTCGGTCGCCTGGATGCAGCCGACGATCCCCGGCAGCACCCCGAACACACCGCCCTCGGCGCAGCTCGGCACCGTGCCGGGCGGCGGGGGCTGCGGGAACAGGCACCGGTAGCACGGCGCGTCCCGCCCGGGCATGAACACCGTCGCCTGCCCGTCCCACTGGTAGATCGAGCCGTACACGAGCGGCTTGCCCAGGAACTGCGTCGCGTCGTTCACGAGGTAGCGCACGGGGAAGTTGTCGGTCCCGTCCACCACGACGTCCCAGGGCTCGAGGATCTCGAAGGCGTTCTGCGAGGTGAGGATCGTGTCGTAGGGCACGATCTCGATCGTAGGGTTGATCGCGCGCAGGCGGTCGGTCGCGCTGTCCACCTTCGGGCGACCGACATCGGCGGTCGAGTGGATGATCTGGCGCTGCAGGTTGGACTCGTCGACCCTGTCGAAGTCCAAGATCCCGAGCGTCCCGACGCCGGCCGCGGCCAGGTACATGGCGACGGGAGAGCCGAGCCCCCCGGCGCCGATGCACAGCACCTTGGCGTCTAGCAGCTTGCGCTGCCCCTCCCCGCCGATGCCCGGCAGGATGATGTGGCGCGCGTAGCGCCGAACCTGCTCCTCGGTGAAGGACGGCGTGCTCATACGATCTCGAGCTCCTGTTCGACGATCTCGTCGTCCCCGATCCGGAACGAGCGCAGGACCGGGTTCGCGCGGTCCGACAGCGACATCACCAGGTGCTCGGCCTCCGGATAGAAGGCCTGCGTTCGGTCTGTCTCCGACGGGTAGGCCTCCGAGTGCGTATGCGTGTGGAAGATCCCGAGGAGCTCCCACCCCTGCTCGTCTATCTCGTCGAACACCCTCAGCTGCTCCTTCGCGTCCAGGCGGTAGGTGACGGGGCTCGCGTCCGCGTTCGACATCGGGAAGAACTTGGCCGGGCGACCTTCCTTGCCCGCCAGCAGACCGCAGGATTCGTTCGGGAACGCGGCGAGGCCGTGCTCCACCATCTCATCGAAGAAGGTCCGATCAAGTTGCATCTGCAAGTCCGGATAACCCTACCAGCGTGGTCGTATTCCCCGGGCTCAGCTGGCGAGTCGCCCCGTGACCCGGATCGCGCCGGGCTCACCCCCCTCGAGGAGACCCATCTCTGCGAACGGCACGCCGCGCGTGCGTAGCTCCTCTGCGAGCCGGTCGCCCGCGGTCGCGGCGATCAGCAGCCCGCCGCTCGTCTGCGCGTCTGCCAGGATCGACTGTTCGGGTTCGGTCAGGTCTCCCCAGTCCGTGTGCGTGTGCACGAACGCGTGGTTGCGCCGGGTCCCACCCGGCACCACCCCCGACCGTGCGAGCCCGAGCGCACCCTCGAGGACCGGCACGGCGGGCGCGTCGATCGTGGCCGAGACCCTGGAGGCGAGCAGCATGCGATGCAGGTGTCCGAGCAGGCCGAATCCGGTCACGTCCGTCGCGGCCTCGGCGCCGGCCTCGCGCATCGCCTCGGCGGCGGGCGCGTTCAGCGTGGTCATCACGTCCACCGCGCGACGCACGAGCGCCTCGTCGGCGAGGCCCCGCTTGATCGCGGTCGAGATGACGCCGAGGCCGAGCGGCTTCGTGAGGAAGAGCCGCGCGCCCGGCACGGCCGTCGAGTTCCGCACGATCTCAGACGGGTCGGCGAGGCCGAGCGCGACCATCCCGTACTTGGGCTCGGGGTCGGTGATCGAGTGCCCGCCGAGCACAGCCGCGCCTGCCTCGGCCACGACGTCGATCCCTCCCTGCAGCACCCGGCCCATCATCTCCAGCGGGAGATCGTCGACGGGCCACGACACTATGTTCAGAGCCAGGAACGGCCGGCCTCCCATCGCGTAGACGTCCGACAGCGCGTTCGTCGCCGCGATCCGTCCCCAGTCGTACGGGTCGTCGACGATCGGCGTGAAGAAATCGAGAGTCGCGATGAGCGCATGCCCGCCCGGCAGCAGGACGACGGCGGCGTCATCGCCGGTGTCGGCGGCAACGAGGACATCGCCCGTGAGCTCTGGCAGCGAAAGGGCGCCGAGGACCGTCTGCAGGTCCGCGGGCCCGAGCTTGCATCCGCAGCCGGCGCCGTGGCTGAAGCTGGTGAGTCGCCGCGGCTCGCCCATGTAGGCGAGGATACGCGTAGGGATGCGGACCGCGGTCGTGGGACACACGGAGTGGG
>Ga0209341_10002457_pt1 | contig 17597 bp, 21 predicted proteins | sample RifCSP13_2_FD_184020 | JGI IMG/M metagenome (GOLD analysis project Ga0209341, IMG submission 184020) | Soil microbial communities from Rifle, Colorado - Rifle CSP2_sed 13_2 (SPAdes) (version 2) | ecosystem: Environmental > Terrestrial > Deep subsurface > Rock core/Sediment | place: Rifle... | reverse complement strand
CGATGCGACATTCGGAAGCACGTGACAACCTGGGCGGACGCGCTGACTGATGCCGTCCAAAAGGGAGTGAGCATGTTTGGCATCCCGGAACACCTGGAGACTGCCCATGACGCCCCTTGAGATGGCCGTGTGTAAGGTGTTGGACGACGCGCAGATATACGGGTGTTGTTGTGTAGACTTCGACGAACTAGAGAGGGTGTTAATGCTTGGCATACCTGAGCACATCAGCGGACCTGATCCAGCGGACGTACCGGTTCCTGAAGGAAGCGTCGGCAACCCCGACCGTCTGGCCGTCTAGCCAGGTCGTAGACTACAACGACGAGGCACACGCCTTCGTTTGTGCTGATCTAAACCTGCTCGCCACGAGTTGGCTGGTCCGCACCAGCGCCAACGTCGCCTCCTACGATATCTCCGCCCAAGCCGTCACGATCACCCACGTCCTGCACATGACCTCCGCGGGGACCACGTTCACCCGCCTGCGCCCCGGTTCGTTCTCTGACATCGTCCTGGGAGACAACGACCCCCTGGCGTCGGGGACCGCCTTCATGTGGGCTCTGGCGAGCGACGCGTATAAGACCCAGATCAGGCTGTATCCCGCCCCAGACACCAGCGCACTGTCCGGGCTGCTGGTCTACGGCAACGCCACCCCTCACCCCCTCGTTACCTCGGCCTCCCCCCTCCAGCGCCATATCCTGCCCCTGGTCCCGATTCGTGCCGCCTGGCTCGCCTGGATGGACCTGGGCGTGAAGGATGAGGTCCAGCGCATGTCCGCCATGTACTATGAGCTGCGGAACCGGTGGCGTGTCATGGGTGTCGATCTGTCTCCGGGCTGGCGCGACGGGCAGACCCTGGGCTACCACGACGAAGACCTCCCCTACGGCAGCGTCATGCGGCCGGGGGAGTGGGGTCCGTTTACTTGGGGCCGGTAGCCCGTGCCTGAGCTGATCCCACGCACGCCGTGGCAGCGCGTCCGTCCGTCCCGCTACGGGGCGAACCTGCGGACCGGGGACCTCATGGATGAATTCCCCCTGCTCAACGGGAACAACAACTGGACCGGCCAGAACAACTTTAACAACCTGTGGGTCCGTAACCTCTACGTCACGGACAACCTGGTTGTATACGATTCGTACATCGACATCTCGGCCACGTCGGCCGCGAGCCTCGGGGTGACGGACGGGTACGACTTCCGGCTGCACAGCAACAACATCACCCGTATTCAGATGCTCAGCGGGGGTGTGCTAGTCTTCACGTCGTCCGTCATCGACGGGGCTTCCGTCAACATCACCAGCCTCTCAGACACCTTCGACCGTGCGAACGCCTATCCCCTCGATGGCTGGACACGCCCCGACGCGACGCTCGCCTCGGCGTTTCAGCTCTCGGGGAATCTCGTAAGGTCCTCCGCATACAACGGTGCTCAGAACCTGATGTACCTGAACGGCACCACGTTTAGCTACGGCGACGTAACCGTCCAGGCCTCGATCTCAGGCGACGGGAACTCGCCGTGTGGGGTGGCCGCCCGCGTCGCTTCCGCGGCTGTGACATGTTACACCTGGGGGGTTCGCGGGACACAATCCCTATCCCTCGACTACTGGTCAGGGGGGACCCGCACGAACCTCGGGCTCTCCTCGGTGAACGCAGCCTCTGCGGGATTCCACACGTACAAATTGTACGTTTCGGCTGGAACGACCATCGGGTTGTCTGGATTCTTCGATGGTGTGTTCACGTTCGGGGCGACCCACACGCTGCTGTCTGGGGGTTATCAAGGCCTCCACGCACAGGCGCCATCGCTGGCGTCAGCCGCGGTTGCCTTCAACGATTTCGCGCTACTTTCCACAGTCTACCCCCTCAGCGCCCAGGATGTCGTGTTCGGGTCGTCTGCGAACCTGTGGGCGCAGGCCGGAACAACCGATCTCGGCCAGTGGGGGTATGTCACCACCGACCTGCTCCGGTTGGGGTATAATACCAACGTAACGATCTCTGGCGTCAGTAAGAAGTTCACCGTCGCCGAGGGCACCAGCGCGATCCTGCCGGCCGCCACGTTCGGCGTGGTTCGACTTCTTAGTGCCGTGGGAACAGCCGGGCTGAGTGGGGTAGTGGGCCTGAGCGGCGTTCAACTCACCGTAAGCGCCGTGGGGAACGATATCCTTGTAAGCGGCGCAGCCATTGCCAGTGCCAGTGCAGCATGGTTCTATGCAGGGACTGGAGCCGCACCAGGACTCATGGCGATTGGTGACCCTGCATCGGCCGGGATATTCGCATCCGCGGGGGGCACCCTGGGGTTCTCCACGAGTGGCCTGGAGAGGATGCGGATTTCCAGCGGTGGGTTTATTGGCCTTGGGACGACAAATCCGCTTCGGCGTCTTGTCGTTGCTGCATCCGGCGGACAAACGAACCTCGCCCTCTACAACACGCCGGATACCTCCGCAGGCTATTCCAGCCTGATCTCCTTTCGCATAGACACGAGTGGGTCAGCGTCAGCGAGCTTCCAGGAAGTCGCTGCTATCATTGCGACCTATCCTGATTCCGTACACGCGAATCGCCAGGCGTATCTCCGCTTCTTTACCGCAAACGCGGGGGCAGCGACAGAGCGGCTACGGATCGCTCCAGACGGGAAGATCGGGATTAACACGACAAGTGCCAAGGAAACCCTGGACGTAGCAGGTACGTTCCAGATCAGTGCCGTCACCTCCGCCAACCTTGCCGCTGCTAGCGCCACCCGCAGCGGCATGATCGCGGTGGACTTGACGGCTTCGGCACTCATCATCTACGTGGGCGCGGCTCGCATGAGCGCGGCGTTCGCCGCATTCTAAGGAGGAGCCATGTTTACCGACGAGGAAATCCACACCATCCACAGCACCTGTGCTCCGGGCAGCACGTCGGATCGCCTGTGTCATGCGGCTTTCGAGGTAGCCGAAAAACGGGACCACTACCGTGAGCGGCTACGCAAGTACGAAGACCCGGACCCGCCGCCAGCAGAGCCACGCCCCCTGACGCTCTGGGAACACCTCTACGAATGGTGGGTGACACGATAAATGGACCCGACCTTCGGACATGGCAAGTGGGCGGCGCTCAGCGCCACCAGTGGCGCACGAGAAGAGGTTTTCCAGCGCTTTCTGATCGCGGACTCTGATACGCCGAGCCAGCACGCCAAGGTAACGTCGGGGGGTGCAGTATTCGTATCAGGCGGCGGTGGCTTCGGAGGCGCAGCAAGTACGGAGGGGGCCCTTTCCGCGCAGTTCCCGACTTACTGGAGCAACTCAGAATCCATCTCCGCCATAGCCTATGAACTCTCGGCCACGTCGGCTGTCGTCCCCGCGTCGGCGGGATTCCGCACGCTCATCATTGGTATCAAGGCGATTGCATACGCCAGTGCTGGGTTTCATCGCTGGGCCGTTAGCGGAGCCGCCCTCAGCGCGATTGAAGGCTACGTACCTGTAGACGCCTTCGGAGGCTACATCGACCGTTGTTCTCCCCCGTGGCCTCTATATGAGATTTCGGCCGGGGCGGCCTTCATTCTCCAGGCCAGTTCGCTTGTGTCTGCCGTGGCGGGTTCCGTGCGATACTGGAGAAAGGCGTGAGGATCAGTCTTCGCAAACCGACTTACCGCTGTCCCGGGTGTGACGATCCTATTCGATGGGGGCACCGTACAGCATGGAGGAAAACATGGCATCGCGCTTGCTATATGTTGGTCTGTTCGTCGCACTCCTTGTCCTCGTGGGAGGCCGTCCCAAGCCGGAAGTCGTAGACTTTGCCGATCCGACCTATGGCAGTATAGTCCGGCAGCTTGTCAAGACCGACGGGCAGGAACACAACATGTACGTGCATCGCTCCCCGTTTAACGCGGATAACTCGTACCTATTGGGCATCCGTGCGGCGCCGAATGGCGCGCAGTGGAAGCTGGTCCTCTATGATGGGCTTGGATATTTCCAGAGGGAACTGTTCGCGGTGGATGATGGGTGGAACTGGCGTGTGACCTGGGATCGCGCAGACTGGCGAGTGTTCTACCTCCAGGACGGGGAGAACAGTCTTTTCAGTTACAACATCGAAACGGCGACGCTGTCGCTTCTCAAACAGTTCGATGCCACGACGGCGTTTGTCGCAGGGAGCGAACCGAGCCTCAACCAGGATGGCACGCGGGTACTTGTCTATACCTACACCGCAGGAGTACGCCCTGCACCGGCAACCGTCGCGGCACGCTCCTATCGTCTGAGCGACATGGAGGAAGAGCGGGCATTTGACCCCGCGAGTATCCTTCCCCCGAATGCAAGGACTGCTGGAACTGCCCCACCCCGTTATACAGGGTTTCAAGACCACATCGCCATTGCATGGCTCGACGCCATAGATGCCACCATCGGCGGTGTGCTCGTTTATGACGAGGTCACCGGGACAGTTATCCATAACTTCATCGGGGAACCGTGGGCGAGTGGGCACCTCGACTTTTCCTCTGATGGACGCATGGCATATCGAAAGTGGGGCGCGGGGTTGTATTTCACAACCTACCACACCAGCGACCACCAAGACCTCGAAATCCATGTTGTCAACGTCAATGGAACCAACGATCAGATCGTTTTTCGAGCTACTGAGGCCGAGGCGTGGTGGGTGCAAAACCTCCATGTCGTGTGGCCCGCCCGTGTCACCGATTGGTTCCTTGTAGGTTTCTATCCCCCAGCCTTCCTTGGACTTCCGACAGTCTACGCCGCGCCTTATGACGAGATTCTTCAGGTGTACACTGACGAGCGTCCCTCGCGGTATTTGACGCGTACAGGTACCAAGAGTTTTGGACCCCCTCTTCAGGGGTGGGCACAACCCCTCCCCGCACCCAGCCCCGATGGGACACGCGTGTCCTTTAACGCCGTATGTGACCTGGACAATGTTGGGGCCCTTGGTTGCACGCCGACGGGAACCATTGATCAATACGTGTTACCTGTGTATCCCAGGAGGGGTTTGTAGCCATGGCCGACGCTCTCCAAATTTCTCTTGGGGCCCCCTGTGCTATTTATGCCAAGGGAATAAATGCCGCCTTTGTCAACTTCACGCTTAATGCGTCCACCGACGCCGCGGAATACATCTTCCAAACCCCCGAGGCGATTACCATCACGAAACTCGGATTCCGATACGGACTGCGCACTGGGACACCGCCGACGTTTAAGATTTCCCTCCAAGGCGTCTCGGTAGCTGGCACCCCGGATGGGACAATCAAGGGGGGTGCCAGCCCCGCGTCCGCGACGTTCACACCCCCTGCCGATACCACATGGGATGGCACATGGCAGTGGATCACCCTAGCGAACACGTATGGGACCACGCGTGGCGAGTTTCTGTCGATCGTCATTGCTTACGACTCGGGAACGATTGACGGTACGAACAACAGTTCCTTTACAACCCACGCGACCCATCTCACGCACAATGGGGGGTTCTTGAAAGGATACTCGATCCAGAATGACGCCGGAGCAAGAAGTTTTCAAACCGATCAACCTATCTTTGGATACCAAAGTTCCACCACGGCATATGGCTTTCCTCTGAAGGCCATAAATAACACAACATTTAATAGCGCCTCTACTCCCGACGAATACGCCCTTCGTTTCCTACTTCCCGCAGGATGGGGAAGTACATTTCAAGTTGGTGGCGTTCGTTGGCGTGGCAATCCTGCGGGTGCCAATGATGTAGTTATTGTGTTGTACAGCGGGACCACCGTCTTGCAGGATGTGTCTTTTGACCGAGACTTCGACGCAGCGCCATTCGGCGTAGATCGTGTTCGAGAATACTACTTCGATGAAGCTACGCTTTCCACATTGAACTTCGGCACAGAATACCGTGTTGGGTTGCAGCCCAGTGGCGCCGGTGGGTCGAGTACACTGGTAACCCTTGTTATGGCCGCCGCCGCGGATGCGGCTGCACACAATGGCGGGACGAGTTTCTACCTATCGACACGTACCGACGCCGGTGCATGGACAGACGTTTCCACGGAACGCCCCCTGATGGAAATCATCATAAAGGACTGGACAGGTGGCAGCGCCCGGGGCGGAAGGATCATTGGGGGATAAATGGCTCTACACTACATCACCATCATCGCCCCCCAGGGTGCCTGGGGCGGGGAGAACTCGGACTGGCCCGCGGACATCCTGATGCCGGGCCAGCTCTCCGCGACGGAGTCCGTCGCCCACGAGGGGCCGGAGATCGTCCGGCGCCCGGGCCAGTTCCGGGAGCCTGACGCCGTGACCAGCGCGGGCCTCAACGTCGTGGCGGGCTTCGCCGCCAACTACAGCACGGGCCAGAAAGTCATCGTCCAGGGCTCGAACGGGAGGTTCTACCAGACTAGCTCGGGCATGACCACGTGGGCGGCCATGAGCACGTCGGCGTTCTGGGCTCCGGCCACGTTCGCCCAGCTCGGGGACATCGTCGCCATCTGTACCGTCAGCGGGACGATGCTGGGGACCAGCGGGACGGACGGCGTATTCGACCTGGACGCGGGCCTGACGGGCGTCTCGGCGGCCCCGGCCGCCCAATTCGTCATCTCGTATAAGAACCGCCTGTACGCGGCAGGCCAGGCAACCAGCGCTGACGAGGTCAAGTTCTCGGCCATCGGGACCGTCACAGGCCTGCCCGTGGTCACCGACTGGTACAGCACGAACAACGCGGGCAACCGCCTGTTCGGCCAAGGCGAGGGCTTCCAGTTGATCGGGCTGGCGGCCGACCGGGACCAGTGGTATGCCTTCAAGCGGAATCGGACCCTCATGGTGACGGGGAATACGCCCCAGTCATTCATCACGGCCGAGTCGGATCGGGAGTGGGGGGCGTATCACCGCAGCATCGCCAACGTCGGCCGAGGCCTCGTGGGGGCGAACGAGGACGGCCTGGCCGCCATCGTCAACGGCAAGGTCGAGCCCCTCCTGCCTGAGCGGATGCTGAAGTGGTGGCAGACCCTGGACCTCAACACGATCAGCGGCTGGAACGGGGCCTGGAGTCCGTACTACCAGCAATACCGGCTCATGGTCACGTCGGGCGGGGTCAACTCGCTGCTCGTCGGCGTGGTCCTGCCCAACCGGCCCATCGGGTGGTATCGAGCGGCAGTCCCGGCGTACTGCATCTTCCCGCGGCTGCGAGCTGGGAACCGGGTGGACTTCTACCGCGGCGGGTCGGCCGACGGCTACCTGTACCGGATGGATCAGGGCACGCAAGACGCCAGCGCCTCGTTCAACTCCTTCTTCGAGACCGCCATCTACGACAACGGGAAGCCCTGGGAGGACAAGCAGTTCAAGCGGGCGTGGGTGTTCGGGCGGACGCGGGGGGCTCAGCAGGTCTCCTGCACGTTCCGGGTCCACGGGGAGCAGGCCCAGCCGACGCGGATCACAGGGTACAAGCTGCTGCCCTTGGCGACCACCGTGGGCGATATCAAGCGGCAGTCATTCCACCTCGACGGCCAGTACGGCTGGGGCATCAGCGTGCGGGTGGACTTCAGCAACGTGAGCGCGGGGTCCGTACACAGGATTGTCGTCGAATACGACGACGGCCGCAAGGGGACAGCGGTCTACTAAGGAGCGGATGGAACATGGCGCAGGTTACACCCCAGGAAGCACAGGCCGTCATCGCCGCAGGTGGGACAGCATCCCCCGTCACGGGGGCCGGTCTGACTCCTGCCCAGTCTGGGATGTGGAACGTGACGGGGTATGGCGGCGGGGGAGGGGGCGGTGGGGCGACGCCACCCGCCCCGAGCAACCTCGCAGGCGCAGACGCCGGAGCGGGGTCGCCGTGGGACTTTGATTTCGGTGATATTGGTGGCATTGGTGGTGCAGACGCTGGGGCAGGGTCGCCATGGGATTACGACTTTGGGGGCCCGGAGTTTAGCGTCGGTGGCACCGGGGAATCTGGAGTAGGCGGGTGGGGTCAGGTCGAGTCCCCTTGGGTCAAGCCGTGGGGTTCTACACCCCAGGCGTGGCCGAACGCCAACTACAGCAGAAGCGGAGGCGGGGGCGAGAACCAGACGGGCAAGGGTGGCGGGGGTGGTGCCCTCCCGGGTGGCATCTCCCCTGCCCAGCAGCAGCAGCAAGCGGGCCTCAAGCAGGAGAAATTCCAGCAAGGCCTGCAAAACTTTATGACGATGCTGAAGGCCCTCGGGATCAACCTTGGTGGGGGCGGCACGGCGTTCCAGCCAGTCGTTCCACCGGACTACATGGCGCTGATCCGCGCGGCCATCGACGCGGCTGCGAAGAAGCAGAACCTCGCGCTCTCTGAAGAGGCCGCCGCGACGGGCGGGGCCGGGGGCAGCGTCCTGGCGGGCTTCCAAGGCCAGGTCGCCCAGGCCCAGCAGGGAGCCTACGGGCAGGCTGCCGCTGGGGCCGCGCAGCAACAATTTACCGGCCAACTCCAGGCCCAGGCGCTCCAGGCCCAGCAGCAGATCGCCCAGTTCAACCAGCTAATGAAGTTCATCCAGGCCATGGGGCCGCTCTTGGGCGGATAGGGAGGCCAGTCAACCGTGAGTCATACTGTCCCAAACGCTAACGAGACGGGGCCTCCCCCGACCAACATCACGGAATTACTCCCTGGCTTCGTAGAGCCGCAGGGGCGTATCCCGGGTGTAACCTACCAAGAGGAGCAGAGCGGCGGCGGCGGGGGCGGCCTTAACTTGCAAGCCCTCATGGGCCTTGCCGAGCTGTTCTCTTCCCCAGATACGGGCGAGACCGCCCGGGAGGCCCAGCGGGCCCTCGGGGCGTCGCTGCGTGGGCGGCAGGGGCTTGCTACGCCCGAGGGGCCGCCCGCATCGGAGGCCATTCAGGCAGGCCCACAAGCCCCACCCACCGGCCCCCAGTGGATCGGCCCGCCAGACGCCCGCTACCGCGTGGAGTCTGGTGGACCGGGCACGCCCGACCAGGCCGCGGCCCAACTCAGGGCGTACCAGCGTAGCCGGGGCCCCGAGGATGTGGAGCAGGTCGGCGGGCGGTCGCTGTTCTACGGTGGAGCAGACACACGCCCCCGGCCCATCCCAGCCGAGGAAGACGCCGTGATGACTGCACGGGCGCAGCTCAAAGCGGCCCTGGACGTGCAGGGACAGATGCCACCGGGGCAGGCGATCCAGTATCAAGCGGAGATAGACCGGCGGTTCAAGCAGCTCCAGACGGCTCAGGCAACAATGGGAGCCATTCAGGCCCCCTCTCCACGGGAACGGGCCGAGACCGAAGAGGCTCGCTACCAGGGGGAGCAAGCTCTCACGAGGCGCGCGCTCGGGGGCGAACCCGGCAAGGAGGACCGCTTCTACACGGAGCCCACGATTGGGAAGGGGAAGACCGGCGGCCTTGCCGTCGTCGGTGGGAAGCGCGTCCTGCGACCCGAGGTAGCGGAGCGGGAGAAAGTCAGCACGCAGCAGGCTCTCGCTGGGGAGAAGGCTACACGGGAAGCAGGCCTCCCCTACGCCCAGCACCCCGACGGGGGCAGAAAGAATCGTATCCTTGTGGACAAGGAGACTGGAAAGAACATTGGTCGAGGCGTGCGCTACGGTGACGTGGACCCTGAGACCATGGCCGAGCTGCCTGTGCAGGACTATCGCCAGATGCACCAGCTTGAGGCCTTGATGACCTCATACAAGCGGTCTGCCGACAAGATCATCGCGGAGGCCCAGCGACCAGGCGCGAACGTGTCGCAGGCTATCGGGGTGTGGGCAGGTCGTGCCTTGGGGACAAGTACGCTTGCGGCGGACCTCGCTAACCTTAAGTCCCATATGATGCGTGGGGTCAAGGCCCTGACGGGTTCGGCCCGCTTCAGCGAGAACATCACCAATATGGAGGCGGAGGCCGGTGCGATCAAGCCGCAGGATACCGTCGCGGTTGGAGCCACGAAGGCCAATAACTTCCTGGCCCAGCTCCAAGACATCATCGATCTAACCCTGGAGCGCCCTGTGGGGCGCATGCGGCCCGAGAGTCAAGTAGCGCCTAGAGCAGGCGGGAGCGTCCCCACTGGACCGCGTCCGCCAGGCGCCGCCTACTACAGCCCATCCAAGGGCTACCTGGATGCGCAAGGCAACCCCATTGGAGGTCGCTAATGGCTATCCCGGCGGACGCGATCCCTTTGACGGACCTCCCCGAGGATGCAGTCCCCCTGCCACCCGAGGCAGGGCTCGGCGAGGGCAGCTTCGGTGAGCGGGTCGCCCGCAACTACATGGCTCTCCCAGAACTCGCAGAGCGGGCCGGTGGGTGGGTAGGCGAGAAGGTGGGCCTTCCTACGGCTGGTGTGGTGACTGGGACAGGTCTCGGACATGCAGCGTCCCTCGCCCTTCTGCCCTTCAACGTGGTTGGAGAGGTTGCTCGTCGCCCCGTGGAGGCCGGAGCGGGCCCGGTATTCGAGGCCCTCAACGCGATGCGGCCCGACGTCTCCCCCGAGGGTGCTGAGGAACCCTACGCGACCACAGGCGAGGCGGTTCCCCTGCTAGGTCGATCCACGCCCGCGAGCATCCGCGCTGCGACCCAAGCCATGGGTGAGTTCGGGGCCCAGGCCGGTGGACTCGCCGGTGGACAGGCACTATTCCGGGCCGCAGGCATGGCTGGGCGCTCCCTGCTTGGCCGTATCCCGCGTCCCGCCGTGCCACCTCCAGCCCCCGTCGAAGCCGCCCCCCTGCTCAAGATGACGCCTCGCGTAGAGCCCGTGCCTGCTGTGGACCCCTACGTACCCCAGGTCCCCGGGAAGGTTGACGTACCCCCAATGCAGCAGGTCGTGAACCAGATCGAGGGGGACTTGGCGGCCATCTGGGCGCAACGCGGGCTGCCAAAGCTGCGCCAGGCCGCAGGAGACCTCACCCGTGAGCAAGGCGGAGCCTCCGTCATGCGGGAAGTTCCCCAGGTGGAAAGGAATCTCGTTTGGGTTAATAACAACAACTACGACATCGCGCACGCGCTTGGGAACAAGTATGCGATACCCGCAGCCCGCGAGGCCCTGGCTGACGCGGTGCGGGTAGACGTGGCGGGGGTCTGGGACATCATTGGTCGAGCTGTACCGTCTACCAAGCAAAGTCGCGCCGTCGGGGAGATGTTGACGGAGGCTGAGAGCCTGGGTCAGAGCCCCGTTGCGCTCGCCTTGCGAGACGCGGGGTTCAGCCCAGATGTCGCGGCGCGGCTTACGCCCATCTTTCCCCAGGCTGGCCTCCCGCGGGGGATACAGGTCCCTGCGACGGCAGCCCCTACAGGGGGCCCCGTCCCCTCCTTCTCGGAGTTCCACGAGCTGGCAAAGAGGCTTCGAGCGGCCGCGGGGGAGTCGGGTGGGGTGGACGCGCAGCTTGCACGTCGGCTGGAGGGACGTATCCGCCAAGGTCTCGACGAGATGGTCCATGGGACCCCAGCGCACGAGCCATGGCGAGCTGCCAATGAGTTCTTCCAGGGAACTTACGACCCCTGGATGAAGGCCTCCCACACGCTGAGGGAAGGCATGCCAGGTATCGTGGGCCGCCTGGGAGAGGGACCCGCTCGACGGGCGTTCGACTTCGTGGGCGCCCTCGTGAACGACGGGAATGCCCCTGCGCTCAATGCCTTCCTGAAGCCTATGAGCCAAGAGGCGCGCCGGGATGTCGGCGCAGCCCTCGCTACTTATGTGCAGCAGGAGGGTGGTCGTAGCGCTAAGCAAGTAGCGGCTCTCTGGGAGGGTATGCGTCCCGAGGTCTTGATCGAGATGTACGGTCTAGAGAACGCGAAGCTCATTGGGCAGTATGCCAAGGAGATGGCCCAGGTCCCGGAGCGGGCGCAGGGTATCATCCAAGGCGCCCGCGCAGCGAAGGCGGCGGCGGCCGAGGGCGCCCAGCGGGCCAACATCCTCCAGCGGCAGCGCATCGGGCAACAGCAGCTCGCCGCTCAGCGGGTCCGCATCCAGAACAAGGAAGCCATCGAGTACGCCCGGCAGTTCAATGATGACGTGTCGAAGGCGAACTTGGTGCGGGACCTGGACTATACCGCGGCCAAAGTGGAGTGGAAGCTGGCAGTGGACAAGCACCAGCAGGGTGTGAGCCTGATACAGCGCGTTGGGGGGATCGTTGGCCGCGTACTCGGGTACATGGCAGGCGGTTGGCATGGAGGGCATCTTGGATCGCAGGCCGGGCAAGCCGCAGCATCCCCTAGGATCGTCGGGCGCATACTCTCCCACCCAGACGCCCCAGCCGTGCTCCGGTCGTCTGACCCCGCCCTCCACGCCCGGTTCGCCGCCATGATCCGGGCGGAGGCGGCCCGTCTGGGGATGCTGGAGGATCAGGTGGGGCAAGGCCCAGGAGGGCCCCAGCCACTCCTACCCCTAAGCCCGTAAATCTACTCACCATTCCAGACTGGATAACCAGCTACCTTGGACGTGAACCGCATCCGGCGGGGGGATGCTAGCTGGTCTCCGCGGAAAGTAGTCACGACCCGTGTTGTTGACGAAACTTGGCTATGTAACTCCGCGTCGCTATTGGTACGGATTTCGGGCAGCCGCGTAGGTGACGCAGGGAGCGACCGACACTTCTCCACGGGTACAATTGGGAGTCTTCGCCGCGAGCGAACATAGGCCCTGGCAGCCTCGAAAGTGCCGAACACCTTGGAATGTTTGATCGAATTGCACCTCCGACAACATGGAACTGTCTCCCGAGTTCTTCGATAGGCGCGTGGGATAACGTGATCTCTCGTTACCCCAAAGGCGTCAAGGCAATAAGCGCATAGGTCCAATGCCATCTCCTACAAAAACAGCCCCGTCCCCCAGTCACGGGAGGCGGGGCTGTAGTGTTTCTGGGCACCCCAACTACGACCGATCCATGAATCGCTCGTAGGCATCCGCCAGCAGCAGGGCGTAGTTGAACTGGTCGGCCCCCTCGCCGACGACGTGGGCCACCCATTGGGACACGTCGTAGTGGTCGGTGGCGTACTTCAACGTGCCCTTGAGCATCCCGCGGGCCATGTACCCGGCGGCCTTGGCGACTAGGGCCAGCTTGCGCGTGAGCCGTTCCTGCTGCTCGGGGCCCAGGTAATTCCACAATTCGTCCGTGACCCGCACCGAGAATCCCCTCTCGTCGGGCTCCACCACGAACCACTCCGGGCTGCACCAGTAGGCTACCTTTTGCTCCCAGGCGGGGGCGGCCGCGACCATCAGGCCTGTCACGTCGGCGTCTGTTTTCATCAGTCCCGTACCTCCACCAGCGGGTGGTTTTTCTCCAGCAGGCCACACAGTTCCTCGACAGTCGAACACACGCCCCACGCTAGTTGATACATGACATCCCAGCGATCCGGGGATTTGGTAAGCAAGACGTAACTGGGTCGCCCCCGCCCGAGGAGCCATCCGAACTCCATGTGGGACGATTTGCCCGCGGGCATGACCAACACACCGAGTTCAGCCATCTGGAGGTGCCGCAGATCGAAGTTGAAAGTATGGCGCGCGGCCTCCCCGCGCAGCGCCTCCCGGAAAGACCGCCCGCGGGCCTCCTCGTAGGCCTGCCAGGAATCATCGGCCCGCTCCCCCGCGGCGTACCAATCATCGAAGACGTCATAGCCCGCGGCCCGAAGGGCCTTAGCGACCTGGGGCACCAGGGGATTCCTGAGACTGCCGACCACGTAGATCGACATCTAAGCCATCCCTCCCCCCGGCGGGCCGTCGTCGTGCTCCTGCCACAGCGCCAGGAAGGCGATGTATACGACCAGCAGGCCCATGATCAGATTGAGGATGACCTCACTCACTGGACCCCCCCAGCCGCGCCCGTACCAGCACGCACACCCGCGGCGGGGCTTGGCGGCGATTCTTACGGCCCGCGGGTCCCTTGGTCCCCGTGGCGCTGATTAAGGCCGCCTTGGTCCCCCGGCGGCGGGCGGAGCGTGTACCGAGCGACCGACGGGCTTGGCGGGGGGTCATGGCGTCACCCCTGGGCACTCATGATACCAGTATGTCGTCCCACACGCAGCGTGCCCACAACATCCGTAGTGCATCTCTGATAGTACCTGGTGGCAGACGTTGCAGGTGACACGAGAGATACAATGATTCTTCCCAGACGCGTCAACCCAGTCCCCCGTGAAGTGGTATTCGTCGCGTGCCTCGATCCCGATCATGGCGTCACCTCCGGCGCAGTAGGCCGCGGGTCAAGTATCGTCACCTTCGTCACCAGCATCTCATGGGTCCACGTGTAGAACAGCGCATCCCTCCGCTCCGACGAGTGGCTCGGGTCCTCCCCGATTGAGTGGCAGATGACGACTACGCCGTCCGTGATGTCTTCCAGGATACCATACTCCGTCCAGGTCGCCAGGGCAGCATACCCCCGCGGTATGAGGCTGCGGTCCCCTGCGGGCGTATCCACGCGGTTGTGACAGGGGTCCCGCCAGACCAGCTCGACACGCTGCCCGATGTAGGACTTGGGGATTCTCACGAGTAGAACCCAACGCCTGTCGTGGTTGGTCCCCCACTCACCTTGGCTTTCGCTGCCTCCTCGGGGTACAGCGCCTCCATCATCGTCTTGCGGGCGTCGAGGTCAGCCTTTTCCAGCCGGTAGGACTCCTCTGTGGTGTAGATGTGGAACTCGTCACGGGAGACGAGTATCCACTGGGTTCGGGGGGATACACATGCGACGAATTCGGTATGGCGCGCCCCCGTTTGGTCGGTAACAGCACGGCGGAACTCCACCACGCCGTCCGTCGAGCTGGTATCCCACATATCCACCCCCAGCGTGTTATACCCCGTCGGCCCGAAGATGCTCAGCAGGTACTTACACGGCGGGCGCTCGATGGTGTCGCGGAACTTGATCACTTCGCGTTCCAGGGCTGGCGGGACTGGCATCACGACCTCCTGCGGGCACGCGCCCGCTTCAGTGCCGCCTCTCGGTACGGCTTCATCCCCGGGCCCCAGAAGTGGGCTACCTCGCCCACGATGATGTCCGGGGGGGTATGGCTCGGGGTGGTGTGACTCTCGGGGGACATCAGGTATACCAGATGCCCCTTCTCCACGAGGTCGGCCCAGTCTGGATACGCCGCCTTGTCTGCCCAGATCACCAACGGCGTCGGTGTGCGGCCCATTACAGTACCCTCCGCTCCCAGACTCCACACGCCTGGCACCAGATGCGCCGTGACGGTCGCCCCTCGAACGGGCGAATCCCGTTACTGACACGCAGCAAGGACCCGCACACAGCGCACGGTCCCCAGCGGTGGACGACGGGGGCCATCAGATGGTACGTCTCCTCCAGGCCCACCACGTCCGCCCGACAGTGGTCGATGACGTACTTAGATGAGGGCCGGTCTCCTGCTTCGGCGAGCTGCCATATCTCGCCTTCAACAGGGGACTTCTCGGACTTGGTACGTAGGAACCGCATCACGTTCGCCAGCCGCCGACTCCGCAGCAGCAGATGGGGCTTAGCGTAGCGGTACAGGTCGATGTGGCGCCCTTGGGGGACCTCGGCGACTCGATACCGCAGCGCCTTCGCCTGGAGGAACGGCAGGTCATACCCGCTCCCGAAGTAGGTGACGTGGGCCCTGGCCGAGCACAGCACCGGCCAGAACGCCCGCAGCAGGGGCTCGTCGTCGATGACGGTGCGGCCCTTGAGCGCGGGCTCCCAGATCGAGCGCACCGTGACCTTGGGCACGCCCTGCCACTTGTAGCCGACGCAGAGCAGGCGGCCCCAGTCGGCCTTGAGATCAGACGCCTCGATGTCCCAAATCAGGGTGGTTGAGGTCACAAGATCACACCTTCCTCATCTTGCGCGGTGACTTGCGCAGTGCGGGGAGATACTTGACGACGCGGTGACGGCTCTTGCTACCCTCTGACCTGTCGTCTAAGTCCAGGTCCTCCTTCAAGGCTACGGCCTCCCCCCTATCGGAGAACCCCTTATAAGGTTCCCACTGAGGGGACTCCTCAGCATACGTCCAATACTCCACGACCCAGAACGGCCGAATCTTCGCTGCCATCACCGCACCTCCCCCATGAGTTGTAGGAGTACGAACCTGACGATCCAGTGGTCTAGCGGCACGCGGAATAGGTGGGCCACCTGCGATGCGACCAACTCTAAGATAGGCGTCATCTCGTCTCCTTGAACGTCGCTGGGATCACCACGTCCCGGCCGTTGATGTGCCAGGGTTGCAAGGCCAGCTCGCGCAGGCGCGCCGTTACCTCGTCCCAGACCTCCAGCAGGACCGCGAAGTTGATGAAATCGTGGCGGCTGTAGAGGTAGCTGCACGTATCGGGATGGTACTGATCCGCCACCTGGACGACCACGGTGTTGTGGATGTCGCTCACGCCACCCTGCATCGGGTGATCCATCGCCTGCCGCTCGACCTCCCGCCCAGACCCCAGCAGGCGGCGGAGGCGGCCCATGAAGGTACGGGACTCCGTGGTACGGCGGGCGGCCTCCGCCACGCGGCGCTGCCACGCTGCCAGCTCGGGGTCCACGGCCTTGATCCGCTGGGCAACCCTGACCAGCTTCGCCGCGTCGAGGCCCAAGGCTCGCGCCCCAGGGATGTCCCCCGCCCCACGCGGGTCGCCGCCGTAGTTCCCCCGGAGATACAGCCGCTTGGCGAATAGCCGGCGGGGGTCCTCCTTGCCCAGCCAACCAACCGAGAGGCGCCAGATGGTGTTCTCCAGCGCGGTGTGAGGGTTGGTAAGGTCCGGGGGGCGTGGCAGGCCGAACCCCTCGCAGGCGTTCAGGGTGTGCAGGTCCCAGCCCTTGGCAAAGACCTCCTGGAGCACCTTGGACCCCGACTCGGCCATCAGGATGTGGGGTTCCGCAGCATCCCAGTCCCAGCCGAACCAGCCATAGCCCAGGTCTGGCCGCAGCACGCTCAGCAGGTCTGACGGGAACTGCTGGAGCGGGGGATCAGTAATCGAAAACCTCCCCGACGCCTGGGCGTGGATGGCGATCCGGGGGTAGCAACGGTCCTGGCCGACCAGGGGCCGCAGGTAGTGCGACTCGACCTGGAGAGCGGCCGCATACACGACCCGGGCCTCCAGGAGGGGATGGGCGCCCGCGTCAACCCGTGCCATGGCTCGATCCAAGGTCAGGCCCTCACGCTCTTCTTCGTCCAGGTCGGGTGCTGGGTCTACCCGCCCGCGGAGCGTGGCGATGGCGTCGGCTTCAATCGTGGGCTTGCGGGTCTTCTTCCCCTTGACTACGCCCATCCCCTCCAGGCCATACAGCCATTCACCAACCTGCTTATTGCTGCCCACGTTGATCGGCCATCCACAGTAGGCCTGGGCGAGCAGAGCGGCTTCCTGGGCCTCGGCCGCGTATGCCGACTGCTTAGCCGCCACCTTATCGGGATCGAGGAGGATTCCCTGTTTCTGTCGATAGATTATCGATGGAATCAGGCGGAGGCTCTGCTCGTGGTAGATGCGGTAGCTCGCAGGGTCCCGCTCCAGTTCGACCGACAGGGCTCGCCACACAGCGATAGTATCAGCCACGTCACCCGCGTTGTAAGCCTTCAGGTCCTCCCCCGCTAGGTGCTTGGTCTTGCCGTAGGGTGAGTAGATCGAGGCCAAGAACTCCAGGTCATGGGGCCACTCCGACCACAGGACCGCGTGAGCCTGCATCGTGTCTTCTACTGCCTGAAAGTGGCTATGCTTATAGCCAAATGCCGCTTCGAGCACGGGCAGGTCGGCCACGGCGTTCTGGAAGACCACGGGAACCTGCTGGA
>Ga0209341_10002454_pt1 | contig 17604 bp, 25 predicted proteins | sample RifCSP13_2_FD_184020 | JGI IMG/M metagenome (GOLD analysis project Ga0209341, IMG submission 184020) | Soil microbial communities from Rifle, Colorado - Rifle CSP2_sed 13_2 (SPAdes) (version 2) | ecosystem: Environmental > Terrestrial > Deep subsurface > Rock core/Sediment | place: Rifle... | reverse complement strand
CCGAAGTCGAGCCTCGTGCCGCTCACGACGCGATCGAAGACGAGGCCCGCGTTGCACAGAGGGCAGAACGTCACCACCACCGGTCGGCCGCCGACCACATCATTGACGATCTCGTGCCATACGAGGATCTGCAGCGGATAGGCTCGCGCATCCGAGCCGACACGGAAGCCGAGCACCGGCTCCGTGGGCTTGAGCCAGGCGTCCGCCGCGGCCGGTGAGACGAAGACGGGCTTGTCGATGGGGGGAATGCCGTCGGGCGGCGGGCCGCCGGCGATGATCTCCTCGAGCGGGATCAGGGCCTTGCCGAGATCGGTACGAAGCGGGTCGGCGCCGGCGCTGTCGACGGCCGCCAGGACCGAGAGCGTGGTGAGTAGAAGGAAGCGGCGCACTAGCCTGCACTATTCACGAACGCGTATTTCGCGTCCTATGCGCCCCCTCACCCTGTCCCTCTCCCCCTCCGGGGGCGAGGGGATCAAAACGGCATTGGGACTAAAGCCGCGCATCGCGGGCTCGCTCGGCGCGCAGCCTGTCGGCGCACTCGAGCAGGCCTCCGTAATCCAGCATGGAGACCAGGCCGAACATCGCCTGTCCATCACTCCACGACACCGTGCGGTATCCTTTGCGCTCCAGCGTCACGTAGTCGTGGCCTCGGAAGCTGACGCGTGCGCCGTGAAGATCGCTCTCGCGAACCGGGGCCGGCACCATGAACACGGACAGCGGGGTGTGTCCCTTCTCGTAGAGCACGTAGGACGCGCGGTGCTCATGGGCCTGGGCGACGCGCGCACCGACCAGCCGGATGCCCTCCATGGAGTAATCGGCCACGGTCACCCGCAGCCTGGCGCGCTCGCGGAACCAGGCCTCCACAGCCCGGGGGTCCGCCGAGGCGAATTCACTCGACTCCTCCATCTGGGTGAACGCGATGTGGGTGTCTACGAGCTCGCTCACCAGCGGGGTTGCCGGTCGGAGCGCCGAAAGGAGGACCGCTCCTGCGAAGACGGCGGTGCCCGTGGATGCCGCCAGCCAGGGACGGAGGGCGGCCCACCGCATGGACCGCCCAAGCCGCGCGCGAATCGACTCGCGGAGCTCGTGCGGCGCCGTTTCCCGCGGCTGCCGCCGGAGGATCTGGCGGAACTCGCGCTCCCGGGCGACGCGCTCGCGGCAGCCCAGGCATTCGGCGACGTGGGCGGCGGCGTCGACGGTCTCGCCGACATCGAGCTCCCCGTCCACATACGGATGCAGGCGGCTTTCCAACTCCGTGCAGTTCATCCCGGCTCCTTCACGCATCCGAGCCCGCTTTCGAAGCGACCGAGGGCCCGGCAGAGCAGCGCCCGTGACCCAGCCCAATAGCCCGCCGCTCGACGTGCCCTACTATCCCTAACCCCTCGCGGGCCCGGGATATTCCTCCCGGTGGGTACTCCGGGGAATGTCCCGACATCGGGGAGTGTTACTTTGCCATGATGAAGCCCTACTGGGTAATCCTGCTGGGATTGGGCCTGCTCCTGCCTCCCGCCAGCGATCCGGCCGTAGGGCAAGCCCAGCGCCGACCGGGTATTTCTCCGGCCGAGCGCGACTTCCTGGATCGGCACTGGCGCCGGCCCATTCCACCGCAAGGTGCTCCGCCCCAGCGCTTCTCTCCCGTCGAGAGGTCCCTGGCGCCGCAGAGCTGCGGGACCTGCCACCCGGCTCAGTTCGCCGACTGGAAGACGAGCCTGCACTCCAAGAGCATGGGTCCCGGAGTGGCCGGCCAGCTCGTCGAGATGGTCAAGACCGATCCGGAGGACGCGCGCGCATGCCTCAACTGCCACGCGCCTCTGGCCGAGCAGACATCCCAGATCCCGGCCTTCGACGCGTCGCTCCAGGCGCAGGGGCTGGTGTGCGCCGCCTGCCATGTCCGCGGGCATCAGCGCTTTGGCCCGCCGCGGCGGGAGGGCTCGATGGCCACGGCGGCGCCCCGCCAGAGCCTGCCCCACAATGGCGTGACGCGGACCCGGGCCTTTCTCCAGTCCGAGTTCTGCGCGAGCTGCCACCAGTTCCAGCCTGACGGCTTCGCGCTCAACGGGACGCTGCTGGAGAACACCTACGAGGAGTGGCGGGCGAGTTCCTTCGCCGCGCGCGGCGTGCAGTGCCAGGACTGTCACATGCCGGGTCGGCGCCACCTCTGGCGGGGCATTCACGATCCCGAGACTGTGCGGGGCGCGCTCCGGATCACCCTCGATGCGGACCGCCCGGGTGATGAGGCGGTCTTGACGCTCACCATCGCCAGCGTCGGGGTGGGCCACCACTTCCCGACCTACGTCACCCCGTTGGTGATCGTTCGCGGGGAACTCATCGACCGGGCCGGGCGGCCGGTGCCGGGCAGCGCCGAGGAGCGAATGATCGGCCGTCAGGTGGCCCTCGATCTCTCCCGGCAGATCGCGGATACGCGCATCCCGGCCGGCGGGCAGGCCCGGTTCGTGTTCCGCCGCCGCGTGGACCGCACGGGCCTGCGCTTTCGCGGAACGGTCACGGTCAGGCCCGATGCCTTCTACGTGGACTTCTTCGAATCGCTGCTCGCCGCCGGCGTCGGCGCCGGCACGGCGCAGATTCGGGAGGCGCAGCGAGCCGCGCGCGGCTCCGCCTTCGTCATCTTCGAGCGCGACGTGCCGCTCACCCGAGAGTGAAAGGGGATGGTCCATGATCGTCAGACTCGTCGCCGCAGTTGTCTTCACAGCCGCCCTCGCCGTCTCGCCCGCGCTGGCCCAGGACGGGCGCGTCACCGCCACAAGCCGCGCGCCTTTCCCAAAGGTGGCCGAGGCGCTCGAGAAGGCCGTCACCGACCACAAGATGGCGGTTGTCTGCCACGCGAACGCGCAGCGCGGGGCTGCCGGGCGCGGCGTCACCATCAAGGGCAACCAGGTGCTGATGGTCTTCCGGAACGATTTCGCGGTGCGCCTGCTCGCCGCCGATCCGCAGGCCGGCTTCGAGGCGCCGATCCGGATCTACGTCTATGAGAACGCCGACGGCACCGCGACGGTGAGCTACGCGCCGCCCTCGGCGGTCTTCGCCCCCTACAAGCACCCTGCGGTCAAGGCCATTGCGGCCGAGCTCGATCCGATCTTCAAGGCCATCGTGGGCGCGGCCCTGGCGGTCCGCTGAATCGATAAATATCCGGCCCGGAAAGGAACCGCCCCGGCCTTCCACGCCGCGGAGGGCGAAGCCGCGCGCGCGAGGCCGGGGCGTCGGGCGATCCTACTTCTTAGGCGCGCAGGGGTTCTTGGCCGCGCACGGGTTCTTGGCCGCGCAGGGATTGGCTGTCGCGGCCGCGCCGGGCTTGAAGGTCTTCTGGACCTCACGGGTATAGGCCGTCAGCGCCGCCAGCTCCCGCGAATCCCACGGCAGCGGCTTCGACAGCATGGGCACGATCAGGCAGAACTGCACCATCTCGTCCGTGTTGATCTGCTTGAGGCCGGCGCGATCCTTGGCCATGGCCACGGGATGAGGATACGGCTTGCCGAAGGTCGGATTGAAGGCCGCGTTGTTGACGTGGCAGGTCTGGCACGCGAGCCCATTGGTGCTGAGCTTGGGGTCCTTCCAAAGACGCTCGCCTTCCTTGAGGAGCTCGGCCCGCGGAGCGTCGGCCAGCTTCGTGCCCTTGGGGCGCGTGACGAGCTTGCGATCCACCTTCGCCCCTGCGGCACAGGGGTTCTTGGCGCCGCAGGGATTCTTCGCCGCACACGGGTTCTTGGCGGCACAGGGGTTCTTGGCGGCGCACGGGTTCTTGGCCTGGGCGATCTGCAACGGGGCGCCCGGATCTACCGCTTGGGCCGCGCCCGCGATGGCAAGAGATGCGGCGGCTCCCACTGCCAGCATGCGATTCACAGCCTTCATCCAGTTCTCCTTTGTGCGCCGGGGGCCGGAGCTGCCCAATCGGGTCGGCCCCGGCCCCAGGCCACCGTCATGGCTACTTCTTCGCGTCCGGCTTCTTCGCGGCGCAGGGATTCTTGGCGCCACACGGATTCTTGGCGGCGCAGGGATTCTTGGCGCCACACGGGTTCTTGGCGGCACAGGGGTTCTTGGCGGCACAGGGGTTCTTGGCAGCGCAGGGGTTGGCCGACTGGGTCGCGCCGGGTTTCTTCGCCGCGCAGGGGTTGCTCTGCTGAGCGGCGACGGGCGCCGCGGCTGCCATGGCAAGCACCGACGCCACCGAGAGAGTCACAAAGGTCTTTCGCATCATTTTTGTCTCACCTCCTTCCGACGGTTTCTCGGGTCTATGTGGATGAGGGAACCCGCATCGATCCCCGTTTATTCCGGGCGTGGGGTAGTGGGGGCTCTCGGCCACTGGCCCGCGCCGCTCCCTCATCGCGTACCCTCGGGCTCAGGGCTCAGCCGCGATGGGGGCTGGTGCCTGGTGCGCCATCCGGCTCGCCCAGGCACGGCCCGGCTCGAGCCAGGAATAACGCAGCCCCTCCGCCGGTTCACACGACTGAGGAGGGTTCCTGCGTGCGCTGCCACCCCTGGAGGCTCGTTGAAGCGCTGATCGCGGGCCTGCTGCTGGCGGCCTTGGCTGTCGCCTGGAGCGAGGGGCACGTGGCGTTGTGGCCCCATGGGCCCGCGGGGTCCGCCGTGTCGGCTCCTGCGTCGCCTCCGGCGCGCGACAGCGGGTGCCTCGATTCCGCGTTCGACGCCATGGCGGCGGATCATCATGGCGGGGCGGTGGTCACAGCCTGTTGAGGGGCAGCCTCTCGCACCCGTGAGCACGGGCTGATGCCTGCCGCCACCGCCCCCGGCTGCTACACTGGCACCGCCAGCCTGCCCGTCGGCCGGCTTGTCTGGCAGGACGTGCTGGGCTTCGTCCAGCACTACAAGAAGCAGGCGCGCTGAGCAGCCTGCCGCGGTCGCACACGCCGAAGCTGAGTGAGGGAGAACGCATGGAGATCGTCCACGTCACCGACGTCCACCAGCTGGCGCCCGAGGACCAGAAGATCTGCGAAGCGACCAAGGCATGGTTCAAGGTCGACTTCGTGCCGAAGATGAGCCGCGTGCTCCTGACGCTCCCCGAGTTCGGGCGCCCATACGGCCGCGCCTCTCGCCGGGCCATGACGGACGGCGCCCTCAGCCGGGGCCAGAAGGAGCTCATCGCGAGCATCGTCAGCGCCATCAACGTCTGCGAGTACTGACTGGTTGCCCACAGCGCAGCCGGGAAGCTGCAAGGGCTCGCCGACGAGAAGATCTGGTACGAGCTGGCCTACGTGGCCGGCGTCACGCACGCGCTGAATACGGTCGCGGACGGGCTCCGCCTGCCGCTGGAGTTCTCCACCTCCACTCGCCATCCGCTGGTGCCGCTGTCGGATCCGCCGGCCGATGATAGCGAGATCCAGGTCCTGTTCCATGACATCCGCGGCTTCTACGCGGTCGAGCACGTGCCCGGCGTGTTCCGCTGGATGGCGAGGGATCGCGGATTCTTGTAGTCCTATTGGGAGGCGACGCGCGCGGCCTTCACGGACCGCACGCTCGACCGCCTGACGAAGGAGATTCTGGCGTTCGCGGCCTCGATGACGGCCAAGTCCGACTACGGCGTCGACTTCCACCTCCGGGAGGCTCGCCGCCTCGGCCTCTCCGACCAGGGGTTGACGGAAGCGGTCGAGGTTGTCCAGCTTTTCAACACCGTGACGAAGATCGCCGACACGCTTGGGCTGCAGCCGGACTTCCCCGCGCGACCGGCCGGGCCGTCCACCGCCTGACGGGCACGGGCTCAGGGGTTCGGGCTGGAGGCGTGCGGGCCCGCCGGGATCACGCAGAGGGTGTCGAGGTCTCGCAGCAGGTAGAGCGTCACGCAGGCAGCCAGCATCGGCCAGGCGGCGAAGAACAGGAGGTTCGAGAACGGGTCCAGGTACAGCCGCCACGCCGCGAGGGTGGACACGGTGTGCAGCAGGAGCACGATGCCGTACGTGAAGCGCCTGAAGAGACCGGCGACGAAGGCCAGGATGACGAGCAGCTCGAGCCCGCCGATCACGTAGAAGGCCGTCGCGCCAAGGCCGCCGATGGCGAAAAAGAACGCATAGACCTGGGCCGCATGCTCCGGGTTGACGAACTTGTCCAGTGTCCACACGAACATGACGATGAACACACCCACCCGGAGCAGGAACAGGCAACACGGAATACGATGCTCGACTGCCATGGCGGCCTCCTTGGCGGGGTCATCACCCCCGGCATCGACGGTTTTCTACGGGACGGCGGGAATAAGTGGGGAGTGGATGGGGTTCTGGCATTACTGAATGGGACGGCACGCCCGCTCTTGATACCCTCACCCTTTTCGCTCGCATAAGACGGAGGAACTTGGTCATGCGGCAACTTGTGACGCTTCTTGTCCTGCTGGCAGCTGGCATGCCGGGCTTGGCGGCTGCGGAGCCGTTGACTCTCAGGGCCGTGATGAGTCCCAGGGAGCAGATCTATGTCGATCTGCCTACCGCGGACAAGCACTTCGTCCTCTTCGTCCGGCGCGAGGGAAAGGCGGTGAGCGGAGGTTCCTTGAACGGCGCGGAGATGACGGAGTACGGGATGCACGACATCCGGCCCGGCGTGGACGGCTCGCCACGCGGTTACATCGTGGCCAAGCTGCCGAACGGGGATCAGGCTGTGCTCCAGTGGGAGGTGCAGGCGACCTTCGTCCCGGGCCCCGACGGGAAGCCCCGTTTGCTGGACAACGGCGTGTGGCGCTTTATCGGCGGAACGGGAGGCCTCGCGGGCGTCAAGGGCGCCGGCACCATGCATATCAAGGCGGTCTCGGCCACGGAGCGGGAGTTCTCGTTCGACGGAGAATTCATTCCGGGAACCAAGTGAGCGGCGGGGAGAGCCGCCAAGGCCAGGAGGACACAAATCAGCTGGCACTTGAGCTCCTCTACTCCGGACGGCAGCTACTCATCCAACCACTCCCTTGAGACGGGCTGGCCCTATCCGTTGAAAACACCCGGTTGTCGCCTCTTATTCCCGCAGTGTCCGTGCTGCGGGACTTTCTGACGTGCCTCGAACCCGGGTGGCGGCCCGGCGCGGCTCGCGCATCTCCTCCGGGAGGTCCGCCCTCCTTGCCTTTGAAGGACCCCTCGTCCATCATCGGCTCGGAGGTGATCGCCATGTTCCGATCGGTTGCGCTGTGCTCTTTCCTTGCCCTTGCCATGTCGATGGGAGCCTCCTCGATGGAGGCGCAGTCGCGAACGGATTCACCGCGCGTCGGTACCCTGACCTCGGCATGGGGGCCGGATCATCCGGCGATCGAAGGAATGAAGAGTGGCCTTCGGGCGCTGGGCTTCGAGGCGGGGCGAAATATCACGTTCGATGACCGTTACACGGAAGGCGATGTGTCTGCGCTGCCTGCTGCGGCCGCAGAGCTCGCCCGTAACCACGTCGATGTCATCGTCACGACGAACGACGTGTCCACGCGTGCCGCGATGGCAACGACGACGACGATCCCCATCGTGTTCAGCACCGTCGGTGATCCAGTCGCCGGGGGCTTCGTCAGGAGCATCGCCCACCCCGGCGGCAATGTCACGGGCGTGTCCACCCTGTATGCGGAACTCACGCCCAAGCGTTTGGAGATTCTGAAGACACTGGTTCCGGCTCTCCGTCGCGTGTGGATCATCTACGACTCCGGCGACTTGTATGCGCCCTCCGTCGTCAGGGTGGCCAAGGAGGCTGGCCCCGCGCTTGGGTTGCAGATCGTCGGGCGGTCGGTAAAGACCTCAGAAGAGTTGGCGGGAGCGTTCAGAGAGGTGCGGCCGGGCGACGGGTTCCTCGTCTATGAGCAGGCCACCCTTCTCGACATCCCGGCCCAGATGCTCAAGCAGTCGCTGTCCCGTCGGATTCCTGCCATTTTCACGGCCGCATTTTGGGGCGGCTTTGGCGCTCTAGCCTCCTACGGGGCCGACTACCATCCCGCCGGTGAGCAGGCCGCGCGGCTTGTAGCGAGGATTGTGCGCGGCGCCAAACCTCGCGATTTACCCGTTGAGGGCGCCACGCGGATCGAGCTGATGATCAACGCGAAGACCGCGCGAACCTTGGGACTGACGATCCCGCAGTCGCTCCTGCTGCGGGCGGACAAGTTGATCCATCCATGAGAACGGTCGCTGACGTCAAGGCAGTCTTTCGAGTATGGGTGTCCCGTTCAGTGAGTCGGTCATGGTCCTTTCCACGGCGAGTGGCACGGGAAGATCCGGGCCCGGCCGGCCCATCGCGGCAGTGCTGAGGGCGACGAGCGGAGCTCTCGTCGCTGTGCTGTTCCTCGTAGGTGTCGCCTCAGGACTGGGCGCCGCCGAGTGCCGGAATCCAGGCGACCAGGTCTTCGTACCTGCCGGGCCGTTCTGGATGGGGAGCGACGAGCGTGAGCGTGGTCTGGCCCGGAGTCTCTCGAGCCCGGAGACGGTGGCGGGCAATTGGTTCAGCGCCGAGCTGCCGCGCCGCCGTACCGAGATCGAGGCGTTCTGCATCGACCGCCGGCTGGTAACACAAGGTCGTTACGCGGAGTTTGTATCACGCACGGGACACCGAACTCCCCGGATCTCGCACGCAGAGTATCTTCGGCAAGGCTTCCTGGTGCACGACTACGATAGCGAGGTGGTCCCGTATCTATGGCGAGGGCGGCGTCCACCGGCCGGCAGGGGCGACCATCCCGTGGTGCTCGTGAGCGCCGCGGACGCGGAAGCCTATTGCCGGTGGCGGGATCCGGCTGGACGCTTGCCCAGCGAAGCGGAGTCGGAGAAGGCGGCACGCGGGCCGGACGGTCGTATCTTCCCCTGGGGCGATACCTGGGATCCGGGCCGGCTCAACAGCGCGGCAAGGGGACCTGGAATGACGACGCCCGTCGGCCAGTATCTCGAGGGCGCAAGCCCGTACGGCATGCTCGACGCCGTCGGCAACGTCTTCCCGTGGACGAGCAGCCTTCTCAGAGACGGGCGGCGCGTGGTGAAGGGCTGCTCCTGGGATGACGATGCGGGTTTCTGCCGGCCCGCCGCACGGCACGGGCGCCCCGCCATGAGCCGACACATCCTGATCGGCTTCCGCTGCGCGGAGCGGGCGAGCGACCGATGAGCCGAGTCGACCCGCCCGTTCAACCTGGGTCGGCTTGGGAGCGGACGAGGTCGTCAGCGCCGGCCCTAACGCCGGCTTCGGGCGCGCGGAGCGTGCAGGTGGTCCAACCGACCGTGAGAGGAGATGCCATGGCACAGGGACCCGAGGGCCTCGATCCGACCGTCCAGACCCGCGAGATCGCGTTCGAGGCCGATGTGCGATCGGTCACGCCCTTTCTCAAGCTGGCCACGGTGAGCCACAACGGCACCGCCCACAAGACCTTCGTATGCGATGAGGGGCCTTCTCTCGGCGGGCTCGGCTCCGCGCCGACCCCCCTCATGTACTTCAGCGCGGCGCTTGCCTTCTGACTCATGACCCAGGTGTCCAGGTATGGGCACATGCTGAAGGTGAGCGTCACCGGGATGCGGATGCGCGTGCGCGCCCGGTACCGCGTCACGGGATCGGTCCTCAACGACAGCGTGATGGGCGCAATGCTGGGCGCCGAGACGACGCTGGAGATCGACTCTCCCGCCGACCCCGCGCAGGTGGCCCGAGTCGTCCGGAACGCCGAGCGCGGCTGCTTCGTGATGCAAGCCCTCCTCAACCCGGTGCCGGTCTCGGGACAGACCGTCCTCAACGGCCAACCGCTCGCATTGCGGTAGGGTGGGCCCGGAATGCTTCCCCGAACCGCCGCTGAGCAGTGTGCCCGGTGCGGTCAGGCCTTCGGCCACCGCCCGGCGTATCAGTTCCACGCTCCGAGCGGGCTCACCCGTAAGTGCCTCCCGTGCGCCCTGCGACATGCGCCGATGCTCCGGCGGTCAGGCCTCATCGCCCTGATAGTCGGGACCGTCCTCACGGCCATCAACCAGGGGGACATCTTGCTCGCAGGCCACTGGCCCCCCGCGCTTGTCTGGAAGCTGCCGATGACCTACGCGGTGCCGTTCATCGTCGCCACCCTCGGGGCGCTCGGGACCGGAAAGGCGCCCAACCGCTCATGACCCGAGAGCTGCCCAGTCCGTCGAGCGTCACGGCCCCGCCCGCCCGCCGTCTTCCGGTGGATGGCGCGCGGCGTCCACTTTCTCCAATCCTACTGGGCCGCGATCCGCCAGGCCTTCACCGATCGCAGGCTCGACCGTTTCATGTAGGAGGTCCTGGCGTTCGCCGCCTCGATGACCGGCAAGTCCGATTACGGCGTGGACTTCCACCTCCGGGAGGCTCGGAGGCTCGGCCTGACGGACCAGGCGCTTACCGAGGCCGTCGAGGTGGTTCAGCTCTTCATTACCGTGACGAAGATCGCCGACGTCCTGTGCCTCCAGCCGGATTTCGACGCGCGGCGATCGGACCACGTCGGCGCGCATCACCCGGCGGCGCCCAACACCGCCGCCTCGTCCACCACCGTCTGACGCGGAGGACCTCCTCATGCCGGCTCCCACCGAGCCCATTGGCAGCATCCCGAGACTGGCCGCGCCGATGGCGGTCACGAGCCCGGCGGTGCCGGCCCCGATGACCACGAGGGTGTAGGGGGGCGCAGGATCGGGATTCACCCAGCCCGGCGGATGGACGTTGGCGACGAGCATCTGGTTGTGCTCGTCCCAGGGTTCTACGACGACGGGGTGGCCCGTCGTTTCGCGCGCCTCGGTCGCGGACACCGGTGCCTCCTTCCTCGGGAACCGCGGCGCCGTCACGCGGCCGCGCCGCGCCGGGCCAGCGCCGCGCGCGCCAGGCGCGTGACGTACACCGTCACCACAACCGTCGCCAGCAGGCCGACCATGTAGAGCGTCCACTCGGCGGGAGTGCGCGCCCGCGAGCCGGCGCCAAGGGCGGCGAGGTTGCCGGCCAGTGAGCCCACGTAGACATACATCACGGTGCCGGGCATCATGCCGATCCACGATGCGAAGAAGTAGTCCCGGAGCGACACGCGAGTGAGCCCGAAGGCGTAGTTGAGCAGGTTGAAGGGGAAGACCGGGCTCAGCCGTGTGAGCCCGACGATCTTCCAGCCCTCGCGCGCCACCGCGCGGTCGATGGCCGCGAAGCGCGGATAACGCTCGACCTTGCCGGCAACCCATGTACGGGCCAGGTAGCGCCCCACGAGAAACGCCGCGGTGGCCCCGAGGGTTGCCGCGACCGAGACGAGCACCGCGCCCTTCAGCAAGCCGAACACGGCCCCGGCCCCGAGGGTGAGCACCGAACCAGGCAACAGCAGCACGGCCGCCGCGATATAGAGGAGGACGAAGATCGCCGGCCCCCACGGGCCGAGATCGCGGATTCGATCGAGCGCCGCCCTGAGCAACGCCGGGGCGTCGAGGTAGCGGCCGGCGACCACCACCACCAGCGCCGTCGCTATCCAGAGCGCAACCGTCGCTGAGGACGGCCGGGCCGAGGTGGATCGCGTCGATGGTGCGGGGGTCACTCGGAGAAAACCCTCGGTGCCGCTGATCTATTCCCACTCTGACGGTCTCCACGCGAAGCGTCTCGGTGGCCGTCGCCACTGGTACGAACCTGGAATAACTAGTGTAGTGTCCCCAACGCTTCTTTACATTTGGCAACTTTGGCCAGAATGCGCTCCACGGACGCGGTCCACGTGAAGATGCGGGGGTTCTGATTGTGATTGTCCAGATACTCTTTGATGGCCGCGATCAACTCCGGCACGTTTCTGAAGCTGCCGCGGCGGATACGGTTGTCGGTGATGTCACGGAACCACCGTTCCACCATGTTCAGCCAGGAACTCGACGTTGGGATGAAGTGCAGATGGAACCGTGGATGTCGCCGGAGCCAGGATTTCACGCGCGGGTGCTTGTGGGTCGCGTAATTGTCCACGATGATATGCAGATCGAGTGCGGACGGGGTCTCGACGTCGATCTTGGCGAGGAAGCGGATGAACTCCTGATGCCGATGGCGCGACATGCAGTCGCCAATCACTTTGCCGTCGAGCATGCTGAAGGCCGCAAACAAGGTGGTCGTGCCGTTGCGCTTGTAGTCGTGCGTCATCGTCCCACAGCGGCCCTTCTTCAGCGGAAGACCGGGCTGGGTGCGGTCCAGGGCTTGGATTTGACTTTTCTCGTCGACGCACAGCACAAGGGATTTGTCCGGGGGATTCAGATACAGTCCGACGACATCGTAGAGCTTCTCGACAAAGTGTGTGTCGCGGCTGATCTTGAAGGTCTTGACGAGATGGGGCTTGAGGTTGTGTTGCGTCCAGATACGCTGCACGGCCATGCGACTGATGCCCTGCGCCCTCGCCATGGTGCGCACGCTCCAGTGGGTTGCCGCCGGCGGCTTCGTGTGCAGCGTGGCCTCGACCACCGCGCGGACTTTCCTGTCCGGAATACTCGCGAGACGGCCGGGACGAGGGGCGTCCTTTTTCAAACCCTCCAGCCGCAGCGCCAGAAACCGCTCTCGCCAGAGCTGAATCGTGGGCCGGGAGATGTCCAAGTCGTGCGCGATGCGCTGCCCAGGTATGCCGTTGGCCGCCATCTGGATAATCCGTGCACGCTGCACCAGTCGAAATGGGACACTCCGGCCACGCGCCCACGTGGCCAAGGTCGCGTGCTCTTCGGGAGACAAGAGGATGGGGGCTGCGGTTCTCATGCCTCATAGGATAGGCCATATGGCAGACATATGTAAAGTTATTTGTGGGACACTACACTAGTCAGCGTGGGCAGTTATCACATTGTGTGGGGTATGATCCGGTCTCGGCTCACGGCAAAGATCGCGCTGCTGATCGTCCTCGTCCTCATCATCGGCTTCGGGGCGTCGACCATCCTGACCATCCGGCGCGAGTCGGACCTGCTGGTCGAGCAGAGCAAGGTGGCGACGCGCCGGCTGACCGACGCCCTGATCGCCAGCATAGAGACCGCCATGCTTCAGGAGCGGCCCGACGTCACGCGCCGCCTCATCTACAATCTGAAGGCGGCCTCGACGGTGGAGGCGTTCGACATCTACCGGCGCAACGGCGTCGAGGCCTTCACGGACCTGGCCACCCTGGAGGAGGTCCAGCGCAACGCGGGCCTCGCGGTGGAGGTCCGCGAGAACATCACGCAGATGCGCCGGAACCCCGGCCGACGCATCACCGATCCCCTCTTCACCCGCGCGGTGGAGACGCTCGCGACCCAGGAGTCCCTCGAATATCGGGACGGCGTGCCCCTGTTCACGGTGCACCGCCCCATCCGGAACCGCGAGAAATGCCAAGGCTGCCACGGCAGCGACCACCAGGTGCGGGCGGTGGTGCGGGTCGCCACGTCGATGGCCCCGGTCTTCGCCGAGGTTGGCCGCCAGCGCAACTGGCAGATCCTCATCGGGCTCTTGACCATCGGCGCCGCCGGCGGCGTGCTGGCCGTCGCCATACGCCAGGTGGTGGTGCGTCCGATCCAGGAGCTGGCCCAGTTGGCGCGGCGGATCGGTGGGGGCGACCTCGACGCGCGCGCGACGGTGCCCACGAGGGACGAGATTGGTGAACTGGGCCGGGCGCTCAACGAGATGACGACACGGCTGGCGCAAGCCCGCGGCGACCTGGCGGCCCGGAACACGGACCTGGCCACCGCCCTCGAAAGCCTCCAGGCCTCCCGCCGGCAGGTGCAGCTCTTGGAGCAGCTCAAAGACGAGCTGTCGAAGTTCGTCCCGGACGCCGTGAAGCAGCTTCTCGAGCGCGATCCAAACGCGACCGAGCTCGAGAAACGGCTCGAGGAAGTGTCCGTCCTGTTCCTCGACATCGCCGGGTATACGCGACTGTCCGAGCAGCTCGACCCCAAGCGGCTCAATCAGGTCGTGCAGAGCTACTTCTCGAGCTTCCTGGAGATCATCCGCGCCCACCACGGGGACGTCAACGAAACGGCCGGCGACGGGCTGATGGTCATCTTCCAGGAAGCCGGCCTTGGACGCAGCGACTACGAGCGGCAGGACCACGCCCTCAATGCCGCGCGGGCGACCCTCGGCGTCCAGCAACGGACCCGCGAGCTGAACGACGAGTACCGTGGCACGGGTCATCCCATCGAGCTGCACCTCGGTGTCAACACCGGCGAGGCATTGGTGGGTGCCACCAAGCTGGGCGGCCCGGGGTCCCAGCGCTGGACATTCACGGCCACGGGCGCCGTCACCAACGTGGCGGCGCGTCTGGCAGGAATCTCGAGCGGGGGGAACATCGTGGTCGGACAGGTAACCGCGGAGCGGATCCGCCACGAGTTCGTCCTAGAAACCTTGGGCGAGCAAACCCTGAAGAACGTCTCGGAGCCCATTCGCGTTTACCGGCTCATCCCGCCCGGCGTGTACGACAAAGTCGTCTGAGGCGCGCGCGTCCCGTTCGTGGGATCCCGTGACGGCCGAGCACGGGCGCCAGCAGGGAATAAACCGGCCCGCCCGGTGGTTTACAACCTTTGAGAGGAGCCGACCCTTGAGAGCCGCCACCCGCCCCATCGACTCGTTCCGGTACCTGAACCCGGCCTCCGCGAGGATCGTAAAGACGATGATCGCGATGGCCTCGCGCGATCCCGTCCCCTGGACCCCGCTGCCGCGGCCGCTCGGCCAGCCGAACGACGCCGCCACGCAGCGGGCGGTGCTCCATGCGACGCTCGACGCGCTCCGGGACGCGGCAATGCCGGGGACGGTCGTCCACCTGCCATTCGAGGGGCCCGAGTCGCCCGCCGAGGTACACTGGCATCCGAAGGAGCCCTCCCCCATCATCCAACTCCTGGCCCGGGCCCCGTCGCTGTTCCAGCGGCTGGCCGCCGGCGACATCCCGCCCGAGGCCTCGCGGCGGAACCGAGAAAGGAACCCCTCATGACAAGAGCCGGTACCAAGATCCTGGACAGCGGCGAAACTCTCCCCACACTCTCGATGGACACGGTGGCCCACGGACGCCTGACCGTGCCCGACCACTTCGGTCAGGGCTGGGGCGTCCTCCTCCTCTACCGCGCCCACTGGTGACCGTACTGCAAGCAGCAGTTGGCTGCCTTCGAGCGCGCGCAGGACAAGCTCCGGGAAGAGGGCATCTCCGTCGTTGCCGCCTCCACCGATCCCCTCGAGAAGGCCAAGGAGACGGTGAACGAGCACTCGCTCACGCTCTCGGTGGGCTATGGGCTCCCGGTCAAGGAGACCGCCGCCGCGCTCGGGGCGTTCTACGAGGAGCGGCGCGGTTTCCTGCAGGCCACCGGCTTCGTGATCAAGCCGGACAAGACCATCGCCGTCGCGCAGTACAGCTCCGGTCCAATCGGGCGGCTGGTCTGGCAGGACATCCTCGGGCTTGTCCAGTTCTACAAGAAACAGGCAAAGTGATCGGATGGCGCCGGGGCTGCCATCGGCCCCGGTGCCACCTCCTCTCGTGAAATCAGCGTCTCGACCACCGGACGTCCTGAGGGCGCCGGGCACGCCCGCAGCGGAGGTTCACCGCGCCGTCACCGCGGTGCCCCGGGCGGACACGGTGCAGTGGAACGTCGTCGCCGTCGGCGGGGTGCTCCTGTGCGGTGGCGCCGTCGCCCTCTGGGCGGCGTACGGCCTTCGCCACGGCGCGCTGTTCCTCGTGGGCGCCGGATGCGGCATCGCCCTCCACCACGCCGCGTTCGGGTTCACGGCCGCGTATCGTGCGCTGGTGACGACGGGCGACGGCCGCGGGTTCCGGGCCCAGCTCCTCATGCTCGCGGCCGCCACGGTGCTCTTCGCGCCGGTGCTCGCTGCCGGTCGCGGGCTGGGGATCGAGGCGGGGGGAGCACTCGCCCCAGCCGGCGTCTCCGTCCTGGTCGGCGCCTTCATCTTCGCCATCGGCATGCAGCTCGGCGGTGGCTGTGGCTCCGGGACGCTGTTCCACCTGGGCTCCGGTCGGGCGCCACTCGCTGTCACGCTGGTGGGCTTCCTCGCCGGCTCGGTGATCGCCACCTTCCACATGCCGTTCTGGTGGTCCCTGCCGTCACTCGGCGAGGTGTCGCTGGGGCGCGCGCTAGGCTGGACTCCCGCCGTCGGCCTTCAGTTGGCCGTGCTCGGGTTCATTGCGCTGGTAAGCCTTCGCCACGATCCCTCCCGCGCCGCCGGCATGCACCCCGCTTCGCCGATCTCCCTCCAGCTCCGCGTCGTGCGCGGCCCCTGGCCGCTTGCCGCCGGCGCCGTTGCTCTCGCCGTGCTGAATCTCGCCACGCTCCTCGTGGCCGGCCACCCGTGGACCATCACGTGGGCCTTTTCCCTCTGGGGCGGCAAGATCTTGCAGGCAGCAGGCGTCGACCTCTCGTCGACACCGTTCTGGACCGGGGAGTTCCAGCGGGCTGCGCTGGCCGCGCCCGTCTTCGCCGACGTGACGTCGATCATGGACATCGGACTCGTGCTCGGCGCCGGCCTGGCTGCGGGCCTGGCCGGCGGCTTCGGAAGCGCTCGGCGCGTGCCTCTCCGCTTGGTGGTGGCCGGATTGTCGGGCGGGTTGCTCCTCGGCTATGGCGCCCGCATCGCCTACGGCTGCAATATCGGGGCGATGTTCAGCGGCATCGCCTCGACGAGTCTCCATGGCTGGCTCTGGGGCGCGGCCGCGCTCCTCGGCACGCCGGTGGGCGTGCGCGTCCGTCGCCTGCTCCGCGGCGACTAGCATCGCGGGAAGCGCTCGAGGTTCGGATTTTCGCCGTGCCGGCCTCTTCTCGCGCTCCCAGAGCGCAAGAACCCAGTCGCCTCCGGGCAAGGTCAGGCGCATATCGCGACCGACGACCGCTGCTACGACGCGAGGGAGAGGGCGGGTGCTACAGACGGAAGCGGCGGCACGCCATCGGCGATGTTAAACACCTCATACCAACCGCCGGCGCAAGTACGTGCTGAGGAAGTCCACCAGCGTCACCATCACGTAGATGGCCAGGATCAGCGTCAGCAACTGATGATCGAGGAACAGGCTGATGGTCACGTGGATGCGCTGGCCGAGCCCACCGGCCCCGACGAATCCCAGGATGGCAGCAGCGCGGATGTTGACCTCCCAGCGGTAGAGCGCATAGGACAAGCACTGCGGGGCGGCCTGGGGCAGCACGCCGTAGAGGAAGATCCGGATTCGGCTCGCCCCCGTCGACTGCAGGGCCTCGAGCAGCCGTGGGTCTACGTCCTCCAGCACCTCGCCGAACAACTTGCCGAGCACGCCACCCGTGTGAAAGCCGAGCGCCAACACCCCCGGGAACGGCCCAAGACCCACCATGAAGACGAAGATCAGGGCCCAGAGAATCTCAGGAATGGTCCGGAGGAGATTGAGCAGTCCCTTCGCCGCCCCGTAGATGCCGAGATGCAGAGCCCGTGCGCCGGGGTCGAGCCGCCGCCCTTCGTAGAGCACGCCGCGATAGAGCAGGGTCCGCGTGGTGAGCAGTGCCAGGGGCAGCGCGATGCAGACGGCGAGTACAGACCCGACGAATGATATCGCGAACGTGACCCAGGCCCCGACCGCTGCCTCGCGGAGGGCCGTTCGCGAGAGATCAGGAGGGAAGAGCTTGGCGACGTAGGCCCAGATCTGGCTCAAGCCGTCCCGCCCAAAGAGTTGCGCCGGGTCGACCCCGGTACCTTCGTAGGACCAGACGACGAGCACGGCGAAGCCCATCGTCAGGAGCCACCGAGCAGACGCCC
>Ga0209341_10002451_pt1 | contig 17625 bp, 19 predicted proteins | sample RifCSP13_2_FD_184020 | JGI IMG/M metagenome (GOLD analysis project Ga0209341, IMG submission 184020) | Soil microbial communities from Rifle, Colorado - Rifle CSP2_sed 13_2 (SPAdes) (version 2) | ecosystem: Environmental > Terrestrial > Deep subsurface > Rock core/Sediment | place: Rifle... | reverse complement strand
CCAGTGCCGCGATGGCGCTCGACGTGCTAACCCGCTATCTAGGCGGCGAACCGACTGCCGATGCGACGGCGCAGGCGCGAGTTGCCGCGACAACCCTCTCTGCTTACACCCGCTACTATCAGGCCGAAGGTGCCCGCGAGGCTGCCCGCTTCGGCATGGCCCAGGCCAGCCTCTCAAATTCTGAACTGGCTGAATATGTCCGGCTTGCGATGCCGGGTCATGAAGTCAACCAGTTGACCGAGCCTAAGAAGGTCTCCAGTGCGGCGCGTTAGCATTGAGATTCAGGGCGTCGCGCCGTATCTGTTCAACGGCTGGTCGGGTGCCTTGGGCGACAAGGCCCCAGCGAACGTGGAAGAGGAAATAGCGCAGGGTTGGCGGCGGCTGCACAAGAACGGCGAGGGGCTGTTCCTCCCTGCCGCTAACCTGAAGTCGGCCTGGTTCGAGGGCGCAAAGAGCGCCCGGTCTCTGTTCAACCTCAAGCGTAAGGGCGGCGCGGGCATCGCCCAGTACATTCGCTCCGGCACGTTTATCGACCCTGCGGAGATACTCTTCGGACGGGAGGACGCCGACGGACTCCATGAGAAGATGGGGCGCATCCCACCGGGGCCAAAAGGCAAGGCTGTCCTCCTGCGCCGCCCTATCCTCAACGAGTGGCGGCTGGCATTCGATGTACTGGTACTCGATCCGTTGATGACCGACGACGAGTTGCGCATATCGCTGGAGACGACGGGGCGGTACATCGGCATCGGCGGACACCGGCCTGAATATGGCCGGTTTGAGGTAACGAAGTTCGAAGCCATGCGCGGCGCAGCATAGCGCGGCAAGGCGAGGCATAGCCTAGCCGAGCGGAGCTTAGCATGGCCAAGCCGAGCAAAGCGATGCAGAGTTCAGAGCCAAGCGTAGCGTAGCGGAGCTAAGCCGGGCCGATCATAGCCTAGCCGAGCGCAGCCCAGCGAAGCGAAGCGTGGCGATGCAATGCGAAGTTCGAAGCCGAGCATAGCGAAGCGCAGCCTAGCGCAGCCGATCGCAGCGGAGCTCAGCGAAGCTTAGCAGAGCAATGACTTGACATCCTGAACCGCATAACCGCATAATCTAGCCAACTGAATACAGGGCCGTAGAGTTCTTCGGAACCAGAGCCCGTTTCTAGAGCGTCTTAAGACGCCCGGAAGCGGGCTTTTCTATTGCCCTGGAGGAACCTGAATGGACAAGTGGATAACGGCCCCAGTCGAGTTCAAGGACGACGCTGCGGGCACGATACAGGCCGCGTTCAGCGTGTTCAACACCATCGACTCTGACGGCGACGTGGTGAAGCCGAGCGCATTCAAGGATGGCCAGGAAGTGCCGATGGTCTGGTCGCACAAGTGGGATAACCCCATCGGCAAGGGCACCGTGAAGGTGAGTCGCAAACAGGCGGTGTTCGACGGCGCTTTCTTCCTGGACACCGACGCCGGCATGGAAGCCTACAAGACGGTCAAGAACATGGGCGCGCTCCAGGAGTGGAGCTTCGGCTTCCGCGTCCTGGAGGACGAAGAGGGGGAGTTCGACGGGCAGCGCGTCCGCTTCCTCAAGGGGCTGGAGCTGTTCGAGGTGAGCCCCGTCCTAGTCGGGGCCAACCGCGAGACCCGCACGCTGGCGATCAAGGGCGCGGTGCCGGACCTGAGCGCTATCAAGGACATGATGAGCGAGATGCGCGGCGCGATGGGCTCGATGCGTACCGCGATGGGGCGCATGGAGCGGGCGATGGGAATGGAGGAGGAGGGCGCCGAGGGAGCCGAGGACAAGGGGGCCATCGCGGCCCACACAACCCCGAAGGACGCGGACGCGACCTGGGATGGCCCCGCCGAAGTCTCAAGGATGCCCAATACGGCTAGCGTTCTGCGCGCGAAACACGCTTGGGTCGACCCTGATGGGGATGCCGATGCGAAATCGTCCTACAAGTTCCCGCACCACCCAGCGGGCTCTAGTGTCGCCATCCGTGCGGCGGTGAACAACGCGAAGGCGCGGCTGTCCAGCGCCAACATCCCCGAAGGCGATAGGGCTGGTGTCCTGCGCCACCTGAACGGCCATTTTCCCAGCGAATCAACATCTGAACCGGGCGACGGAAAGCAGTTGTCCGAGGACGACATCAACGAACGCCGTGAGTTACTGCAGCGCGAACAGATGCGGCAGGCGCTCCGCCAAGAGCTAGCGAGAACAAACTAAGGAGGTAGACAGTGGCAACAGCCACCGAATTGAGAAATGAGGCTCGTGACCTTCTGGGACGGGCCATGAAGGCCCTGGAGGACAAGGACAACGAGTCCTACCGGGCCATCTGGGGCGAGTACCAGACGAAGGACAAGGAGGCCGATGAGGCCGAGCACCAGGAGCAGGTCGTCAAGGCCGCCCTGGAGAAGTACGACCCCGCCAGCGAAGTCCGCAACCCGACGGACGCGCTCGTGAAGGGCCAGGACCCGTCCGAGGCCAAGAGCGGCGTGTACCTCCACAAGGAGGGGGCCACCGGCGACTCTTCGGGCAACTTTGAGGTCATCCCCTTTGCCAGCGAGAAGTCCGAGGGCTGGATCAAGGGCTACCCTGCCTCCGTCCAGCACCCGGCCATCATCCGCCGCCTGACGCCTGAGCTGAAGGTTGCGGCGCAGCAGGAGAACGACTCGTTCATCAAGTACATCCGCTACGGCCTTCGCGCGCTCAAGGGCGACGAACTGAAGGCCCTGAACCGGCTGCGGGAGAAGGCGCTCCAGGAGGACACGGACAGCGAGGGTGGTTTCCTGGTTCCGACCGACCAGCGGACAGCGATTATCCTTGCACGGGGCGTCCCTGCCGGCGTGACCCGGCCAATCTCCACCGTCCTGACCACGACCCGTGACGCCGGCACCATGCCCGCGTCCACGGACGACGTGACCTGGGCGGCGGTGGCGGAAGAGGCGGCTGCATCCGAGAGCAACCCGACGTTCTCTGAGGTCCCCTTCACCATCAAGAAGTTCATGAGGATCAACAAGGTGTCCTCGGAGCTTCTGGAGGACTCGGCGGTGGACATCGGAGCTCTGCTGACGGGGATGTTCACCCGGTCGCTGGGCCGCTATGAGGACCAGCAGGCCATCGAGGGCGACAACTCCACGGAGCCGCTGGGGCTCAGGACCACTGGCGCCGCCCAGGGCAACGTCGGCGACATCACCGACCTCCTGACCCTGGCCGGCCCGACCGTGGTGGAAATCCTGGCCGCGTTCTACGAGCTTCCCGCGCAGTGGCGGGCGAACGCGACCTGGCATACCACCAGCTCCTTCATGGGGCTGATCGCCAGCATCGGCTCCACCGCCGCTGGTATCCACGTCTTCCAGGAGCTGCTGAGCGCTGAGCCCAGTCCCCGGCTTCTGGGCCGGCCTATCGTCTTCTTCGACGGCACAGGCTGGGACAACGGCGCGGCGGTGGGTGCCAACGAAGAGGTCGGTGCCATCGGCGACTTCTCCATGTACTACTTCGTCGACCGCGTGGGCATGAGTATCCGCCGGCTTGACGAACTGTTCATGGCGAACGACCAGGTGGGCTTCGCGGCGCGGGTGCGCTACGACTCCCTGTTCGCCGAGAACGACGCATTCAGGATCATCAAGGGCGCCGCCAGCTAGTGACGGCTAAAGGGGAGCCCGCCACTGGCGGGCTCCCCGCCAACTTGAAACAAGGAGGGAACATGGGCGCAAGAATGAGCCCAGTACACAACCCGATAGCCGCGATTGCCGCCGCGCCGTCGGTGCTGCCGCAATCTTCCGGTGCTGCAACCCTGAACGGTGTCGGTGTGGACATCGCGGGCAAGCGCGGCTGCTACGTGGTCGTGACTTCCGGGGCGCTAACCGGGCTAGCTACCGTCGCGGCCTACATGCAGGACTCGGCAGATAATAGCACCTTCGCCAACGTCAACACGACCACTTACCCAGACGCCACTCTGGCCGCCTCCAACTCCGCCAATGCCTCGCGAGAGATGTGGGTCCGCAAGGACCAGGTAGCCCAGTACGTCCGTGCGGTGGTCGTTGTGGCGGCCAACACGGCGCTGGTGAGCGCGATTACCCACACGTACTAATGCGAGTGCAGGTTCTCAAACAGGCCGACATTCGCATCGGCGGCGAAAAGCGGGCGCTATTCGACGGGCAGGTGTACGACCTGCCCGTCGACGCCGCCGGGGAGCTTATCGCTACGGGTAAGGCGGTGAGCTTGGAGCCTACGTTTCAAGAGACTGCTGTGGACCACTCTGGGCGGGTTGAGAGTGAAACGAAGCCCGTCGAAGAGAAGGCGGTCGAAGGGCCGCCGGAAGACAAGGCGCTGAAGCCGCAACGGAACAAGCGCCGCAGAAGGCGAGGGTAGCTATACGCGCCACACATACATAGCCACGCCCATCTGGCGATACTACGACGTTCGAGCGGCGCATTCCCTTGTCGCTGCCATCGCGTCGCGGGTGCCGGACGATGATATTTATTGGGAGAGCATCGACGGCGATGCTCTGATTTCGCGCACCCGCAGCCAACTCGCCACGAAGTTCATCTCGGAGCCCGAACTCAAGGACTTCGACGTGATGGTCATTCTCGATGATGACGTGCAGTTCTGGCCGGATGACCTGTTCAAGCTGACGCGCCTGGCGCGGGAGAAGCAGGAGCCGGTTGGAGGAATCTACGTCACCCGCTCAAGGGAGCCGCACCCTGCATCGCTGTTCTGGCCGGGGCAGAAGATGACTTTCGGGCCAGGGCAGGAGCCGACGCCCGTGCGCTACCTAGCTACGGGCTTCATGGCCATCCCCAGGCCCGTGGTTCAGGCGATGCTTGATCACCCGTGCTTCCAGACGATTCACGGTGCGGAGCCTATCGTCTTCTGCGAGCAGGGCGTCGGGGACATCCCGATGTATGACTTTTTCCGCCCGTTCTGCATCGACGAGGGTGTGACCCTAAAGGCGGCTGGCTACAACGTCGAAGACAAGCGTATCCATTACTTGTCTGAAGATTGGGCGTTCTGCGAACGTGCCCGCCAGTGCGGCTTCCAAATTTGGGCCGACCCCAGCATTGTCCTCCAGCATCGCGCGGTCGTCTCGGTGACCGTCGCTGACTTGGGGGTGCGTCACGGGATGCTCTCTGAGAGTGGGGCGGCGGGCAAGGGGAGGTCTGTGCTGGCTGTACCCGGCAAAGACGGCGGTTCCGAACAAGAGGTGTTGGTGGCGAAGACGTGAGCCTGAACACGAAGAGCGCGGCACCGCTATTGAAGCGGCCAAAGAGCCGTTTCGCGCGCATGCAGGCTGCGGAGTTGGCGTGGTGGAAGGCGTTCCTGGAGCATCCCACGGCCAAGCAAAGGATGTGGGCGCTCTACGGAGCCCGTTACTACGGCTTCTTCTGGAAGGAGTTGCACGACCTCGGCACGGTGGTCGAGATCGGCGCTGGGCCGCTGCCCGTTATCGAGGTTGGGATTGCCCACGTCGCCGTTGCCGTCGACACCCTCAGCGAGCACTATGTGGAAGCGGGCCTGACCGATTGGCGGTCCTGGGCGGATATTGAGGAGATACCCGACGGCTACGCCGACACGGTGCTTCTGCTCAACGTTTTGGATCACACCGATAAGCCTGAGCAGTTGATAGCCGCGGCCCTTCGCATCCTCCAGCCTGACGGCAAGGTTCTGGTGTTCGTCCATCTGGGCCAGGAGGACGACAAACACGGGCTGGTGACGAAGGCGGACTGCGACCGCTGGCTCAAGGGCTTTGAGGTTGAACGAGCGGAGATTCTGGCGCGGGCTGAGTTCGACCCGCCCGCCTACGCTGCTGTGGCGGTGAAGCATGGCTAACAACTGGTATGCCACCAGAGAACAGGTAAAGCTCGCTACCGACATCAAGGGTTCGGACAACGACGCCCAGGTAGACCGCCATATAGACGCGGCCTCCCGCCATATCGACCGAATCCTGGGGCTGCGTGAGGGCGTGTTCATCCCCAAGACGCAAACCCGCAACTTCAACTGGCCGCAGGACGGGGACGTTGCGGACCGGAACCGCAACGGCTGGACGCTGTACCTCGATGAAGGGCTAATCTCCATCTCCGGAGTGACCCGTGATGGGGATACGGCGACGGCTATCCCCTCCGCTGACATCTTCCTTGAGCCGGCCAACGAGGGGCCGCCCTACACGCGGCTGGAGCTTGACCGCTCCTCGACCGATGCCAACGCGACGTTTGCCAGCACCATCTCTACCACCAACCAACGGGCGGTGCGTGTGGCGGGCTCTTGGGGTTACGGGAACGCCACCGAGGCGGCTGGTACCGTCTCTTCGGGGCTGGCGTCCGATGCGGCTGCGACAAGCTGTGTCTGCTCCAACTCCTCGCTGATTGGGGTTGGCGACACGCTCCTAATCGAGACCGAGCAGGTGTTCGTATCGGGGCGGGCGTTCGCGGCGCTGGGCGCGATTCTCGTGAACGACGTCGGCATCACCGCTGACATCACCGACACGACCATTACCGTTGACGGCAGCCACGGGCTTGTTGCTGGGGAAATCATCAAGCTCGAATCCGAGGAGATATATATCACCAGCGTCGCCACCAACGTCCTCTCCGTCATTCGTGGCTACAACGGGACGGCGCTGGCCGCCCACGCCGACGATACCGCTGTTCAGGTGGCTCGCACCTTGACCATCGTGCGCGGCGTCAACGGGACAACAGCAGCGGTCCACGCCAACGCTACGGCAATCAGTAAGTACGCCGTGCCGGAGGACATCACCGAGTACGTTATCGCCCGCGCCATCCACACGCTGCACCAGGACGAAGGCGGCTGGACGGGCGTGATCGGGACGGGGGAGAGCACCGTTGAGATGCGAGGACGGATTCTCAGCCAGATGGAGGCGGCGCTCATGGTCAAGTATGACCGCCCGCTGGCGAGGGCGCTGTGAATATATGGATTGGAAGCTGGTTCATGTCCCTGATAGTTCTCGCTTTACCGTGGCTTGTGATGGGGCAGCCAACCACAGCACTCATAACGGCGGCCCTTGTCTCAGTGCCGTACCTTCTTGGCTGCGGAGTCCTTCTGTTTATAAATGATACGTGGCGCTGGTTTTGGATAGCGGCGACCAGATGGTGGGTGCTGTGAACCTAACCGTTAAGGTTTCCGGCCCCTTCTTCCAGCTTGGCCCTGGGCCAGTGCTGAACTCCCTGCACGACGCCATACAGGAAACCGTGCTCACGGGCGAGGCCGAGGGCGTCCGCATGGCTCAACCTAGAGAACGCGGGGGCGTGTTCCACTCCGGCGCCTACGCAGCGGCCCACGGCTACCGCCACACGGGGCACTACGCACGCTCGATTCACGGACGCATGACAAGCACCCTGAACGGGGTCATTAGCGATTCAGGCGTCGTGTATGGTCCCTGGCTTGAGGGCGTCTCCTCGCGCAACCAGGCCACGCGGTTTAAGGGGTACGCCATCTTCCGCCGGACCCGCGATAAGCTGCAACGTCTGTCGCGGGACATACTAGACAAGCACGTCAAGAAGGCGCTGGGGAAGCTGCGCTGATGGCCTTCGATCCGAAGGGTCTGCTCCAGAAGACGCACAGCTTTCTCTCCGCGTCGGCGCGGTTCCCCGGCGGCGTGACAGTCGGGGAACCGAAGGCACCGCCAACCGCCCTTGCCGCTGCCGTATTCCTGTCGTCCATCAGTATCCCGGAGACGACGCTCACTTACGCTCAGGCGCGGCTCAACCTCATCGTGCGGTTCTACGCCGACGCCTTCGCCGAGCCTCTGGAGAACACGGAGATGGTGATGGGGGCGGCTGTCTTCGAGCTGATAGAGGATTTCTGCGGCGACTTCAACTTCAGCGACGCTAACGTGCGGAACCTCCGGCCCACCGACCTCACCGTAACGTTCGGCTACCTACAACTAGGGACAGACGTGGCGAAGATGTTCCGCATTGCCGACATCATCATCCCGCTCGACGTTAACGACGTGGCGGTGTTCGCATAGGAGACTGAATATGGGGAAATTTGCCAGCCGCGACCCGACGATGCTTCTAGGAACGAGCCTCTGTGAAGACTTGGGTCTCGATCCGAAGCAGGTAAAGTCTGTTGCTTTCAGAGCCTGCATCAATGAGGCCCCGGTCGTCACGGTGGAATTCTATCCCAATAAGGAAGGGCAGATCAGCGTCTTGCGCCAATTCAAGATAACGGCGGCGGAAATGACCCCGCCGTCCGGCGGAGATGAGCGATGACTAAACAATCCGGCCTCGGAGATAACTTCTACGTAGGCGGTAGCGACCTGTCCGGCGACGTGGGGGCGATACAGACCATCCGCTCCTCGGTGAACCCGCTGGACGTGACCGCTATCGACAAGAGCGCGCACGAGCGCATCTTCGGCCAGTACGACGGCGAGATTAGCTTTAACAGCTTCTTCAACGATGCTGCCCTGGCCGAGCACGCGGAGCTGAAGTTGCGCCCAACGGCGGACACGCTCGTCTCCTACTTCCGGGGCACGACGCTGGGCAATGAGTCGGCCTGTCTCACGGGCAAGCAGATCAACTATGACCCGACGCGGAGCGCGGACGGCGGGCTAATCTTCAGCGTCCAGGCGCTCTCGAACGCCTACGGCTTGGAGTGGGGCAAGATGCTGACGGCTGGGAAACGGACTGATACGGTGGCTACCGCCCCAGCCACAGGCGTTGATTTCACGGATGTATCAACCGCCTTCGGGATGTCGGCGTACCTCCACGTCTTCTCATTCACCGGTACCTCCGCCACCATGCGGATTCAGGATTCGGCGGATAACTCAGCCTTCGCCAACATCACGGGGCTGAACGCGTTCACGGCTGCTACCGGCTCGACTTTCGAGCGCATCGAGACCGACACGCTGGCGCGGACGATTAGGCGTTATCTCAAGGTCAACACAACGGGCACGTTCAGCGAATGCACATTCGCCGTGGTGGCAGTCCGCTACTACGCGGCAGATCGGGCTCTGTAAAACAACGGATTCAGTGAAGGAGGGTTAGAACTTGGCTAAAGAAGCCGGCATGGGCATGACCTGCACCGTCGATGACAGTGGCGGTACGGGTCGGGACATCTCGAACGACGTGACCAGTATCACGATCAACACTCCATCCGGGGTTCAGGACGTGACGGGCATCGACAAGAGCGCGATGGAGCGCCTGCTGCTGCTCGGTGACGGGTCGGGCACCATCAACGGCGTGTTCAACGACGCCGCCACTACGGGCTCGCACACCGTCCTGAAGAACTACCGGACGATTCTGGCCGGTCAGGTCGGGCGGACGCTGGCAATTGCCATCAGCGGCCAGACGCTATCGATGGAAGTCATCTTCACGAGCTACGACCTGAACCGCGCTGCGGACGGGTCGCTGACCTTCTCGGCACCGTTCCAGCTCTCGAATGGGACTGTTCCGGCTTGGAGCTAGCGGTCATCGTAGTACGGAGAGAATGGCGGTGAGCCACCTAGATAGCCAGCCTCCGCGCAGGCATCGCCCATCGCGAACTGCATCAGCGCTTTGTCGCTGGCTGTGGCGTTGGGTACGAGTTCTGACACCACCAGCCAGTAATCTGGCTTGCACAGCAAGTCAGGATCGCCGCCCTTCAGACTTGAGCGAGCCTGATCCAAGAATGCGCCATAGAGTTGCTGGCGCACGTCTGACTCTGCGCTCTCGGAGGACGGCTGCCCATCCTTCGGCGAAGGGGCTGGCCGCGTGACCTCATTACTAGAACCCAGGAGGCCGATAGCGACGATCACGGTGACGAGCAAGCGCCGCCCGAACTAGCGCCGCGCCAATCGGTAAGCATTTCCCCCCTCCTTTCAGGGGCAATCAGTATAACACCGGAGGCAACATGGTGACGAAAGCGAAGCCGCGGACGGCGGATAACGGCCATTTGCCGCGCCTCAAGATGCCTGTCAAGGTCGTTCGGCTCTCCTTTGATGAGGACGGCTATCCCGGCTTCCTATGCGACCGGCGCACGAACCTGCCCATCGGGACAAACCGCCAACTTTCCGAGGCCGCCGAGGGCGGCGACGAAACGCCCTACCGCACGCTGCTGCTCGAAGTCTTCCCGTGGTGGAACTTCGCAGACACTGAGGGCAATGAGATACCTCATACGGCGGAAGGGTTCGACCTGATCCCCGACGACTTGCTGGTCGCCATGTTCCGGCGGGGGGCTGAAGCGCTTCGGGAGGCGGTGATGCCTGTCCCTTTAGGAACCGGATCATCGGACGCGCCCAGCGAGAACGGGCTGGAGTCCTGACCGATGAGGACAAGGACATTTCGCTCTGTTACGGCGAATGGGCACTCCGCACGGTTGCCCAGCACTACGGGCGGCCCTGGTGGGAGCTGCTTGAGATACCCGAAGACTGGATGGCCGAAGAGGCTGAGTTGATAAAGGTGCACGGCGAGATAGCGGCGATGGAGAAGTAAGTGGCGAACGTAGTCCAGATTCTCGTCCAGGGGCAGGACCAGTTCTCCGGCACCGCCCAGAAGGTGCGTGCCGAGGCTCAGGGTCTGGGCGGGAGGATGAGCAGCCTCAAAACAACGGTGCTGGGCGTCGCGGCTGGCTTCCTTGCCGCTCAGGCCAGCATGGCGGGCGTCCAAAGGCTGCTATCATCCACCATCGGTGCCGCTGCTGCTTACGAACATCAACTCGCCGTCATCCGCGCCCTGACTGGGGCGACGAAGGGCGACACCGACAAGCTCGACGTGGCGATCAAGAAACTCACGCAGACGCTACCCAAGAGCCCGCAAGAACTCGGTGCGGGGGCCTACTTCATCCTGTCGTCCGGCATCAAGGACGTGGATACGGCGATGAAGGTGCTGGAGCTTTCCGCGAAGGCGTCCACGATTGGCCTGGGAGACACGGGGGTTGTGGCCAGCGTGCTTACCTCCGTCATGAACGCCTACCAACTTGGGGCCGAGGACGCCGCGAAAGCTACCGACACGCTGGTCAACCTTGTCAAGCTGGGCAAGGGCGAGCCCACTGAGTTCGCTCAGTCGCTCGGCTTCGTCATTCCCATAGCTGCTCAGATGGGGGTTGAGTTTGAGCAGGTGGCTGCTGTCTTGGCCACCATGACGAACACTGGTCTGGGTGCCTCGGAGGCGGTGACCGCCCTCCGAGGCGTTTTGTCGCAGATTCTCAGTCCATCGGAGGCGGCGCGGGAGACGTTCGCTGCGCTCGGCTTTGATGTTGAAAAGTTCCGCGAGGAGATAGACACCAATTTCGTTGGGGCGATGGCAAGGCTTTCGGCCTCCGTGGGCGACAACGAGGAGGCGTGGGCCGCTCTCTTTCCGGAAGTGCGCGGCATGATCGGTGCCATGTCCGCCTTCGGGAACCAACTCCCGCAGACGGAACAGAACCTCGTGGATATGGCGCAAGGCGCAGGCGTACTCGATAAGGGGCTTAAGGAAGTCTCCGATACGACACAGTTCAAAACACAGATAGCGATGAATAACTTCAACGTCGCTTTGATGCAGCTGGGGCAACGGGCATTGCCAATAGCGACGGGTGGCCTCATTGGCCTAACGGTGGGGCTCAAGGGCTTGTCGTCGGCGGTGTCGGCGGCCAGCAGGGGCGTGGACTTCCTTGGCCAAAGCTCTAGGGGACTGAAGGCTGCACTCTCCGCTGCTGGGCTGGGCGTGTCTATTTTGCTTGGTCCTATGGCTCTCGCTATTGCTGTGACGGGGCTCCTCGGCCTCAACTTCCGAACGGTATCCTCCATTTTCAACCGCGTAGTTCGGCCGGCGTTCAATGCCCTCGCCGGTAGCGTCATCTTCCTGATACACCAGGTTGAGCGGCTCGTTGGTGCGATCAAGAAAATCAAGTTCCCGAAGATGCCCGACCTGACGCCGGGGTTCAGCCTTCCGGGCTTCAAGCAGCACGGCGGTGTCATCAACACGCCCCTTACGGTCGTGGGTGAGCGGGGGCCGGAGCTGCTCGCGGGCGGTATGGGTGCTCGCGTCTTCTCCAACGCTCAGAGCCGCCAGATGCTTGCTGGCGCGGGCGGCGGCGGTTCGTCCATCGTCCTGAACTTCAATTTCACCGGCCCCATCCTCGGCGACCAAGCCCAGGCTAACCAGTTCGTCCAGTGGGCGCTTCCCGCCCTACGGAGTGCGCTGAGATGACCGTCACCAACACCGTGACGTTGGACCTGGACGGCGATTTCACCTACGAGGACACCATCACGTCCGACGTGCTATCGGGCAGCATCCGTCGGGGCCGGAACCGCGACCTGTCCCAGGCCAACGTCGGGACGCTCAACCTTGTCCTACGTAACGAGGATGGGCGCTATTCGCCCCTGAACAGCAGCTCCGCCATCTACCCCGACTTTCACCCCGGCATAGGCGTCCGGGTCACTGTGGACTCGCAGAACCGCTTCACGGGGTTCGTTCGCGCCATCACCCAGAACCCGACGATACAGCACTCCGTCCGAGTAGAGTGCTTCGACTGGCTGGGCATTCTTGGGCGCACGGACGTATCCCAACCCCTGATGCGTGACGTTCAGACCGGCATCTATATCAACCGCATCGCTGACCTGGCGGAAGTCAGTGAACTCGTCACCAACCCTCGTTTCCGTGACGACACGACAAACTATGCAGGGCTTTCCGGTGGCACCATCACCCGCATGACGACGGGCAAGACGCTGGAGGGCGGGACGGCGGGGCGCGTTGTCTCTGGCGGGGCTAGCCAGGGCGTCCGCTACACCATCACGGCTGCGACTGCGGCGGGCCAGAAGGTTCAGGCCTCCGTCTACGTCTGGGCCGACGACGACGCCTCCGTCGGCGACACCTGCACGCTAGGGATCACCGACAACCTCGGCTCACGCGGTACGGCGACCGTCACCCTTTCCCATCTCCCCCAGCGCATCACCGTGTCGGGGACGTACGACGCGGGCTCCACCGCTCGCTATCTGGACGTGACGACCACCACATCCTCTAACTTCCGTATCGGCGTCCTGCACTGTGTCGCCTTCAGCAACGCTATCCCCCGGTCGGTGGACGCCGGCGTGATGTTCTTCGGCTATGTTGGCCCGCGACGGGTGAGGGCGCTGAGCGCGATCCAACAGGCAGCGGAAGAGGAGCTGGGCGGGCTGGTGTATGTCGACCGTTCCGGCACGCTTGTTTTCGAGGAGAGAGACCACCGCTGGGAGAGCGACCACCTGACCAGCCAGGGGACCATCGACGAAGCGATGATTGACCTCACGTACGAGGAGAGCATTGAGGATTTAGTTGGGCTGGTGGAGGTCGATTTCACCGACTGGGAATTGGGCGACCCGCTGACCACCATCTTTAGCCTCTTCCCCGTGCCCAGAGCTATTAGCCCCAACGGGACGCTGACGCTGAATATCGACTACGGGGCCTTCGCCCGCGACGTGGTGAAGCCGGTGGCGAACACCGACTACACCATCAATGCCAACCGCGACGGTGGCGGCGCCGACGAATCAGGCAACGTCACCCTGGCATTTGAGGATTATGGCGGTGGCGCGCAGGCCATCTTCACCAACACCGTTGCCCGGACCGTATTTCTCACGACGTTCGGGATTCGGGGCACCCCCGTCCGCATCGCCAGCGACACGCCGGAGGTGACGTACACGCCTACGGGTGCGCCGCGCTTCGCCTCCAAGCTCGCGCTCAACTACAGCCTGATGGACTCTCGCGCCCACGCCGATAGCTGGGCCACCTATCTCGGTGACAGGTACGTGACGCAGCGTGAGCGGCTTCCTGTGGCGCTTGTGAACAAGACGGCGGCGATGACGACCCAGCAGGTTTCGCGGGAAATCTCAGACCGCGTGACTATCACCAACGACAACACCGCCTACTCGGCGAAGGTGAACGGGGCCTACTATATCGACGCCATCAATGAGCAGATATCGGCGGGGGCGACCCTGTTGCTAACGACCTGGGAGGTGGTGCCCGTGGACGCCTCGATGTTCATCCTTGATTCCTCGGCCCTTGATGGGGCGGACGTGCTAGCAGTATGAGTACCGACGACTGGACGACGCCAGCCGATTTCCCAGTCGGTACGCTCTCGCGGGCGACCTTGAATATTCAAGTCCCGCAGAACATCCTCGCTCTGTTCAACGCTGTCGCTGGCGACGTTCAGGCGACGGGCGAAGTCATCCCCCAGATCAAGGTTGGGACGAACGCCGCCCGTCCGGCTGCGGGGAACTCTGGGCGCTGGTACTACGCCACGGACGACCCAAAATGCATCTACATCGACGACGGGACGAACTGGCAGATTGTCGGCGGCGCCGTCCCGCACTGCCGCGTAACCAATTCAGGTAGCGTGACCATCGGCTATGACACCACACAAGCCGTCGCCTTCAACACCGAACGCTGGGACAACGATGGGATGCACGACAACGTCACCAATAACACGCGCATAACCATCAACAAGGCTGGGCTCTACGACATTGGTGGCTGCGGAGCCTGGGCAGATGTTGCCGGTGGGATTCGCCAGTTAGGAATCCGGCTCAACGGGACTACCCAACTAGTAGTGAACAACCTGCCTATACCCGCCTCAAACGGCGTCCCTGTCCAGAACCTCTCTTGCCACTACCGCTTCGCCGCCACAGATTACATCGAGATGACCGCTTACCAAAACCGTACGGCGGGAACTACTACCACATTAGATAAGGCAGCCAACTACAGCCCGGAGTTCTGGGCAACGTTCATAGGGGTCTAATGGCTATCCCCCGCGAAGACCCCCTGAAGCGGCAGATCGCCGCTACCGTCAGGGAGACTCCCGCCCGCGGCATCCGGCCCCAGAAGCAGGTCGAGGGCGAGTCCGTCGGAGATCACGAGGACGCTACTAACCCGCACCCTGGATATATCCTCGATGGCGATTTCGTGGACGCTGAAGGGTTCATGCGGAAGGTTGCCGCTGGCATCTACACGGTCCATAAGAGCAACCTGGCCGGAACGGCAGCGCCTACGGCCAACGACGACGCGAGCGCTGGCTACAGCGTGGGTTCTGTTTGGGTTTACGGAACGTCCTTCTACGTCTGCACTAACGCCGGCGTCGGAACTGCCAACTGGGAGGACTTGACAAGCGCCGGGGCGACCGACGGCGACGCCATCCATGACAACGTAGCCTCTGAAATCTCGGCCATCACGGAGAAGGTGACGCCGGTCAACGCCGACCTGCTGCTTATCGAGGACTCAGCGGCGGGCAACGCCAAGAAACGTGTACAGGCTGGCAACCTGCCCGGCGGCGGGACCCACGCCAGCAGCCACGCCGAAAGCGGCTCAGACGACCTTGTCGGACAGAACATCAACGTCCGTCGTCTAAAGATTGAGGATACGGACGGCACGCCGACCGATGACCTCATCCTGAAGGTTCTCGATGCCATCCTCTACGTTCGCAACAGCGCCGATAGTGCGACTGGTGACGCCGTATTCCGCAATTTCTACATGCTCTCTCCCGATGTCAACGGGGTCCTCTTGAAGTGCGCGGGAATCGGTGGATTGCTACAGATTCGGGCTGGAGATGACACAGAGGTTGGCAACGTCCTGGTCAAGACGGTCTCGACTGACACTGTTGGCGAACTCACGGGGGCTAACGGCGTCAACGTCGATGGGCTGCTTATCAAGGATGGCGCTCACGCACAGATAACAGGGACATCGGACCTGCACACTGAATATCAGAAGGAGTCCGAGAAGAACGCGGCCAACGGCTACGCTGGGCTGACAGCGGGCACCAAGCTCAACCTCGCCCAGATGCAGGAGGTTATGGCCCATGCCGACCTGACGGACTCTCCTGCCGACGCTCATCACAATGAGGCGCACGGCATCGCTGCTCACACCGCCCATGCTACGTGGAAGGTGCTCTACACCGACGGCTCCGGCGACGAACAGGAGTTGTCTCTTGGCGCTGCTCCCTCGGCCACGCTGGGCCATACCTATCTTCGCAGCGCAGGTGTCTCCAGCGCGCCTACGATGGCAGAGGAGATGAAGACTATCTCCCTTACAGTGGAAGACCCGACGAACGCGGAGGACATCTCCATCGCCTTCTTCTTCCAAGCCGTAACGGTGAGGGAAGTCCAGTGTGTCGTCGTGGGCTCCGCTACACCATCCGTCACCATCAACCCCAAGCACGCTACCGACCGGAGCGCGGCGGGCACGGCGCTTTTGAACGCGGCGACGGCTATCACCAATACCACGACGGGTCAGAACTTGACTTCGTTCACGGACAACACGTTGGTTGCCGATTCCTTCCTTTGGTTGGAGACCACAGCCCAAAGCGGAACGGTGGACGAACTTCATATCACGATACGGTACACGGTGGACTAATGGGCCGCTTCTACGTCTGTCCGATCATTGGTACTGGAGTAGAAGGCGATCCCTACCGCCCGGCGATAGCCGACAAGGTGCAGGGAAAGTGGACGGCCTGTATAGATAACGTCCCGCGCGGTCAAGTCAATGAGGGAAGACCGCGCCACAATTGGACGGTTCTCTGGGCTGAAGCGGTGGACTGGAGCCTGGCGGACGCCGACTCAAACATCCTCAAGCTAGGTGACCGCACGGCGGACCCCGCTATCCTCTCAAGGAACGTGCCCAACAGCATCAAGACGAAGCTAGTGCAGCGCGGCGTTCTGACCCTGGCCGAAGCCGCACTTGTCACGACCGTGCGAAGCCTCTTGAGGCTTCTCATCAAGAAGCACTATTCCTATGCCGATGAGACGAGATTGCCAGAGGGTGCATGACGACGATAGTTAGCGACACCTTCACGGGCTCGGACCCTTCCACCATCTTCACTGACACGTTCACGGCAGGCGCTAACCAGAACTTAGAGGCGCACACCCCAGACACGGGGACTTCTTGGACTGAATTATGGGCGACGACTGCGGGCGTCGGCTGGAATGTCTTTGCCGCCACGGACAGGTGCGGTCAACAGACCGCCGCAAATTCAGGTGCAATCTATACCGCCGATGCCACTTACCCCACGGCTGATTACGACATCACCTGTACGATGTTTAACCTTCTGACCAGTGTCAATCAACCTATCTACCTCCTCGTCAGGGTCCAAGACCAAGAGAACATGTATGCTGTTGGTTTGTGGCGACAGGGTGGCACTAACACCTGTCGCCTGTACAAGAAGCTCGCTGGGGTGTGGTCTGCGCTGGGCCGTGCTTTCGCCCCGCCTGCGAATGGCTCCGTCATCAAGTTGGAGATACACGGCGACGTTCTGAGCTTCTACGATGACGGAGCGCTTATAGCCTTTGCTCGTGACACAGATATTACGGCGGCGGGTAAGGCGGGGTTAGCTTGTGGCGGCGGAACGGAACTGGTGACATCTACAGACGGCGCAGGTCTCAATAATCTGTTGGATAACCTCTCCGTCAACGTTGTGACCACGCTCATGAGCCACACGCCGGATGTCGGCGGGGTATGGGAGACTTTCAGCACCGGCGGCTACGCGTCTATTATCAAGACCAATCGCTGCCAAAGTCACCAATCTGCCCCGGAAGGGCGGCATTGCCGGAATCTTGGTGACCCCGCTACCGCCGAATATGATGTTTCCGCTGACATCACGCTTGGTACTGCTGACATCGGGGCGCTCTATACCCTTTTAGGGCGAGTGACCCCCACAGGGCAATTCGATGCCGATGTAGACCGCTACGTTGCTTACTATCAGCACCACTCTACC
>Ga0209341_10002448_pt1 | contig 17635 bp, 17 predicted proteins | sample RifCSP13_2_FD_184020 | JGI IMG/M metagenome (GOLD analysis project Ga0209341, IMG submission 184020) | Soil microbial communities from Rifle, Colorado - Rifle CSP2_sed 13_2 (SPAdes) (version 2) | ecosystem: Environmental > Terrestrial > Deep subsurface > Rock core/Sediment | place: Rifle... | reverse complement strand
GACGAACAGAAGGGTCTGGCGGAACGCACGCGGGACCGGGAAGCAAGCAGGATCGGCAGGCCGGTCCACACCGAGATGCTCCCGGCCTCCGTATTTACCCCGGCAGAGGATTATCACCAGAAATACCAGCTCAGGCGACATCCGGAACTGATGAAGGAGCTCCGTGCCGCATACCCCGACCCCCGGGACCTCGTCTCCTCCACTGCGGCGGCGCGGGTCAACGGGTACCTGGGGGGCCAGGGGACATATGCAGGGTTGCAGGCCGAGATCGACGGCTTCGGACTTTCCCCGGAAGGCAGAAAAACTCTGCTCGAGATCGTCCGGGGAAGCGACTCCCGGAGAAACCGGGGAGCGGGCGCAGGGGCCGCCTGTCCCACGGAGTGACATCCCCGCCGTTGTGGCGTTGCCTGCTTCGCCCCTGTTCCCGAAGAAACCATCCCCGGGATATTCCGATCCCTGCAATGCGGTTATAATGGGCTCTCCGTCGTGCCCCGGACCGGGGGCACCGGGGAACACAGCGGGGGGAAACGGCGCCTCGGCCGACGGAGCGCCGAGTCGGAGACGATGACCTCGATCATGGTTGTCGCGGGTCTGGCGGTTGCCTTCACGGCAACCGTCATCCTGTACAACAGGCTGGTCCGGCTGCGGAACACGCTTCGTGCCTCCTGGTCGGACATCGACATCCTGCTCAAGAAACGGCACGACCTCGTACCCAATCTGGTCGAGGTCGTCAAAGGGTATGCGGCTCACGAACAAAGGACGCTTGCAGGAGTCACGGAAGCCCGGTCTCGAGCAATGCGCGCCGTGGATCCGACGGACAAGGGCAGGGAGGAAAACCTCTTCACGGATGCCCTGAAATCCCTGTTCGCCGTGGCGGAAGGGTATCCCGACCTGAAAGCCAACACCAGTTTTCTCGAACTGCAGGGACAGCTCGTGGAGATCGAGAACGGGATCGAGTACGCCCGGAGGTATTACAACGCGGTCGTCCGGGATTACAACACGATGACGGAGACGTTCCCCTCGAACCTCGTCGCTTCCGGGTTCGGGTTCGTCCGCGGGAAGTTTTTCGAGCTCTCTTCTCCGGGAGAACGGGATCGGGTCGATGTCTCCTTTTCCTGACGCAAGGCGATCATCCGGCTTCCCGGGATGTTCCCCCCTGTGCATCCTGGCCCTTGTTCTCCTGCTCCTCGCTTCCGGCACCCCGGTGCGGGCGGAATTTTTCACCATCGGCTCGTTTCACGCCGACATCGTCGTCCACCGGGATTCCTCGCTTGCCGTGACGGAAACGATCGAAACCTCCTTCACCAGCCGCCGTCACGGGATCTTCCGCGACATCCCCTTCCGGTACATCGATGATCTCGGGAAGAAGACCACAACGCCGATCCGGATCGTTTCCGTGACGGACGAGTTTCGCCAGAAGCGGCCGTACCGGGTCACCCGAACCGGCGACGCGGTCCGGGTCCGCATCGGCAGGAAGGATGCGTTCGTCGACGGCAGGCAGGTCTACGTCGTCACGTACACGGTGAAGAACGCCATCCTCTTTCTTGACGACCACGACGAACTCTACTGGAACGTCACGGGGAACGACTGGGGCACGACCATCGGGAATGCCTCCGCCAGGGTGACCGTGGAAGGCGAACCGGACGCCTTCCACCCGCGGGGAAGCTGCTACACGGGTTACCGGGGCTCGCGGGAGTCCTCCTGCGATTTCCTTCCCTTCCCCAAAGGGGGCGATTTCCGGACAATGCGATCCCTGTCCCCCGGAGGGGGACTTACCATCGCCCTGGGCTGGGACAAGGGGGTCGTCCGGAAGCCGTCTTCCCCGGAAAAATTCGCATGGGGCCTCGACCTCTCCGAGAACTGGGTGTTCCTCCTGCCTCTCGCCACGTTCGGCTTCATGCTCGGACACTGGTACCGGCGAGGGAAGGATCCGGACGTCGGGGACACGGTGGCCGTCCTGTACACCCCGCCGGAAGAAGGCGGAGACCCTCTCCTGCCCGCCGAGGTCGGCGCCCTCTCCGACGAGCGGCTCGACCCCAAAGACATCACCGCTTCCATCGTCAACCTCGCCGTCCGGGGGTATGTCACCATCGAGGAGCGGAAGACCGCGGGACTCCTGTTCGACCGGACCGACTACAGCCTGAAAAGGATCCGGGAGGCGGACGAGAAACTCCCCCCCTTCGAAAAAAAGCTGCTGGCCAACCTGTTCACCGGGCATTCCCAAGAGATTCTCGCCTCCGACCTGAAATATTCGTTCTACAAGTGCCTTACCGACCTCCAGACCACCGTCTTCAGCCGTCTCAAGGCGATGGGGTACTTCCGCTCCCTGCCTCGCGGCGTCAAGTCCCTGTACCTCGGGATCGGGATCGGGGTGGGCATCCTGGGCATATTAATCGGTGTGATCACCGGCACATTCACGGGGAACAGCCCCGGAAAGCTTGTCGTCGCGTTCGTCCTCGCGGGGCTGGCGGTCCTCCTCTTCGCCCCTTTCATGCCGGTGAAAACCCGGAAAGGGGCTCAGGCCCTGGCGAAGGTCAAGGGCTTCGAGGAGTTCCTCATCCGGGCGGAGAAGGACCGGCTGGAGAGGATGAAGGACCAGAACCTGTTCGAGAAATACCTTCCCTACGCGATCGCTCTGGGCGTTTCGGACCGGTGGGCGAGGGCCTTCGAGGGGATCTATCAGGAGGTTCCCCGGTGGTATGGTTCCCCGGGCGGCTTCGACACGTTCCATCCCGTGTCTTTCCAACGCTCGCTCGGAAACGCGCTCTCCAGCATGGGAAACGCCCTGTACGCGACGCCGCGCAGCAGCGGCGGGGGCGGGTCCGGAGGCGGCGGCAGCTCCGGAGGGGGATTCGGCGGGGGCGGAGGGGGAAGCTGGTGACACGGGCCAAATGTGGCGGAACAGGGTAAAATAGAAAAGGGAGACGGGTACCATGGGAGAAGTACGGCAACGGCACAAACCGGCCTCACGGACAGGAGGTGGCCCATGGAACTCAGGCTGACGGAACCCGAAGTGAAGCTGCTCCGGGAAGTACTGGATGCGGACCTCTCGGGCCTATTGATGGAAATCGCGCGGACGGACAACCGTGCGATGCGGGAGGGACTGAAGAAGAGGCAGGATCTTCTCAAGGAGATCCTGGACCGGCTTGGGGGCGCTGTGGCCCTGGCGTCCTAAAGGACCGTCCCGCGCGCCACGAAAAAAAACCGGCAAGCGAACGAGGATTTCCCCGCGGGGCGCCTCCCCACGAGGCGCTCCGCGGATCCACAAAATCTCTTAGCTCGGAAGATTTCCCGGTCTCTCTTTTTTCCTGACCAGCATCTCCTCCCCCGCCTCGAGGGTGTCCCGCAGTTTCCGCTTCACCCCGTGCGCCACCTCCCCCCCCTTGGCAAGGAAATCCGCGGTCGCGTTTTCCACCGAGTCGACCACACCGGACACGCCGTCGGAAATATCGCGCGCCGCCCTTTTCATCCGGCGTCCCGCCTTCCTGGTGGTCAGTGCGATTTCCCTGCGGCTGTTTTTCCCCGAACGCGGGGCGAACAGAAGGGCGATTCCCGCCCCGATGATCGCCCCCCCCGCCAGCGTGAGGGCGCCCACGAAAATGCCATTGTCTCGAATCGACATGGTTTGCCTCCTTTTTCCTGTTCGATGCTTTCCCGCAGCCGAACGTTCCGGTGCGGGACGGACATGCCGTGTCATTTCCCCGTCGCCGGACTGGCCGGGCTCCCTTCCTGCCCGATCCGCCCGGACACTCCCGACCGTACCGCCGCGCGATTCTGGTCTCCGTCATCTTTCTTCGGCCGGAGAGAATGCTGCCCCGGTTTGCGCGGGGAAAGTTCCCCCTCCTTTCTGCTATGCTTCGGGAAAGACGGCGGTGACCGCCTCGGAGAAGGAGCGAAGACCCGGCATGGAAACCAGAAATCTTCAGACCCTTTTCCGGGGTCTCGTGGTGGACGTGGAACAAATGGAGGTGAAGTTCGGCGCCAGGGGATGGCACCTCTTCCAGATCGTCAGACACCCCGGGGGGGTCGGCGTCCTGCCACTTCATGACGACGGCACGGTCACGCTGATCCGGCAGTTGCGCCCGGCCGTCGGCACCCGCCTGTTGGAGGTGCCCGCGGGGCGTCTTGCTCCCGGGGAGGATCCGGCGGTGTGCGGACGCCGCGAGCTCGCCGAGGAGACCGGCCTTCGGGCGAATACCTTCGAGTCCCTCGGGATTTTCCACGCGTCCCCCGGGGTCTTCGACGAGACGATCCACCTCTTTCTGGCCACGGGCCTGACCCAGAAGGAGGCGGACCCCGAGCAGTACGAGGAGATCGGGACGGATACGAATTCCGTTCGGGGAGGCCAAACGGATGGCCTTGAGCGGTGAGATCACGGACGGAAAGACCATCGCGGCCCTGTTTCGCACCGGGGCAGGAAAGGATGTACCGTAAAGGCAGTCGGGGGGCGAATCTCTGCGATGAGTTCGAACCGCCGGAAGACCGGGGTGAAACCCGGCCGCCTGGACCTTTTTCCTTCCGCGTGGGACATCTGGCGGGCGGGACGCGGCGACGGTGCTGCCGTCGTGCGCCGGCAGCGGACCCGTCTCGCCGTCATGATCGCGTTCGCGAGACGCCACTCCGCCTTTTACCGGGAACAATACCGGCACGTCTCCGACGCGGACCCGGACATCCTCTCCCTGCCCCCCGTGACGAAGCAGCAACTCATGGAGAACTTTTCCGACTGGGTGACCGACCCGGCGGTGACCCGGGAAGGAGTCGGGGCGTTCGTCTCGGATACGGACCGCATCGGCACACGGTACCTGGGGCGCTACGTCGTCTTTGCCACGTCGGGCACCACCGGGCGTCCTGCCCTGTTCGTCCACGACCCAATCGCCGCTTCGGTCTACCTGGCCCTGGCGGCCGTGCGCCGCTTCCTCCCGCTGCTTTCGTTGCGCACCCTGTGGTCCTTTCTCCGTCGGGGATGCCGAACGGCAACGGTCATCTCCACGGGGGGCCATTTCACCAGCAGCGTGATCGACGGTCTGGCCCGCCGGAGGTATCCCCGCCTGTCGGAAAACAACCGGACCCTCTCCCTCCTCCTTCCCCTGCCCGAACTGGTCCGGGAGCTCAACGAATTCCGGCCCGCGATCCTGGGCACCTACCCCACGGCTCTGGCGGTGCTGGCGCAGGAGCGGGAATCCGGCGCATTGCGCATCGAGCCGGTGCTGGCGCTGACCGGCGCGGAATGGCTCTCCCCGTCCGGACGGGAGAGGATCGCCTCGGGGTTTGGCTGCCCCGTGCGGGACACGTACGCGGCATCCGAGTTCCTGGGGATCGCCTACGACTGCGAGTACGGCCGCCTGCACCTGAACGCCGACTGGGTCATTTTGGAGCCGGTGGACGCGCAATACCGGCCGGTCCCGGCGGGCCGTTCTTCGCATACCGCCCTTCTCACCAACCTGGCCAACCGTGTGCAGCCGATCCTTCGGTACGACCTGGGCGACAGCGTGACGGAGATCCCCGGCCCGTGCCCCTGCGGGAGCCCGCTACCCGGCATCCGGGTGGAAGGTCGCCGTGACGAGGTTCTCCATCTGCGGTCGCAAACGGGCCGGACGGTCCCGCTCCTTCCGATGGCCCTTGCCACGGTGGTCGAGGAAACTCCCGGTGTGCGCTCCTACCAGCTCATCCAGACAGGCCCCGCCTCGTTGCGCCTGCGCGTCGAGGAAGCCCCCGGGCAGGACCGGAAGAAGATATGCGACGATGTCGCCGCCCGGCTGCGCGCGTTCCTGTCGACGCAGGGGCTGGCGTATGCCGAAGTGGAGAAGACGGAGGAACGTCCCGCCCGTGACCGGGCCGGGGGAAAGATGCGGCAGATTTTCGTGGACCCGTCATCGTTTTCCGCGTCGGAGTAGCCGCAGTCTGTTTGGTATGGTGGTGGGAATTTTCAATAGATCAAAGTTCTTCCATGGGGTAAAGTTTGCCATGAGGAATGACGATAATAGAACAAGGGGACCGATGAAACATCAAAAAGACAAGGAAGGAGGAGGGCAAACTTATGAACGCGGATTTTAATTCGGTGTTGCTATTGATCATCGCTGTCGAAATAGGATTGATTTATGTGAAAATGTCCAGAAAATGATTATTTAGACCGTACGACCCCGCATCATCAAAGCGTTAACGTCTGCAAGGGGACTCCACCCGGAACCTCACGGGACCTTGGCGGATGGAAACGACGGGAGGGAGCAGGTGTCCCTTCCTCCTCTTTTCATGGGGCTACCCTTATTTCAGGTGTTAGCCTTGATCTATTCCCTTTACCGGTAAGGAGCCCGATGTATTCCCAACCCGAGAAAAACGAGACACGAGAGGCCCCCCCCTACAAACCACCACCCACCGCTCCCCCAGCCCCACGAAACAAAGTAGAAGAGTTTGTCCGAAAACAATTGGATGTATTCCATCGTCATCCCGCCATGTTTTTTTTGATGAAGGGGATCCTGTTCCTCGTTTTGCTGGTCCCTCTATTATCCAAGTCCGCGTCCTAATGCCCTGTTTGCAAAAAAAAAGCAATATTCATTCCAAGATGATGCGCGATATAGGACATTGATATTTAATTGGTTTTTCCTATAACGATTTTTCTTGATGGACGTTTTCCCTGAACGGTATCGCAATGCGCGAGAAACATTTGCCCATTGTGGGTAATTTTATGCGGAAAAACATAAGGGGACGGGTCACTTCCTGGGTCCCGGTTAAACCGCTATCCCCTTCCCTCTCTCTTATCGAGCACGGCAAGGGCACGTTTTTTCTTGCAGCAAGAAAGTATTCGTGCTATTTTTTCCATATTCCTACATTCCGATTTACAGGAAACAGCTCAGATTTACAGGAAAACAGCTCAGATTTACGTTGTTCCGAGGCCGGAAAGAGAGGACGCCCTTGCCGTTGCCCTCATTATTATCGGGTTACGACCGGCACGGTAACTGCGTTGGGCTGCAAGGTCCTTTTTTTTCTGTTTCCGCAGACGAATCCTTTATCTCCCTGGGAGAATCGAATAAAAAGGTCGTCGTACCTTAACATTTCCCATGTTTCCACATTCCAGGTGAAGTGAAGCAAGTGGGAAAATCATGGCCGATAAATTCATAAAACCGTATATTTATATCGTTTGTTCCCTGTTTCTGATGTCATCTTTCGTTGGATATCTCACGCCATATCAATATCAACAAGAAATAGCGAAAAAATTATTAACATATTTTTCTCCCTTACAAAGCTATACTCAGCTTCAGCTTTTTATAAAAATATTTCTTAACAACTACCTAAGCACCCTGCTTACTTTATTGCTCGGTTTGCTTTTTGGTCTAGGCCCTGTTATATTCTTAATTATCAATGGATATACCATCGGAAACCTGATTTCGTTCGCATCATCCAAAGTCGGCATCTACAAAATCGGCTTGGCGATCATTCCTCATGGAATCTTTGAAGTTCCTGCTGTATTGATAGCGGCAAGCTATGGATTGTGGTGGGGTGTAAAAAACTACCGGAAATTTCGTTATAAAGATTCCTTTCTGGCTGATTTTTCTTTACCCATAAAAAGATATATTAACATTGTAATTCCTCTTCTTTTCATCGGAGCTTTTGTGGAAGCTTATATCACTCCTATCATTATCAGGCTATTCATTTAAGAAAATAGACTTCTAGAAGAAGGACTTTCCACCAAGTTTGTTCTGTAAGACGCCCTCGTTGGTTGCTCATTTTCCTTGGAGGCATCCATCCCCCCGGGATTACCCCCCATTCCGGCTTCACACATCACTGAACGGAGAAGAGAAGAGGGCAACAAGAGGAATAGATGAACCTAGGTGTAACCTGGTAACCCCTGAAGGATCAAAAACTTGAGGCCACCTGGTTCGTCTGGGAAGGGCGTGGCACCTTGACACGTATCCCAAGAAATTGTCAAATCCGGGTATCCGGACAGGAATTGAAAGAGAGTATTTCATTTTGATTGCGATGAATTTTGAAACAATTGGTTTACTAATCGTTTATTTGTTTCCTGTTGCATTTGTCATTGTGATAGCGAGAAAAATATTATTCAAAGAAGAAATAAAATTCGTGGACATATTATTAACCATTTACACTGTCATTTGGATTATAATATTAATATCCATTGGAATTTATTCAGCTCAATACTATACATACATAAAAATGTTTTTGGGCATCAAAGAAGAATATCTCTGGGTATTAACAATACTGGCATTATTTCTATTGATTTATAATATATTATTACGGTGGAAAGTATCAAAAGCAAAAAAACGCACACTTGATAAATGGTAGCGTAATATTAACTACAAATTTTTTCCCATTGTACAAGCACGATAATTCTTCGACACCCGGTCCACGGTGGTAGCGGTCACACAACTTCGTCCTGAACCGCTTCTTCCTCCACGAGGGACACGGTGAACGACGGCAGTTCTTCGATCCCCAGCGCTCCCCTCAATGACTCCGCTGGCGTGCGCCCCTGCAGATGATATCCCTGATGACTCTGCACGTGCTCGAACCAGGTCGCGCTTCCCGACACGCGGAAGCACTCGTCGAGCAGCGTTCGGTTCATCCGCTCCACGAAGCCGTTGGTGCGCGGGGAGCGGATCTTGGCGGTGCGATGCTCGATCCCTTCCATCGCGGTGAGCAGTTCGTACGGATTCACTTCTGGACGACCTCAGAACTTGCGACCGTTGTCGGGAAGGATCTCTCCGTCGGGAACCCCCATCGCCACGTAGAAGGGGAGCACCTGGTCGTAGAGCGAGTCGCACAAGGGGTCCACACAAAAGAAAATCGGGTGGCCGGAGGAGCGATACCATGTCGAAGAAACGGTATCGACCCGAAGATCACACCACAAAATTGGGGGAAGTTGAAAATGATGGCGCGCCCCATCTGAAAGAATTCGAACCGCCTCCGAGATCCCCATCGAGGTGAACCTGACGGACGAAGACGCCGTTCCAGTCTACATGAAGATTTCAGAAAAAGTCTTGCATCTACGAAGGTTGGGAATGACCTATGCCGCCATCGCCGAGCGCCTCGGTGTCAATCTGTGGATGGCGAAAAGGGCGGCTTGCCCACCCAGGAGACATCACCAAGGGTGACTCCGACGAACCTTGCTGCCTTTCGTTCGCCCTTGCCCTAAATGTCAACTTGACATTAATTGACATTTAGTTGATACTACCGAACAGGAAACGTCAATTTGATATAAATTGACGTTTCCTCGACTTCAAACATTCAACACCGAAATGATCGAAATTCGGTGAGGTGAATTGTGAAACTCCCCGAACCTACACCTAATTGGCGTGATGTATTTGCTCACAATCCCCAAAAACTGGTTTCCTTGCTGACTTCCCAGGAAGCGCGACAATACGTCGAAAAAGCCAATCTCGACTATCTTCATTGGGAAAAAGCGAAATACTTGAAAATCCCGGCATCGATATCCCCGGAGGAACTTTGGTTTCTCATAAAAATCTCTCGCACTCCAAACATAAAGCAGATTCCCCTTGTTGATCCGAAAGGGGGATATTACGGGTTCTGGCTCCCCGACTCTGTTCTCAGAGAACTGCATTTCATCGATCAGAATGCCGGTGGCAGCATACTGATGGACAACCCGGAACTATCCCCCGAAGCCAGAGAGCGGTACCTAATCAGTTCCCTGATGGAAGAAGCCATTGCTTCCAGCCAGATCGAGGGTGCCTCGACGACGCGGAAAGTCGCCAAGGAAATGCTGCGCGAGGGACGGCCGCCGAAGAACAAGGCGGAAAAAATGATCCTGAACAACTACAACACCATCCGCAAGATAAAATCGTTCGTTGGCCAGCCCCTCTCAATCGACATTCTCCACTCCCTTCATGAATCATTGACGGAAGGGACGTTGGACGAACCCGCCGCGGCGGGGCGGTTTCGCACCGAGAAGGATTCAATCGTCGTGGTGGATGAAAGCGATGGTCAAACCCTGCACGTCCCGCCACCGGCCCGGGAACTGCCCGAACGAATGGAAAAGTTTTTGGCGTTCGCCAACGACAAGGGCAGCGAGCCTTTTGTTCATCCGGTGGTCCGGGCCGTCCTGCTGCATTTCTGGCTTGCCTATGAACATCCGTATGTCGATGGCAATGGAAGAACAGCCAGGGCGGTTTTTTACTGGTACATGCTTACCCAAAATTATTGGTTGTTCGAGTACCTCAGCATTTCGAGAATCCTGTTGAAATCTGCAGGACAATACGCAAGAGCCTTTCTATATTCCGAGCATGATGACCGCGACGCCACCTATTTCCTTGCCTATCAATTGAAGGCGATCCATCTGGCATTGGAGGAGTTGCATCATTACCTGGCCCGCAAGCAGAAAGAAATGCGGAAGGCGATTGCGTTGTTACGAAAAATCCCCGATCTGAACTATCGTCAATTGACCCTACTCCAACATGCCCTGAAGCATCCGGATGCGGTTTATACCATCGAATCGCACAAGAATTCACATAACATCGTTCGGGCCACGGCAAGGGCGGACTTATTCGAACTTGTCGAGCGAGGATACTTGACCAAGCGAAAACAGGGCAGACGATATTATTTCGGGGCTGTGCCGGACATCGGAGAAAAAATGGATATCTTCCCCTCCGCCACCAAGTGATCCTCGAGGAAGGGCCCCGGCGGCCCGGATCGAGAAAGGATAGCCAAGGGCACCTAATAGGTTGAAAAAACGCTGAACCGGTTGGCGATCTGTGAGGTCCAAGAGGGTTCGACCAATATAGAGTGGCGCGCCCCATCTGAAAGAATTCGAACCGCCTCCGAGATCCCAATTGAAGTGGCCCTGACGGACGAGGACGCCGTTCCGACCTACGTGAAGACTACAGATAAGGTCCTACATCTCCGGAGACTAGGCATGACCTGCGCCAGCATCGCCGAGCGCTTGGGAATCAACCTGTGGATGGCGAAAAGGGCGGCACGGTGGGCCAAGACCCGTTGACCCAAGCCCAGAACGGACCACGAAAGCGGGGCGACTCCACTTTCGTGACTGGAAGACGGCGATGGAAGGGATGCGGAAAACAGCCGTAGCGGTCGGCGAGTAGGAGTAGCCGGCTATCCCATCGGCTAACCCATTGGCTAATCCATTGAATTTGGCAACTGCCTTTTTACGATGTATATTCTTACGCAACGGCTGCGAATAGAGGTGCCCGCATGAAACGGACAGCAAGAAAAATCGCCCCAGAGGAATACATCCTCTCCGTTCTCACTCCGGAGGAACGTCTCGAGGCGGCCTTCAAGATCGCGAAGGAGGCGTATAAGAAGACAACGCTAACCCCAAAGGACGTCGAGAACGCGGTCAAGACCATCCGGAGGAAGCAATACGCCGCGAAAAAGTAGCCTTGTTATCGACACGGGCGTTCTCGTCTCGGCGTTCGCCTTCGGGGGAACTCCGAGGGAGGCTGTGCGAAAAGCGGTATCCGAATCCCGCATCTGTATTTCCCGCGCCCTGTTGAAGGAGTACCGGGACGTTCCCTCCGCCCTGGCCTCGCAGGGAAAGATCACGGTGGAGCAGTTCAATACCTTGATCGCCTGCATAGCGGCAGTGGTTGCGACGGCTTCGATGGTCCGCCCACGGAAAAAGGTAAAGGTCTGCCGCGACGCGTCGGACGACATGGTCCTCGAATGCTGCTTGGCCGCCAAGGCGGAATACCTCGTAACGGGGGACAAGGATCTCCTCTCGTTGAAGGACCTGCCCTTCCCATTGAAGATCGTCACGCCCAAGGATTACTTCCAGCAGGCTCGTCAATGAACGACATAACTCACAAACGGTGTTACGGTATGGTTACTTGACCCATGACGGATCCCGAATCGCTCCGCCGAAAGATAGCCGATGAAGAGGCCCGGCTGGCCCGGATCGACAAAGAACGGGCAGAAGTTCTCGATAGGCTCAAAGATCTTAAGAACCGGCCGGTTGGCGGAAGCGACGCGTCGGTTCCGGAACCGATCCCGTCCGATGGTCTGCCATTCCCGTCCAAAATCCCCTCCACAACCGAGGAGAAGGTCGCTCTCTTCCGGAGTCTATTCCGAGGGCGGGAGGATGTCTTCCCGAAACTGTGGGAGAACGCAAAGACCAGGCGGAAAGGATACGCCCCAGCCTGCTCCAATGAGTGGGTTCGAGGGGTCTGTGAGAAGCCCCGGGTCAAGTGCGGGAAGTGTTCTCAACGGGCCTTCCTTCCTGTCGCCGATCAAGTCATCCTTGGTCACCTGCAGGGCCGCCATGTCATCGGGGTCTACCCGCTACGCCCGGATGAGTCATGCTTTCTCCTCGCGGCCGATTTCGACGGGCCGTCGTGGAAAGAGGACGTGGCGGCGTTCGTATCAACCTGCCGCAGGATCGGGGTCATGCCGGCCATCGAGCGGTCCCGTTCGGGAAAGGGCGCCCACGCCTGGTTCTTCTTCTCGGGTCCCGTTCCCGCGTCAACGGCACGTCAGATGGGCTGTCACCTCATCACGGAGACGATGTCGCACCGCCACCAGCTCAGAATGACGTCTTACGATCGCCTCTTCCCCAACCAGGACACGATGCCCTCCGGAGGATTCGGCAATCTCATCGCCCTGCCCCTGCAGCACAAACCGAGGCAAGAGGGGAACGCCGTCTTCGTCAACGACGATTTCCACGCGTACGCGGACCAGTGGGCATACCTCGCCTCCCTCCCCCGGCTCTCCCCGGAGACGGTCCACGCTATTGCGGAAGAGGCGACTCGGACGGACCGGGTCATCGGGGTGCCGCTTGCATCTTCCGCAGACGAGGATGAATCGAAGCCGTGGACCCGCCCCCCGTCCCGGAAGCCAGCCGCTGTCCCCATCGAGGGACCCCTGCCTACAGAGGTCCGAGCCATTCTTTCGCAGCGGCTCTTCGTAGGGAAGACAGGCTTGCCCTCCTCCCTGATCAACCGGATTAAACAACTGGCCGCTTTCCAGAACCCCGAGTTCTACAAGAAGCAAAAAATGCGACTTTCGACAGCAACTACCCCGAGAGTCATCTGCTGCGCCGAGGACCATCCGGAACATATCGCCCTGCCGCGGGGATGCCGTGATGACCTCGCTGAGTTGCTTGCCGTAAATGGCATCTCTTTGTCAACCGAGGAGAAGAGAAACGAGGGGGAGCCGGTCGAGTTCCGGTTCCAGGGACGACTCACGGCAATGCAGGGTGAAGCGGGGAAGGCGCTCCTTTCGCATGACGATGGGGTCTTCGTGGCTCCGCCAGGCGCCGGGAAGACCGTGGTCGGCGCGTATATCACGGCGGCGCGGGGGCGCAACACCCTGGTGCTCGTCCACCGCAAACCGATCCTCGACCAGTGGGTCGCCCGGCTTTCCTCGTTCCTGGGGGTGGAGCCGAAAGAAATCGGCCGGATCGGGGGCGGGAAAAACGCCCCCAATGGCCGACTCGACGTCGCCATGATTCAAAGCCTGGTGCGGAAGGGGGAGGTCAGCGACCTCGTGGCAGGTTACGGTCATGTGATCGTGGATGAGTGCCATCATCTCCCGGCGGTCTCCTTCGAGCGGGTTCTATCAGAGGTGAAAGCCCGCTACGTCACGGGCCTTACTGCCACCCCGTATCGCCGAGACGGGCATCAGCCGATCATCCACATGCAGTTGGGTCCGGTCCGGTTCGCCTACTCCCGCCATCGACGCACCGTGGAACGGCCATTTGATCAACGACTGATTCTACGGGAGACGGACTTCGACGCCGGCGGGCTCGGCGACGCAGGAATCCAGGAGATCTACGCCGCCCTCGCCGCGGACGACGACCGCAACATGCTCATTTTCGACGACGTCCTGAAATCTCTTGAAGAGGGTCGCTCACCGATTCTGTTGACGGAACGGAAGGACCACCTCGATCATCTGGCGGAGCGGTTCCGGAAATTCACCCGCCACCTGGTTGTCCTGAAAGGCGGAATGACTGTCAGGGAGCGGAAGAAGGCCATGGAGCATCTCGCCTCGATCCCAGATGGAGAGGAGCGGCTTCTGCTCGCCACAGGGCGGTACATCGGCGAGGGATTCGACGACGCTCGCCTCGACACGCTGTTCCTTGCTCTCCCCGTCTCCTGGAAAGGGACCCTCGTTCAGTATGCGGGACGTCTGCACCGCCAGCGTCCCGACAAGTGGGAAGTGCAGATCTACGACTACGTGGACCGGAACGTCCCGATGTTGGCTCGAATGTTCGAGAAGCGAATGAAAGGGTACAGGGCTCTGGGATACGCCAAGACGTCCGACGAAGAGCCTTCGCGGTCCGGGTATCTTCCGCAATCCCGACAGCCGAATTCACCCGCGTCGAATCGACACCGTCAGCCCCGGAGCGGCGCCGCCTATCCGCCGAGGGATTCGTTCTCATCGGGACAGCGTACCTTATCCGAAAGCATTCGAGACGCCTCGGAGATTCCCTTCGAAGTGGACCTTGTTGAGAAAAAACCTTTCCCGACTGGCGCGAAGGGTCCACGGCGGAAATGACGCATCCGCAGGCCGGACTCGACGCATCGGCGACCTAGGATCTCGCACGGCCACTCCTTCACGACCGTCGCTGGCCCTTCGCCTTCCGGCGAAACGGGAACGGGGAATTCCCTGCATCCAGGTGAACTGGCTCGACTTCCATTCGAACGGGTGGTTCGAATTGTATGAAGTGGCGCGCCCTAGAGGATTCGAACCTCTGGCCACTTGATTCGTAGTCAAGTGCTCTATCCAGCTGAGCTAAGGGCGCGTCCGAGAGGCAAGTCATCTTACTGCAAGGGGTTTCCGGCGTCAACCGCGTTCCGGCAAGACCCCGTTTTTACCCTGAAATAGGCCGTTGTTTGCACGGGGTTTGCAGTCCGTTCGGATCTCGGAAGATTGATTCCACGAAGATCAGGGTTGCCGCTTAGTGGCACCTGGTCATACCTACAAGCCCGGACCTGAAGGTGCAGAGGGTCACGTCCTTTCCGGGTATTCCTGAGACCTAAGAATTGTCCGCAGGTCCTCAAGCCGGTCGAAGAGATGCCATATGTAATTCCCGGCACCCTTCTCGCGGTGGGGATGCAGATCGGCTATAGCGGGGTCGTCCAGGTAACGCTGGAAGGCCTCGCGGGATTCCCATTCCACCAAGATGAGCACCTGGCGCGGAGTGATATCGCCCTTCTGCGTCTCACGAAAGCGACCCAGTGCCACCAGTTTGCCTCCGTGGGCCGCCACCTCGCGTGCCGAACGCCTTGAATAGGCCAGGTATTCTTCCCGGTCGACGATATCGAACAGGTTCAATGCGTAAACGGGGCCGTTAGTTGCCATGGCACGCTCCTTTCCATATATCTTAAACCTCGATGAAATTAACGCGTAATTATCCATTGACTTCGTTGTTCATAAATCGAATGAACATACGGGGTTTTCTCCGTCAACGCCAATTTCGCGAAACCCCCTTTTCACCCCGAAAATGGCCGTTGTTTGCACGGGATTTGCAGTCCGTTCCGCCTTCCCATCCGAAATCCGTAAAGATGTCCTACGGCCCCAAATTCGGGGTCCTCTTCATCGCACGTATCGAGACAATCGTCACTGCAATCCAGAATAACGATCTAATAGTCAGCGCGCCGATGGTCCGCCGCTCGAATGCCCCACCGCCAATAACGTGAACGCCAAATGCCACAAAAACGAGGATTGTGGAAACCGCAACGAACAGTGAGGTATAGACGGCCCAGCGCCTGCACAGCAGAAGGCCCGCCCCGGCCACGATGTAAACAAAGCCGGCGAGAAAATTGAACCAGAGCACAAAGGGGACCACGTTGCCGAAATCGGCACGCGATTCCAAACTGCCAAACAATGCACGACCACCAGTCAAAACTGTCACAACACCGAACACGATTGCAGCGATTGCCACCCAGTTTACTATACGATTTGCATTCATGAAATGACCCACCCCCGTAAACCCCTCCAACTGCACAAAGGGTTTCCGGCGTCAATAGAGTATCCGGAGAACCCCTTTTCCACCCCGAAAAAGCCGGTTGTTTGCACGGGGTTTGCGGCCCGTTCGGACTCTCCCCACCAAACCTTACCCCCATCTCGAGTCGGTCTGAAAAGCATCAACACATCTTGGGCTGATTTGAGGGGGGGGGTACCTCTCAGCTGGTCGATGTATTCAGGCACACCGAGGATCGATTTCAAGCACCATCATGTCGGCAATTTCCGTCGCTTTCATTAGTTGTTTGCTTTTGTCATGACCATCCGGATCTGGCCAGCCAACTATGTCGACATGTCGTGGGTATGGCAGGCCATTCACGTCGAGCTGCAAAGCTCGGCCCAGCACCAATGTTGCCGTTCCTGTACCTCGAGCCCTAATTATCCGGTTGGTTGCACGGTTCTCGACATACTACCGGGAGCACCTTATAGATGACATATTCACGCAGCCGCGTATCGCACGTGCTCTTCGTAAAAGTAGGCACGGACGACGTCGGGGCAGCGCTGCGTCGAGCGCAAATAGGATCGGACGCTCCCGATCAATTCGGCTTGGTCGACCGGTCGGCGGCGGCCGACGGCGTTGGTCTTGACGTCCTGATTCAGGAGTTCGTCCGGATTCAGCTCCGGGCTGTAGCTCGGAAGGAAGAACATCCGAATCTTCGACGAACGGCGCGCGAGCCAGCGGGTTACCGAAGCGGCCCGGTGGACCGGATGACGATCCACGATGAGAAAAACCCGACGCTTCACCTGGCGCACCAGGCGTCTGAGGAAGCGCAGAAACACGTTCACCGTGAATCGTTCCCGGAACACCATGAACGCCAGGCGCCCCCGGTTGGTCCAGGTCGAGATCATGTTGCACCGGAAGCGCTGTCCCGTCCCGGGGATGACCGGCGTCTGCCCCCTGCGCCCATAGGAGGTTCCCGTCTGGTGATCGGAGCGCAGCCCCATCTCGTCCCCCCAGTGAATCTCCGCCCCCGCCTGCCTGGCCGCCCGGCGGATCGCCGGGTACTCCTCGGACAGCCACCGGCGCACCGCCGCCGGATCCTGTTCGAACGCCCGGCGGCGAGGCTTCTGGGGAGTCAGGCCCCAACGCTTCAGGTAGCGGCCCACGGTCCACACCGAGAGCGAAAGTCCGAACTTCCGGGCGATGAGCTGCCCCACGGCCTCCCGCGTCCAGAGGGCGAAGGGAAGACGCAACTGGTCGGGACAACGGTCCACGATCAGCCGGACGATCCGTGCAACCTGCCCCGGCGCCAGCCGGGGGACCGGCGGACGACCGCGTCGTTTTCCCTGCAAGGCACGGCTGCCACCCGCCTCCCAGTCTCCCACCCACTTGCCCACGGTCTGGCGGGTCACTCCGAAGACCCGGGCCGCCTCGATCCGCGTCATCCCGTTGCGAACCGCCTCGACGGCGCGTCGCCGCAATGCTTCCTGGGCGGGGGCAGGCAGCGAGCGGGCATCGGTTGTTTTCATGCCCGAAGAGTATCATGAGGAATACCATATGTCAAGTATATTATGCTCCGATTAGTAACTGATGCGATCGGCTTCGATTTGCGCAAGGCGCTGGGGGCTGGCTCGGAACGAAGCCCAAAAAGTCTCATCTATCGAGATCTTGTCGACATGTGCCGGGACGACGAATAGTGTTCGTCATCGGCGTTTAAATTCCACATGTAAAAAGCTAGCCCGGATTTCT
>Ga0209341_10002436_pt1 | contig 17665 bp, 14 predicted proteins | sample RifCSP13_2_FD_184020 | JGI IMG/M metagenome (GOLD analysis project Ga0209341, IMG submission 184020) | Soil microbial communities from Rifle, Colorado - Rifle CSP2_sed 13_2 (SPAdes) (version 2) | ecosystem: Environmental > Terrestrial > Deep subsurface > Rock core/Sediment | place: Rifle... | reverse complement strand
CTCCTCCGAAACCGAACCATAGTGGATCACACGCCGCTTCGCCGCGATGCATCCGTCGCCGTCGACCAGACCGCTCAGGAACGCGAGGGCAACCGGCCTCGGGCTTCGGAGAATCTGGTCGGGGATTCGCTTCGTCGACGCCCTGAGGACATGAAGGTCGAACGTTTCCAGCAGGTAACCGTTGATCGCATCGCGGCTGATGCGAAGCTGGTACATCGTCTTGTACTTCGGATTCGGAGGCCGCTTGACCTCTATCCTTGGCGAGTATCCGAATTCCCCTGTGAGTACCTGGCGCACCCTCTTCATGACCGTACGGTCGGACGAGGAGAACCCCAGTCGCACGCGCTTGCCCTCGTGGGACGCAAACCCATCGGACATCAACTGGCCGAGTAGGTACGCGAGGTCCCGACCCAGTCGCATCTCACGGCCCGCGAACGGCGGTAGACGCGGGAGGGACTCCACATTCGGGTAGGTCGACCGGAGGACCACCCAATCGCCAGCCTGTAGCTCGGCCGCGTCCTTCCATCCGAACGAGAGATCCCGTTCGACAATCCTGAACTTCTGGGAATACGTCGCGATCGCGGAGAGGCCGTTCTCCAGCGTGACCTTAAGAAGGGGGCGACGGGGCAGTCCGTACAGACGCACGACCCGGCCCACGCCGGTCTCGGTGAAGACACGGTCTCCAGCCTGGACCTTCTCGATGGGGACCAGGCCCTCGACGGTCGTCAATAGGGTGCCCGCGACGAAGCACTCTCCCACAATCCGTGCAGACTTCTTGTGCTGCGAGCCCGATCCGATGCCGAGCTCGTTCATCGCGTGCAGGATCCGTCGCTGCACCGGCTTGAGGCCGTCCCGCACATCGGGGAGCGCGCGCCCGACGATCACGCTCATCGCGTAGTCGATGTAGGAGCGCTCCATCTCCTCCTCGATCGGGCGATCGACGATGCGGCGCTGCTCGAGTCCGTCGGGCACGGATCACCTCAGACGTCCAGGTTCGTGACGTCTTTCGCGTGGGCCATGATGAACTCCTTCCGCGGCTGGACCGCGTCACCCATGAGGGTGGAGAACAGCTGGTCCGCGAGGACCGCGTCCTGGATCGTGACCTTCTTCATGACGCGTCGCTCCGGGTCGAGGGTCGTCTCCCACAGCTCCTCCGCGTTCATCTCGCCCAATCCCTTGTATCGCTGAATCGAGACGCCGTCCCCGAGGGATCCGAGGACCTCCTCGCGCTCCCGCTCGCTGAAGGCGTACCGGACCTCCTTCCCTTTCTTCATCTTGTAGAGCGGAGGCTGCGCGATGTAGATGTACCCCGAATCAATCAGCGGCTTCATGTAGCGGAAGAAGAACGTGAGGAGCAAGGTGCGGATGTGCTCGCCGTCCACGTCCGCGTCGCTCATGATCGCGAGCGTGTGGTAGCGGCACTTCGATACGTCGAACTCGTCCTGGATGCCCGTACCGATCGCCGTGATCAACGTCCGCAGTTCCGCGTTCTTCAGCATCATGTCGAGCCGCGCCTTCTCGACGTTCAGCACCTTCCCCCGCAGGGGAAGGATTGCCTGGAACGCCTTGTTGCGGCCCTGCTTCGCGCTCCCGCCCGCGGAGGGGCCCTCGACGATGAACAGCTCGGCCTTCGCGGGGTCCCGCTCCTGGCAGTCCGCGAGCTTCCCGGGAAGGGAGAACGAGTCGAGGAGGCCCTTCCGCCGCGTCAGCTCCCGCGCCTTGCGCGCGGCCTCGCGGGCCTGCGACGCCAAGACCGCCTTCGAGACCGCCGCCTGCGCGGTCTTCGGGTTCTCCTCGAGGTACTCGGACAGCTTCTCGTATACGAGGGAGTCCACGATCCCCTTCACATCGCTATTTCCGAGCTTCGTCTTCGTCTGGCCCTCGAACTGCGGCTCGGGCAGCTTCACGCTCAGGATCGCCGTCAGGCCCTCGCGGACGTCCTCCCCCTCGAGGCCCTCGCCGTTCTTCAGGACGTGGTTGCTCTTCGCGTACTGGTTCATCGCCCGGGCGAGCGCGGACTTGAACCCGACAAGGTGCGTGCCCCCCTCGATCGTGTTGATGTTGTTCACGAACGTGTGGATGTTCTCCTGGTACCCGTCCGTCCACTGCAGGGCGACCTCGACTTGGACGCCGTTCCCCTCCTTCGCCACATAGATCGGGTCCGCGTGGAGGGGCGTGCGGCCCCGGTTGATCCACTTCACGAACTCCTGGATGCCGCCCTCGAACTGAAAGACGTCGCCGCGGTCCTTCCTCCGGTCGAGCGCGATGATCTTCAGCCCGCGGTTCAGGAACGCGAGCTCCCGGAGGCGCTGCGCGATCGTGTCGTAGTCGAAGTCGACGGTCTCGAAGATCTGCGGGTCGGGCTTGAACGAGACGATCGTCCCGGTGCCCTTCGCGTCCCCGACGACCTTCAGCTCTCCCTGCGGGACGCCGCGCTCGTAGCGCTGGGCGTGCTCCTTCCCGTTCCTCAGGACGCGGACCTCGAGCCACTCGCTGAGCGCGTTCACGACGCTAAGCCCGACGCCGTGGAGCCCGCCGGAGACGCGGTACATCTTCCGCTCGAACTTGCCGCCGCTGTGCATCCGCGTGAGGACGAGCTGGACGGCGGGCTCCTTGTACTTCGGGTGCATGTCGACGGGGATCCCGCGCCCGTCGTCCGCGACGGTCACGGAGCCGTCCGCGTTGATCGTCACTTGGATGTTCTTGCAAAACCCCGCCATCGCCTCATCGATCGAGTTGTCGACGACTTCGTGGACGAGATGATGGAGCCCGCGCTCGCTGACGCTGCCGATGTACATCGCGGGGCGCCGCCGGACGGCCTGCAGGCCCTCGAGAACCTGGATCTGTTCCGCGTCGTACGGCAGCGAGGGGACGCTCTCTTCCACCATCTACTTCACACCATTCCGGTCAGCGGGATTTCGCCCTCTTCGCACCCCATCCCGGGGGATTTTCCATAAGTCGGGACGAGATATAAACGTGCCGACCCTCGTCTGTATGGAGAAAACGAGGGTCTGGGGTATATAAAGGCCCCTTTAAATACTCCGGGGGCCAAACCGTGCCCTTTGTTCTCGTCTGTGAGAACGTCGGAGGATCCGCGTTCGAAGGCCCTACCGGACCTTCCACCGGACGCCCGATTTCGTGTCTTCGAGCACGATCCCGCGGTCCCCCAAGAGGTCCCGGATCCGGTCGGAGAGGACGAAGTCCCGGCGCTTCCGCGCGTCCTCGCGGAGCTCGACGAGGGCGTCGACGAGGGCGTCGGGGGCCGCCATCGCGGTCGCCCGGCGCCGCCAGAGCCCGAGGACGTCGCCGAACGTGTCGAACGTCGTCCATGCGTCCGCAAGCGCCTCCCGGCCGGCGGAACCGAGCGCCTTGTTGACCGCGTTCGCGAAGTCGAACACCGCCGCGAGCGCCTCCCGCGTATTGAAGTCGTCGTCCATCGCGGCCTCGAACCGCTCGCGGGCAGTCTGGGCGGCGGATCGCAGGGACGCGTCCTGGGGACCGTGCTCCGGCGCCGTCCGGAGTTCCGCCTCCACGTTCACGACTGTCTCCGCGAGACGCGCGTACGCGGACCTCGCCTCTTCGATCGCCTCCAAGGTGAAATCGATCGGGCTCCGGTAGTGGGCGTGGACGAGGAAGAACCGGAGGACCTCGCCCTCAAACTTCGCGAGCGCGTCCCCGATTGCCCAGTAATTCCCGAGGGACTTGTGCATCTCCTCCCCGCTGACCATGAGCATGCCGCCGTGCATCCAGTACTTCACGAAGGGCGTCACGCCCGTGAACGCCTCTGCCTGCGCGATCTCCGCCTCGTGGTGCGGGAACATCAGTTCCGTCGCGCCGCCATGGATGTCGTACTGCGGTCCGAAGTGGCGGATCGTGATCGCGGTGTCCTCGATGTGCCAGCCGGGGCGGCCCTTGCCCCACGGGGAGTCCCACGCGGGCTCGCCCGGCTTCTGCGCCTTCCAGAGGGCGAAGTCCGCGGGGTTCCGCTTCCGCTCGTCCACCGCCACGCGCGCCCCCGGAAGGTGCTCCTCGACCTTCTGTCCGCTCAGCTTCCCCCAGTCGCGGTACTTCGTCGTGTCGTAGTACACGGAGCCGTCCGACGCCACGTACGCGAACCCGCGGTCGATCAGTCCTTGGATCTGCTCGATGATCTCGGGGATGTAGTCCGTCGCCCACGCGTAGACGTCCACGGACGCGACGTTCAGCTTCTCCATCCCGTCGAGGTACTCGCGGAAGAACGTGTGCACGATCTCCTGCCATTCGCGGCCCGTCGCGGCCATCTTCTCGATCACGCGGTCCTCGACGTCCGTCACGTTCTGGAGGTAGAACACGCGGTACCCCTTGTGCCGCAGGTAGCGGGCGACGACGTCGAAGGCCACGTACGTCTTCGCATGTCCCAGGTGGGCGCGGTCCTGCGGGGTGAGCCCGCAGACGAACATGGACACGCGCTTGCCGCGGAGGGGGACGAACTCCTCCTTCTGGCGGGTGAGCGTGTTGTAGACGCGGAGGGCCATCGGGCCGAACGTATGAGCGGGTTCGTATTAAGGTTCCCGAAGGGGGCAACTCGCGGGGAGGACGTCTGCCCTTCGGGGCCCGGGAGTCAGCTGGCGGACAACGCGCGGTCGACGTCCTCCCTGAGATCGTCGACGTCCTCGATCCCGACAGAGAACCGCACGAGGCCGTCGGAGATTCCGCGCTTCTCCCGCTCCGCCTTCGGGATCGACCCGTGGGTCATTGACGCGGGGTGCTCGATGAGGGATTCGACGCCTCCGAGGCTTTCCGCCAGGGTCACAACCTCGAGTTCCTTCAGGAACGCCTTCGCCTTGGCGGGTTTTCGCAGGACGAAGCTCATCATGCCGCCAAAGCGTCGCATCTGTTTGGCGGCGACGGCGTGGTTCGGGTGGTCCTTCAGTCCCGGGTACAGCACCCGCTCGACCGCCTTGTGGTCCTTCAACCACGCGGCGAGCGCTTCCGCGTTGTCGCAGTGCCGCTCCATTCGCACCGCCAACGTCTTCGTGCCCCGCAGGATGAGGAAGCAATCGAAGGGCGAGGGGATCGCCCCGACGGCGTTCTGGGCGAACTTCAGCGACTCGAACAGCTCCTCGTTCGACGTGAGGATCGCGCCGCCGACGACGTCCGCGTGCCCGCCGAGGTACTTCGTCGTCGAGTGGAGGACGAGGTCGTACCCCAGCGCGAGCGGGTTCTGGAGGTACGGGGAGGCGAACGTGTTGTCCATGACAGAAATCGCCCCGTGGGCCTTCGCGATCTTCGCGGTGGCCTTCAGGTCCACGACCTTCATCAGCGGATTCGTCGGGGACTCCATCCACACCATCCGCGTGGTCTCCCGCATCGCGCGCTCGACGTTCCCGGCGCCCGTCGCATCGACGAAGTCGTACTCCACCCCGTAGTTCGTCCAGATCCGCGTGAAGATCCGGTACACGCCTCCATACGTGTCGTCGCTCAGGACGACGTGGTCGCCCTTCTTGAGGAGGGTGAGAAGGGTCGTGACCGCTCCCATCCCCGAGGAGAACGCGAGCCCGTGGGTGGCGCCCTCCAGTGCCGCCAGATTCCGCTCGAGCGCCCGGCGCGTGGGGTTCGCGGTCCGCCCGTAGACGTACTCCGCCTGCTCTCGCTGCGAGTACGTGGACGTCAAGTACACGGGGGGGTTCACCGCGCCCGTCGCGTCCGGCTCGCTCCCGACGTGGATCGCCTTCGTGGAGAAGCGCATGGCGGCGTCGAACGCGGGACCGCGTAAAGAGTTTCCGTGCGCGAAACTTTAGGAGACCCCCGCCGTTCGTCCGGAGCATGACGGCAGGCGGGCCACGCGCGAGGCCGTTCGATCGGCTCGGCCGCATCCTCCTGGCGGCATCCCTCCTCATCATCGTCATCTTGATCGCCGCTGCGATCGGGGTAATCGCGTTGGGCGCGTGGATCTGGCGGGTCGTCCCGAACCCCGACCCGTTCGGGTTCACGAGCGGGCTCTTCTTCGCCGCCTCCGTGCTCCTCATCATCACGTCGATCGCGGCGATCTTCGGGCTCCTCTCGTACGCCGGGGAGTACCGCTCCGGGTATGCGACGGACCGGGAGGGCACCGCGCGGCGGTGGCTGGGGACCCTGTTCATCTTCGCGGGGTTCCCGTTCCTCGGGATCAGCATCGTCCTCTACAGCGGTCCCATCGCGCAGGTCCTGACCCTCGGGGCGCTTCTCGCGTTCGGGACGGGGGCTGGGTACCACGTGAGCGCATACCTGCGGACCCAGCGCGCGGGCGCATAGACGAACCTTTAGAACTTCCCGGGCGTTCGGCGGGGGAAGACGGTGAATCCCCACGCCTCCCCGCCCCGCCGCGTTCGGCTCGACCGCCAGGGGCGCACGCTCCTCGCGCTCTCGAGCATCGCGCCAGCGATGCTGTTCCTGTCCGCGCTCCTCGTCGCCTGGATTGGTTCGGAGTACTTCCGCACGCACGTGCCGGATCCCCTCGGATGGGCCGCCACCCGTTTCGCGAGCTCGACCCTGTGCTTCACCCTCTCCGGCGTCGCCGCCGTCTTCGTGATGTTCGCGTACACCTGGTGGTACCGGGCGGCGCTCCTCGACCGGGAGCCGACGGAGGAAGTCGGCGCCCACTGGGCCGGGGTGATCCTGATCCTCGTGGGGATCCCGTACTTCGTCTTCGGGCTCCTGTACGGGGACGAGTTCGGCGGGAAGCTCCTCCTCTGGGGTGCGCTCCTCGCGTTCACGGTCGGGACGGTGTTCTTCTTCAGCCACATCCTGTGGCCGCGGGTCGAGCGCGCTAGCCTCGCTCCGCGAGATACTCGATGACGTCGATCCGCGTGACGATCCCTTCGAGCTTCGTTTCCATCCCGACGAGGACGGCGGGGCTCCCGCGGAGGAGCATGCGGTAGATCTTCTCGAGGGACGTCCCGGGGTCCACGATCGGGAAGGGCTTCTCCATGACCTGGCGGACCTTCCGCGCCGCCGCCTTCTTGTCCTTCAAGAGTCGGTCGATGAGGGCGTCCTCGCGGACGCTCCCCACGGCGCGCCCTCTCTCGACGACTGGGAGCTGCGAGATGTCGTACTCCCGCATCAGGTCGACCGCCTCGCGCAGCGTCATGTCGCCGCGAGCGACGATGACGCCCTGGAGCCGCTCCTTGCGCCGCAGGATTGCCGCGAGCGGAGCGGCGGGCTCCTCAAGGAACCCGTGCTCTCGCAGCCATTCCTCACTGTGCGCCTTGCTGAGGTACCGCTCGCCCGTGTCCGGCAGGAGCACGACGAGGACGTCGTCCTTGGAGAGATCGTCCGCGACCTTCAAGGCCCCGACGACCGCCGCCCCGGAGCTGGAGCCGACGAGAAGGCCTTCCTCCCGCGCGAGTCGCCGCGTCATCTGGTACGACTCCTTGTCCCCGACCTTGACGACGTCGTCGATCACGTCGAACCACGTCGTCCCGGGGATGAAGTCCTCCCCGATCCCCTCGATCTTGTACGTGTGGGGCTTCGTCATCTCCTTCGTGTAGAAATAGTCCTTCAGCACGGACCCCAGCGGGTCGACGCCGATCACCTTCACCTTGCGATTCCTCTGCTTCAGGTATTTCCCGACGCCGCTAATCGTGCCCCCCGTCCCCATGCCGCACACGAAGTGCGTCACCTTCCCGTCCGTCTGCTCCCAGATCTCTGGCCCGGTCGTCCGGGAGTGCGCCTCCGGGTTGGCGGGGTTGTAGTATTGGTACGGGAGGAACGAGTTCGGGATCTCCTTGTTCAGCCGCTCCGCGACCTTGTAGTAAGAGTCGGGATGGTCCGGCGGGACCGCCGTGGGACACACGACGACGCGCGCCCCGAACGCCTTCACGAGGTTAATCTTCTCCTGGCTCATCTTGTCGGGGATCGTGAAGATGCACCGGTAGCCCCTCAGCGCCGCCACGAGGGCGAGGCCAAGGCCCGTGTTCCCGCTCGTCGGCTCGATGATCGTCGCGCCCGGCTTGAGGAGGCCACTCTTCTCCCCCGCCTCGATCATCGCGATCCCGATTCGGTCCTTCACGGACCCGCCCGGGTTCAGGAACTCCGCTTTCGCGAGGATCAGGGGCTTGCACCCCTTCGTCACGGCGTGGAGCCGAATGAGCGGGGTGCCCCCGATCGCGTCGAGGATCGTCCGGTGATACCGCACGGGGCCCTCACCGGCCTTCCCCGCTTTAAGGCCGCGGCCTCAGATCTGCTCTCGCAGCCGGAGCTCGGTCAGGAGGGCGACGAGCGCGTCCCGGGATACCGCGGGGCGGTCCATCGAGAGGAGATCGAGGATCACCTCGGGCCGTCGCAGGAGCCACGTCACGAGGTCCCGCTCCGTCACGATGCCCACCACGCGGCCCTTCTCCACCACGGGAATGCGTCGCACCTGGTGCTGGGCCATCAGTCTGAGGGCATGAAGGGGCGGGTCGTCGGGCTTGGCGGTGACGAGCCTCCGCCGCGACGTGATCTCCCTCACCCGGAGGGCGAGCACGCCCTCCTTCTTTGTGGCGGCCCGCAGGATGTCCCGCTCCGTGAGGATCCCCATGATGCGATTCCCACGTTTCACGAGGACCGCGCCGACGTCCTTCTCGACCATCTTCCGGATGGCGGCGAGCGCGGGTTCGTCCGCGCCGACAGCGATGAGGCGCTCCGACATGATCGACCGGAGCGTGTCCTCCATCGCCATCGGCGGGCGATGTGTGCAACGATATATCAAACGAGCGTCATGCGGGACGGGATGGCGGAGGAACGCCGGAGCATCTGCTCGTACTGCGGGTGCGGATGTCGCCTCACGTTCCGCGTGGAGGACGGGAAAGTCGTGCGCGTCACGCCGGACCGGACGGACGAGGCGAGCCGCGGGAGCCCGTGCGTGAAGGGTCTCACGCTCCACGAAGTCGCGGACAGCGGTCGCGTGCTCCGGCCGATGGCGCGCGACGGGAAGGACGCGCCCCTGCGCGAAGTCTCCTGGCGGGAGGCGTATGAGCAGATCGACGAGGCGTTCCGGCGTCTTGCGCCCGAGGAGGTGTTCGTGAACGCCTCCGGCAAGGTCACGAACGAGGACGCGTACGTCACGGGCAAGTTCGCGCGAATCGCGCTTGGGACCTCGAACGTGGACGCGTGCTGCACCCGCCTGTGCCACGTTGCGACCGTCGAGGCGCTCCGCGATGCGTTCGGCAACGGGGCGACGCCCCACCGGATGGACGACGTCGCGGTGTGCGACGTAATCCTCATCGTGGGCTCGAACCCCGCCTCGAACTATCCGGTGCTGTTCCACCGCCTCCAGGACGCGAAGAAGAAGGGGACGAAGATCGCGTCCGTCCAGGTCCTCGTGAACACGACGTCCGCGTACTCGGATCTCCCGCTCCTGATCAGGCCGGCGACGGAGATCGTCCTCCTGAACGGCCTCGTGCGGCGGCTCATCGAGAAGGGGCAGGTCGCGGACGGTGTGCACGACCTCGAGGGGTTCGAGAACCTGCGGCGCGTCGTCGGTCGATACGACGAGCGGTACGTCGCGCGGATCTGTGGCCTCGCCGCCCATCAGTTCGACGCGCTCACGGACCTCGTCGGGGGGGCCGCGAGCCTCGGCCTGATTCACGGGATGGGGATGACGCAGCACGTGAACGCGGTCGAGGGCGTGCACGCGCTCCTGAACCTCATGATCGTGAAGGACGCGAAGCTCCTGTCGGCGCGCGGGGAGATCAACGTGCAGGGCGTCGGGGACATGGGCAATCTCCCGGACCAGCTGCCCACGGGGCCGCTCGTCACCCTCCCGGAACTCGAGGAAGCGTGGGGCGTGTCGTTGGCGGCGCAGCGCGGGCGGAACATCGTGGAGGCCCTCCTGTTGTCACCGCCCAAGGCCGCGATCCTGTCCGGGTTCAACCCCGCGCAGTCGATGCCGAACCTGAATGTCGTCCATCGGAACCTCCGCTCGATGTTCCTCGTCGTGATGGAGCACCACCACACGCTCACGATGGACTTCGCGGACGTCGTGCTCCCGACGCCGACGCTGTGGGAGCGCCGCGGGACCGTCACCACGGGCGAGCGCCGGGTGCGGCTCGTGGCCCGCGTGCGCCCGCCGCCCGGCGAGAGCAAACCCGAGTGGGTCGTGTTCAAGGAGCTCTCGGAATACGTCGGCGGCGAGGAACACTTCGGATACCGAAGCGAACGGGAGATCACGCGAGAAATCGTACGGGTTGTTCCGGCGTATCGGCACCTGGACGTCGACGCGCTCTACCGCGGCGTGGACGCGTGGGCGGACAAGTCGGTGCGGTTCCGGCGGTTCATGCCCGAGGAGTTCGCCGGGGTGCCCGCGCTCACGAGTCGTCGGTACCCGATCCTCCTCACATCGTTCCGCTCGTCCCACCAATTCCTGACGGGCGAGATGACGCGGGAGTCGAAGACCCTCGCTCGCTTCCCGGACGGCCCGTTTTGCTACGTGAGCGCGGAGGACGCGCGGCGGCGGGAGATCCAGGACGGGGACCGCGTGCGGGTCGAGAGCGCCGTCGACGCCCTCGAGTGCACCGCCAAGGTCAGCGAGAAAGTCCCATCGGGCGTGGCGGGGATGCACTTCCACTTCAAGGAGGCGCTCATGAACCGCCTGTTCCCGACGCAGTTCGATCCGAAGACGTTCACACCGAACTTCAAGGTCGTAGCGGTGCGAATCGAACGCTTGGAGGAATAGGCGAAAGGTTTTCCGGGCCCACGCGGATGCGGACTCGGGATGCACTTTAGCGCGCGGTTCCTCGCCCACCGCCACGCGTGCGCGTTCGCGGGCCTCACGGAGTCGTTCCTGCCTCACTTCCCCGAGCTCGACGATCTGGATTTCGAGCTCGACCTCCTCCCGTCCTCGTCGCGATACCTCGGCCTCACAGACCACGACCGACGTCCGCCACGGATCCGGCTCCGGCCTGCACGACCCACGAGCCCCTCGCTGACGTACACGATCCCGCACGAGCTGACGCACCTCCTCCAGCGCCCGGCAGGCGAGGCCCCGCTGGGGGAACGGTCGTGCGACCTGTACGCGATGGCCCGGGCAGGCCACCGGTTTCTCTTCGCGCCCACCTACCTCCGCGTCCCGCGGCCCGCGTGGGAGGAATGGGAGCGATGGCGCGTCTCCGCGACCGCCCTAGCGCGGGAGGCCTTGCGGCAACGCGGGGAAGGCCGCCGGACCTACATCGCCTGGTGGGAGTCGTCGTTCCGGGCCCTCGTGACCGCGCTCACCCGCGGCGACGCGTCTTCAGATATCGAATCCCGCCGCCCTCCAGGAGGATCTCGCGTTGGCGGCTCGACAGATCGTACGTGAGCGCGAACCGCCCGCCCTTCGCGAGGTTCAGTGCGCCGACGGGACGCCCGGAACGGAGGCCCTCGACGAGGCCCGTGATCCGGACCTTGTCTCCCTGGAGGACTCGCTCGTAATCCCTGGAATCCTTGAACACGAGCGGAGGAAGACCGAAGTTCACCAGGTTGTCGCGGTGCATGCGCGCGAACGACTTCGCGATGACGGCGCGGACGCCCAAGTACATCGGGGCCGCCGCGGCGTGCTCGCGCGAGCTGCCCTGCCCGTAGTTGTCTCCGCCGACGATCAGGCCGCCGCCCTTCGCTTTCGCGCGCGCGACGAACGTCGGGTCGACGTATTTGAACGTGTACTCCGCGATCGCGGCCACGTTGCTCCGGAGGGGGAGGACCTCGGAGCCCCCGGGGAGGACGTGGTCCGTCGAGATGCCGTCTCCGAGGCGGATCAAGACCTCCCCCTCGATCGTGTCCGCGACGCCGCGATCCGGGATGGGGACGGGACCGATGTTCGGGCCGCGGTACACCTCGATCTTCGACCGGCCCCTCGGCGGGAAGACGTATCCGGAATCGTCGATGGGATACGACGAAAGCTCCCGGACGTTCGGAGGCCTCCCCAAGTCCCGCGGGTCCGTGATCACGCCCTTCAGGGCCGTGGCGGCGGCGGTCTCCGGGCTGCACAGGTACACACGGTCGTCCGCGGTCCCGCTCCGGCCGGGGAAGTTCCGGTTGAACGTTCGCACGGACGCGCCCTTCGTCGGCGGCGCGAACCCCATGCCGATGCACGGGCCGCACGCGACCTCGAGCTCCCGCACGCCCGCCCGGATGAGCTTCGTCATCACCCCGTGGAGGAGGCATGCCATCAGGCTCTGGCGGGAGCCGGGCGACACCGCCATCGACACCCCGGGATGCACCGTGTGCCCGTCGAGGATCTCCGCGACCATCGACAGGTCCCGGAACGAGGAGTTCACGCTGCTCCCGACCGCGACCTGCGTCACCTCCGTCCCCGCGACCTCGGAGACGGGCCTCACGTTCCCGGGGCTGGAGGGACAGGCGATGAGGGGCTCGAGATCGGAGAGGTCAATCTCCACGCGCTCGTCGTACTCGGCCCTCTCATCCGCCGCCACCCTTCGGAAGTCGGAGGCCCGCTTCTGCCCCTTCAGGAATCGTTCCGTGGCCGCGTCGCTCGGGAACAACGAGCCCGTCGCGCCGAGCTCCGCGCCCATGTTCGCGATCGTCCCGCGCTCGGGCACCGAGAACTGTTGGATTCCCGGGCCGCCGTACTCAACGACCTTCTCCTTCCCCCACTTCTCCCCGAACCGCCGGAGCATCTCCAGGATGACGTCCTTCGCGGAGCACCACGGCGGCAGCTCGCCGGTCAGGTCGACCCGGGCAACGTGCGGCATCCGGAGGCGGTACGGCTCCCCCGTCATGACCGCCGCGACCTCGAACCCGCCGGCGCCGATCCCGAGCATGCCGACCGCCCCGGACTGGCACGTGTGGGAATCGCAGCCGAGCATCGTCTGCCCGGGGACGTCGAACCGCTCCATGTGCGCCCAGTGCGAGATCCCGTTCCCCGCACGCGAGTACACCGCGCCGTACTTCGCCGCCATCCCCTGCAGGAACATGTGGTCGTCCGGGTTCTCGAACCCCGTCTGGAGGACGTTGTGGTCCACGTACTGGGTCGCTTGCTCGACGCGCACGCGGTCGACGCCCATCTGCTCGAATTCGAGCCACGCGAGGGTGCCCGTCGCGTCCTGGAGAAGCGCCTGGTCCATGGACATGGCGATCTCCTCCCCCGGGACCATGCGGCCCTCCGAGAGATGTTTCTTGAGGATCTTGTGAGCGAGCGACTGGACGGGCATGGGGCTCCCCGCCGGGACACATCGACCCGTGATTTGAGGATTGCTTCTACGACGCCGTTGCCGGGCGCGCGCCGCGATCCCTCGCCGCCATCCCGTCCGCGGCGTCTCCGAGCGCCAAAGCGAGGAGGGTTGCGGCGACCCCGCCGCCCACGTACGCGAGCGCGAACGCGACGGGCTGGGACGCCGGAAGGGTCATCGCGTCCACGATGCCACCGGTGAGGAAGCTGAACTGGCCGATGATGGCCCCGAGGACGATCGCGACGTAGGGCGCGTTCCCGCGCGCGGGCTTGTAGAAGAGGTCGACGAGGACCCCCGGGACGAGGAAGATCGGAGAGAGCGCGAGGACGAGCGGGTCGAGGCCGCCCATGAGGCCCGCGATCGTGAGAGTCCCGACGACCTGTACGCCCGCCGCCAAGGTCGCGGCCCCGCGATGCTGCACGAGCCGGCCCGCCAAGAAGACGAGGATCGGCGTCGTCATCGCGAACGCGCCCCCCACGAAGAGGCTCCATCCGAACGGGTCAAGGAGCTTGTCGTCCGCATTGAACCCGGGGGACAGCGTCACGAACAGGAGGCCCCAGAGCGCCCAACCGACGCCCGTGGCGGCGACGGACTGCGCGATCCAAGAAACGGCGCGGGTGCGGCCCGCGGCTTCCTCCTGGCGGCGCATCGCGTGGAGCGAGAGGAGGATGCCCAGCGCGGCGAGGAGGATTGCACCGGTGAGGAGGACGTGAGGCGGGCTCAGGGCGTCGTCCGCCCCGTACGTGGCGTGCCACCACTGGTCGAAGCCGCCCGCGACGACCTGCAGGAGGGCCCCCGCGAACGCGAGCGAGGTCGCGAGGCGAAAAGACCGAGGAAGCGCGACGCCCGCCCAGGGAAGGAGGAACGCCGCTCCGGTCGTGGCGATCACGACGGAGGCGCCGGAGTACAGGACGATGTGCGGGGGCGTCCAAAACACTTCGGGAATTCGCGCGAGGTGCCACTGGATGTCCCACCCGCCGCCAACGAGCTCGACGAATCCGGCGAAGGCTGCGATCGGCAGGAGCCAGGGCTGGAACTGGACGAGTAGCCTCGAGATCGGCGAAGGCAGACGCATGCCCGGGTTGAGCGATTCGCATCCGGATAAGGCTTACCATGACTCGAGGAGAAGTGCCCGGGGAGGGAGTCGAACCCCCTTAAAACGGATCTGCAGTCCGTCACATTAGCCGCTCTGTCACCCGGGCGCGGATTCCCGAACCCCGCACCCCGGTATCAACGTTCCTTTCAGGGCAGCCAACGGCCATGCTGCGAAGGGTACAGGGGACGGTTGCACTGCGCGCACTCGCTGGCACCTCTCGCGTTCCTGAATCCGCAGCGAGGGCACCGGCCCCAGACTGGCGCGTCCCCGGGTCCCTCGTAGTCGTCCAGGCTCGAGGGGCCGAACCAGGAGACGAAGAGGCCGGTCCCGCCGCCGACGAACAGGGCCACCCCAATGGCCGCCAGGACGAAGGGGGCCCAGAACGCCGCAAAGATTGACCCTGCGCCCGGATTCGGACCCAGGGCCGCGGCGAGGATCCCCTGGATGAACAGGATCATCGCCGCGATGAGGAAGAACGCCCCCGCACCGACGAAGATCAGACCCCACCGGCGCTGCGGGCTGCGGTACGTGAAGAGGGGCACGGGGACGAGGCTCGACCCCCGACGCCAAGAACCTTTTGGCGGCATTCCCACCGCCAAGAACGAGGCGTACCTGCACGCGCACGCTTTTATCGCGAGGGGCTCATCGGTGCCGCGTGGCGGAGTACAAGACGATCAACGACCCGGTCCACGGGACGATTCGGCTGGACCCGATGGTCCGCGACCTCATGGAGACCCTCGAGCTCCAGCGCCTCTCCGGGATCCGTCAGCTCGGCCTCACCTACCTCGTCTTCCCCGGCGCGAACCACTCCCGGATCGAGCACTGCCTCGGCGTCTCCCACGTCGCCGGGCGGTTGGCGGCGGCGATCGAGCTCCCGGAGGACGAGCGGAAGCTCGTGATGGCGGCGGGCCTCCTCCACGACGTGGGCCACGGGCCGTTCTCCCACACCTTGGAGCACATCCTCAGCAGCAAGCTCGCGATCGACCACATGCACCTCACGCAGGCGATCATCCTCGGCGAAGACGACAACGTGCGGCCGGAGGAACGGGGGGCGTTCCCGGACGTGCCGCGGATCCCGGAGGTCCTCGAGGACCACGGCGTCGCGCCGAAGCTCGTGGCGGCGTTGATCCGCGGGCCGCCGGAGGCCGTCACGCTCCGCACGGGGCGGCGCGACCACGGCGGGCGGTACCTCGGGCAGATCATCCACAGCGCGATCGACGCGGACCAGATCGACTACCTCATGCGGGATTCGCACTACACGGGCGCCGCGCACGGGATGATCGACTTCCACCGGATCGTGCAGACGGTCGGACTCCATGACGGAGAGCTCGTGATCGACCGGAAGGGGCTCCCGGCGCTCGAGGGGATGCTCGTCGCGCGCGCGCTCATGTATTCTTCCGTGTACTTCCACAAGACCGTGCGGATTGCGGAACAGATGATCGCTCGGGCGGTCGAGCGGACGACGCGCGACGTGCGGGACGTCCAGAAGATGGTCGACGCGGAGCTCCTGCAGTGGCTCGCGGAGCAGGGGGAGTACGCGCGCGACATCGTCCTCCGGATCAAGTTTCGCAAGCTGTACAAACGGGTCCTGGAGCGCGGACGGGACGAGCTCGCGGAGGACCAGCGGAAGACCCTCCTCGAACTGGCGGATCCGCCAAAGCGCCGACGCGCGGAGGACGCGATTTGCCAGCGCGCGGGGATCCCGGAGGGACGCGCAATCGTGGACATCCCGCTCCCGGAGCTCCTGATCAGCGAGCCGCGGATCGCGATGACGGACGTGAAGGTCCTCGACGAGGGGAAGGTCCGCGCGTTCCGGAAGGTCAGTCCCCTTGGACGCGCCCTGCAGCTCCGCGAGGTCTCCGACTGGGTCGTGATGGTCGCGACGGACCCGCGGCACCGGGCGGCGGTCGCGAAGGCCGCGGAACGCGTCCTGTTCGCGTGACGGGAGGGCCGCGGGTTACTTTCTTATACGCGGACTTCCCATGCACCCGTGCCCAAAGGGATGGGATTACGCGATGAACTCCTTGCCTGAGGATAGCCTAGCGAAGGGTGGGACGAACTTCGAAGACATGCGGGTGGACGCGGAGCTCGAGGAGATCCTGACGAAGCTCCGCACGAACGTGAAGATCGTCGGCGTCGGCGGCGGCGGCTCGAACACGATTGCGCGAATCTTCCAAGAGGGCGTCGTCGGCGCGGAGCTGTACGCCGCGAACACGGACGCCCAGCACCTGCTCGCGATCCGGTCCCCGAAGAAGATCCTGCTCGGGCGGCGGGCGACCCGTGGCCTCGGAGCGGGCGCGCTCCCGCAGGTCGGCGAGGAGGCGGCGCGGGAGGCAGAGGACGAGCTCAGGCAGGTCCTGAACGGTGCAGACATGGTGTTCGTCACGTGCGGCCTGGGCGGCGGGACCGGCACCGGCGGTTCGGGATACATCGCGCGGCTCGCGAAGGAGATGGGCGCCCTCACGATCGCCGTCGTCACGATGCCGTTCCGCGGGGAGGGGCGCCTCCGGGCGGAGGCCGCGGAGTGGGGCCTCGACCGGCTCCGGGAGACCGCGGACACGGTGATCACAATCCCGAACGACAAGCTCCTCGAGCTCGTGCCCCGCCTGTCCCTGCAGGCGGCGTTCAAGTTCGCGGACGAGGTCCTCATGCGCTCGATCAAGGGCCTCACGGAACTGATCACGAAGCCCGGGCTGGTGAACCTGGACTTCAACGACGTGAAGACGATCATGAAGGGCGGCGGCGTCGCGATGATCGGGCTCGGCGAGTCGCAGGCGGTCGGGGACGACCGGGCGACCCAGGCGATCGAGGAAGCGATCAATTCGCCGCTCCTCGAGGTCGACGTCTCCGGGGCGACGGGCGTCCTCGTGAACGTCGTCGGCGGGTCCGACATGACGATCGGCGAGGCGGAGAAGGTCGCGGAGGTCGCGCAGTCCCGGGTGTCCCACAACGCGCGGATCATCTGGGGCGCGTCCGTCGACCCGAGCCTCGAGCACACGATGCGCGTGATGATCGTCGCGACGGGCGTGAAGAGCAAGAACATCATGGGCCGCAAGACAGGGTACGAGGGCGCCCAGCGCGCGGGCGTCGACTTCGTGAAGTGACGGGCGCTCCGGGTTCTGTAACATCTCGGGTGGTGAAGCCGGGGCCGGAGGGCTGTAACAGTTCGCGTGATGGCCGGGCCCTCCTACGAGTTAGGCAAGAAGCCGGAAGGCCATGAGAGCGCCGCTGCTGCAAAATAGTCACGCCGAGCCATTACCGCGTTCAGGGAGCGCCTGCATCTGCCGCGCAGGGCTTCCGCTATAACCCCGCCAAGCGACGAGTCGCCGCAGGCTGGGTCCTTTCCCAAACATACGCAACTCCATATATGCGGTCGTCCATATGCGCATCCGTGGACGAGCTC
>Ga0209341_10002435_pt1 | contig 17673 bp, 17 predicted proteins | sample RifCSP13_2_FD_184020 | JGI IMG/M metagenome (GOLD analysis project Ga0209341, IMG submission 184020) | Soil microbial communities from Rifle, Colorado - Rifle CSP2_sed 13_2 (SPAdes) (version 2) | ecosystem: Environmental > Terrestrial > Deep subsurface > Rock core/Sediment | place: Rifle... | reverse complement strand
GGGCTACCCCATCGAGATCAAGGAATGGAGGTGCCAGGAGTGTCACTACATCCTTGAGGTGAACCTCGACCTGAGTGGTCTCAAGGGGAAAGGGCCAGAGCTTTTCCTCCATCGCGAAGAGAGGAGCATCTGGAGGTGGCGGGAGTTTCTCCCGATCGAGAAGGAGGGGGCCATCGTGACCCTCGGCGAAGGTGGCACGCCACTTGTGCCTGTAGAGAGACTGCGTCGCGACGTGGGTGGGGCCGAGGTCTATCTGAAGAACGACACCGTGCTTCCCACGGGCTCGCTCAAGGACCGCTCCAATGCCGTTGCGATCTCTCGCGCGATCGAGGAGGGTCGCGCGGTAGCGGCCGTGGCCTCGACCGGCAATGCCGCCGCCTCGGTGGCTGCCTACGCCGCTCGCGCGGGTCTTCAAAGTATCGTCTTTGTTCCGGAGGCGACAGCCTCCGGAAAGGTGGCGCAGGCCGCCGCCTACGGGGCGCGGATCGTCCGGGTGCAGGCGGACTTCGATGGAACGGCACGCGTGTACGGCCAGGCGCTCAAAGCGTTCGGCTGGTACAGCTGTGACTCGTCAAACCCGTGGCGGAACGAGGGGAAGAAAAGTTACGCCTACGAGATCTGGGCCGACCTCGGCGGCCGCGTGCCCGACTGGATCATTCATCCGACCGCAGGAGGGGTCGGCGCCGCCGCTTGCTGGAAGGGGTTCAACGAGCTGTATAGGCTGGGGTGGATCGACCGGCTTCCAAGGATTGCCGCGGCTCAGCCGGCGGCCTGCGCCCCCGTGGTCCGAGCCCTCGATGCAGGGTGGGATGAGATCCGGCCCGTCGAGGCGGAACAGACCATCGCGGAGAGCATCCGGGTAGGAAGCCCCTCCACCATGGCCTGGTGCGCCCTTCGCGCCGTCCGGGAGTCACGCGGGACGGCGGTGGCCCTTTCGGAGTCAGAGATCGAGAGGGGCCAGGTCCTCGTGGCAAGAGAGGCGGGGATCTTTGCCGAGCCGGCGGGCGCGGTGTCTCTCGGGGCGGCCATCCGGCTGGCGGAAGAGGAGCTCCTGCGCCCCGAGCATCTCGTCGTGGCGGTGATCACCGGCCACGGCCTAAAGCAACCCCCGACGAGCCTCAGCCTACCACCCCCTATTCCGCCCGACCTTCGTCTCATCGAACAGGCCCTCCAAGTTCGATGCCGAACACCTAATACCTAATACCCAACACCCAGGCGCTAGCCCGGGAACGCCATGCTGCAAAAGGTCACGACCCCCTGCGGATCGGGCGCCTGGCCGTAATGGAGGAGCTCTGCGGTCCGACCTCTCATTAGGTGGAGCAAGGTGTAGACGGGAGGCAGCCCGCAGATGCGGCGCCGATCCTTCTCCCGGCTGACAAAACGAAAGAACCCTTCAGGGTCGCCGGCGGCCACGGGCTCGAGCATCTCCCTGTCCTGGCCTTCGATCCATCGAAGTAAGTCAGGCGTGATCGGGCCGGGGTCCCCAAAGCGGGCGCCCACGTGGGCCAGGTCGGCCCCGGCAACAAGGCAGACGGGCTTCTCTTGCGCCTTGATGAGATCGCGTAGGGCCTCGAGGACACTCTGCACCCCTGGATCATCCGAGGGGAGTTGTCCGGCGAGGATCCACTCGTGAAAGGAGCCGCAGAGGATCGGGAGGATCTGGAAGGGACGTTTGGCGCCGAGCAGGTGCTGCAGCAAGATGGCCTGAAATTCAATGGAATGCTCTACCCTGTGGGCCATGTCGTCCACCGCCAGGAGGTCGGGACAGCGCTGCTTCAGTTCCTCGACCAAGGCGCGGTCGGTCCGAACGGCGCCGAGGGGCGTGTCGAAGTCCTTGGCGCAGGGGGCAAAGGGTCTGCTCGCCCCGCCATGGGCGGTCCCGAAGATGACGAAGAGTTCAGCATCCGTCCTCTGGTCCAGCCCGCCGTAGGCCCACGCGTATCCTGCTCCCCCCCGCATGAAATCGATGTGGGGCGCGATCAGGGCGTGAATGGTATCCTTTGCCGGATGAAGTGTGCCGGCTGGACCTTCGGCATGCTGCAGCATCTGCTCCAGCATCTGGCAAAGCTCGGGGCCCTCCGGAGGGTAGGATCTTCCCGCGAGAAAGGCTGGACGGGTCGTGGTCTGTCGGAATGCCTCTTCCAGTCTCTCTTGGTGCTGCGCAAAGCGGTCGCCCTCCAAAAAGTAGTGCTGATCGAGGGTCGCGATGAGTGCTTCCACCTCCTCCCGGAAGAGGAGTTGACCGTGGCGGCGGACATACGCGGCCTGGATGTCCACGATGGAATGCTTGCCATCGAAGTACCGGAGGATCTCCACAGCCTCGGGGAGGACGAAGAGGACCGCCTCGGCATAGTGAGTCGGGTCTCGCAGGCAGAGGACCTTTTTCCCGTTCGCCTCCGTCGGAAACGCCTCGACCGGTCTGAGCTTCGGATACTCCACCATCCCCTCGGTTAGAGATTCCGTGTCTGCTCCCGAGTCCACTGCCGCCCCTGGAGGCTCTCTCGCCGGATCAGCTCGGCATCAATCGCGTTCAGGACCTGCCACTTGTGAAGGGCCCACTGGGGGGCGAGCAGGAGATCGCGAGGAGGATCTCCGGTCAACCGATGGATGACCATGCCGGGCGGGAGGCGCTCAAGAACATCGCAGACGGTCTCGACATACTCCGTTATTTCCATCGGGCGGTACTGTCCCTGGAGGTACATGTCGCCCAGCACCGTGTGTTTGAGGACGTACGTGAGATGGATCTTGATCCCGTCGAGGGGGAGTGCGGCAATCGCCTGGGCTGTCGCCAGCATATCCGCCCTGGTCTCTCCCGGGAGGCCCAGCATGGCGTGGGCGCAGGTGTGGATGCCCCGCCCTGCCGTCCGATGCACGGCATCCACAAACTCGGCAGCGCCGTGGGCCCGGTTAACACGTTCGAGGGTTCGATCATGAATCGACTGTAGCCCATACTCCACAGCGACGTACGTCCGCCGCGCGTACCTCTGGAGCAGATCGAGGACCGGATCGGGGACGCAGTCAGGCCGCGTCCCCACCACCAGACCGACGACGTCCTCGACCGCGAGGGCCTCATCATACAGGTGTCGCAAGGTTTCCACCGGGGCGTAGGTGTTGGTATACCGTTGGAAGTAGGCCAGGAACCGTTCCGCCTTGTGTCGTCGGCGCAGATACGTCTTCCCCCGCTCGAGTTGCTCGGCGACGCTCAGGGCACCCAGCGTGGAGTGGCCGGAGCCCTGGTGGCAGAAGATGCAGCCACCGATCGCTTTGCTCCCGTCCAAATTCGGGCAGGTGAAGTGCGCATCCAGCGTGATCTTGTGGACCCGGCAGCCGAATCGGCGCTGCAGGAAGCTGCGAAGGTCGGTGTAGCGCTTGGTTTGCGTTGGTGAAGCTGATATCATAGCGGGTGTATCTTATCTCCGGCCCTTTCAGCTGGCAAGCGAGAACGCTTGCTAGCGTCTCAGCATTCCAGCAAGCTGAGTGCTGACTGCGGACGGCCAACAGCAGTCTAGGAGCAGCGATGCCCGAAACCGCGTACGACGTCATTGTAGTCGGGGCGGGCCACGCCGGCTGCGAGGCGGCGTTGGCCTCCGCCCGCCTGGGCTGTCGGACCCTCCTCCTCACGTTGGACCTCGGGACCATCGCCCACATGCCGTGTAGCCCCTCAGTCGGCGGGACCGCTAAAGGCCAGCTCGTCCGGGAGCTGGATGCGCTGGGAGGCGAGATGGCTCGCGTGACGGACCGGAGCGGGACACAATTTCGAATCCTGAATGCCTCCAAGGGCCCGGCGGTCCGGTCCTCGCGGGCCATGTGTGATAAACAGGAGTACCATCTGGTCATGCGAGGAGTCCTGGAGAGGCAGCAGGGATTGGATCTCCGGCAGGGGAGGGTGGAGCGGCTTGTCGTGGAAGGGGGGCGCGTCGTCGGACTCGTTAACCACGAGCGGACCTTCTTCAGCGCCCAAGCCATCCTGATCACGGCCGGGACATTTATGAAGGGGCTCATCCATATCGGCTCCACCAACTTCTCCGGCGGACGGATGGGAGAGCGACCCTGCCACACCCTGTCCGACTCCCTCCGGGAGCTTGGCTTTGCGCTGGGACGATTCAAGACAGGCACGCCACCCCGCCTCAAGCGGGATTCGCTCGACCTTGACCGGATGGAGCGCCAGGAGGGCGATGTCCCACCACGCCCCCTCTCCTACGCCACGACGGGGCTCGAGATCTCTCAGGTCCCTTGTCACATCACCCATACCACCACGAGGACGCACGAGATTATTCGAAAGAATCTGGACCGTTCGGCACTCTACGGCGGGGCCATCAAGGGGTTCGGCACTCTACGGCGGGGCCATCAAGGGAACCGGGGCCCGCTACTGTCCGTCGCTGGAGGACAAGGTGGTCCGCTTCTGTGACAAGGAGCGGCACCAGGTGATCGTGCAGCCCGAAGGGCGCGACTCTGACGTCTTCTATCCGGGCGGCCTGGGCAATAGCATGCCCTTTGAGGTGCAGGCAGAGTTGGTCCGCTCGGTACCCGGGCTGGAACGCGCGGAATTTCTGCGGCCTGCTTACGCCATCGAGTACGACTTTCTGTATCCCAATCAACTCCAGCTCACCCTGGAGTCCAAGCGGGTGCAGGGGCTCTACACCGCCGGGCAGATCAATGGAACCTCCGGCTACGAGGAGGCGGCGGCGCAGGGGTTCTGGGCCGGAGTGAATGCCGCCCTCAAGGTCCAGGGGGCTCCCCCCTTTCTCCTCGACCGCTCCGAGGCCTACATGGCGGTCCTGGTGGACGATCTGGTGACCCGTGGCACCAGCGAGCCCTATCGCATACTCACCTCCCGGGCCGAGTATCGTCTGCTGTTACGGGAGGACAACGCCGATCTGCGCCTGATGGAGCACGGCTACCGCCTCGGGTTGATTTCGCGGGAGCAGTATGAGCGCCTGGAGGAGAAGCGGGGGAAGATCCAGGAGGTCACGGAACGGATCACGAGGCGAAGGCTCTATCCGACCTCGCGCGTGAATGGGGTGCTCTCCCGTCTTGGAACCGCCCCGCTTCAGGAGGTGGCCCCGATGGTGCAGGTTCTGCGACGGCCGGAGGTTCGTTTTGCGGATCTGCTCCTGATGGATGAAGGCCTGAAACCCGAGGACGCTGAGGTGACGTATCAGGTTGAGGTGCAGCTCAAGTACCAGGGGTACATCGAGCGGCAGTTTCAGGAGGTGGAAAGGTTCAAGCGCCTTGAGGCGAGGCGGATCCCCGAGGATGTGGATTACGACGCGATCCCCGGCCTCTCCAACGAGGTGCGGGAGAAGCTCAGGGCTGTCCGTCCGACATGCGTCGGACAGGCCTCCCGCATCTCCGGCGTGACGCCCGCCGCGATCTCCATCCTCCTCGTGTATCTCGAGCGCCGCAGGCAGCAGTCATCAGTCCGCGGTCAGCAGTCGGCAAAGCACTTCCTGGCCGCTCCTGCTGATGGTTGATAGCTGGCTGCTGACACCTGGAGGAGGTCATGCCGGCCAATCTCACCCCGCAGTATCTCGACGCCGAAAAGCGGTACCGCCAGGCGAAGCAGCCTACAGAAAAGATCCGGGCCCTCGAAGAGATGCTGGCCCAGATCCCCAAGCACAAGGGGACCGAGAAGCTCCAGGCGGATATCAAGCGGCGGATTGCGAAACTCAAGCTCGACCTCGAGCGGCGTCCGGCGACCAAGCGCGGAGCCGGGATCTTTGTGGATCGGGAGGGGATCGGTCAGGTGGTGCTGGTGGGCGGGCCCAACGTGGGGAAGTCTGCCCTGGTGCGCCGCCTCACCAACGCCCGGCCCGAGGTGGGAGACTACCCCTTCACAACCAAGAAACCGCTCTCCGGGATGCTCGAGTTTGAGAATGTAAAGATCCAGCTCGTGGACCTGCCGCCGCTGGCGCCCGCCCTGGTCGAGGGATGGGTCCTGGGTATCGTCCGGAACGCCGATCTCATCCTCTGGGTGGTCGATCTCGGATCTGACGACCTCCTCGAGCAGGTGGAGACAGTCGGGCAGATCCTCGCGCAAGCCAAGATCCTGTCTCGAGGAGCTCGGGAGAGGGTTGAGATCACCGAACCGGGGCAGGTCGTGAAACGGATGCTCATGGTAGCGAACAAGGCGGACCTCCCCGGGGCAACGGATCGCTTCCGACTCCTCCAGGAGCACTCGGGAGGACGTTTTCCACTCCTGATGGTCTCGGCGCTCGCCGGGACCGGTCTGGACAGGATCGCGCCGGTGATCTACGAGGCCTTGGAGGTGCTCCGGATCTATACCAAGCCTCCGGGCAAGGCGACGAACTTCTCCCAACCGGTAGCCCTGCCCAGGGGGAGCACCCTCCTTCACGCGGCCGAGGCCGTCCATAAGGATTTCTCCGCCAAGCTGAAATTCGCTCGGGTCTGGGGGGCCGGCAAATTCGACGGGCAGAAGGTCCACCGGGAGTACCTGGTGCAGGAAGGGGACGTCATCGAATTCCACATCTAAAGGCTAGGACGCAAGAACGCTCGGAGGCTAGGACGCTGGGGCGCATTCTAGCGAGGGGATCGGCGTGGGGTTTTCCGAGGTGCTATGGAAAAAGGCAGAGCCCATCTGGCACAGGACACTCCATCACCCCTTTGTCCGGGGAATCGGCGACGGGACGCTCCCGGTTGACAAATTCAAGTTCTATGTCCGCCAGGATTACATCTTTCTCATCGAGTACAGCCGGGTCCTGGCCCTGGCGACGGCCAAGGGTCCTGATCTCCCGACCATGGGGAGATTCGCCCAGCTGCTCCACGCGACGCTCCACACCGAGATGGCCCTGCACCGGACATATGCCGAGAAATTCGGGATCAGCCGCCATGAGCTCGAGCAGACGAAACCGGCGCCGACGACGGTCGCGTACACGCGACACCTCCTGCAGGTGGCGGCGCTGGGAAGCCTCGGGGAACTCGTCGCCTCGCTCGTCCCCTGCCAATGGGGGTACAGCGAGATCGGGGCCGCGCTCGCACGGCAGGGAGAGCCCAGCAATCAGCCGCTGTATGGGGAATGGATCCGGACCTACGCCTCACCGGAGTTCGCTGCCCTGGCCCAGTGGGTTCGAGCCCTCCTCGACACGATGGGCGAAGACGCGCGAGGGCAGGAGCGGGCCCGGATGGAGGACCATTTTCTCCTCAGCGCCCGGTACGAGCACGCCTTCTGGGACATGAGCTGGCGCATGGAGGCGTGGCCAATCTAAGAAGCAGTCAGCCGTCAGCTATCAGCACTCACCAATAGGCTACTTGGCATTCCTTTGCTGACAGCGGACTGTCGACTGCTGACGGCTTGCCGAAGAGGAGGGGGATGGAGCGGCGGCATAGGCTGACAGAGTGGCGGGTGCTCAAACGATCCGTCGCCTTTTCCTGCCCGTGGTATGATGTTGCCCGAGAAAGGATCCGCCTCCCCACCGATCGCGTCATTGACTACTACTCCATCTCGATCCCCCCATCCGTCATGGTGGTGCCGGTGACTGCGGACGAGCAGATCGTCTTCCTCCGCCAGTACCGATATCCCACGAGGTCGTGGAGCTACGAGCTTCCAGGGGGCAACACCCGCGGCAAGTCCCCCGTGGCGACCGGGAGGCAGGAGCTGTTCGAGGAGACCGGCTACCGCGCAGGGCGATGGACGCGCCTGGGGTTCTTTCACCCTTACTCGGGGATGAGCAATGAGGTCTGTTATGTCTATCTCGCCAGGGACCTCACACCCGGCAAACAGCACCTGGAGGAGCGGGAGTTCATTCAGGTGATCACCATGCCGATCCGCGAGGTGTTCCGACGGGTGGCGGGCAATCGCATCCAGGACGGCATGACCCTGGCGAGCCTCCTCCTGGCCGGATCCCACCTGCAGGGGAGGTCCCGGTGAAGATTGGCGAGTATCTCTTCCGTCAGATCAAGGCGCGAGGGGTGGATCACACCTTTGGGATTCCCGGAGACTTTGCCATCCCCCTCTGGCGGGCCCAGGAGGCTGCGGGCCTTCAGCCCGTCGTGGTGACCCATGAGCCCTCTGCCGGCTTCGCCGCCGATGCCTATGCGAGGTTGCGCGGCCTCGGGGTGGCCCTGGTCACCTTCGGCGCCGGCGGCCTCAACATGGTGAACGCCATCGCCCAGGCCTACGCCGAACGCTCGCCGGTCCTGGTGGTCAGCGGGGCACCTGAAATCAGGGGCCGGGATCTCGACGCACTCTTGCATCACCGGGTCAAGACCTTCGACTCTCAGTTGAATGTCTTCCGCGAGGTGACAGTAGAAGCCTTGGCGCTTCACGACCCCACGACCGCGATGGCCAGCATCGATCGGTTGATGGCCACGATCCTCGAACGCAAACGTCCAGGATACCTGGAGGTCCCCAGGGACATGGTGGAGATGGTCGGCCGCCCCTCGGGAAGTAGGGTGAGGGCGAGGCAGCCGGGGAGGGCGGCCCTGCAGGAGGCCATGGCCGAGGTGGTGGCTCGCCTCAACCGCAGCGAGCGACTCGTCATCTACGCCGGAGTGGAGATCGAACGGTTCGACCTCAGGGAGAAACTCATCGCCTTGGTGCAAAAGCTGAACGTCCCCATTGTCACCTCTCTCGAGGGGAAGACCGTCTTCCCGGAGAATCACCCGCACTTCGTCGGCCTCTATATGGGCCAGGTGGGGTCGGGGGTCGCCCGGCAGATGATCGAGCGGGCCGATTGTGTCCTCATGCTGGGCGCCTTCTTGACCGATGTGAACACCGGCGTCTTTACGGCCAAGATAGACCGGGCGAAGCTCATCTCGGCGTCGTCAGAGGAGGTGGTGGTGAGTTATCACCGCTACTCCGAGGTGGGCCTGGTGGACCTCATCGACTATCTTCTTACCTCTCGGGAGGTGCGGTCTCATGCTTTTTCCCCCGTGGTCCATCCCCGAAAGCCCAAGAGGCGCCTGGGGGAGCGGTTGAATTCCCTGACCATCATCGAAGAGATGAACCGTTTCCTGGAGCCGGGGCGGTATATCGTCGTGTCGGATGTGGGGGACTGCCTTTATGCCAGCGTCGATCTCAGGACGGATCACTTCCTCGGGCCCGGATATTACAACAGCATGGGCTTTGGGGTGCCCGCGGCCCTCGCGGCGGCCTTGGCTGTGCCGGAGCGGCGGATCATTGCCTTCGTCGGTGACGGGGGATTTCAGATGACGGGAATGGAACTCGCCACGGTGCGGCACCTCCGCCTCAACCCGATTGTCATCCTCTGGAATAATGGCTGCTACGGGACTTTACAGGCCATCGCCGGTCGCCAGAAGTATTTTGACCTGCCCTCGTGCGACTTTGTGGCGTTGGCCCGATGTCTGGGGGGGGATGGGGTGCGGGTCAAGACGCGGCAGCAGCTCCGTCAGGCCCTGGAGCAGGCCAGGAGGCGCCAGACCTTCTTTCTCATCGACGCGATGCTGCCCTCCGATCAGATGTCACGCACCTGGCAGCGGATTGCTGCCGAGGTGCGATCCCGCATTCGCCCCTGAAAAACCCCCTCGCCTTGCCACAGATGGGTCACTAAAGGAAGCTGCACCTTCGGTCCCTCGCTCCGGGCCTCCCGCGGCGACCCTGAGCGGCGAGACGGTGAGCCTGGCGGCGGAACAGGCGGGGAAATTTGCGGGGCGGTCTCCTCCTTTGGTAGAGTAGGGAGAGTCCGAAGGGACCACAGATGGAGCGGCATCCCGTCGTGCGACACGTATCCTTTAGGCTGAGCCGTGGCTGAGCTGACCGCCAACAACGCACGGTTCCGGCACTTCCGGTCGGTCCGCTGGACCCTTCCGGGCGGCCCCTTGCTGGCGGAGGCCTACCTCCCCGTCGCGGAGTCTGACGCATGCCCGGGGTGTCTCGTCTGCGAGCGGACGACCGGCTGGTTCATGGAGTTTGCCCGCGTCGCGCGAGACCTCGTCGGCACCAACCTGAGGGATTGCCTCCACTGGCAGAGCCTTTACGACAACCCGCACCCCCTCATCCTCCCCGTATCCAATCTGCAGCAGATCAACCGTCAGACAATTCTCCAGCTTGAGCAGGCCTACTACGCGATGCCCGAAGAGACCCGCCCCTTCCTGGAGGAGGTCTGGCCACATGATGGGGGGTTGTCCCAGAGCGAGCGCTTTGAGGATCGCCTCGCCATTGTCACGCGGATGGTGGAGCTGTGGGAGGACGGCCAGTACGTGGGCTGGCCGAGCTAAAGTAAACGCACAAAGTGCGTTTGCTTTGGAGCAATGGAGTAGTGGAACAATAGATTGATCCTGAAAGAAATGCTCCATTGCGGTCTAATGTTCTATTGTTCCATTGTCACATGATGAAATGCGTTTGTGTTAGTGCCGTTCCAGCACCCCGTACGCACGTCCCGCGGTAGAAATGAAACCCACCTTTCAGATGCAGTTGGTCAACGGCCCGTGGGGGGACCCGGCCCTTCTCGTCCGGATCCGGTGGGCGCGGCGTGCCCTGCTCTTTGATCTGGGCTCTATTGCCACCGTGCCGTCGGGTGATCTCCTACGGGTGAGCGAGGTCTTCGTCTCTCATACCCACCTCGATCACTTCGTCGGTTTCGATCACCTCCTCCGAACGGTCCTGGGTCGCGATCGCATCCTGAGCCTCTTCGGGCCCCCGGGGATCATCGGCAACGTGGAGGGAAAGCTGCGAGGCTACACCTGGAACCTTGTCCAGGGCTACCCCCTGCGTCTCGAGGTCTTTGAGGTCGATCCCGACTGGATCCGAGGGGCGCACTTTGCCTGCAAAGAGGCCTTCCGGCGCCAGGACCTGGCGGCGCGCCCATTCACGGGGGAGCTCTGGGATGAGCCCGGCTTCCGCATCCGGGCAGCGCATCTCGACCATCAGATCCCCTGTCTCGCCTTCGCCATCGAAGAGCCGTTCCATATCAATATCGACAAGGAGCGACTGGCGGGTCTCGACCTGCCGGTAGGACCTTGGCTTGCAGAGCTGAAGGCGAAGATCCGTGCGGGGGTCGGGGACGAGACGCAAATCCCGGTGAGGTGGCCGGGGGGCCGGACGGAGAAGGCGAAGATCCGTGCGGGGGTCGGGGACGAGACGCAAATCCCGGTGAGGTGGCCGGGGGGCCGGACGGAGACCTTCTCGCTGGGGGAGCTGAAGGGGGCGATCATCAGCGTGACCCCCGGTCAGAAGATGGCCTACGTGACCGATGCCCTCTACTCGCCCGAGAACGTGGCGCGGCTTGTGACGTTGGCCAAGGGGGCAGACGCGCTGTACTGCGAGGCGGCCTACCTGGATCGGCATGCCTCGCTGGCGGCAGAGCGGTTTCACCTCACCGCGCGACAGGCGGGGCTCATCGCCCGGCAGGCGGAGGTCCGTCGCCTGGTCCTCTTTCATTTCTCTCCGCGATACCAGGGAGAGACGGAGGCCTTCCACCGAGAGGCCAGGGAGGCCTTCGGGGGATGGGTGACGGTGCCCGGGGGCCACTGGGACTGAAAGGGTCCGCGTTGCCCTGCTGGAGGCTCACGGGTGTCAAGGGGGGGAGGTCTCGTGTTCCGCCTCTTTTTTAACGTGATCCAGTCGGTGCTGGGGGAGAGGCTGGCCGGCGTGGCAGGCCTGCTGCACTCTGCTGCCGTGCTCCTTCTCGTGGGGGTGTGGTTGTTCCCTCCGGTGATGTGGGGGTTCCGCCGTTGGCGATCCGCGTATGGTGTCCGCGAGGGGATCGTGGTGCAGTGTTGGAACTGTGGCTATGCGGGCCTTCCCCACGGGCTCGTCTGCCGGCACTGTGGCCGGGAGCTCGAGCTTCCCGGCCTTCTCCGCTTCTCCCTTGGCCTCCGGGCGTGGAGAATAGGAAGGCTGGCTTCGTGGGTGGGGGCCCTCTACCACGGCCTGGGGCTGGTCTGCCTGTACCTCTTTACCGCCTTCTTCGCCTACGAGCTGGACCTCTTCCGACCGGGCCCGGATCTTCGCAAGCTCTTCATCGCCATCGGGACCATCACCCTGGTGGGGAGCGCTATCCTCTTTCGCCGTGCCCTCTCGCTCCACTCCGCCGGCCCCCTGACCCGCCTGTCCAATCTGTTCTTCGGCCTCTCCGCACTGGGCTTTGTCCTGCTCTTCATCTTCGTCGCCTCGGCGACGGCCCCAGTGGAGGGGCGATACCTGGGGACCCTGCAGAACCACGGGAGTGAGGTCACCTTCAACAACCTTCGGATCCCGATCAAGGAGAAGGGTGCGGGGATCGAATATCTGCAGATCGAACAGGCCGAGCTTGGCTACCATCGTCTCTTTCTGCTGGCGTTGGAGGGGGCCCAGCGGGTCGCGGTCCCGCGCGACCCCATCGCCGGGGCGCTGCTCGCCCATCTGGCCGGGGCAGCCGACCGGTACGAGCGGTTGGGCTTCGCGGTGCGGACCCGCGTCGAGCGACGCGAGTTCACCACGGGCGTCGCGTACGGGGTATACAGTTCAGGCCGCGAGATCTATTTCCACGACCCCATCGCCGGGGCGCTGCTCGCCCATCTGGCCGGGGCAGCCGACCGGTACGAGCGGTTGGGCTTCGCGGTGCGGACCCGCGTCGAGCGACGCGAGTTCACCACGGGCGTCGCGTACGGGGTGTACAGTTCAGGCCGCGAGATCTATTTCCAACGAATCCAGTGATCCCTTTCATCCGCTGAGGCGTCATCGGAGAGTGGTCCTCCTCGACGGCCCGAGTGCCACTGTCGGCACGATGCGCTGGAAGGCTGGGCGGCTAGAATGGTAGATGGCGTTCCAGCATTCTCGCAGATTGCTGCCTATTGGGCGGGCGATCGAACCTCGACGAGGAGCCGATCCCGGAGGTTCCGGAATGCCGCCTGGTGGGGCTGGGGGATCGGGTCCCCCGGGATGAACTTCTGGGTGAGCGGATTGACGAAGTGACCATCCTTGATCAGACGATAATCGAGGTGAGGTCCCGTGGAGAGACCGGTGGAGCCGACGTAGCCGATCACCTGTTTCTGCCGGACACCGGCCCCCTTGCGGATCCCCGGAGGGATCCTGGACAGGTGGTTGTACATGGTCCGGTAGCCCCCCCGATGCTGGATGACGACCGATTTGCCGTTGCCGCCGTTCCACCCGGCGGACTGGACCACGCCGTCGGCGACGGCCCAGACCGGCGTGCCGTGGGGTGCGGCGTAGTCGATGCCGTGGTGCGGCCGCACGCCCCCGAGGATCGGGTGGCGCCGGCGGTGGGTGTAGCCGGAACTGATCCGCGTAAATTGGAGCGGGGAGCGCAGGAAGGTTTTACGCACGGACCGCCCGTCGGGAGTGTAGAAATCGCCCGTGCCCGAGGCGGTCTCGAAGTAGACCCCGGTGTAGACCTTGCCGCGGTTTTCGTATTCGGCGATGAGGATTTTCCCGTAGCGAACGAATGCGGCACCGCTATACGTCTTCTCGACGAGCATGCGGAATCGGTCTCCAGGCTGGGAGTCACTGTTGAAGTCAAAGTCCCAGACGAAGATGTCGACGAACCGGACGGCCAGCTCCGGCTTTTCCCCGAGGGCCTCCATGCTTTCAAAGAGGGACGAGGTGACGGTCCCGGCAATTTCTTCCACCCGTTGCTCGATCGGGACTTCGTGCTGCGTCACCCGATACTCGGCCTGCTCGCGGGTGACCTCGTAGATCTCCAGGGGAGAGGCCCGATACAAGAAATGGGTGAGCGCCCCGGTCTCGTCCAGGGTGGCCTCGAAGGTTGCCCCGGGCCGGATCTTTCGGAGGTTCAGATGGGGGCGGAGGGCTTGGGCGACCTGGTGGGTAATGCGACCTGAGATGCCGTGAGCGCTAAGGACTTGGGCGAGACTCTGTCCTGGTTGAATCGCCCCGTCGATCACCCGGTGCATTGAATGCGAACCGGTGGTTTCTCGATGCTCGGAGGCTGGGGGTGGCAAAGCTCGATGCTCGGAGGCTGGGGGTGGCAAAGTATCGGATGGGGGGGGTGGCTCCGGGGACTCAGGTGTTCTGTCCGGTGCTCCGGTGAGAGAGGCGACGAGCAGGGCGGTGAGGAAAAAGAATCCGGCAAGGCCGAGGCTCGCCGCTACTCCTCTATAGCTCCTCCGCACGGCTCGTTCTCTCCCGTGATTATTCCGAAGCGTGAACCCCTCTCTCTTGAGAAGGATGGTTTATACCAGATGATTTAGGGGAGTGCAAGTTATTTTTTAAGGAATATATGAGAGTGTTCTCTACAAGCTACTGAATTGAAAGAGCAGAAACGGGGGAAAGCAGAAGGTCACCGTCGACAATGCTCACAAATGATGGCAGGGTGTTCGCCCCGGACGGACTTGCGGGGAGGCCGGCAGAGGGGTATGATGGCAAAGATCAAAGATCGATGAGGTGGTCCACAACGTTTCAGGCTGTCGACCGGCCTAGCGGCTGGTGGAGGAAGTGATGGTGCACAGGCATCTCTGGGCCGCCCTCGGAGGGTCCCTCGCCGTCCTGGGTCTCTTCGCCCTCGTCGCTGCCGCTTCATGGGATTTCTCCAAGGCTGGGTCTCTTCGCCCTCGTCGCTGCCGCTTCATGGGATTTCTCCAAGGTCAGGGAGAAGACGAAAGAGCTGACCCGAAAAAACGCCACCTCACTGATCGGAGTCTCCTCTGCCGTCCCCGATGAGGTTCGCCTCGAAGTCGTCGAGATGGTCCAAGCGCTGGAACTGTCACGGGATCGTATCATCCACTTCCTGGATCGGGTCGACGAGGGCATGTTTCCCCCTGAGGAGGGAGTGAGACGGGCCACCGCCGTCGCGAATGCGAGGGCGGAAAAGGAAAGGGAGTTCCTGCAGGCATTGATGACGCGGGTCCCGGCCTCTGTCCTCCAGAAGGTGGAGGGTGCCATGTCGGTCTCGAACGAAAGTTGGCAGGGGATCCTGTCATCACTGCAGGTCCCCCAGGAGGCAGAGGCAAAAGAACCGGACCTGCCGTCGCGCCCCCGCCTCGACCTTTACCTCTTGCCAGGTTCCCGGCCTCCGTCCGATCCTCCGAGTGAATAACCGGCCGGCTACGACCCCCCGACCAAGCTGCGGAGGACGGCCAGGTTGCGGCGGTCAGCCGCAACAGGATCCTCCCCCTTTGGGGTCTCGAGGATCATGGGGATGTGCTGAAGGCGCGGGTCGTTGATGAGGAGACGGAATCCTTCCAGGCCGATCTGCCCTCGGCCGATATGGGCATGACGGTCCACGCGACTCCCCAGATCGCGCTGCGAGTCATTCAGGTGGATGCATGTGACGTGGTCGAGGCCGACGACGCCGTTGAGCTGTCGCATAGTGTCTTCGTATGCCCTCTGGTCCCGGATCTCGTACCCCGCTGCAAAGATATGGCATGTGTCCACGCAGATACCGATGCGTTCCCGTCGCGTCACGCCCCCTCGGATAGCCGCCAGATGCTCGAAGCGGTAGCCGAGACTCGAGCCCTGTCCCGCCGTGGTCTCGAGACAGATCATGACGGGGGAGGCCTGGGGATCCTCGAGGACCGTGTCCAACGCCTCCACGACCCGCGTGATCCCCTCCGCCTCCCCGCTTTCGAGGTGCGCGCCCGGATGGATAATCAGGTACGGGATCTCGAGGACGGCTGCCCGCGCGACCTCGATCCGGAGGGCCTCCAGGGATTTCCTGTGGAGGTCTTTGTCGGGGGAAGCGAGGTTGATCAGGTAGGAGTCGTGAGCCAGGATGGGATCGATGCCGGTCCGCTGGCGGTTGGTCTTGTACGCTCTGATCTCCCGCTCCGTGAGGGGCGCGGCCCGCCACTGGTTGTTGTTCTTGGTAAAGATCTGCATGGCATCGCAGCCGACCTCCTCCCCGCGGAGAAAGGCCTTGTCCACGCCGCCCGCGATGGACATGTGCGCCCCCAGGCGAGGCCCTTTCCAATCGGACCCTTTGAGGCGTGGACCGTGGTGGGGGGGTAGCGCAGATTCTTTCCGCATCGCGAGATCTCGTTCATAGTTCATCGTTCATGGTTCAGGGTAGCCAAGAAGATGATCGGAGTCCTCGCGTGGATGGGGAAGAGCACTGGGTCAGGTCTCTGGCCATGAACCCTGAACTCTGAACCGTGAACCATCCCGGAGCATCCCCAGCCGGCAGAGGGCGAAGTCGTATTTGACCGGATCCGCCGGGTCGAACTGTTTCAGGTTCTCGGTGATTTCGAGGGCCATGGCCAGGCCTGGGCTCTTCATCCGGGTCAGGCGGAGCCGCCGTGAGACCTGGGCCACGTGCGTATCCAGGGGGATGATCAGCTTCGCCGGCGGCAGCTCGGGCCACAGGCCGAAGTCGATGTGATCCTGCCGGACCATCCAGCGAAGGAAAAGGTGCAGGCGCTTGCACGCCCCTCCACGCGCCGGTGAGGGGAGGAGATGATGCATCCCTGGCGAGAGGTGTCCTTTGCCATAGACCGGTCGCGGGTCGAGCCGCAGGACCTTGGTGACGAAGGCGGTGAGCGCCGGTCGCGTGTCCTCGTCCCGGTCCCGGTATCCGGCGAGGTAGCAGGCCCGGAGCGAGCCGTAGCGCTCGAGGGTCTGGCGGAGGAACCAGAGCAGGCAGATCGCATCTCGAGCGGCGTTAAAGCGGTATGAAAACGTGCGGAGGCGCTCGGCGTCCCGCCTGGGGTCGAAGGCAAGCAGCGACCCGTAGGGGTGATCCCCCAGGACCGCGAGCAGGGTATCGATCGGGGGGGTGAATCCCTCGACCCGGCCGTACGCAAAGCAACTGGCGATGAAGCCCACTACCTCGATGTCTTCCGGCCGGTGGTAGCGGTGGGGGAATTGAGCGGCCGACGTCGGGATGTAGCTCAGATCGTAGGTGGCGTACAGCCGGTCGAGATAGGCCTTGATGTTCGGAGGAGCGACCCTCGGCTGGGCCGCCATGGGCTAGCGCTCCCGCACCGGGACCTGCTTCTCCATGAAGCCGATGGCATAGGGGCAGATGATATGGGCCTTCTCGATGTGGTCGTTGGACTTATAGTAGGCGCCGACCCGGATGGAGTAGCCGTTGACCGCGCCAGAGAGGGTGCCTTTGACGTACCCCCAGGGTCTCGGCTTGCGGATGTCGTTGATCGCCACCACGATCCCGACCGTCCCATCGGTGAAGTACTTTTCGTCCTCCTTCGATAGCTCGGTCGTGGCCCGGGTCAGCCCGTACTTGGAGTGGGAGTGGTAGTCTCCGACGCACTCCCATCGGGTGGTGCTTCGGACCGCATCCTCCACGCGCTGGCTGCGCTTCCAGTCCATGTGGACCTCCCGGTACTTTCGATTCGCCGTCTGATACGGGACCGCAAACTCCACAAACACGCGCTCCGACGTACTGTGGCCGAGGAGAATGCCAAAGCACTCCCGCCGGAACACCTCGATGGTCGAGACGAGTAGCCCGAAGAAGGCATTTTCACTCAGATAGACTTCCATGTCCGATCCTTGCCGGGAAGGTGAGACGGCCACTGCGTCGTCTCGCTTCCCAAGCTGTGAAGCTCGCTTGGAACGCCAACAATTAGTGGTTTTGGTGTCCGGTGAACAAGGCAGTTCTGGCATCCTGCGGCCACAAAAAGGATAGCCCAGGCGCTCAGGACTGGCAAGCCAAATTTTGCTTGACCGAATCTAAAAATGCGTCAGAATATTGCAAAATCGTATTTTCAGAAAAGAGAGGTTTTTCACTGTTTCGTGTGGTCATCAAAGATCGGGGGCAGCTCACCATACCAGCTAAGCTG
>Ga0209341_10002428_pt1 | contig 17696 bp, 16 predicted proteins | sample RifCSP13_2_FD_184020 | JGI IMG/M metagenome (GOLD analysis project Ga0209341, IMG submission 184020) | Soil microbial communities from Rifle, Colorado - Rifle CSP2_sed 13_2 (SPAdes) (version 2) | ecosystem: Environmental > Terrestrial > Deep subsurface > Rock core/Sediment | place: Rifle... | reverse complement strand
GCTCACCCTTGACCAGATAGCAGAGGCCGAGGAGGCTCGCGCATCGCACCTGATACGCGGTATCGTTGGCCGCCAGTCGTAATTCTCCGATGGCCCTATCGTAAAGCTCCAGGTCCTTGAAGGCAATCGCGAGATCGTAATGGGTCTCATAGTCGGCTGCATCGAGTTGATCGCGGATCCCCCGCTGGAGATCGTGGAGTAGCTGCTTTACCTCCGGCTCCATATCAGGCGGCAAGGACGCCTCTTCATCTTCGCTCAGCGCCTCGCTCAGCTCCCCGGCGAAATCGACATACTCCCCCTGCGGAGCCTTCGCCTCCACCACCCGAAACACGGACCGCTTCTTGCCAGCCGCTCTCGGGCGCCCCTCCCGCTTTGGCTTGCCCGCACCCCGCTCGATCTCCGCCAAGTGCTGCTTGGCCACCGGCGCTTCCGACGGCTCTGGCTGGGGTATGATCATCTCGGAGCCCTGGAGGGACTCGAGTTCGATCGTGGCTGCCTCGATGGCTTCTTCAGATGGGCCTTCCTCCCCGGCGGCGACATCCACCTCCAGCATGTCTGGAGCTACACGCTCCTCCGCCTCTTCGGCGATTTCCTCGACCACCCCTCCTCGCGCTCCATCGAACCATCCGCCAAGCTCGGCGGCCGCGGTGAGGGATTGAAGCTCTTCCCGCACCTCCAAGGGCCCCGGCAGGATCTGCAGGGAGGGAGCCTCCTCGACGAGAGTCGCCGCTCCGGCTGCCGGCTCCGGGGGATTTTCCCCTCCGGGGAAAGCCGCCGCCAGCGCTTCGTCCAGCCTCGCCTCCGCCACGGAGGGGTCGAGGGAGGCAAGCCGCTCAGTCAGAAGGGTCGCCTCGGGCCCCCGACGTTGCGACCTCAAGAGCGCCCCCGCCTCTTGGTAAATCTGTCGAATGTCGTCGGCGTGCCCCGCCGTGACGAGGCGATCCTCCAGGGTCTTGAGTTTGGCCAGGGCCTGGTCCAGCCGCCCGGATTTCGCGAGGAGGCCCGCAACCTTGGAGAGGGTCGGACGATGTCCCGGCTCTACCAGGATCATCTTCCCGTATATCTCCAAGGCCTTGAATGTGTCCCCGCTCCTGACGGACTGATCGGCCAGGGTCTGGAACTGAAGCTTGGCCTCCGCGGTCAGCCCCTGCTCGGCATACATCTCGGCACAGGCCAGGGAGGCTTCGGTATGCGAGGGGTCGAGCTTGAGGACCTTCTTATAGACGGCAATCGCCCGGACGTGCAGGCCATCAAGCCGGTAGACCTCCCCGAGACGTTTGAAGAAGCCAATGGCCTCGGCTTTGTTCCCGATCCTGACGGAGAGGTCCCCGAGTGCGTTGAGCACGTTGCAGTTGTTCGGGTCAGTTCTTAAGATCGCCTGGTATTCCGCGACGGCCTGGTCCAGCTTTCCCTGCTGGAGGTAACTCAGGGCGGCCTGAAGCCCCTTTCGCTTCTCCATGCTGACGTCACTTCTCCAGGAAAGGCTCTAAGCCCAAGAAAATCATATAATTCGCGGCTTCAGCCTATCAAACACCACCGCGACTGTCAAGGTGCAACTCACGGGCCATCCGCCCGGAAAAGGGGCGCTTTGACTGCATGTTATCGGCGAAGGGTCCACTCGGTGGTTCCGTATCGCTTGACCACCAGTTCCTGAACGACGCTCTCCTCTTTGGCCGTCAGTCCTCCCGGCTCCAAGGAGACTGCGGCTCCCGCCTCGAATCCCACCCGAAGAGCCTCAACCAATTCCTCCCAGCCGGGGGAGCGCCCGAGCAGAAGCCTGAGAGCAGTCGCCCGCGCCTCGAGGTCTCGCCCCTGCGGGAAGAGCGCGCTCCATGCGGCATGCTCTAACTCGATCAAGAGGGATCCGTGTTGAAGGAGGGCGCTGGTAAACCGTCGCTGCGCCGACCCGATCAGCTTGCGCCCGTTGACGGTCACCTCATACCGGGCCGAGGAGAGGAAACAGAGTCCCCCGGCCTCTCCCTGGGGGTGATCTCCGCGACTCAAGGTCGCCGCCACCCCCACTCTCCGCAAGGCGAGGAGGAGGCAGTGGCTGATCCATCGATAGTCGTGGAGGACGCTCCGGCTTCCGCGCAGGATGGGAATGGCCAGACTATAGGTGAGCTCCCGATGGTGTAGCAGGGCCCGGCCCCCCGTGGGACGGCGCACCACAGGGATTCGTCGCTCACGGCAGGCGGTGAGGTTCACCTCTCCCTCAATGGATTGGTTGACACCCAGCGAGACCGTGGGGAGGGCCCAGCGATATGCGCGAAGGGTGGGAGGACTCCACCCCCCGTCGCACCCGAGCGCCAGCGCCTCATCGACCGCCATGTTGGTGGGACCATCCCGGGGCTCGTCCACCAGCAGACGCCAGCGACTGGACTGAAACCACGTTGGGGTTCCCGCCACTTCACCCATCGACCTACTCCTTGTCGATGTCGCGATGCCGCACCCCCACCTCCCGCCCATCCCCCTGAAGCTGCTGGGCCAGAAACTCGGCGGCGCTCACCGACCGGTGCCGACCACCGGTGCAGCCCAAGGCAATCGTGAGATAGGCCCTCCCTTCACGCAGGTAGTACGGCAGCGCGAAACGGAGAAATGTCAGAAGCTCCTCCAAGTATGATTGGGCCTCGTGGTCATCCAGGAGGAACTTGGCCACCTTGGGGTCGCGTCCGGTCAGGGGCCGCAGCTCCTCCCGAAAGTGAGGATTGGGCAGACAGCGGAGATCGATGACCAGGTCGGCATCAGGCGGAAGGCCATGCCGGTATCCAAAGGAGACACAGGTGATCGCCGTCTTGCTGCCGGGCCGATCGTCGCGGAAGGCGGCGACTACGAGCCTGCGGAGGTCATGGATGGTGAGGCCGCTCGTATCGACCACCATGTCCGCCTCGGCCTTGAGGGAAGCCATCCGCTCCCGCTCTAGGCTGATCCCCCGGAGCACGGAGCCCTGCGGGGCGAGGGGGTGCGGCCGACGGCTCTCGCTGAACCGTCGGAGCAACACCTGGTCATCCGCCTCCAGGAAGAGGACGCGAATAATGTGGCCATGCTGCCTGAGGGTGGCCAGGACGTCCTGCAGGGGACCGAGGAACTCTCCCTCCCGAACGTCGACCACGAAGGCGACGCGCTTGACACGCCGTTCCGAATGGGCGCAGAGATCCGCCACCGTCGGAATGAGGGTGGCAGGCAGGTTGTCCACACAGAAGACGCCCAGATCCTCCAGGGTCTTGATCGCCTGGCTCTTCCCGGCACCCGACATTCCTGTGACGATGATAAACTCCATATCAATTCACTGCCGACCGTTCACAGTGCACAGAGGCGGAGACGTAACGCCGCAAGAAACCTTCAACCGTGAGCTGTGAACGATGTCTAGGGCCCGGGCTCGATCAGGCCGTAGTTGCCCTCGTGGCGACGGTACAGCACATTGACCTCGTCGGTCTGGGCATTGCGGAAGACGAAAAAATCGTGACCCAATAAGTCCATCTGTAGGATGGCCTCATCGAGGGTCATGGGCTTGATGGCAAAGCGCTTGGTCTTCACGACCCGTGGCTCTTCCTCCCGAGACGAGATGCTGTCTTGCGGTCTCCCGCTCCGACTGGCATGCGCCTGGATCTTCCCCTTGTATTTTTGCACCTGGCGTTCCAGCTTCTCCACGACCAAGTCGATCGAGGCATAGAGATCCTCACTACTCTCTTCCCCGCGGATGGTCAGATCCCGCACCCGGAGGGTCACCTCGGCGACCTGGCGATACTTCTCCACGGAGAGGATGATATGGGCCGACGTGATCCTTTCGAGGTATCTCTGCAGCCTCCCCACTTTCTCTTCCGCATATCGCCGCAGGGCCTCGGTGACCTCCAGATTGCGCCCGGTGAGAGAGATCTGCATGGCTGAAGCTCCTCGGGAAGGGGAACGGAGGGAAAAGTCTTTAGCCCAGAGAAGTTGGAACGGCACAAGCAGGAGGCCCACTACGTTGGAACGGCACTAGTATCTTCGGCGCCGGCTGGAAGAAGGGATCTTGAGCTGTCCCCGATACTTGGCGACGGTCCGACGCGCGATCTCGATCCCCTGTTGCCGCAACATCTCGACAATCTTCTGGTCCGAGAGGGGCTTCCCCGTGTCTTCCGCCGTGAGCAGCCGCCGGACCAGCTCTTTGACGGTGAGCGAAGATACCGCCTCGCCATCGACGGCGTGGACCCCCCGGTGAAAGAAGTACTTGAGCTCAAAGAGACCTTGCGGGGTATGCACGTACTTGTTGGTGGTGACGCGGCTCACGGTCGACTCGTGCATGCTGATATCTTCCGCCACCTCCTTGAGGGTCAGGGGGCGCATCTCGGTAATCCCCTTGTCCAGGAACTGCCGTTGAAATTTCACGATCGAGTCAGTCACTTTGAAGAGGGTGCGCTGGCGCTGCTCAATGGAGCGGATCAGCCAGAGGGCGGACCGCATCTTGCCCTCGACGTACTCCCGCGTCTCCTTCGAATTTGCCCGCCCCTTGCTCAACAGCCCGCGGTAGTACGAGCTGATCCGGAGGCGGGGAAGGCCATCCTCGTTGAGGACAACCACAAAGCGATCGTCGACCTTGAGGATATACACGTCCGCGGTAATGTAGCGGGGCTCCTCGGTGCTAAAGGTGCGCCCTGGCTTCGGCTCAAGGGAACAGACCAGGAGGAGGGCATCCTGGACCGCCTTGATGGGGATCTTCAGCTTCTCGGCAATCCTCGTGAGATAGCGCCCCTCCAGGTCCGTCAGGTGGTTATCGATCAGCGTCCGCGCCAGAGAGACCTCCGGTCCGCCCTTCAGGCTATCGACTTGCAAGAGAAGGCACTCCCGCAGGTCTCGCGCCGCCACCCCGCTGGGATCGAAGGTCTGGACCAACCTGAGCGCCTCCTCCAACACCGAGACGGGCGTGGATGTCTTTCCCCGCAGCTCTTCCAGGCTGAGTCTCAGATATCCGTTTTCGTCGAGATTGCCGATGATCTCGGTGGCCCAATGAATGCAGACGGGATCGGAGGTGGATAGGTACAGCTGAAAGACGAGGTGGTCCGCCAGGGAGCGAGGTCGGGTCAGGCGTTCCTCGGGGGACCAATGCTCAACCTCTTCTCGCGGGAATTCACGGCGATAGTCCGAGGCATCCTGCAGGTAGCTCTCCCAGTCGAAATCCGAAATGCGGTCGTCGTCCGTTTGCGGCTCTTCATCCTGAGAAGCCTCCGTCGAAACCTGCCCGTCTTCCAATACAAGCTCTTCGTCTAGGACCGGATTCTCTTCCAGCTCCTGTCGGACCGCCTGGATCAACTCCATCCGAGAGAGCTGCAGCAGGCCAATGGCCTGTTGCAGCGATTGGGTCATGATCATCCGCTGGGTTTGACGCAGGCTGAGGCGCAGTTCCATCGCCATGGCTGTTCAGCTCACCTTACAAGGTGAAACGCTCCCCCAGGTAGATCTCTCGAGCCTTTTGATCGGCGGCCAGCTCAGACGCCGTCCCCGACAACAGGACCTCTCCGTGATGGATGATATAGGCGCGGTCGACGGTTTGCAATGTCTCTCGCACATTATGATCGGTGATGAGGAGACCGATCCCGCGGCGCTTCAGCTGCATCAACAGGCTCTGAAGATCGCAGACAGCGATGGGATCGATCCCGGCAAAGGGCTCATCCAGGAGGATAAAGGTAGGAGACGTCGCCAGGGCGCGCGCGATCTCGGTCCGCCGCCGCTCCCCCCCCGAGAGGCTATAGGCCGGTGCGTCGGCCAGGTGCGCGATGCTCAGTTCGTGGAGCAAATGATCTGCTCGTTCCTTGCGCTCCGCCGCGCTCAGCGGAAGGATCTCGAGGATGGCCATCAGATTCTCCTTGACCGTCAGCCGGCGGAAGACCGATGCCTCCTGGGGGAGAAACCCTATCCCGCGTCGAGCCCGCTCGTACACGGGCAGGGAGGTGATCTCTTCACCATTCAGCACCACACGACCGCGGTCGGGCCGGATCAGGCCAAGGATCATGTAGAAGGTCGTCGTTTTCCCCGCGCCGTTCGGTCCCAGCAGTCCGACCACCTCGCCCGGTTGGATGGCAATGCTCACCCCCGAAACGACTCGTCTCTCCTTGAAGGCCTTGACCAAGTCCTCGGCCCGAAGACCATCCGCGGGAGTGTCCCCCCCTAGCCTGATGACAGATCCGTGACTCACCACACCGGGCTTCGGAACCGCAGCGACCGGGGGAGCAGCCGCCTTGGCAACCGGCTTGACCCTTTTAGCCTTGGGCCTGCGCCCCTTGGCATTTTCCCCGAGCTGCACGCCTACCCCTCCCCGGCCCTTTCCTTTTCTCCTCGAACATCTACTGCTCGCTTCTATCTTTCACCAATCCTTCTCAGGTTCACCTCGCCTGTTCCGGCTGCTGCTTTGGATAGATCACGGCGGTCACGCGTCCCCTCTCCTTCCCTTCCAGCATGAGCCGGTCCTGAAGGACGTCGTAGGTCGCCTGCTCGGACATCGCCCTGGTCCCATCGCTCCGGGAGATCTGCACGTTGCCGATCGCCACCATCCGCTCGACGGCTTCCATTTTTTCATCGAACTCGAATTCCATTCGATCGGCGGTGACCGTGAGGTCAGTCGTCGTCGCCACCACATTTCCGGTGTAGACCGCCCGGCGTTCTTTTCTGCTCACCACCAGACGATCGGCGGTGACGGTGGTGGGCCGTCCTGTCCCTGTGCTCTCGGACGGAATTTCGCCGGCCATCGCAGACGCTGCGAAGAAGAGGAGCAGGGCACCGCATGTCCATCCCGCGGAGCGCCTCATCGCCGTTGCTCCGCGCTTCCAGAGAGGGTGACCTGGGAGGTGATCCGTTCACGGATGATCATCCGCTCCAAGACGGTGTCGGCCTCCATCCCCTTTCCCCGAATCTGGACTCCCGCCTTCTCGATGACGACCGGGGCGTCGGTCGTGATCCGCCGGTTCCCCGCGGACCACTTCAGGGACTCGGACAAGATCCGTGGCCCCTGGCTCGATTCACAGCGGACGCGGCCGGTGAGCTGGACGTCCTTGGTCTTCAGGTCCACGACGGCCTTGTCGGCGAAGCAGATCACCCGTTCCTCGCCCCGGTAGATGGTGATCTGCACGGGATGGACCACCCGGGTGAGGACGGCTATCCCTCGCCCCTCAAATACCTCCGCCCTGTCCGCCTCGACGTCCCACAGCCGTTTCCCTTTCAGTGTCTCTGTGATCCGAAAACGCTCGATCGCCGCACCGGGCCCCGAGCCAGAGGGAGCCTCGGTGGAAGGCCTCGCCTGCCCTGTTGCCACCTGCACATCGCCGGAGGCGAGAAAATTCAGCCCCGTGAGAACGATTGCCAGCCCTAGAAAACGCAACGGGAGCCTCACAGTGCATTTTCCATACCATAGCGGTCGGGGGGAAGTAAAGGGGAAAGCCGGGACCGCGCATTGCGTCAGGACCCACAGAGGGATGGATCAGGCGAAGGCGCTCAGGCCCGTGATGTCCCGGCCTAAGATGAGGGTATGGATTTCGTGTGTCCCCTCATAGGTGTAGAGCGTCTCCAGATTCAGCATGTGACGAATCACCGGGTACTCATCCACGATACCGGCAGCCCCTAGAATCTCCCGGGCCAGCCGGGCGATCTCTCTTGCCTTCTCCACGTTGTTCATCTTGGCCAGAGAGATATGGGTATGGTGGACGCGACCCGCCCCTTTCAGTTGGCCGAGTCGGAGGCAGAGAAGCTGAGCCTTGGTGATTTCGGTGAGCATCCTGACCAGCTTCTGTTGCACCAATTGAAATCCGGCGATGGGCCGGCCAAACTGGACCCGGGCCTTGGCATACTTGAGGGCCGCGTCGTAGCAGGCCGTGGCCGCGCCCACGGCTCCCCAAGCGATGCCGTACCGCGCCTGATCGAGGCACATGAAGGCCGCCTTCAGGCCTTGCTCGCTCCCGGGGAGGAGACTCGCGCTGGGAATGCGACAATCCTGGAAGATGAGCTCGGAAGTGATCGAGGCACGGAGCGAGAATTTCCCGTGGATCTCACGTGCGCTGAATCCCGGGGTCCCCTTCTCGACCAAGAAGCCGCGAATCCCTTCCTCGGTCCGGGCCCACACCACGGCGACATCGGCGATGGTCCCATTGGTGATCCACAGCTTGCTCCCATTCAGCACGTAGTGGTCGCCCCGTCGGACGGCCTTGGTGACCATGCCCGCCGGATCCGAGCCGTGGTCCGACTCGGTGAGCCCGAAACACGCCACCTTTTCGCCCCTCGCGAGGCGCGGAAGCCAGTCCATCTTCTGCGTCTCGGTCCCGAAGGCGTAGATCGGGTACATGGCCAAGGCCCCCTGGACCGAGGCGAAACTCCTGAGGCCGCTGTCCCCTCGCTCGAGCTCCTGCATGATGAGCCCGTAGGCGACCTCACTGATCCCGGCACACCCGTAGCCGTGAAGATTGGCCCCCAACACCCCCAGTTCCCCCAGGCGTGGGATGAGCTCCACCGGGAATGTCCCCCGCCGGTGGTGCGCTTCAATGAGTGGGAGGACCTCGGCGTCGACGAAGGTGCGGACCGTCTCTCGGACCAGGCGTTCTTCGTCCGAATACAGTTCATCCACGCGATAGTAATCAAGGCCAGTGAATGGCTCCATGGTGATCTCTACGAGAGAATGGGAGATGACTTGCGAGAGCACGATATCACGACCGCTCAGGGAAGACAACCCTCGGTCCTGTCCCTGAGGGAGGGGAGGAATACCCTGATGCGATGTTCTCAGGGTGCGAAGGCCACTGTCACTCTCATCCGCTGCTTGTGGTGTGACACGCCTCGATGCCGCGACCTCCTTCGACTCCGATGATTCTTCTTATTATAAGTACGGCTGGGGGGAATCCCCCCAGCGAGGCACCATCCCTATTTCTTTTTCTTGGAGCCTCCCTTTTTCTTTTTCTTCGCCATCCAGTCTCACCCCCTTTCCTTGCAGGGTATCCCCGCATCTGCGCAAATCACCACTTCGATGTTCTGTCTTCTTATCTCTTCTTCTTGCCAGCTGCCTTCTTCTTCTTTGCCATTCAGTTTCACCCCCTTTCCTCGCATCCCCCGCGACTCTGTCCGGGGGACGGGTTGTACATTATAAGAGGCGCGCCTGAGGGTCTTTCGCATAGACGCGCTTGGCTACGACCCCCACCCATTGTTCGGCGATGTTCAGCGTCGCCTCGAGCTCATACAAGGAAATCGGGCGATCCGCCCACTCCAAGAAATGCTGCCCCTTCTTCCGGACCTGCTCGAGGTCGTCGAGCGTGGAGCCCTCGCCCTCACCGACAAGGGAGCCGGCGATCTGGAGGAGCGTTCGCGTCTGATCCCGTCCCCTGGGACGGAAGCCTTCCGCCAGCATGAGGGCGCGAGCTGCTCGGAGAACGGCGTGTACGGCAACGACATAAGCCCATTCTGCATCGGTCCCCACTACGGCCTGTGCGGTTTTGAGGTCCTTCTGCGCCCTGGCCATGAGACGATTCGCACCGGGCAGGTCCGGATCAACCGCCTCCACCAAGCCTTTGGCCTTGAGTTGCTCAAAGATCATGGATTGACCCGATCAGAGGAATCGTCCTCCCCTGCAGAACCTCCCGCAGGAAAGGGTCCCCCTCCGCCTTTCGTCGCTGGAGCTCCCGCTCGTCAAAGACCAGATAATTGATGCTCCGGCCGATGCGCAGCTCCAGGGCCGCCACCACCCGATTCAATTGCGCCATGTGAGGCCGCCCCATCACCAACACGTCAATGGCCTCACCCTCCGGGACCTCGGGTTTGCCGAAGAGTAGGGCCACCCGGATTCCGGCCACACCCCGAAGCGCTTCGCCGATCGCCTGGGGAACCCCTCGTGTCTTATCGATGATGGCCTTGAGTTCCGGATAGAGAGGGAAGGTCTTGTTGACGATGTAATAGCGGAGATTGCCAACCTTGCTGCTCGTGAGGAGGCCTGCCTTCTCCAAATTGTCCAGCTCCCGCTTGATCCCCGAGATATCGCGCTTGAGCTCTCTCGCAATTTCCCTCACGTAGTATCGTTGGTCTTGACGGCTCAAAAACAGTTCGAGCAATTGCACCCGGGTTTCAGACGAAAAGAGCTTATCCAGCATCCGAGTTTGCCCCTGATGAAGTGAATACATCATAAGTTACTTTTTTGTCAACAGTTTTTTTCACCTTCTCCGAAAAACCTTCTCGAAGGTGCAAGATACCTGTTTTCGGTTCAGGGTTGTTCTTGAGAGCGGCGGGAAGTCCCCGGCAAGGCTGGGGTCTCTTCGACGGGCGTGACATACTCGAACCATTGCCACGATCTTCGACGAAATCCGAAAGGAATAGACCACGGCTTAACTAAGGGAATCGAGGCTATTCCCACGTCAAGACCGCCCATGTGTGCAGAACCAGGCTGCTCCAGTCTCTTCGAAGCTTAGAATGAGCGGATCGTTGACGAATTGTCTCACAATTCCTCCCGCCCTTCTCCCAGCGTCTCCCCGGGCGCCTCGGGTTCCCCAAAGAAGAGCGGGCGCTCGAAGCTTCGATGAAAAACGGTCCACCCCTCCCGATACGGGTCGGGGTGAAGTCTGGCCAGCTTCAAAAAGAGGTTGATCTTCCCATCCAGGTTCTCCACCGCATGCAGAATCATGGCCTCCACCGTCTTCGGCCGCCGTGGCGATCCCCATGCGTACTCCCCATGATGGCTCAGGATGTTGTGGAGTAGCTCCAGCCGAAGTCCCGGCGGGAAGTCGGGGATCTTTTCGATCTGTTCTTCAACAAAGAGCACGCCCTGGGTGATGTGGCCCAACAGCCGCCCTGCATCCGAGTAATCGAACCCGCGTTCCCATGTGAGTTCATGGATCTTGCCCACATCATGGAGGATCGCGCTCGCGAGAAGCAGCTCCCGATCAACGGCCCCTCCGTAATGGGCGGCGATGGTCTCGCACAGCCTCACCACCGATACGGTGTGCTCCAACAGCCCTCCGAGGTACGCATGGTGAAGCTCCTTGGCCGCCGGGGCGGCGGCAAAAGCTTCGCCGAAGCCTTCCGCCTCGAAGATGCTCGTGAAGAGACGCTTGAGCGGCTCGTTCGTGAAGGCGCGGATCGTCTGGGCGAGAGAGGCGAGCATCGAGGGCACATCGGCGGTGGTCGAGGGAAGAAAGTCACGGAGGGCGGCCTCGTCCTCCCGCGCCAGGCGGAGCCGCTGAATGGTGAGTTGCAATCCTCCCTGGTAACTCCCCACGACGCCCTGCACCTTCACCAGATCACCCTCTCGGATCTGTTCCCCGATACCCTCCGCGTCTTCCCACATCACCGCGGGAAGCTCCCCTGTCCCATCGCCGAGCACAAGCGTCACAAACGGTTCGCCTGTCTTGCGGAGGCGGCGCTGGGGATTTCGCACCTGGAAAAAGGAGGTCACGGGTTCGTTGAGCTTCAGATCTTTGACGGCCACCCGCTCCACCGTCATGGTGTTCCCTCGACGGTCATCACAACTGGCCAGGGGCTCCCAGCTGCTGGCGCAGGATCTTCCCGGAGACCGTCCTCGGTAAGGCCTCACAAAATTCAAGATCGCGAGGGATCTTGAAGGGAGCCAGACGCTCTCGGGCAAACCGCAAGAGCTCATGCCGCGCACAGGAGGCCCCGGGTCTCAAGACGACATAGGCCTTTGGGGCCTCCCCACGCGTCGCATCGGGAACGCCAATCACCACCGCTTCGGCCACGGCAGGATGGGCCGCCAGCACCTCCTCGACCTCTCGAGGATACACGTTGAGACCGCCAACGATGATCAGATCCTTCTTCCGGTCGACAATGTAGAAGTATCCATCGTCATCGCGGCGGCCGAGATCTCCGGTGCGGAGCCATCCGTCCTTCAAGACCTCCCCGGTGGCGTCAGGCCGGTTGAGATACCCCAGCATGATGTTCGAACCCCGGGCGATGATCTCTCCCACCGCTCCATCGGGGACCTCTCGCCCCTCCTCATCGACCACCTTGAGCTCGATGCCAGGAAGAGCTTTTCCCACTGACCCGACCTTCCGCGGCCCCAAGAGAGGATTTTCGGTCAAGACGGGAGCGGCTTCGGTGAGTCCGTATCCTTCGTAGATGAGGATCCCGTAGCGCTCCTCAAATCGGCGGAGGGTCTCGAGGGGGAGCGGGGCGCCTCCTGAAATGGCGAAACGCACGCGTGAGAGATCCACGGACAGCGGGGGAAGTTGGGCCCAGAGGGCATACATCGACGGGACCGCCGCGAAGACCGTGACCCGTTGCTCGGCCATCACCCGCATGGTCTGGTCGGGGACAAAGCGAGGCTCGAGCACGATTGCCGCCCCGATGTCCAGCGGAAAAAGCATGAGGACGGTGGCACCATAGGAGTGAAAGAGGGGAAGGACACAGAGGAACACGTCCCGCTCATCACACGGAGCGATCTGTCGGAACGCGCTCATGTTGCTTAACAAGTTCTCATGGGAGAGGAGCGCTCCCTTGGGCCGCCCAGTGGTTCCGGAGGTGTAGAGGCACACCGCGACTTCGTGCGGCTCAGGAGCCGTGACTTCCCCCGTCTCTCGGAGGAGGTCCGGACCGCCGATGATCCCGGAATTCCCTCCGCCACTCTCACCGTCCAGAACGACCACCTGTATGGGTCGACTAAGCCTCTCGCGGGCTGCCTCTATGACCGGCAGGAACATCCGGCTGGTGACGATCCAGCGGGTCGCGGCATCCTCCAGGATGTATCGAACCTCCTCACCCTTATAGAGCACATTCAGCGGCACCACGGTTCCCCGGGCCGCCAGGATGCCGAAATAGACCTGGACGAACTCGGGGACGTTCGGCAGCATGAGGCCAACCCGCTCCCCTGGCTCGACCCCGAGCCGACGAAAGCCGGCTCCCAGGCGCCTCACGACCTCCCAGAGCTCTCCGTAGGTGAGCGACCGGTCGCCGCTGATGAGCGCCGTTCTCGTGGCAAACTTTTCCGTCGATCTCTGCAGGAGGTCGAGCAAGTTCACGATGAGCACCTCAGCCGCGAACTGCCCGGGATGCTACCAGAGGCCCCAAGACAAGTCAACGAACCGCTGAAGCTCACAGGGTCGCTCCCCTCCCTGTCGAGATGGATGGCGATACGGCCGCTCGATTTTATCGCATTCCCGTGATAGTAGACGCAAGGTTAGGCACCATTCGTCGGATCAGGGGAAGTGGTCGGAGCAGGCGTCACCAGCACCTTATCGACCCGGTGTCCGTCCATATCGACGATCTCGAATTGCAGTCCACCCCACTCAAAGCGATCGCCGGTTGATGGTATACGCCCCAGATGGGCCATCACGAAACCGCCCAACGTATGATAGGTGCCCTCTTCTTCTCGTGGCGATCCCGCGATGGCGAGGACCTCTTTGAACTCGTCGACAGGCAACATCCCGTCCAACAGCCACGAACCATCGGCCCGTCGCACGACCTGAGGATCGGGTGACTCATCGACCGAGGGAATCTCGCCCACGATCGCCTCGAGCACGTCCTTCAGGGTGATCAGTCCCTGGATGCCACCGTATTCGTCGGTCACCATTGCGATGTCGGTCCCGGACTGCTTAAACAATTCGAGGACCTTCAAGGCGCGCACGCTTTCAGGAACAAATAATGGGTCTCGCACCGATGACTTGAGGTCCAACGGTTCACCGGTCAAGCTGCGAGCCAATAAGTCTTTGGCGAGGACCACACCAAGGACGTTGTCCAGGCCGCCCTGGCACACCGGGAAACGAGAGCGACCGCTTTCGGTCATCTTTCGCCGGTTCTCGTCGGGCGGGTCGTCAAGGTCGATCCAGATGATCTCCGTTCGTGGTGTCATCAACGCCCCCACCCGCCGGTCGCGCAAACCAAGGACCTCCTCCACCATATCTTCCTCTGCCTCGCTCAGGAGTCCGGCCTGGCGGCTGGCCGCCACCACGAACTTCAGCTCTTCGGGAGAGTGTATGAACGCTTCGCCTCCGGCCGGTTGAAGACCCAAGAGGCGCAGAAGCAGGTTGCCCAGGTTGTTGAGAGCATAGATAGCGGGGCGGAAGAGTCTGAGGTACCATTCGAGCGGCGAGACCACAGCCAGGGCCGTCCACTCTGTCCGCTGCAGCGCCAGACTCTTGGGCGCCAGTTCACCCAGGACAATGTGAAGGGTGGTAATGATGGTGAAGGCGATAGTCACCGCGAGGGTGTGGGCGCCGATCACCGCCCAGTCTTTCGGGAGGAAGTCGAAGGCCGGCTCGATAAGCGCAGCCAGGAAGGGTTCGCCGATCCAGCCCAGCCCAATGGAGGACATGGTGATGCCAAGTTGGGTTGCCGCCAGGTAGGCATCCAGGTTCTTCACCGCGCGCTCCAGAATTCTCGCGAGGCGGTGCCCCTCGGCGATAAGCTGCTCCACCCGGCTGCGGCGCAGGGCCACCAATGAGAACTCGGCCGCAACGAAGAAACCATTAGCCAGCACGAGTGCGATCACGGCCAGCAGCTTTCCGCCTGTCATCCAACTAAAGAGATCATCCATGGGAAGGTGTTTCCAGCCTCCTCTCCAGCGACGGCATTTCTTGCATCTAACACATTATCGAGCGACACGCAGGTCTAGCAATTTTCGATGATGCCATCAAGGGTCGCGCCGGCCGTCTTCTGGGACCCGAGACACTCTGGCCTCACCATCGCCATAACCCCGAGCTCACACACAAATGTAACAGGGGCCGATCAGAGTCTGGGGGACCGTGCGTAAGAACAGTGCGGTGGAACACTACAGGGTGCCCGGGAGGGTGGGCTGCTCGCCCCGCCCCTCGACCGTATCCAGCTTTGCCTCAAAACGGGCCAACGCGCCCGCCGCCTCGTCGAACCGATTCTTGGCATCCGTGAGGTGTCTGCCGGCCAGTTCGAAGCGGTCCCGGAACTTCTTGAGATCGACCTGGAGTCGTCCGAGGAGCTCCATGATCTCCCGGGCGTTCTGCTCGATGCGCAGTCCCTTCAGCCCGAGGAGGATGGTCTGGAGGTAGGCGTAGAAGCTGTTGGGAGAGACGGGGATCACCCGCCGCTCATAGGTGTACGCCCGGACGGAGTCCTCCGCTTCGTCCTTCACCATCACCTCGTAGTAGACGTTTTCCGCCGGGATGTACATGAGGGCAAAGTCGAACGTGCCTTCGTCGGGCAGGATGTACTTGTTGGCGATTTCATTCACCCGCTGTTGCACATCCTTGAGAAAGGCCTTCCGGGCCGCCCGCCGCCGCTCCTCGTCTCCCCCCCCATTTGCCTCCAGCATCTTCCGGAAGTTCTCCAGGGGAAACTTGGCGTCTACCGGGATCAGGCGACTCCCCAATCGGATGATGGCATCGACCCGCTCTCCGCTCCGGAAGGTGTACTGGAGCTCGAAGGCGTCGCCCGGGAGGATCTGGCTCAAGAGTTGCTCCAGGAGGGTTTCGCCGAAGCCGCCCCGGACTTGGGGGGGCCTGAGGATCTGCTGAAGACTCGCGATGTCCTGGCCCACCTCCAGCATGCGCCGCGTCGACTCGTCCAGTTTGCCGAGACTCCCCCGGACCTCGCCGACGACGGCGGCGGCACGATCCAGCCGCTCTCCAATGGATTGATGGGCCTGTTGGATCAACACGGCGCTTTCCTGGAGCCGCTGATTCACCTGGGTGCCCATCTGGTGAAGCCCTTGGCTCACTGCGGTGCTGAACTGGGCGATGTCTTGCTGGAGCAGGAGGATCGAGGGATCTTGCTCCGTGCGCGCTTCTCGGAGACCCGTGAGAATCCGGGCCATCAGCACGAGGCTGACCGCCAGGACGAGGAGAAGAGCGATACCCACGACGAGGAGAATGACCGCCCAGTCCGACACGTCGTTGTCCTCAGTTCAGAAAGTCCTGCAGATGCCGGATCTTCGCCAATGCGAGAAGCTTTTTCTTCGCCCGCTCCTCCACCTGCCGGATCCGCTCCCGCGAGAGCCTGAATCGCTTTCCCACCTCCTCGAGCGTCATGGGCTCTCCCCCCCGGAGACCGTACCGTAGCTCGATGATCATCCGTTCCCGGGAACTGAGCCCCTTCAGCAGCCGCTCCACCTCCTCCTCAAAGGCCTTGCGCACCAACTCATCATCGGCGGGTGAGACGCGCTCTCTGCCAGAGAGGAGCCCCCGCCCCTCCTCCCGATTCTGAATCTCCTCGAGCGAGGCCTGCGGCCTGTTGGTCTGCAACAACTCGTCCACCTCCGCCCGCGTCAGGTTTAGCTCTTTGGCCAGTTCCTCCTCCGTCGGCTCCACGCCCTCCTGCTGCAGCTTCTCTGCCCGCAGGCTCCGCAGTTTGCTGGCCAGGCGGATCTTGCGCGCCGGAAAGCGCAAGGCCCCGCTGGCCCGGCCCAGGGCCTGCATGATCGCCTGGCGGATCCACCACACGGCGTACGTGATGAATTTGACGTTGTAGTCGGGGGAGAAGCGGCGGGCGGCTTCCAGCAGTCCCAGGTTTCCCTCGTTGATCAGATCCAGGAGGGAGACGCCATACCCCCGGTACTGCAGCGCCACCTTCACCACGAATCGCAGGTTGGCCTCGACGAGCTTCTTGAGGGCCTTCTCATCCCGCCCCTGGATCTGCGTGGCGAGGCGGAGTTCTTCGGCCTTGGTCAGGAGCGGGATATTGACGATCCGGCGGAGATAGGCAGAGAGGGCCTCGTCGCTGATCTCCTCGTAGAACTCGGGTGTGCGTCGTGCCATGGGCCTTGGCACCCGTCATGGAGGGCTTAACCCTTCGTCGAGGGGATGACGATGAAGCGACTACTCTTCCCGCGCTGCACCAGCAGCAGCATTTCCGTCTCGGGCCGGGACGCCTGGAGCATCGCGAGGAGGTCCTGGCGGCTCTTGACCGGCTGGCGGTCCACCTCCAGGATCACGTCTCCCGGTCGGAGCCCCCGGCGGAACGCGGGACTCCCCGGCTCGACCGACGAGACCAACACCCCGCCCTCTTTCACCTGGAGTTTTTCTCGGAGTTCGGGGGTGAGATCCTGAACCGCAAACCCATGCCGCTCGAAGGGCTGGGGAGTAACGACCGCCGCCTCTTCGGTCGGCATCTGCCCCACGGTTGCGTTCAGAGTCACGTCCTTGCCCTTACGATTGATCTTGACCGCCACCTGCGTTCCCGGCCGAATAGCAGCGACCAGGCGTTGAAGCCCACGGACGTCGGTGACGGGTTTTCCACCAACCGCCTGGATCACGTCCCCCGTCGTGAGCCCGGCCTTCTCAGCGGGTCCCCCTTCAAGGACATCGCCAACCACGACGCCCTCTCCCGCCTTGACCCCGAACTGCCGGGCCAGCTCCGGGGTCAGGGGCTGGATGAGCACACCGAGCCACCCGCGGGTGATCCGGCCCTCCTTGATCAGTTGCTCCATGATCTCCCTGGCGGGGGTGATGGGGATGGCAAAGCCGATGCCCTGGCCGCTCGCCACAATAGCGGTGTTGATCCCGATGACCTGCCCGTCGATGTTCAACAGGGGACCGCCGCTATTCCCCGGATTGATGGAGGCATCGGTCTGAATGAAATCCTCATAGGCCGTGATCCCCATGCCGGCGCGCCCGGTGGCGCTGATGACGCCGACCGTGACCGTGTGGCTCAGTCCAAAGGGATTGCCAATGGCGATCACAAAGTCACCGGTCCGGATCTTCGCCGAGTTCCCCAGGGGCGCCGGCTTGAGATCCTTGGCCCCCTCGATCCGGATCACGGCGAGATCGGTCTTGGGATCG
>Ga0209341_10002425_pt1 | contig 17723 bp, 18 predicted proteins | sample RifCSP13_2_FD_184020 | JGI IMG/M metagenome (GOLD analysis project Ga0209341, IMG submission 184020) | Soil microbial communities from Rifle, Colorado - Rifle CSP2_sed 13_2 (SPAdes) (version 2) | ecosystem: Environmental > Terrestrial > Deep subsurface > Rock core/Sediment | place: Rifle... | reverse complement strand
TCCTGGGCTACATACACCACCATGAAGTCGTTAATGCGCCGTCCGGCCAGAATAACTTCCGGGTGGTACCCGATTTCCTGCGCCTTGTGCGTGAGATAATACGGATCCACCGGGATGCAGTGGCCCCCCACCAGCCCGGGCCCGAAGGGCAAGAAGTTCCACTTGGTCTGGGCCGTTTTGAGAACTTCCTGCGTATCGACCCCCAGGCGGTGAAAGAGCATGGCCAGCTCGTTCATCAGGGCGATATTTAGGTCCCGTTGGATGTTTTCAATGACCTTGGCTGCTTCCGCCGTCTTGATATCCTGGGCCCTATACACCCCCGCTTTTACGACGAGGCCGTAGACCCCCGCCATCGTCTCAGCGGTCTCACCATCCTGGGCAGCAACCACCTTGACTATCGTCTCCAGCGTGTGCTCCGGATCGCCAGGATTGATCCGTTCAGGGGAGTAGCCCACACCAAAGTCCTTGCCGGCTTTGAGCCCTGATTCTTGCTCGAGGATCGGGATGCATACCTCCTCCGTGCAGCCGGGATAGACCGTGGACTCGTACACGATGATTGGGTGTTGGGTGTTTGGTGTTGGGTGTTGGGTCGTCGGTCGTCGGATTTTGAGGATGTGGGCGACGAGGCGGCTGGCCTCGAGCAGGTGCGACAGGTCCGGCCTCTTGGCCGGGTCTACCGGGGTAGGGACGGTCACAATGAGGAAATCGGCTTTTTCGAGGGCTGCAGGATCATTGGCAAGCATGAGCTGCGGGACTTTGAGGGCTTCGGGCGGGATCTCTCCGGTGCGATCGTGTCCCGATTCAAGCTCCCGAATGCGATCAGGATTGATGTCGAAGCCAACAGTCGGGAGGACCCGGCCGAAAGCGGTGGCCAGCGACAGCCCCACGTAGCCCAGTCCGATCACCCCTATGCATTCAACGGGAAGCGGGTTCATTGGGTTTGTTGGGTTTGTCGGGTTCATTCGGTGCCGAGCTCGACGGCGCTGGCCCATTGCCGGTTTTCCAGGTACCACTTGACCGTGTGCTCGAGCCCCTCTTCCCAGGTCGTCTGCGGCGACCATCCCAAGAGGCGTCGCGCCTTCGAGAGATCGGCCCAGGTGGCGGGAACGTCCGCCGGATGACCGGGGCGAGACTGGATCACCGCCTCGCGCCCCAAAAGGCGCTCGATCGTCTTGATGATCTGCCGCAGCTTGACGGGACGGTCGCTACCCAGGTTGATGATCTCAAAGCCGATCGACTGGAGCCCCAGGAGCGTCCCGCGCGCGATATCATCCACATAGGTAAAGTCGCGCTCCTGCGAGCCATCGCCGTAGAGGATCAACCGCTCCCCCTCGGCGATCCACTTGATGAACCGAAAGATGCTCATGTCGGGCCGACCGGCGGGGCCGTACACGGTGAAGTAGCGGAAGATCGTCACGTCAAGCCCGTAGAGATGGTGATACGTGTAACAGAGGGCCTCCGCCCCCTTCTTCGACGCCGTATAGGGAGAGAGCGGCCGATCGGTGGGGGCATCCTCACGAAACGGCCGTTCGCCCTCGCCATAGATGCTTGATGTGGACGCCAGGATAAACTTCCTGATGCCGGAGTTCCGGCAGCACTCCAGCAGATTGAGGGTGCCGATGACATTGGTCTGAAAATAGGGCCAGGGGTTTTTGACGCTCGGCCGCACCCCGGCACGCGCCGCCAGGTTTATGACAGCAGTGATTGGTGATTGGTGGCTGGTGGGCAATAGCTGTCGAAGGGCCTCGCGGTCGGTGATATCGAGCCGGTGAAAGGAAAGATTCGGGTGGCCGTCGAGCTGGGCGAGTCGCCACTCTTTGAGCCGGACGTCGTACGCGTCGTTCAGGCTGTCCACGCCGATCACGCGGTGCCCCTCGCGGAGCAGACGCTCGCTCACCTTCCAGCCGATGAATCCGGCGCAGCCAGTGACTAAGATGTTCATTGGGTTCATGGGGTTGATTGGGTTTGTGGGGTGCATTTTGGGTGTTGGGTTTTACCAGTCGAGGGGAACGGCACTGTCGGCATCAATCTCGACAGCAACCGACTGCTGCAGGATGTCGATGGAAACCACCAGACGGTGCTTGCCTTTCCTCCTCACCAGGATTCCGCTCAACCCCCCCAGCGGGCCCCGGACCACGCGAACCCATCGACCCTCGGTCAGATACGGGTATGGATCGCAGGGGAGCTTGGTGAGACAGATCTCGCGGACGGCTTCAATCTGGTCATCAGGGATGGGGGCCGGGGTGCCTTGGAAGCCCACCATACAGACCACCCCATCCGTGCTCACCACCTGCCGCTTCTGCACGAGGGAGGTGTGCACAAAGACGTAGCCGGGGAACAGGGGGAGTTGGACCAGTTTGCGTCGGTCCTTCCAGCGGGAGAGGACCTCGCGGACGGGCAGAAACGCCTCCATCTCGCGCTTGGCCAGTTGCTCGGCGACCGCCTTCTCGTGGCGGGGGCGCGTGTAGAGGGCGTACCACCGTGGTTCCTGCTGGGAGGCTAGAATGCTAGGAGGCTGGGATGCTTCTCGAACCACTTCATTCACTCCTGCTACGATGCTGGTACGCTAGGACGCTCGAACGCTTGGCTTTCGGTTCCTGGCTTCATATCGTCCTGGCCCTATGTTCTTCTAAGCCTCCTAGCATCCTGGTGTTCTAGCTTTCTAGAGGGTTTTCTTGCTGCGGACCTTTTCATAGAACCGCCAGAGCTTGCTTCCCAGCTCTCCCGCTTGCTTCTCGATATTGAATAACTCCGTTGCGGGGAGGTATCCAAGGTCACGCGAAAAACTCAGCAGATAGCGAGCTTCTGCGAGCGATCCGAGGGCGATATCGATAAAACGAGCCAGCTCCTTGTCGCCCCTTCGAGAGTATCCCTCCACGATGTTCGTCGGCACTGACACCACTGCCCTTCTGATCTGAGCCGTCAAGCCGAATTCTTCGTTCTTTGGGAAACTCTTTGTGGTTCTGTATACCTCCAGCGCGAAGGAATGCGCGAGCCTCCAAATTTCCAAGTTCTTGTACCGTCCATCGGCGGGCAGCATGTCGTCCCCAGCCAGAAATCGGCTGAGCCTTAATCCGTAGGACCCGTCATCAGCTTCCCAGCATTCCAGCTTCCTAGCCTTCTAGCGGACTGGCCCTGGGCAGGCTTGCGCCCTCTCAGTTACAGCCCACAATCGCTGTAACCATCGAGGAATAAAGACTTAAAACGCATTTGCGCTTGGAGGCTGGAATGCTCGGATGCCTGGATGTCTTAGCCTGCTAGCCTTCCAGCCTGCTAGCGTTCTAGCCTGCTCGGCTGCCCGCCCCGTCGGTCTCCGATTCTCGGGCAGGGGTATCGCGGAGAAAAACAATTCTGTCTTCGGGGACCTTCAGGGAGCGCAATCGATCCAGGATGTCTTCGGTGCCATTCCGAACAGCCAGGACGACCCAGTCGTAGCTCAACTCCGGCACCTCAGGAAGTGTCCGCACCTTGTGCCCGAGGAACGTGCTCCCCGCCTTCTCATCATCGACGACGTGCTCAAGGCTGAGATCGACTTCCCAGAGGACGAGGGCCGCGATCTCGGCAACCTCACCCGACCCAACCAGCAGGACCCGCCGCCCACCCGAGAGGCTCAGCGGCGAGAGGCGCTGCCGAAATGTCTCGCGTAATTGTGTGTAATAACTCAGAGAGTACTCCACATATTGGTAGGCCAACCGAGCCTTCTCGGCGATTCCCCGGGGAGTGAGGAGATACTTCAGGCGCGAGCGCTTGACGTTGACGATCTTGACATACCCCTTTCTGGCCAGCCGCTTGATATAGAGGTTGGTCAGGCCCAACGCCATCCCGAGCTTCTTGGCCAGCGCGCGTTGGGTAACGCCCTGCCCCTTAGCGATTTCGGTCAGCAGTTCCAGTTCGCGTTTCGCCTGGGGATCCATGGTTTTTAACCCTTTGATTTCAGTAGATTATGCAGGATTCGGGCCAAGTTGTTCAACATTCGAACATTACACGGAATCCTTGTCAAGGAAAATCTGGAAAGTGGGGGTCCGCCAGACGGAACCACCTGGAAAGGAAGTCCGGGGGAAGGAGGGGGAAGTGGTCTTACGCTTCTCTACCGACCTCGATCATCTGGGCCCGGTACAGACGGGCGTAGGTACCACCGCACGCCAGGAGCTCTGCATGAGTCCCCTGCTCCACGACCTGACCTTCGTAGAGAACCAACACCTTGTCCGCCCTCCGCACGGTCGAGAGGCGATGGGCGATGACAAAAGTGGTGCGATGTTCCATCACGCGGTCCAGCGCCGCCTGCACCAGCTCCTCTGATTCCGCATCCAACGATGAGGTGGCCTCGTCCAGGATCAGGATCGGGGGGTCCTTCACCACGGCCCTGGCAATGGCGATCCGCTGGCGCTGTCCCCCGGAAAGGAGGACCCCCGACTCTCCAATCCGCGTCTCAAGCCCGTGGGGAAGCTTCTCGATAAACTCCAGGGCGTTGGCGATGCTGAGGGCCCGAACCACGCGCTCCGGGGACACATCTCGCCTGCCATAGACGACGTTATTGAAGATGGTGTCATCAAAGAGGATGATCTCCTGAGTGACCATCCCGATCTGTTCGCGCAGGGACTTCAGCGTCACGCGACGGATGTCGACCCCGTCGATCTCGACCACCCCAGCGGTCGGATCATAGAAGCGGGGGATGAGGTTGACCAGGGTGCTCTTGCCGGTGCCGCTCGGTCCCACGATGGCCACGATCTGACCCATCCGGGCGGAGACGGCCACATCCCTGAGGACTTCTTGATGCCCGTCGTAACTGAACGATACGTGCCGAAACGCCACCCGTTCCCGCATCGGCGGCAGGACGATCGCACCGGGAATCTCTTGGACCTCCGGCTGTGTATCCATCAGTTCAAAGATCCGCCGGACGCCAGCCATTCCATGTTGAATGGAGTTATTCATCTTTCCGATCTTCCGGACCGGCTGGAAGAACAGCGCCAGTGTGAGGAGAAAGGTCAGCAACTCCTCGGGAAGGATGAGCCCCCGAACGACGAGGTAACCGCCCAGCCACACCATGAGGAGGACGCCGCCAAACGCCAGGATCTCGATGACCGGCGAGGAGAGTGCATCCACCTTCGCAATCCGCATGCAGGCCCGGAAGAGCCCCGCATTCTTCTGCGCGAACCGGAAGCGTTCGTACGCCTCCATGGCGAAGGCCTTGACGATCCGGATGCCGCTCACGGTTTGCTGGAGGAGGATGTTGAGCTCCGCCCGCCGTTCCTGGATCGCGGTCCCCCGCGACCGCATCTTCTTGCCGAATTTCACGATGGGGTAGACCGCGAGGGGAATGCTGGGTAATGCGATGAGGGCCAGGGGCCAGTTGATCAGAAACAACACCACGAGCAAGCCCACCGCGCTGAACGGCTCTTTCAGGAGGCTGGCGAAAAGCCACAGCAGGCTCCGACCGCAGAGATCGACATCGAAGGTCAGGCGGGACATCACCTCGCCGGTCGGCGTGCGAGTAAAGTACCCGACGGACAGGGCGTGGAGATTGGCGTACAGATCGTCCCGGAGGTCCCGCTTGACCGCCTCGGCGACATAACTGACGAGGTATTCCTCGAGATACGAAAAAATCCCCCGGAGGATCGCCCCCAGAAGGAGGACCAGGACACCGAGCGAGAGGAGCGTCAAGGCATTCGATGCCAGTGATTCGGGCAACCGGCTGAGGAGTTGTGGCCCCAGGTCCTGCAAGGGGCCCGGCAGGCTGAGGCGGGGGGCGCTTCCCATATGAAAGACGAGGCCGAAGATCGGCTGCAGCGCCCCCGCTGAGGCCGCGCCCAGGGCGGAGACGACGACCGTGGAGAAGATCGCCAGGGCCACGGGCCCTCTGTACGGTCGGGCGTAGCGAAACAAACGAATCAGGTTTCTCATGGGTTCATTTGCTTTGTTGAGCGCATGCTGAGTCTTAGACCAATCACTTTCCTCATCGGTCCTGGGCGGCGGCGGAGATCCGGAGAAGCGACTGCAGGAGCGCCTCGAGTTCTCCGAGCGGCCACATGGTAGCTCCATCCGATGGGGCACGATCCGGATCCGGGTGGACTTCCATGAAGATGGCATCACAACCCGCCGCCACTGCCGCGCGCGCCAGATGAGGGACATACTCCCTCAGACCCCCCGAGGCCACACCCGTCCCCCCGGGAAGCTGAAGGCTATGGGTGGCATCAAAGACCACTGGGTAGCCGATAGCCCGCATCATCGGCAAGGCCCGCATATCCACGACGAGGTTGTTGTATCCAAAGCTCGTCCCACGTTCGGTGATCAACAGTCGGTGATTGCCGGTGGAGACCACCTTTTCCACCACCCGAGGAACCTCACCCGGTGAGAGGAACTGCCCCTTTTTCACGTTGACGGCCAGGCCACTCTGGCCCGCAGCCAGGAGGAGGTCGGTCTGTCGGCAGAGGAAGGCCGGGATCTGCAGCGCGTCCACGACCTCCGCTGCCAGCGTAACCTGGGACACGTCATGCACATCGGTGAGGACCGGCAGCCCGGTCTTTTCCCGCACGCGGCGGAGGAATTCGAGCCCCCGCTTAATCCCCGGCCCCCGGAAAGAGGCGAGCGAGGTTCGGTTCGCCTTGTCGTAGGACGACTTGAGAATGACGGGGATCCCCACCCGGCCGCAGATTTCCTGGAGTCGTTCTGCTACTCCAAGCAGGTGGTCCTCCCCCTCGATCACACACGGTCCGGCAATGAGGGCCAGCGGATGGCCGGCGCCCACGGTCACAGACCCCACGCTGACTGGCCGGTGCGGAGGCCCCTTCCGGTGGCTCACGGCCTGCCCTCCCCGTCCCGCCCCTTGCGGGCCGCGTAGGCGTACATGCTGTCGCTCAAGGGGAAGCGATCGAACCAGGTGGAGGGAAGCGGCTCCAGCCCCGCCCGGGCAAAGAGCAGCCGGAGCCCGCGGGGATTGAAAAAGAACCGGTGCTCGGGAAGCTTGTACCCGCTCCACCCGCCGCGGAGGATCCGCCGGTTCAGAGAAGAGAAGTTCGGGGTCTTCACCACCAGGACACCCCCGTCCCGCAGCAACCGCCGACATTCCCGGAGGACAGCGAGTGGATCGGACAGGTGCTCCACCGTGCTGAATAGCGTGATCACGTCGAACCCTTCGTCCGGGAAGCCCGCCTCCCGCACGTCCCCGGAGAACACCCGGGCCCCGAACATCGCGCGGGACCGCTGCAGGGCGGTCGGCGACACCTCCACCCCCTGGACCTCGAACTGACTCTGGGCCACGCTGAGGAATTCCCCTTTTGCACAGCCGATGTCCAGCAGCCGCCCCCCCTGCTTCCAGCGGAGGACCCGGCGGAGCTTACGGGCCTCGAAGCCTCTCCAGTAGAGGAGGCCTCTCAAGGCTTTCCCGATGGCGTGCCACCGACGCCGGAAGACGCCGCGCTGCTCTGGGATCCGCTGGAACCAATCCCCCGGTGGGGCAAGCGCCTCCCCGGCCGAAGACGAGACAAGAAACCCGTTCGTGCAGGTAGCGCACCGGAAGACGGTCCACCGCTCCTTCCGGAACACCGGATGGAGACGGCAGCCGCCACAGAGGAGACACTCCGCTCCGCTGCCCGCCGAGGGCGCGCCACTGCTGGTCATCGCTCCTGGCCGGCCCGCTCCTGATACGCCAGTGCCGCCTCGATGAACGCCCGGAACAGGGGGTGGGGCTGTCTCGGCCGCGACCGGAACTCAGGGTGGAATTGACATCCCACGAAGTAGGGGTGGTCCGGCAGCTCGATCATCTCGACGAGCCTGCTGTCCGGGGAGTAGCCGCACATGACCATTCCGTGCTGCTCTAGGACCTGCCGGTACTCGTTGTTCACCTCGTACCGGTGGCGGTGCCGCTCCGAGACCTCGGCCATACCGTAGATCCGTGCCGCCCCCGAGCCCGGGACCAGCTGACAGGGGTAGGCCCCTAGGCGCATTGTCCCCCCCAGGTCCGTGATCCCCTGCTGCTCCGGCATGAGCGCAATAACCGGGTGGGGAGCCTTGGGTTCGAATTCGGTGCTGTTGGCTCCGGCTAACCCGCAGACGCTCCGGCTGAACTCGATCACTGCGCACTGCATCCCGAGGCAGATGCCGAAGAAGGGGATCCGCTCCTCTCGGGCGTACTGGATGGTCGCGATCTTCCCTTCGATCCCCCGGACGCCGAAGCCGCCGGGGACCAGGACCGCCTGGACGTCGTTCAGGTGGGGCTTGGGGCCGTCCCGCTCGATCTGCTCCGCATCGACCGAGCGGACCTCCACCCCGCAGTTGTTCGCGATCCCGCCGTGGGCGATGGCTTCCATCAGGCTCTTGTAGGCATCCTTCAGGCTCAGGTACTTCCCCACGACGGCGATGGTCACGCGCCGCGCCGGGTGCTTGACCTTCCGGACGATCTCTTCCCAGGTGCCGAGGTTCTGGGGGGCGGCGGGGAGGCGCAGCAGGTCCACCAGGAGCTGGTCCAGCCCCTCGCTGTGCAGGAACAGGGGCACCTCATAGACCGTCTCGACGTCCTTGGCCGTGATGACCGCGCGCTCCGAGACATTACAGAAGAGGGCAATCTTGACCTTGAGTTCCTTGGGGAGGAGCCGGTCGGTCCGGCACAGGAGGACGTCCGGCTGGATCCCGATCTGGAGCAGTTCCTTCACGCTGTGCTGGGTCGGCTTGGACTTCAGCTCGCCGGCGGTCCCGATGTAAGGGACCAGAGTCAGATGCAGGTAGGCCACGTTCTCCCGACCCACGTCGCTTCGAAACTGCCGAATGGCCTCGAGGAAGGGAAGGCCCTCGATGTCGCCCACCGTGCCCCCCACCTCGACGATCACCACATCGACCCCCTTGCCCACGCGGTAGATCGCCCGCTTAATCTCGTCGGTAATGTGCGGAATCACCTGGACCGTCCCGCCGAGGTAATCGCCCCGCCGCTCCTTCATGATGACGTTGTAATACACCTGTCCGGTGGTGACGTTGTTGTCCCGGGTCAACCGGGCACTCGTAAACCGCTCGTAATGGCCCAGGTCCAGATCGGTCTCCGAGCCGTCATCGGTCACAAAGACCTCGCCATGCTGGAAGGGGCTCATGGTGCCCGGGTCCACGTTGATGTAGGGATCGAACTTGAGGAGGGTTACCTTGAGGCCACGACTCTCCAAGAGACACCCGATGGAGGCAGCCGCCAATCCCTTTCCCAGGGATGACAGCACCCCACCGGTCACAAAGATATACTTCGTCGTCATCGCTCCCCCATCCTATGCGTCACCTGCCTCCCCCCAGCCGGTCGCCGCCACCATCCGCTCGATCCGTGCCAGGTCCTCCGGCGTATCCACGCCGATGCTGTCGTATTTCGTCTCGACGACCCTGATCGGGTACCCATACTCTAACGCCCGTAGCTGCTCCAATTGCTCAGCCTCCTCGAGCGGGGTGGGGGCCAGACGGGCCAGCTCAAGGAGGAAATCCCGTCGGTACACATAGAGGCCGATGTGTTTGTAATACAGTGGCTGAGGGCCGAGGACTGAGGACTGAAGTCTCGCGCTCCCTGCACCTTCTGCACCCTGCACGCTGCACTCTGCGCTGGGAGCCCGGTGGTACGGGATCGGAGCACGGGAGAAGTACAGGGCGAATCCCCGACAATCCCGAACCACCTTGACCACATGCGGGCTGTGGCATTCGTCCTCCGCCTCGAGCCGGCGGCACACCGTCCCCATGACCAGCTCCGCCTCAACAAAAAAGGGGGCCACCGCCTCATCGATCATGGCCGGCTCGATGAGGGGCTCGTCCCCCTGGATGTTGACGACCAGCTCGGAGCTCAGGGAGGCGGCGACCTCCGCAACGCGATCTGTTCCGGACGGGTGATGCGCCGCCGTCAGTTGGACCTCCCCGCCAAATGCAGCGACCGCATCGCGGATCCGGAGGTCATCGGTCGCCACCACCACCCGCGCCAGCGTCTTGCTCCGACGGGCCCGTTCGTACACATGGCAAACCAATGGTCGTCCGCAGAGCAGAGCCAGCGGCTTGCCGGGGAACCGAGAGGAGGCGTAGCGGGCCGGGATGACCCCTACCGCCTTCACGATGCTACTCCTCCTTCTGTGCCAAGGCTCGCTGGAGCTCTGCCACACTCACCGTTGCGGTTCCTCGCTTCCCCACCACCACGCTGGCGGCGTGGTTGGCGATGTGGGCCGCCTCCACCATCGTCGCCTTGGAACAGAGGGCAAGGGCCATGGCCCCGACCACCGTGTCCCCTGCCCCGGTGACATCGTACACCTCTTTCGCCACCGCCGGGATATGGCTGACACGACCGTCCGCCTCGAACAGGGACATCCCCTTCTCCCCGCGGGTGACGAGCACCGCCTGAACCCTCAAGGTATCGACGAGATGTCGCCCCGCCTCCACGACCTCTGCTTCACTCCGAATGGGCCGTCCCCAGGCGGTCGCCGCTTCCCAGTGGTTGGGCGTGAGCACGCTGACATTGCGATACATGTCAAAGTGATTGACCTTGGGGTCCACCACGATCACCACCCCACGAGCGTGGGCCAGCGGAAGGATCTCCTGGAGGAGCCGACCGCCGATCACTCCCTTTCCGTAATCGGAAATGACGAGGGCATCGACAGAGGCCAGCCGATCCCGGATCAGCTCCTCAATCCTCCCCCGGATCTCATCACCCAGATCATCCGTGGACTCCCGGTCAAATCGTACCACGTGCTGGGGCCCGGCGACAACCCGGGTCTTGCGCGTGGTCTTCCGCGACCGATCCACGACCATACCATCCGACTTCACCCCGATCTGCTCGACCTCGTGGATCAAGCGCTCTGCCATGGCATCGCCACCCACGACGCCGACCAGATCCGCCTGGCCACCGAGGGCGCGCACGTTGGCCACCACATTGGCGGCGCCCCCCAGACGGATATACTCGTGCTCCACCTCGACGATCGGGACCGGGGCCTCGGGCGAAATCCGTGAGACGCCTCCCCAGATATATTCGTCCACCATGATGTCCCCGACGACCAGGATCTTCCTTCGGGGAAACCGGTCCAACAGCTCATGAAATGCGAAGGGGGGGTGGTGTGGCTCGGAAATCCTCACGAGAGTGACCTCCGGCGAAAGTAGTTCCAGACCAATTGGAAAAAGATGTTCGAGCGGCACAGCGCGAGAATGAACTTCCGGTGCCGCTCGAAATCTGCACACCGCCTCACCAGCTCTGGCAGGTCGGAGTCGTGGTAGGCACGGATCAGGCGGTCGATCTGCTCGTCCGAGAGCATCCCTCCCACGCGCCGGAAGAAAGAGCCTACCCGAAGCTCGACGCCGATCTCCTGGCGCCACCGCCGCTCGTACTCACCCAGGACGCGCTCGCTGAGATCCCCGAGGCGAAAGGCCCGGTCCAGCGTTGCGGCCGCTATATCACCGCACAGGATTCCGTACGAGATTCCCCCGCCCGTCGTCACCTTCACCTGTCCCGCTGCATCTCCGACCAGCAGGATCCTGTCGCGAAAGCTGCGACAGATATTGGCAATGGGAATCGCCTTCCGCTTGATCTGAGTCACCGGCTGACGAAGTCGAGAGGCGATGGATGGGTGCTGGAGAAACCGTCTGAGGTGCTCCACGGCCCCGGCACCGTTGCAGACCCCCACCCGCGCCACGGGGTCAGCCGGAATAGCCCAGGCAAAGCTGCCGGGGGCCACGTCTCGCCCCAGATACACCTCCACGCCGTCTACGCCTTCCATGCTGGCTTCAGCCTGGGCCGCCTGCAGAAAGGCAGAGGGTCGCTTGAGTCCCAGTCCCCGAAGCAACCCGTAGCGGATGCCGGTGGCCAGGACGACCGACCGCGCCCTGAAGGTCATCCGGGCCTCGCCGTCCTCCGGTCCCCTCTGGACCGCCGTCACCGTCACATGATCCTTATGCTGCTCCAGGCCGACACATCGGACCCGCAAGAGGTAACTCGCGCCACAGGCGAGGGCCCGCTGCGCCATCGTCTGATCAAACTCACAGCGGCGCACCACATAGGCCATCACCCGATCGGCCCCGACCGTCGCGGAACCGCCCTTGGGCGAGAAGAAGGTGGCGGAATTGAATCCGCGGATGACCGAGTCACGAGGAAGGTCGAATCGCTCGAAGGCCTCCGCCCCGATAAGGCCCGAGCAGTTCGTTGGCACGCCGATCTGTGGATGTTCTTCCAGGACGAGGACCGTGTACCCTCGCTGGGCCAGGCTGGCCGCCGTCTGGCTCCCTGCCGGCCCCGCCCCCACCACGATCACATCGTGCATAGAGGCCCCTCCGCCACGTTAGCCACCCTCCGAATCGCGGGCGAACTCACTCCTTCGCTCGTAACTTCTTCGGCTGCTTCCCTCCTTCTACGCCCGAGCCCTGAACAAACCGTTTAACAATACCCCTGAACCTTCCGCTGGTCAACAAGAAATCGGGCACGTGAGAACGTGCGGTTAGGGGTTGCCGCGACGCGGAAGGGTAAGCAGCCTCCACAGCCCCACGACCGAACAAAGGACCAGCACAAGACTCATGATCTGGGCGGCCCGGAAAGGCCCCAGCATGAGGCTATCGATCCTGAGCCCCTCAATGAAAAACCGCCCGAGCGAGTAGAGCCCGAGGTAGCTGAGAAACAGCGCCCCCCGGACCGCCTCCAGCCGTTTCCTGAGGAGGCCGAAGAGCAGGACAAAGACGACAAAATCCCAGATGGATTCATACAGGAAGGTCGGATGGAAATATTCGTACTCCGCCAGATGGGGGGGGCGATGGCCCGGATCGATATACAGCTTCCAGGGAAGGGCGGTGGGAGTCCCAAAGGCCTCCTGATTGAAGAAGTTTCCCCATCGCCCGATGGCCTGTCCCAGGGCGAGCGGAGGAGCCGCGATGTCCAGATACACCGAGGCGGGAAGGCTTCGCCGCCACGCCACGAAGGCCCCAGCGGAGACCCCGGCCAGCAGCCCACCGTGAATCGCCAGCCCCCCTTCCCAGACCGCCAGAATCTTCCAGGGGGAGAAGGCGTAGTGCTCCCAGTTGAAGAGGACATAGTAGAGCCGGGCCCCCACCAAGGCAGCGATGATGGCGATCACTGCCACATTGACAAGTTGCTCGGCGTCTTCCCCCCGACGCCGGGCCTCCCGCTCGGCAAGAAAGATCCCGAGGAAAACGGCCGTGGCGATCAGGAGGCCGTACCAGCGAATCCCGACCGGCCCGATCTGAATGGCGATGGCGCCCGGTGAGGCAAGCATCTCGGTCCTCAGTCGAATCCCCTCACGTTCCCGGATCCCTGAACCGGTGCTTCAGCCCACGAATCCAATCCTGCAGGGCCTCCCGGGTACTTCGGAAGGCCAGCTCCTCCCAGGGGAGTGCCCCGACAGGAAAGAAGGCAACCTCTTCCGCCTCGTCCCCTGCTCGCGGTTCTCCCCCGACGATGCGGGAGAGGTAGACGACGGTCACGACCGGCGATCCTTGGTAGGAATAGACGTTCAGCAGGGAAAGCTCCTCGATCTCCAGCGCAACCTCTTCTCGGGTCTCCCTCACCGCCGCCTCCTCGACGCTCTCACCGAGTTCGACGTAGCCGGCGGGAAAGGTCCACTTCCCCCGGGCAGGCTCGATCTTGCGCCGTAAGAGGAGCACGCGGCCGTCGTGGACGGGAATCACCCCGGCCACCACCTTCGGGTTGCGGTAGAGGATGAAGCCGCAGGACAGGCAGACCGGCCGCTCCCTCCCCTCCGCCTCAACCCACTGCCATGTCAGGCGCCCACCGCAATCGGGACAGAAAGCGCTCTCTTGCGTCAGCATCCCCGCCTCTCCGACCGGCTAAGACACCTGGATAAAAGCCTTCGTCCGGGGCTCCAATGCATACAGAACAATGGTGAGGCTCACCGGCTCCAGGTTTCGGCTTCGGAGGGCCAGCATCCAATCGTCCCAGGTTGCTCTTGTTCGCGTAAACCTCATCCACTTATCTCTCGCATTCGGGGTCTTGTAACTATCCACTCGTCTAAATTCCACACCAAGCTCTCTGAGGTTTTGTTCGAGGTCTGCTACGAACTCTTCCGAAGTAAAGATGACCGGACTGTGACCTCCCTCGCTCGACACGTCAGAAAGGCTCAATGCGTGCCTTTGCGTCAACGTCCGCCCGATTTGCACGTGGAGCAGACGCGGCTGCTTATCCCTGTATAAGATCACCGGCCTTCCCTTGACCGCCTCCAGAATCCTCGCAGGAATCGCGTTGAAACCGAAAGTTGGATATAGAATGCCGGCCAGAGTCATCCAGAGTAGGGCCGCCGATGACGCCATTGAAACGAGGTGGGTCGATTGCCACCACACGAGTGCGAAAACCGCGTAGGCCGCCAGGACAGCGACGAGCCCGCCTATGGAGGTCCTGAACCACCAGGAGAACGCCGCAAAGGATAGCACAATAACAGACGTAACGATCATTGCTAAACGTGTGTGAATCTGCACTCGCCGTTCGTCCATGGGATTCATCGTGGCAGCGCAAAGCAAGGCGACAGGCACAAGAGACCCGATAAGGTATCGACTATAGGACTCCATGAAAAAAAAGGGTAGGACACTCAGACCGACCCACAGGACGAGAAGCCTCCGGCTTCCCATCCGAAAAAGATCGGACGGAAAGGACTTCGGCCGCATGAGGAGGTGCATGCATACAAATGACCACGGGAAGGCGATAACCGGTAGAGCGATAAGAGGGACTGGGGAAAGAGGTCCAAGAAGGCGGAAGATGGTTTCCCCTATTACCGTTTGGACGGCATGGTCGCGATACAACACATACACATACACAAACCACGGCGCGGTCAGTCCCAGGAAGAGCAGCAATGATCCGGCAAGAGCAACTTTTCCCCGCCAGATGACCGATCGGATTTCCGCGTCAGCTATGCACAGTGCCAGGACGCCCGAGCCAAAGATGACAAAGACGACAAAGAACTTTGTAAGTAAGCCGGCAGCGAGACACATGGCGACGCCGGCCAACAGCCACACACGCCGGCTCCTGCACCATTTGAGGAACCAATAGAACGCACAGCTGCTGAACGCTGCCGTAGGTACATCAAGCATCGCATACCTACTTTCTATCGTTATCCCGATCGTGGAAAGCGCGATCAACCCCGCACAAAGGCTGTACCTGAGATTCTCTGTGAATTCGAAGCCAATCAGGGCTACCACCAGGACGAGGAGGGCCCCGAACACCACACCCACTATTCGCGCACTCAGGAGGGAGACACCAAAGACCTCAAAGCTTGCACGAGTTAGCCAATAGATCATCGGCGGTTTCTTGAGTCTCGGAACTTCGTCGAGGTGCGGTACAATCCACACATCGTGTTCCATCATGGTCAAGGCCGTTCTGAGCGTGAGCTGACTTTCATCACCCGTTGTGATGCCGGTGACTTCGCCGATGCCTGGAGACAGAGCCAGAAGTGCGGCAAGAAATAACAGGGTCAGAAGCAGGGTTCTCTGGTGCCGGCTCGGTTCTGCAGAACCCAGAGAGCGGGCGCTCATCGGGCACCACGCAGGCAAACGACTGGGGTCGCGAGGGCAGCCTCAGCCCCCCACGCACACATAAGCCCAAGGCCCAACAAGGCATGAGAGCGCATCAGGAAAGGGGGTCAACTCTTCTTGGAGGTCTTGGCGAAAAAGGGGCCCAGGAGGGGTTCCGCATCCTTCGACCCGCAGGTGGGGCAGGCGATCCTTCCCGCCTCTCGCTCCTTGATCGTCAGGGTCACACTGAAGGGCTTGTTACATTTCTTGCACTGAAATTCATAAGAAGGCATCCTCGTCACCCCCCCCATCCTCCACAATGCCCATTGCCTCGTCAGGCGGCGCGACGGCATAAGAGCAGCTTCTGCATTATGAGGTCTCGCGGAGCTTGCGAATCCGGCGCTTGAGGCGCTTGATCCCAACCCGGGCCTCTCTAAAGCCGTCAGAATCCTTTGCCGCCAGCGCCTCGTCTCGCCGGCCCCTGAACAGCCGCACCTGGGACTTCAGGTCCGTGACGGTCTGCCTCTTGGGGGCAACGGCATCGGTCTTTGGACGAAGCCCGAGGCGCACCTCCTCGGCGACGATCGCCTCGATGATCTCTTCTTTCGTCATCCCCGAGACCCCCTGGATCTCGGGGTACTTGTCTATGCAGAACTCTCTGAGCTTAGTGGCGGTCAGCTTTTCAAGCTCCCCCCGCTCCATCGCGCCCTCCCGCTGCTCGGTTTCCCTCCAAGAAGGCAGCTACCCCCTGAGCCTCCGCCAGCATTCCTCCTCGAGGTGCTCCCGCAAGAGTCGCTCAAAGCGGGGTCGCAGGACGAGGTCGAACACATGAGCCTTGTCCGGAAACAGCGTGAGGACCCGCTCCCGGACAGTCGCAATCGTCTGTTCTCCCTCCGCCCGGGTCATCGGGCCGACCGTGAGTCGCCAGGCCGTCGCGTCGGTCAGCCATCTCAGGAGCCGCATCTGCTCTTCTTCACGCTCAACCGCCTCGTGATCGACCATGGTTATCTGTCGGGGACCTCCCTGTACACGCGATCATCCTCGCGCACCCGCTCTCGGACCTTGATCCCGACCACCTGTCCCGGGCCGGCCGACTGCACCGGCTTGCGATCCATCTCCATCGACTCTACCTTCTGGGACAAGTCGGTGGTCTTCCCCCGGATGCGGATGTCCTCCCCAACGCGCAATTCGCCGGCCTGGATCTCAATGAGGGCGACCCCGACCTTCCCATAATAATGGGTCCCCCGCCCCACCTGCACCTCAGCCATTCCCCCCTCCCGAAATTATGGTGGGCCCAAGACGCGAGAGACAGAACCAGGGGTCGTCTCGCATCGCTCTCGACGGGGCTACCCTACCATCCCTCATTTTCCCTTGTCAACTCCCCTCCACACCTCTCACCGGCCAGCGGTCAGGTGCCTCCGTCCCCTCCTCGACCGCCACGGATGGGTGGGCTCCGCTCGCGCAGTTTCGACAGATGAGGGTTGACTTTGAGAAAAGTTTCGGCATAACGTAAGGCAAGAAAGAGGGAGTCGCAACGCATGCGGGATATCTTTCGCTTCGCCAAACGCCCTGAGATGACGACCCGATCGGGACGCAGCCGCTCCCGGTGGATTGTGATTCTCCTCCTCGTCGCGCTCGTCGTGGTGGCGAACCAGTCGATTCCCCTCTACATCGACTGGCTCTGGTTCGAGGCAATCGGATTCTCGTCCGTTTTGCGCACGATCCTCCTCACGCAAGGGCTCCTGGCCCTTCTCTTTGGAGGGATCTACTTCACCATCCTCTCCCTGAACCTCTTCCTGGTCCACCGCTCCCCAGCCACCGACGTCCTCATAGAGCTTGAGGATCACCTGGGACTGCCCGGCCGCTTCATCCTCGAGCGGTACACCAAGCGGTTCCTCCTCCCCGTGACCGGCGCCATCAGTCTCCTGGCAGCCCTGCAGGCCATCGACCAATGGGGGGCAGTTCTCCGCTTCCTCCACCCCACGCCCTTTCAGGTGCAAGATCCCCTGTTCCACAACGACCTGAGCTTCTATATCTTCCGTCTGCCGTTCCTCAACGTCGTCTATCAGTCGGTGATGACCGTCCTGGTCCTCAGCACCCTCTTGACGGCCCTCGCCTACATCCCCTATCGAGGCATCCAGATCACCGGGCAGGGTCTCCGCTTCAGCCGCTGGGCTCGCATCCACCTCCTCTGCCTGATCGGCGCCCTCCTCTTCCTCAAGGCCTGGGGGTATCACCTGAGCACCTACGATCTGCTCACCTCT
>Ga0209341_10002423_pt1 | contig 17726 bp, 16 predicted proteins | sample RifCSP13_2_FD_184020 | JGI IMG/M metagenome (GOLD analysis project Ga0209341, IMG submission 184020) | Soil microbial communities from Rifle, Colorado - Rifle CSP2_sed 13_2 (SPAdes) (version 2) | ecosystem: Environmental > Terrestrial > Deep subsurface > Rock core/Sediment | place: Rifle... | reverse complement strand
CGGCTGGGGGCCGTGCTGCGCATGGTGGACGTTGTGCGCTTGGATCATTTTCGCGGTTTTGCCAACTATTACGCGGTTCCGGCAGGCGAGGCAACGGCGGAAAACGGAGCCTGGGTCCTTGGCCCCGGCGCCGATTTCCTGCAAACCCTGAAGGACAAGATGGGCAGCCTGCCGCTGATCGCCGAGGATCTGGGGGGAGAAGGCCATCCCCCCGTGATCGAATTGCGCGAGAGGTTCGACCTACCGGGCATGAAGATCCTGCAATTTGCTTTCGATGAAGATCTGAACCACCGCTTCTTGCCGCACAACTATCCGGGGAATTGTGTCGCCTACACGGGTACGCATGACAATGATACGGCGATCGGCTGGTATGAGCGCGCGCCGCAGAGCGAACGCAAGTTTTGCCTGGATTATCTCAAGAGCGATGGCGAACAACTCGCCTGGGATATGCTGCGCGCCTTGTGGGCTTCGCCCGCCGCCCTAACCGTGGCGCCTTTGCAGGATTTTCTGGAATTAGGGTCCGAGGGGCGCATGAACTACCCCGGGCGGCCGCTGGGCAACTGGGGATGGCGGGTGGAGAGCGGGGCGCTCAGCCTTGAATTAACCGGACGCATCGCTGAGTTGAACCGAGGGTCAGAGCGGTCTGGCGGACAGGAGAGCGTTTAAGGCAGGGACCTTATGAAATTCGTCAAATTCGTGATCCCGATTGTTTTATGGTTTGCGCTGGCTGCCTGCAGCCCGTCGGCGGCCGAAATAACTGCCGGCGCCGATCGGGCGAAGGCGGAAACGCAGAGCGCAGCGTCTTCGTCCACGGCCACGGATACCCCGGGGCCGACGGCAAGCGCTACGCCCGGCACCTCCCCGACTCCCTCGGCGGCGGCGACGGCCACCGGCGGCAGCGGGGTTGCTTGCCTTCGCGTCGAACCGGCTGGGCCCTTACCAGATCTTCGCTATGAAGACGGACGGCGAAGGCCAAAGGCAGATCGTGGAGGCTGACCTCCCTAGCTATTTCCCGGAGTTCAGCCCGGATGGCGAGGTGTTGTTGCTGTGGGTGGCCGATCTTTCAGCCGTGCCTCCTATTTACGGGATTAGATTTTGGTTCGGTGGGGTCGACCTCTCTCAGATTTTTCCATTTTTGGGCGGCACCTGGTCACCCAATGGGCAGAAGATCGCGGCGACTTTCGTTCAAGAAGGCGCAGAGGATACCGATATCGGCATTATCGATATCAGTGGCGAGGGCTTCTCCCCGTTGACCACAGACCTGGCGGACGACGAGCAACCAGATTGGGTGTGGAGAGAGCATCCTATTCACACGAACGTTAGGAGGAATCCCCTATCTTCACCTCATGGATGCGGATGGCGGAAACCAGCGCAAACTGGAGTTTGAAATGGGAAGCAGGCCTGGGATGCTGGGCGACTGGTCTCCCGATTGCAGCCGGATCGCTTTTGTTTCCGGGGATGATGCCGATACGCAGATCTACGTGGTGGAAGCGGATGGCAGCAACTTGCATCAGCTAACCAATGCCGACGGCCATAACGAAGACCCGGCCTGGTCGCTGGATGGCCGGCTGGTCGCCTTCTGGTCCGACCGCACCGGTGACCGTGAGATCTACTTGATGAACGCGGATGGCAGCGCGCAAATTAACTTGACCAACAGCCCAGGAGCGGATCAGAATCCCAGCTGGGTGCCCTGAATCAAATGCACTCCAACGGGAGTAGTTTCCCCAACTGCCATAGTTGGTCAATAGCAAAATGATGAGCGCCATGGGATTTCCCCGCCCGCAAGGAGGGCTGATAAAAAAATAATGACCCCAACTGGGGTCATTATTTTTACTTCTTCTTTTTCTTAGGCGCCGCCTTTTTCTTGGCGACGCTTTTGGCTTTTGTGGCTTTGGCTTTGCTTGGGGTCTTCCTGGCGGCCGGCTTCTTGGCAGCTGGCTTCTTTATGGCGGGGGCCGCCTTCTTTTTGGCCGCCGCGGCCTTGGGCTTAGCCGCGGCCTTGGAAGCCTTCACCGCCGGTTTGGCCGGGGCTGCCGCTGTCCTGGCTGGGGCTAGGGGAGGAGAGACTACCGGCTGCAAGGCCACTTGTCGCGGCGCCCAACCGGGCACCTCGCGCTCCAGCTGGGTCTTGGCCACCTGGTTGGGGCGACCGCAGCGCGGGCAATAAGCGTTGTAGAACTTGAACCCTCTGGCCTCCACCTCATCCAGGGCGGCAACAACACCTTCCTGGCTCAGGGTGAAAGGCGTGTAGCAATGCGTGCAGCGGATTAGCATTTGCTCTCCTTCCTATTTCAGACCAGAGCTAATTATACACAGCCAATCGTTTGGAGGCAGGGCGCAGGGTGGCGAACAGAATTCCACCCAGAATGAGCGCGGCGCCACAGATCTTCAGCCAACCGGGGATCTCACCCAGGGCAAAATAGGCCAGGATGGTCGATCCTAGCGGCTCCCCCAGGAGGCTGATAGAAACATAAGAGGCCGGCAGGTGGGCTAGCGCCCAGTTGAAGCTTGAATGGCCCAATAGCTGCGGAACTAAGGCCAACAAGAGCAGATAACCATAGGTCGCGGGTGAGAAACCGGAGACGGGCAGGCCAGATACGGCTACAAGACCGATCAGAGCTAGGGCGGCCAGGCCATACACCAGGAAGATATAAGGCGCGAGAGATAAGCGCGGTCTCAGCCGCCTGCCGATCAGGATGTAGCCGGATCCCGCCCAGGCCCCCATCAGGGCCAGGATATCGCCCCAAAAAGCCTTTCCGTTGACGAATTCGTTCAGTGGAGGGCAGACAAGGCCACTGGCGGTCTGGGCGCACGAATCACTGACCGCCACGATGACCCCGCCAGCCAGGGCTACGAGCAGGCCAATCAGGAAGGCCGGGGCCAGGCGCTCTTTCAAGAACCAGGGGGCCAGCAAAGCCACCCACAGCGGGTTGGTGGTCACCAGAACCACCGAGCTGGCCACGCTGGTATATTCCAGCGAAAGGATCCAGGTGGCAAAGTGCAGGGCCAGAAACAGCCCCGAAAGGGCGGCCAAGGCGAGCTGGCCGGGGGTCAGCTTGCGCAATTCAGCGTTGTGGCGCGGAACGGCCAGCGGCAGCAGGATGAGACCTGACAACCCCATGCGATAGGCGGCGATGACCAATGAAGACGCCTCGCCCTGGGCAAAGCGGATAAGCGGGGACGCGGTGGAAACGGCGATGATGCCTAGGAGAAGCACAAGTTGCGGTGGAATCTTGATGAGCGGGGGCGCTTTCAAATGTTGGTTTGTGATTTTCTTGACAAACGTTTAAGGGACAATTACAATGAAGCCGTTCGCTTTTTTATTGTAACGCAGGTAAACCTGCTACGTTTGAAAAACAAAAAGGAGCAGATCATGGCTTTTACACTTCCCAAACTCCCCTACGACTTTGGTGCCCTGGAGCCTCACATCGACGCGCGCACCATGGAAATCCATCACGGCAAGCATCACCAGGCTTATGTGAACAATCTCAACGCGGCCATCGAGAAGCACCCTGAGCTTGGCGATAAATCGCTGGAGGACCTTGTAAAAGACTGGAACAGCCTGCCTGAGGACATCCGCGCTGCGGTGCGCAACAACGGCGGCGGGCACTATAACCACAGCATCTTCTGGACGATCATGTCAGCCAAGGGCGGCGGGGAGCCTGGCGGCGCGTTGGGCGACGCGATCAAGGGGGCCTTCGGCGATTTCGGCGCCTTCAAAGAGAAATTTGGCGCGACGGCCATGGGCCAGTTCGGCAGCGGCTGGGCCTGGCTGGTGAAGACGGGTGGCGGGGTTGCCGTGGTAGGCACGCCCAACCAGGACAACCCCATCTCCAACGGCCAAGCGCCGATCATCGGCGTGGACGTTTGGGAGCACGCCTATTATCTGAACTATCAAAACCGCCGCGCCGATTACGTAGCGGCCTGGTGGAACGTGGTGAACTGGGACGAAGCGGCTAAGCGCTTTGGCGGTTAAGGACGCCGGCGTAGTAGTAAAACCAAACCGACCTGAAGGAGCACCAGATGACGCATATTATTACCAGTTTATGTTTGCGGGATGGCGGCTGCGTGGATGTGTGCCCTGTGGAGTGCATTGTGCCCGGCATGCCCCAGGATCAATATCCCTGGTATTACATAGACCCGGCTACCTGCATCGACTGCGGCGCCTGTATCCCCGAATGTCCGTTTGAGGCCATCTTCACGGAGGACGAGGTGCCGGAGACCTTTGGCGCCAAGGGGGGCGAGCACCAGGCTATGCCCAAAGGCACACCGGGTTTCGATCAGCCTTTCCAGGGAAACAACCACTACGGGAATCCAGTGGCCGTGGAGAGCACGAAGGCCCTGGCAGCCGGCGATACAGTAAACCTGCACCCCGACATCCAGCCTAACTATGACTACTTCGAAAAAGGTCCCGGTTATTGGGACGGCTGGCAGCAGCACGGCCGCTAAACGCCTGGCCGCGAACAACGCGGAGGAGGCCCTGGTCCTCCTCCGTTTGCGTTAAAATGATTGCGTGCTTCCCTTTTGGCCTATGATCCGCGGCAGGTAACCCATGGCAGACGAACAGACAGTGCGCATAGAAATAGATTCTCTCGGCGAAGTGAAAGTCCCTGCCGAGGCGCTATATGGAGCGCAGACTCAGCGCGCCGTGCAGAATTTTCCTATTAGCGGCCTTAGGCCCTGGCGCGCCTTCGTGTGGTCGATGGCGGTCATTAAGCGCGCCGCGGCGGACGTGAACGCCGAATTGGGTCTATTGGATAAAGATAAAGCAGGGGCTATTACGAAAGCCGCTGCTGAGGTAATGGAAGGCACCTGGGATGCGCAATTTGTGGTCGATCCTTTCCAGGCGGGTGCCGGCACCAGCCACAACATGAACGTGAACGAAGTGATCGCCAACCGGGCCACGCAGTTGCTTGGCAGCAAATTGGGAGAAGCCCTGGTCAATCCCAATGATCACGTGAACATGGCGCAATCCACCAACGACACCATCCCCACCGCAATCCGGCTGGGCTGTTTGTGGCGCTTGGATGAACTGCTCAATGTGGTGGACGGGTTGGCGGCCGCCCTGGCCACAAAGGCCCTGGAATTCGATCCGATCGTCAAATCGGGCCGCACCCATTTACAGGATGCCGTGCCCGTGCGTCTGGGCCAGGAATTTGGCGGCTACGCCAAAGCGGTAACCCGCGACGGGGAACGCATCCGCCGCGCCGCCGAAGGGTTGCGCCGCTTGGGCATCGGAGGCACCGCCACCGGCACCGGCCTCAACGCCCACCCGGAGTACCACCAACGCATGGTGAAACGCCTTGGCGAGCTCACCGGACTGGAATTGCGCACTTCCGACAATCTCTTCGAAAGTATGCAGTCCCTGGCGGACGCGGCTGATTTTTCAGCCTCCCTGCGCACCCTGGCCCTGAGCATGACACGCATCGCCAACGATTTTCGCCTGTTGGCCTCCGGCCCCTCAACGGGGCTCGACGAGTTGCGCCTCCCGGTGCTGCAGCCGGGGTCGAGCATTATGCCGGGAAAAGTCAACCCGGTGATGGCCGAAATGACCAACATGGCCATGTTCCATGTAATCGGCTGCGACACCACCGTGGCGCTGGGTGTGGCGGCAGGACAGCTTGAACTCAACGTGATGATGCCGATCATCGCCCATAATCTGTTCGAGGCCATGCAGGTGATGATCGGCTCGCTGAAGGCCTTCACGGAATCATGTGTCAAGGGGTTGGGCGCCAACCGGGAAAAGGCGGAGGGTTGGCTGGCAAAGAATGCCATCATCATCACGGCCCTCAACCCGCTGATAGGATACCAGGCAGGCGCGGCGCTGGTGAAGCAATCCCTGAAAGAGGGCCGCACAGTGGGCGAGGTGGCGACGGAAAAGGCGGCGGCTGGGGAACTTAAGCATATCAGCGCAGACCGTAAGGTGAGCGCGGATGAAATTCAGGCTGCGCTAAGCGATCTGCGCAAGCTCACCGAGGGCGGGATTGTAAAGTAGAAACCATGCTTCCGGAAATTGAGCATTACCTGCTTGCCCTCGATAAATTGCGCGAATCGACCGGTAGCATGCTGAACGAAGCCACCCTCGAGGGGCTAAATTGGCGACCCAGCCTGGCACAAGGCGCCGACCCTGCCAACTCCCTGGCGGTATTGGCAGTGCACGTAGCGGGCGCCGAGCACGGCTGGATCGCCGAGAGCATCGGTAACTTCCCTCACACGAGGGACCGCGATTCCGAATTCATCTTCGTCGCCGCTTCTGCGGAGGAACCGCTGGCGCGGCTGGCTAAAGTGGCCGAGGAAACCCGAGGTGTGTTATCCAAGCTGACCCCGGCAGACCTGGATGGCAGCTTTATGAAAGACGACCACGCTGTCCGCGTGCGCTGGGCGATCCTGCATGTTATCTACCATTACTCACTGCACATTGGACATATGCAATTGACTTATCAATTGTGGAACAAGGGCATGGCTAGCACCAGCCCGCGTTGGTTTGACCGCCTGCCAAGAGCTCAGCCAAAATCAAAATAAGAAAAGCGCCCGCCAACGCGGGCGCTTTCTTGTTAGAGTCTCGTCTCTAGGGGATCGAAAAGCTCTGCAGTTCGCTAAGCGCCGTAATAGACTCCCCGCCCTCAATGGTTGTGGAGGAGTCGGCTTTCAGCCAACCAACCCCGGCCCCCCACCAGTTGAGCGTATCCGACGCAAAAGCCATTGGCACTGTAACGCCCTCAAAGCTTATCTGCATGGCGAATGCGATCGTGGATTGCACTTTCATGGCGTCAAAGGTGCCTGCAGGAACTGTTATTGTCTCCATACCCTCAGCAACGTAGGATTGAGTCACAGTCCCGTCGGCTGTTCCTGTCTGATCCTCCCCTATTTGCATCTCACCATGAATAGTGAAACTCTGCATCCAGGTATCGCCCGCGGTTATGTGCGTGGGAAAGCTAACGCCGGTCGTGTCTGTAGTTTCGAAGGTCCCCGACAGCCCGGTGGCAGACAAAGTCGCTTCCGGCCCGCCCCCGTATTGCAGCGCCGCCAATCCTTGCGCGGTGCAGGACCATTGCTGCGTTGCAGATAATTCATCGAAATCGTTGGTCAGGGTAAAACCGGTCTCATTGACCTCGGTGATGGTGCTGGTCCAGGTGAAATCGCCGGTGATGCCCGTGCCACTGTAAGTCCAAGTGGCGCCCACTACCACTGGGAAATAATCGCTGGCGCACAGACCCGCCGCGGCCGCGGCTTCGGAGGGCGCAACAGCGTCGGTGGGAGCCGTAGTTGCCTCGCCGTCCCCTGGGACTCCACCATCGGGGGTGACGGTAGCACCGCCACAAGCAGTTAGAACCAGGGTAAGCAACAGAAAGCTAGCCAGGCTGCGACGATAAGGAAGTGAAATTCGAGGATTTGGTAATTGCATATTTCTCCTTGGTTTGATCTATTGGGTGAGGATAGCATATCCAAGACCGAGTGGCAATGCCAAGCTGTTAGGCGGTTCCGAGCTGCCGCCCGCCGATCCACCTTGACGCGGCCATCCTTCGGCTTTACGCTTTGCCCATGCCCATCCGCGTGATGCCCAAGGAGTTGGCCTCCCAGATTGCCGCCGGCGAGGTGGTGGAGCGGCCAGCCTCGGTGGTGAAGGAACTGGTGGAGAACGCGCTGGACGCCGGCGCCGGGCAGATCCGCATTCGGGTGGAGGGCGCCGGACAGCGCCTGATCGAAGTGACCGATGACGGAGGCGGCATCCCCGCCGCGCAGCTCCCGCTGGCCTTACAGCGGCATGCCACCAGCAAACTCAGCAGGGTCGAAGACCTGGCGCGCATCCAGACACTTGGTTTCCGCGGCGAAGCCCTGGCGGCCCTCTCCTCTGTGGCGCGGCTCACCATCGTGTCGAGGCCGCCGGAGAGCCAGGCCGCTGCCCGTTTAGCGTCGGATGGCGGCCGCGCCGGCGCGGTGGAGGAGACCGGCGCCCCGGTGGGTACGGCGGTGCGGGTGGATGACCTGTTCTACAATATTCCTGCCCGCCGAAAATTCCTTAAGAACGAACTCACCGAGAGGCGCCAGATCAGCAACCTGGTGGCGCGCTACGCCCTGGCCTATCCCGGCGTGCGGTTTTCACTTGAGATAGAGGGTCGCCCAATGCTAGCTACCAGCGGCTCGGGCGACCGCCGCGAAGTGTTGGCCGCCCTGTACGATCCTGGCCTGGCCCGGCGCATGCTCGAGGTCGATGCTACTGGTGAGGAGATCGCGGTACAGGGATTTATCAGTCCGCTGGACCTCACGCGCGGCTCGCGTTCCGAGTTAAGCTTCTTTGTCAATGGTCGCTGGGTGCAAGACCTCTCGCTGGCAGCGGCTGTATTGCAAGCCTATCGTGGCATGCTGATGGTGGGGCGTTACCCGTTGGTAATGCTCTTTGTGCAGGTGCCATTAGATCAGGTGGATGTGAATGTTCATCCCACCAAGTCTGAGGTGCGCTTCGCTGATCGCGAGCGAGTATTCACTACCCTACAGCGCGCCATCCGCCGAGCGTTGCTGGCTTACTCTCCGTTGCCAACGTTAGAGCCGATGCAACCGGGATTGGCCTGGCGGCCCTTGGCCGCCGGGCCCGAACCGCTTTCGCTGGGCGGATCGGATGAAGGCGAAGGAGACACGGTGCCAGAGGGTACGCGGCAGCCCCCGCTGCCGGGCAGCGGGGTTCCCTTGCTGCGCCTGGTAGGGCAGGTGGGTACGGCTTACCTGGTGGCAGAAGGGCCGGACGGGCTCTACCTTGTGGACCAGCACGCCGCCCACGAACGGGTGCTGTTCGAACGCTTCCAGGCCCTGCGCGGCAAAGTGGAATCGCAAGCTCTGTTGGAACCTGCCACAGTCCAGCTCAACCCTGCCCAAGCGGACCTGCTGCAAGGCCAGTTGCCCCTGTTGAGCGAGCTGGGTTTTGAGATCGAGCCTTTCGGCCCGGCGGCCTTTAAGGTGCGCGCGATGCCCTCCCTTTTGATTAGCAGCGACGCGGCGATCGCTTTGCGGGCCGTAGTGGAGGATTTTGAGGAAGACGAGATCCCACTTGAGAAGGAGAGGCAGGCGCGGCTGATCGCGCGCATTTGCAAACGGGCCGCTGTGAAGGCCGGCCAAACGCTTTCCCCCGAGGAACAGCGCCAATTGTTACGCGACCTGGAGGCTTGCGCCGAGCCGCGTACCTGCCCCCACGGGCGGCCTACGATGATCCACCTGTCAATTGAGCTATTAGAGAAGCAATTTGGGCGCCGCGGGGCGCGTTGACCCGGCTATTTTTCTCGCGGTTGGGTGAGAAGGGTCACCAACTTTAGTGTCTGCTGGGCGGTGTAACTTTGCGGTTCCAAGCTCACCATAGCCTGGTTGATACGCGCTGCCTGGTAAGCTAACTCAGGGGCGGGCGTGAAGACCACGTTCAATTTCAGGCCAAGAGTTTTCTCGATATCCGCGTGGGACATGACCTGGTCCGTACGCACCCGGCTGATCATCGCATACAGGATCTTATCCTTGGCCCCCAGTGTATCTAAATCCTGCTGCATGGCTTTTGTTTGGATCATGGTATGCGGGTCGGGTTCGACAATCAGGATCACTCGGTCGCAGTCGGCCAGCACCCGCTGCATTGCCTCGGGCAGCGCGTCGCCCAGGTCAAGCACGACGTAGGTGGCCTTTTCCCCCAGCGCGTGCACGATAGCCGCCCTCTGATCTGCGGCTGCGATCAACGTGGCATCGCTGGGCTTGTTTGAGGCTAGCAAGAGCCTTAGGCCGGACTTGTGGGTCACCAGCGCCTTGCCCGCTCTGTCTGCGTTGATCTCAGGCGCAGGGGCCTTGAGCAGCTCATTCAGGCCTTGGGCATTGTTATAGCCCATGAAAACACTGATGTCCCCTCGGCCCGGTCGCAGCTCGGCGACTGCGACTACAGCCTCCGGGTGGAGCTCATGGAGCGTGGCCCCCAAATTAATGCACAGTGTGGATACCCCCTGGCCGCCTTTGGCGGCCAGTACACCGATCACGGCGCGACCTGCCTTCGGGCCCTCCGGCAGGGGTGGCAGCATGGAGGTGGACCGCTTTAGGACGCTGCGCACGCGGGCGACCAGTTCGGCGGGATGGGTGGGTTTGGTGAGATATTCGTCGGCTCCCGCTTCCAGACCGGCCACTTTGTCATCCACCTGGGACTTGGCGGTAAACATGATCACCGGGATGGCCGACGTGGCAGGGTCGGCGCGCAAGCGCCGGATGACTTCGAAGCCATCCATTTTGGGCATCATTATGTCCAGCAAGATGAGGTCTGGGTGTTGCTGGGCTGCTATTTCCAGGGCCTCCACCCCCTGCTGGGCGGCGAGGATGACGTAACCCTGCTTTTCCAGGGTGGTGCCCACCAGTTTCACGGTATCCAGGTCATCATCGACAACCAGGATTTTTATTGGGGAGTTGCTGCCGACAACCATTTATCGCCGAGTCTAGCATAAGGGGTATAAGTAAACAAGCTGTATCTAAAGTGTGGCGGCCATGCTGTTAGGCTACTTCGACGCGAGTGATCAGGGAAAACATCACAGCTATAATCTCTGTATGTGGCGAGACGAGCTGAAAGCCGTCCTACATCAAGTTTGCGCTGTGGATCCGCACCAGACACTGGTGGTGGGCTTTTCAGGCGGGCCGGACAGCCTGGCTTTGCTGCATGCCTTGCGGGCCGTGGACCAGCCGCTGATCGCCGCCCATTTGGATCACGCGCTGCGTCCCGAATCGGCGGAAGAGGCCGAGCAAGCCGGGCAGGTGGCAGCTGGCTTTGGGGTCCCGTTTTTTAGCGAACGTGTCGACGTGGCGGCATCTGCTGAAGAAAGGGGCTTGTCTGTGGAGGAGGCCGCCCGCGAGCTGCGCTATGGTTTCTTGTTCCGCGTGGCGGGCCAGTATGGCGCGCCGGCGGTAGCGGTGGCGCATACCGCCGACGACCAGGTGGAAACCGTGCTCATGCACTTGCTGCGCGGCGCCGGCCCGGCCGGCTTGCGCGGCATGGCGTCGCGCCTGCTGCCCAACCCATGGAGCAAGCACATAGCTCTGGTGCGTCCGCTGCTGAGAACTTGGCGGCAGGAGATCTTGGATTATTGCGCAGCGCACGGGCTGCAGCCGGTGCAGGACCCATCCAATCAAGATTCGACGTTCTTTCGCAATCGCTTGCGCCAAGAACTCATCCCGCAGGTGGAAAGCCTTTCCCCGGGCTTTAGGCGCAGGCTGTGGCAAAGCGCCGACCTGCTGGCCGCAGATTACGAAGTGCTGACCTCTCTTGCAGAAGAAGCCTGGCGCCGCTGCCTGGCCCGGCGCGGCGAGGAATATTTAGAGCTGGCGCGCTCCTCGTTCATGGCAGAGCCGCTGTCTTTGCAGCGCGCCATCCTGCGCCGCGCCCTGGCCGAGTTGCGCCCGCTCCAACGGGATGTGGATTTTGGTAACGTGCAGCGGGCGCTCGATCTTATTTTGAGTCCGGAAACGACTGCCTCAGCAGATTGGCTGGCGGGATTGCATGTATTGATCGAGGAGGACTCCGTCTGGATCGCGGATTGGGCGGCAACACTTCCCGCCGGCTGGCCACAATCGCCAGAGCGAGCCGTCCACCTCGAAATTCCACTGGAGCTGGCGCTAAACGCGGGCTGGCGACTGCAGGCGCAGGAGGTTTCCCAAGCCGGCAATGGTGCCTGGGAGACGGACAGTACCTTTCAAGCCCGGCTGGATTTGAATAAGGTAGGGGAAGAATTAGTTTTGCGCCGCCCGCGGCCTGGGGATCGCTTCCAGCCGTTAGGCCTGGAGCATGGCTCCCTCAAACTCTCAGACTTCTTCATTAATGAAAAACTGCCGCGGCGCGCCCGGGCGGCCTGGCCGCTGCTGTGCCGCGGCGAGGAGATCGTGTGGGTGCCGGGTTATCGCCTGGCGCATCCTTACCGTTTGCGCATGGACAGCCGGCGGGTCCTTCAGTTGAGATTGGAAAAAAGCAGTGACTAGCAGTTAGCAATTAGCGGTTAGAGGACTTCCGCGAAGAAGTAGGGTCCTTTACTGCGTAAGGCTAAAACAAGCTGATCTGCTCGTCCCCCCGCAGCTGGCGCAGCTTCATACCTACTTCACGCCACTGGATCTCAGACACGCCCAACTTCTGGCGGATCTTGTTGTCTTCCATGCCGGCTTTCAAATCATTGAGCGCGCAAGTCCAGCGGCACATGAGAAAGGAGAGCTGCTGCTTCACCCCGGCTTCCCTGCCCAGGTCCTCCAGCAGGTATTCCAGCCGGCGCGGCGACCAGGGAAACAAGCCCCCGCTCAGGTCGTATTGCTTGCGATACTCCGCGTACGCATCCACCCAATCTTCGGACAGGCTGATCTTGCGCTCCTTGTAGCGATCTGCTGGGCTGGCATAGCGCACGAAGAGCAAAGGGCCGCCCGGCGCCTTCAGGTCGATGTGGTTGGTGGTCAGGGCTAGGCACTCGCCCTTCTTGATGCCAGTGTGGAGCAACAGGGAGACCAGCGCGTAGCTGCGCGCATCCGGCCTGCGCCCGCCGCGCAGGCGAGCGGCCACCTTGAGCACTTTTTCCATCTGCTGCGGATCAAGCACCTCTGGCAGCGGGCTGAGCACCGACCTTTGCACCACACGCTCGGCCGGGTCGGCCAGGATGGCGCCGTGGTGTTGCAGCCAGCGGAAGAAGGCTTTGAGCGAGGTTACCCGCCGGGCGAAGGTCTTGGGGCTGCAAGGCACGCCGCGCTCGGCTTGCATCCATTGCAGGAAGTTGTTGAGGTCGTTGGTGGTTATAGCGCCGATAAGTTGGTCGGCGGGCAGATAGGAGGCCAGCAGGCGTAGATCGGCCAGGAAGGCCTTTACGGTGTGCATAGAAGATCCCTGATCCTGGAGGTATAGCTGCCAGGCTGCCAGGGCGGGCGGCAGCGGGGTGCGGGCGTCGATCAGGGTTGCGGCGAGGACGGGCATAAGCCTCCATAAGTATTGCGTATAGACATTTACGCTGACAGTGTAGGACAGATGGGCGCCAATATCAACCGATTACGGTTGCCAATTGGGAGGGGCGAAAATGGAAGTGCGGTATGGGTGGGTTAAGACGGCACGTTCAGCGCCTGGTGCAGGAGCTCGAGCACCGCCTTAGGGTCGGGCATCAACACCGCGCCGCCTGCTGAGGTGGTGAAGGGGCTGACCAAGTCGGCGCCGATCGCATAGCGGGTGATCTCAGCCTCACCGGCGCCCAGCTTGGAAGCCAACGGGAATAGAGGCAGCAGAACTTCGAAATCCAGGTCGGTGCTCACCGTCTGTTGGTATTGCGCATAAAGCTCGGGCGCCCGGCTGAGCGCACCCAGGCTGAGCAAGCGCTGGAACATGGCCACCAACACTTCCTGGGTCCGGCGTGTGCGGTCGAAATCGCTGGAGCTGCCGCGCGAGCGAACGTACCATAACGCAGTTCCTCCATCCATGTTCACGGGGCCGGCCGGCACGCTGAATTCCCCCGGGCCATCCCGCTCATCGGTGAGTGGCTGCGCAACCTGGACAGTCAGGCCCCCCAGGTCCTCCACAATGGTCTCGAAACTCCAAAAATTCACCAGTACATAATGGTCTGGTCGCACGCCGAAGTTATATTCCATGGCGTCGGCCAGCATTGCAAAGCCGCCGATGGCAAAGGCGGAGTTGATGCGATCCATTCGCCAACCTGGGACATAAATGTAGAGATCGCGCGGGAATGAGGTGAGACTGGCGATCTTGCCTAGAGGGTTGAGAGTGAGCAATAGGATCACATCCGTGCGGAAGCCGCCATCCTCGAGGCGCTGGTCGGAGCCCAGCAAGATGAGGTTGACCTGCCCATCGGGTTGCTGGAAACGACCTACCGGCTCGGGAATGACAATATCGGATGGGGCACCAGGCGAGGGGAATTCTTCGGAACGGGCGGGGATCAGGCCAGATAGGGAAAGCCCGCTTTCGATCAAGGCCGCCGGAACATCTGCCGCCTCACCCATGGCGAAACCGGGTAGGAAGGGAGTTGGGGTGGGTGTGGTCTGACCAAAGTAGGCGAAGGCGCCGTTTTGACCAGGGAGGCAAGCCGCCGGCAGAAGGGCGCCGAAGATCAGTCCAACTAATAATAGGCGAGTTTTCATCTCCATTCCAGATGCAATTTTTGCGCCAGGATTTAGCTGGGATTGAGTGGCAGCAGAATGCTAAAGGTGGCGCCCACGCCAGCTTCGCTTTCCACCCAAATGCGGCCACCCAGGGCTTGCGTCAGGGTCTCGGCTATGGAGAGGCCTACACCTGTGTCGCCCACACCGGGAACCACCGGGTTGCTGGCGCGATATACACGCGAGAAGACGCGCTCCAGGTCCCCTTCCGGAATGCCGCCGCCGGAATCACTGACCTGGATGAGCACGAAATCTCCCAGGTCCCTTTGGTTATCAACCACGGCCCGCAAGGTGAGCTCCCCTTCGGTGGGGGTGGCGGCGTCGGCATTCAGCAATAGATGGTAGAGGATCTGCTGCAAAGCATCGCGGTCCGTGTTCAGGTCGGGCAAGCTCTCGGGAAGGTCGACGCGTAAGACGAGGCGCTTCTCCTGAAATTGGGCGCGCAATAGCCCGATGGCCTCGTCAATCACAGCGCCCAGGTCGACCGGCTTGCGCGTGGCGCTGAAGCCAGCCTGATCCAGCTGGGAGATGCGTATCAGGTTATCGATTAGCCTGTTCATGCGCTCGGTGGAAGACCGCACCCGTTCCAGGAATTTGCGCTGCAGGGCCCCCAGGATGCCGACCGACTCGCCCAGCAGCAGTTCGGTATAGCCGACCACAGAGGAGAGCGGCTGGCGCAGTTCCTGGGCGACAGAGGCGATTACTTCCACTTGATGAGTGCTTATTGCCAGGACCTGCGGGGCAACCTGCTCCGCGGCCTGAGGTGCGCGCAAGGCCGCTTCCAGGTCTTCGTGCAGGCGGGCAACCTCTTCGAGCGCCAGGCGCAACTCTTCTCGCGCCCGCTTAGTTTCTTCACTTGCGCCTGCCAGGGTGCGGGCTGGCTCTCCGCTCTCAAACGCGGCCCGGGCTGACTTCAGGCGCTCATTCTCAACCTGCAAACCCTGAACCAACTCATTGCCCTGCGGGCCCAACTGGAACTGGGGTTTCGATTCCAAGTCGTCAAAATGCAGTTGTTCTGCGTGGAGGTGGCTAGGCTCGTCTTCGGATTCGAGAAGCTGAAACGGGTCTGCTTTAGTCTGCAGGCCAAGGGCCGCGGCAAGGTTCGCGCCCAATTCCCGCGAAGTGGATAGCAGTCTCAACTCATCCTCAGGCTGCCAGGCATGCTCGAGGCTGAGCAAGAGCATGGCCCAAGGTGACCCATCCCCGACCTGCAAGGGCAAGGTTAGCAAATAAGGTTGGAAAGAAAGCCGCAACGCTTTGGATAAGGCCAAGAGTTCGGGTAGGCGTTGTTTTGCCGAGAGCATGAGGGGTTGCTGGCCGCTTAGCGCGGCTCTCAGCCGCGGCACCTCGCCGAGGGGGATGCCGGTGGGCTCAACAGGTGCATCATGCGCCACGTTGTAGCCGACCGCCAGGTCCAATTCGCCTGCCCCTTCATCGATGCTGGCGAACACGCATAGATCCGCGCCTAATTCTTCTGCCGTCTGGCGAGCAAGGACCTCAGCGGAATAAACCAGGGGTTCTTCATCGAGCTGGTCAAAATCGAAGAAACCTGCATCTTCCTCCTCGGGAATGAATTCATCCTTTGAGTCGGATCCGGCAGGAAAGGCGGCGCCTCCTTCTTCTGCATACTTATCTGTGACAGTTACATTGACCTTTTTGCCAATCGGCATAAGAAGCAGCAGAGGCAGCACCAGCAGGGTGGCTGCCCGGGTGGCCAGAGGCATGTTAGCGAAAGGCTCTGCTAGTAAGAGGTGAGCGGTCTGCCCCAGCAATAGGATCCCAAACACAGCCAGCCCCACAGTTTGCTTGGCCTTCGCCACACGAAGGACGGCAAAGAGCAGCGCCACGATGCAAGCTGCACCCCAGGCGTAATCTGCATCCGTGTAATTGAAAGCGATGCCGGTAGGTCCATTGAGCCAGGGAATAAACAGCGCCCAGGCCAGCACCAGGTCTGCCAGAATGGCGACTGCAAAGACCAGCGGGGTGCGACGCTCTTTTGCGGTTGGCTGCGTCCACAACCATGCCAAAGCAAGCAAGGTGATCAAATGCAGGCCGCGCTCCAAAGGAGGCATGGCCCGGGCGGCGGTCGCCGACCCAGACCAGGCCAAAGCGAATACTATGACCTCCACCAGGCGCAAACCGATTAAGACGGCCAGAGTGTAGGTTATCGCGCGGGCGAGATCGCCCGGTCTGGCGCGTGACAACCGCAAGCTGGCGGCAGAGAGCAGCAGCAGAGCTAACAACGAATATACAGTACTGCCCTGCGGGCTTTCCAGCGAGGCAGCCAGAGTTTCCCAGGAAAAGTTCATGATGAGGACAGCCCTGCGGATTATAGTTCAGGACACTCTCCTGAATGGCCTGGTTGACAGCGCCTGCTTTCACGTTAAAATATCAACTCGCGCCGAAGTGGCGGAATTGGCAGACGCGCTACGTTCAGGGCGTAGTGGGCGTAAGCTCGTGTGGGTTCGACTCCCACCTTCGGCACTCCAGAGCGAGCGGACGACGCTCGCTCTTTTGTTATCCAGTTGGCAAATTGCTTGCACCTGATTCGGCCACAAGGTAAACTTCCTCCGTGGATAAGATCGTCAAGTTCTTTAGGCGCTTTCCCGCAGTCATCGGCGTGATGGCCCTGCTGGTGGTGCTCTTCGCCTTCACGCAACGGGTGGCTGAATACGTGCGGCTTAGCGGCCAGCAGGGCCGCGAAGAAGCGAAGCTCGCCGAGCTGGCGGCCACCCAGAGCTACCTTGAAGATCAGATCGCTTATGCCACCTCGCAGGCGGCCGTGGAAGAATGGGCGCGTGAGGATGCCCGCTGGGCGCAGGAAGGGGACTTCGTGGTCATCCCGCTGCCGCCTGCCGGGGTAACTCCGCAGCCAGCTGCGCAGTTCCAAACGACGCCGACCCCTTCAGGCAATTGGGACGCCTGGATGAGTTGGCTTTTTTCCAGCGGCCCTTGACGCTGCCTTGTCTGACATGGTACTATCCGCACTCGCCGCGGGGTGGAGCAGTGGCAGCTCGTCGGGCTCATAACCCGAAGGTCCCAGGTTCGAGTCCTGGCCCCGCTACTAGATAAAAAGCCAGCCTTAGCTGGCTTTTTGTTGCCCATCGCTGCCGCGAAGGTCCAAGGGTTCGAGCCCTTCCTGCGCTTTCCCAAATGCGATTACCATTGAGGACCGAGCCATCATGCTGCTACAACTAAGTTTGCAAACTATGAAACCTCTTTTGCCCCTGATTGCCGCGGTGATCCTCCTGAGCGCCTGCTCGCCAGCCACGAATATCCCGCTTGGCGCTAGCGTAGAGCCGGCCGGGACAGATATTATCGAGACGGCCACAGAGACAGTTCTTCCCTCTCCGTCTCCTACTCCGCTACCGCCGCCGATAAGCGCTGGCAATGTTGCCAACTTGTCCATCTATCTGACCTTCGGCCACGGAGAAGTTATACGCAGCCTGGCCTTCTCACCGGATGGCGCCACCCTGGCCTCGGCGGGAGGCAACAACGAGGATTTTGATATCCGCTTGTGGGATGTAAACACCGGCCAGCTCTTGCACATCTTGCAGGGGCACACATCCATTGTTTGGGGCGTGGCCTTC
>Ga0209341_10002418_pt1 | contig 17743 bp, 9 predicted proteins | sample RifCSP13_2_FD_184020 | JGI IMG/M metagenome (GOLD analysis project Ga0209341, IMG submission 184020) | Soil microbial communities from Rifle, Colorado - Rifle CSP2_sed 13_2 (SPAdes) (version 2) | ecosystem: Environmental > Terrestrial > Deep subsurface > Rock core/Sediment | place: Rifle... | reverse complement strand
GAGGGGCAGATGATTCGCTATTCCCGAAAGGAAATGACCTTCACCTACCGCGATTCTCATTGGCCGGCGGGCGCCGTGGTGACCCGCGTGCGCATGCGCCTGCGCAAGGAAGAAGCGGCCCAGGTAAGCTCAAAGGTCCGTGCGCTCGTCGCCAAGCGAAAAAGCAGCCAGCCTTCGGGTTATCCCAATTCGGGTTCCATGTTCCGCAATCCGCCGGGAGACTTCGCCGGGAGATTGATCGAGGCCGCGGGAATCAAAGGCAAGCGCATCGGCCAGGCGCAGATTTCGGAGCGCCATGCCAATTTCATCGTTAATCTGGGCGGGGCTAAGGCCGAAGACGTGCGCCGGTTGATGGATTTAGCGCGCGCCGAGGTGAAAAAACAATTCGCGGTCGATCTGGCGGCGGAAGTCAGGCGGCTCGGAGAATGGGACGCGGAGTAAGCCGGAGCAACAACGATGAAACTCACGCTCTACCGTAGAGACAACCGCAAACGAAACGCACGGCGCGCGCGCCGAACACTTATCTGGCTCGGCGGTGTGGCAATGCTATCGATACTCGGGTTCGCGGCCTATCGCTGGCACGCTCCCTTGGCGGCCGCGGCCGCCGCCGCGCCCGCCATGTTTTTCGAAAATCGCTATTTCTTCGTGCGCGAGATTCAGGTGCGCGGCGGCGAGAAGGTTGGCGGCGGTGAGATCGTCGCCATGGCGGGACTCAGACACGGCATGAACCTCTGGAAAATCGAGCCCCGTGCAATCGAAAAGAAAATTGCCAAGCACCCCTGGGTGCGCCGCGTCTTGGTGCGCCGCGAATTTCCCCGGCGCGTCGTAATCGAAGTGGAAGAGCGTGCTCCCAAGGCCATCGTCGCCCTTGGGCAGCTCTACTACGTCGATGCCGACGGCTTGATCTTTAAAGAAGTGGGCGCGGGAGAGAACGTGAACTTTCCTCTGTTGACCGGGCTGCGTCCCGAGCAACTCGCCAGGACGAATCCGACGCTGCGCGGGAGAATTCAGGATGCCGTTCGGCTCGGCGATTTGATGGCCAAAGACTCGCGCACGCTTTCAGAGATTCATTTTGACGAATCGGGGCGCCTGGTGGTTTATACCACGGCTTTCCCCGTGGCGCTGAAGATGGGCTGGGGCGACTGGGACGCGAAGCTCAAGCGGCTCGATCGCGTGCTTGCCCTGTGGAAGGGCAACGAGGAGCGCCTGGCCTCATTGGACGTGAGCTTTAATGACCAAGTGGTGGCGCGCCTCCGAAAGGTTCAAGGGTTCAATGGTTCAAGAGTTCAAAAGTAGAAAGGCCATGCCATCCCAAGGCGTCGAGTAAAAATATGAGATTTGAAATTTGAGATTCTGAGCGCAGCGAAGACAGCTATGGGAAAGAATAACAGCGTCGTCGTCGGTCTGGATATCGGCACTTCCAAGGTTTGCGCCATTGTCGGCGAGATGACCGAGCAAGGCATCGAAGTCATCGGCGTGGGCACTCATGCCTCGCAGGGTTTGCGCAAAGGTGTAGTCGTCAACATCGAGAGCACGGTCACCTCGGTCAAAAAGGCCGTCGAAGAAGCGGAGCTGATGGCCGGTTGTGAAATCCACACCGCTTTTGTCGGTATCGCCGGCGGCCATATCAAGGGGTTCAACAGCCACGGGATCGTGGCGGTGAAAAACAAGGAGGTGAGCCAGCGCGACGTCGATCGTGTCATCGACGCGGCCAAGGCGGTGGCGATTCCGCTGGACCGCGAGGTGCTCCATATTTTGCCACAGGAATACATCATCGACGACCAGGACGGCGTCCGGGAACCGCTCGGCATGTCGGGCGTGCGCCTGGAGGCGCGGGTGCATATTGTCACCGGCGCCGTGACCTCGGCGCAGAACATCGTCAAAAGCTGCAACCGTGCCGATCTCAATGTCGCCGACATCGTTTTGGAACCGCTGGCCTCCGCCGAAGCCGTGCTCACCGATGAGGAGCGCGAGCTGGGAGTCGCGCTCATCGACATGGGCGGCGGCACCACGGATCTGGCGATATTTCACGACGGCGCGGTCAAACACACGGCGGTGATCGCCATCGGCGGCAACCATGTCACGGGCGATATCGCCGCCGGCCTGCGCACGCCCTTCGCCGACGCCGAACGCATCAAACAGCGCTATGGTTTCGCCAAAGCATTCATGGCCTCTAGCGAAGAGCGGGTCGAGGTGCCGAATGTTGGCGGCAAAGCGCCGGGCAGCGTCTCGCGGCAAATTCTCTGCGAGATCATCGAACCGCGCCTCGACGAGCTGTTCGAACTCGTACAAAAGGAAATCGCCAAGACGGGTTTTGACGGTGCGCTGGCGTCGGGCGCAGTGATGACCGGCGGATCGATGCTGCTGCCGGGAGCCGTCGAGATGGCGGAAGAAATTTTTGGCATGCCGACGCGGCTCGGCGTGCCCATGCACGTGGGCGGTTTAGTCGACATCATCGCCAGCCCGGTTTACGCCACGGGCGTCGGCCTCCTGCTCTACGGCATGAAGCGGCAGGAGCGGACTCATTTCCGCATGCGCGATGACCGGATTTTTTCCAAGGTTAAACATCGCATGTCCGATTGGTTGAGCGAATTTTTTTAGTCGGTAAATAAAATTATTGACTCTTAATTGAATTGAAGGAGGAAAGTCTATGTTTGAACTGGTAGAGCGAAATTCGATGACCGCCCGCATCAAAGTCATCGGCATCGGCGGCGGCGGCGGCAACGCAGTGAATACCATGATCGGCGCTAAACTCAGCGGCGTCGATTTCATGACGGCCAATACCGACGCCCAGTCGCTCGAGGAGAGCCTTGCGCCGGTCAGGATTCAACTGGGCAGCCTGGTCACCAAAGGTTTGGGTGCCGGGGCCAACCCGGAGATCGGGCGGCGCGCCGCCATGGAGGACCAGGAAAGTATCCGTGAATATCTCGAAGGCGCGGATATGATCTTCATTACCGCCGGCATGGGCGGTGGCACCGGCACCGGTGGAGCGCCGGTGATCGCGCAGGTGGCGCGAGAAGTCGGCGCTTTAACCGTCGGCGTGGTAACCAAGCCCTTTGTCTTCGAGGGCAAGAAGCGGTTGCGCCAAGCCGAGCAGGGAATCGAAGAACTCAAGCGGACGGTCGATACCCTGATCGTCATTCCCAACCAGCGCCTGCTGAGTATCGCCGCCAAGACCACCACCATGCTGGAGGCGTTTCATAGAGCCGACGATGTGCTCTTGCAAGCCGTGCGCGGCATTTCCGATTTGATCATCACCCCGGGGCTGATCAATCTCGACTTCGCCGACGTGCGCACGGTGATGGCCGAGATGGGTCTAGCGCTGATGGGCGCGGCGTCGGCTTCCGGCGAAAACCGCGCCATCGAAGCGGCGCAAAAGGCGATCTCCAGCCCGCTGCTCGAGGACATGTCGATCCAGGGGGCCCGCGGCGTGCTCATTAACATCACCGGCGGCACGGACCTCTGCTTGCACGAGGTTAACGAGGCCGCGTCGATGATCCAGGAGGAGGCCCACGAGGATGCCAACATCATCTTCGGCGCGGTGATCGATGACAACATCAAAGATGAGATCCGCATCACCGTGATCGCCACCGGATTCGGCGAGGAAAAAGAAGAGGTCAAACCCGTAAACGCCCCGGTGCTTGCGCCCGTCAGGCCGGCACTGCAGAAGAACAGAAAGGTCGTTCACCTGGGCACCATCATCGACGATCAAGACGCCCCCACATGGCAGCGCAAGAAACGGGGCAGCGACGAGACCGAAACGGTGACCTTGAACAAGACCAACTTTCAGCTCGCGGCGGATAAAGACGACGATGACAAATTCGACATCCCGACTTTTTTGAGAAGGCAGATGGATTAAACCGCGTAGCGGGATTGCGAAGCGTAATTCTGAAATTGCCGGTCTGATGATTGCGGGCTGCTATTGTTGATCAGTGGCAGCTGTGTGCGAACTGAATTGATGGAGGTGGTAAGTTCGGCCGCTTACAACGTGGCCAATCCTTAGACGACATTTGGTGGATTATTTTTGACGAGACACAACGCCTCTGCTCACCGACGAGCTGCGTTTTTACGCGAGCCCGGTGCAGCGGATTGTTGGGGTTTGTCGTACCTATCTCGAATAACGTTTGACGAGATCATCGACGGTCGCCTTGTATGCTTTGTCCTTGAGAGTCGCAACCTGAGATTGATCGGAGGAGACGCGAGTGTATAAACCGCTGGCGCCGACATCTTCGAATGCTTCGGGTGAGAACATATTCCACTGACCGGAGCGAACATCGACTATCGCTACCTTCATTCGAATTCGCATTCGCTGAGTTTCGTCCGGCAACGCCCAGCCGACAATGGGCACCCACGAAACGACCTTCGTGGCGAGGTTCTCCCGACCGGTCTCGAGTAACCCCCAATAGACCATCATCTTCTCGTAGCCCCCCTTGGCTGCCGCCAACCGAAGCGCCATCGCGTAACTGTTCCCTTGAGCTCCGCCTTCGCCTGGCACTCCCGTAAACACCGACACGTTGTAATACTTCTCCAACCCTTTCACCATCGCGTCGTCGGGAATCATTGCGCCCGACTGAATCAACATAATTGACGAGCCTTTCGTCAGAGTGATACGGGCCTTTGCAGCGAGAGACTTCTGGATATCAGCCTCCGTGATTGAAACCTTCGGGTCGATCCCGAGCACGTCGAACTCGCTCAATTCCCCACGATAGAACGGATTAGTCGTGCGAGTTCCACGGCGGTCTGAATCGGCATAGTAGCCGGAGTCGGAGATAGATCTGACGCCACATGCGGAAAGAAACAGAATCAACGACGCTAACAAGAACCAGCGTAGCGGTTTCAAATCAGTGCTCCTTTGCATAGTTCACCCCTTCTGCAGAGCTCTAACCAAGATTATCTAGTTCCGTATAGAACTACATTTCCTCTGTATCTTACGGTTCGCGACGCCGTCAGTTGGCCTGCTTCTACAATGGGCACGATGATTTGTAAAGTCTTCTGTGATGACGCAATCCGACGAAGGCTGAAAGCTGCTTCTGTATATTCAGGCGCCACTGAGTTTGGTTGTGGGATCGTACCTGGGCATCTAAACAATCTCGCATCCGAGTAACGCGAGAGGAGTCGGTTAACAGTTCCATTTCCGCCACGCCCGGATCTCGGTAGCGGGCGAGCTGACCGGCTCGTACGATAAAGCCGAAGACTGAACGAAGATCGGCGATTTCGGTAAGGACGGCGAGGCCCGGCTACTTTTTGTAACGCATGCGCGTGCGGTGGGTGACGGGGAGGGTGACCTCTTCGGGCGTCAGTTCGGCGGGGAAGTAGGGGCCGGAGATCCGGGCGCCGTTGATGCTAGCCCCCCGGCTAGGCCGCCGCGAAATCAGGCGTATCGTGGAGAACCATTAATTGATCAGGCCGAAGCGGTAAGATGGCGAACGCCCGCCCGTCGCGATCCGCGAATTCGACTTCGAACGCACCATCTGGATAGGTCATTACAACAGTGCCGATCTGACCGCGGCGCAGAACTAAAGCTTGACCGCTCTCGAAGTGCTTCGTCTGCACGTCTTGCAGCAATGCAACCACGTCATGCATTTTGATTTTGCCGACCATTATTTAAACTATATAACATGCCGTGGGCACTCACGCTGGTTGCCGGAGTGCGATTGTTTAAAGTGTATAACAACTTACCAACCGGGGAAAGTCTTCGCCGTTTCGGATAATCCACACTGTCAGAACCGTTGCACGCCCTCGCGGTGTTTCCAGCGGGAAACGCAGAACATAAACGTCCCCGTGCCCGTTGTTTCCAAGTGGTTCGGCCTCGTCCAAGTTTTCGGCTGCTAACAGAATGGCATGACGTAGCACTTCCCGGTTGGCCTGCGTAATACCAAGTACAGAGTCGAAAACCCGCGCTTTATGTCGGCCCTCCCAATGTCGAGGGTTAAGCGCATAATCCTCGATCTTTGTGCCGAGATCGGCACGGTGGCCGTTTGGGAGCTTCATGGCCCTTCGGTTTGCCAGATTGCGCACCAAGATGTCAAGACGTAGAGGTCCGCATTACGCAGTCGGCATAACGAACGACGATCGGCAAATTTGAGGACAGCAACGCTCGGCTACTTCCGGTATCGCCTGCGTGTGCCGTTGAAGCTGGCGCCTTCGAGGAGGGCGGCGAAAAAGTCGATACCGCGCAGGTCCGCCGCGCCCTGTTTTCGGAATTGAAGGGTTCGAAGTCGAAGTGGGAATGCGGAGACCGGCTTTGCAAATTAGAAGTCTGACTTCTAATTTGCAAACGTGATGGAGCTGATGGAAGCATTGACAATGCCGGCACGACCGCGAGGCCCGGCTATTTCCTGTTGCATAGGCGCGTGCCGTGAGTGACGTAGAGCGTGATCTCTGCGGGTGTTAACTCGGCGGGGAAATGGGCGCGGCAAATGCGCGCGCCGTTGAGGCTGGCGCCTTCGAGCCGGGCCTTGGAAATGTCGATGCCGCGTTTGAGCGCGGGAGTTGGATTGTTGCCGTGGGCACTCGCGCTGGTTGCCGGAGCGCGAAGTTGCCCAGTCAATCAAATGTTCCAGAGCCTCTCGGTTACCCTCCTTCGCAGAAGGCCACGGGTGTAAACCCGTGGATGAATGCGAGGTGGGTACCCTCCGTAGCCTTGGCGCCCGGCCTTCGCAGCCGAAGCGACTGCTTCGGCGGAGTAGGCAAGGAGGGTGCGCTTCGAAGGGACGCCCGGCCTATTTCACTCGCAGAATCTTTTTGACTTGCTCTACCACTTGCGGCGGCTGAACCATTATGCGCTCGGCCACAGCTTGAAGCTCATCGCCTGACACGGGCTCGATCACCCAGCGCGCCTTCTGGGCCTCGGTGATGAGCTCGGGATCTCTCACCGCCTTCAAATAAGCTTCACGCAGAATTTTCACCCGGTCTGCCGGCGTGCCGGGAGGAGCCATCATCGGGTGGCCGAACTGTTCTCCGGCCGTCAAAACCTCCATCGCACGGCGGTTGATATCCGTCGTCTTATACTGGTCCATAAGTTCAAAAATAGTCGGCGTGTCGGCGGCGCGGGGATCTCGTTTCCGGCCGGTCTGCAGCAGATGTCGATCGAATCCCTTCGCATGCCACGACAAGAAGGGCTCCCTACTAAAATGAGCCGTCAAACCGAGGTCGCGACATATGACTTCGCCTCTGACGACGGCTAAGTCGACTCGCCTCACCCTAACCTATGCAGGGGGACGTTAGAGTCGATGGGTATCCTGCTTGGGGGCGACAAAAAGGTGCCTTCCGTTGCGTGTCTGTACCCCAAGAGCTAGAATCAACACCGGCGATGTGAGTGGGGTTTTCCCTGGACGGAGGAATTACTTGAGTTCATCATCAAAACAGATTGCACTTTGGTTGGTCATGGCGCTCGTTTTTTTTGTAATTTTCAGCGTTTTTAACAAACAACACCGGCGCGAACCGGAAATTATTTTCAGCGACTTTATGGGCGGCGTCGAGCGCGGCGACGTTCGAGAGGTCGTGATCCAAGGACATCATATTCAGGGCAAATACAAGAACGGTGAACCGTTCAGAACTTTTGAGCCGGATGATCCGGAGCTGGTGAAGTCATTGCGGGATAAGGACGTGAAAATCGCTGCAAAGGCCGAGGACGAGTCGCCGTGGTACATGATACTACTGCTCAACTGGTTTCCCATGCTGCTTCTGATTGGGGTGTGGATATTTTTTATGCGCCAGATGCAGATGGGCGGTGGCAAGGCGATGTCCTTTGGCAAGAGCCGCGCAAAACTGCTTACGGAGAATCAACACCGCGTAACCTTTAGCGATGTTGCCGGCGTGGATGAGGCCAAAGATGATTTGCAAGAGATCATCGCATTCCTAAAAGATCCGAAAAAATTCACGAAACTTGGCGGCAGAATTCCCAAAGGGTGTTTGCTCGTGGGAGCCCCGGGAACTGGCAAGACCCTGTTGGCTCGTGCCGTCGCGGGCGAAGCTGGAGTCCCGTTCTTCAGCATCAGCGGTTCCGATTTCGTAGAAATGTTCGTTGGCGTCGGAGCTTCCCGAGTCCGTGACCTTTTCGTTCAAGGCAAGAAGAACGCGCCTTGCATCATTTTTATCGACGAAATCGACGCGGTCGGGCGTCACCGCGGAGCCGGGTTCGGTGGCGGCAATGATGAGCGGGAACAGACGTTGAACCAGCTGTTGGTCGAGATGGATGGATTCGAGTCCAACGAGGGAGTTATTCTCGTCGCTGCTACCAACCGGCCTGATGTATTGGATCCCGCGTTGCTCCGTCCAGGGCGGTTCGATCGTCACGTTGTAGTACCACGGCCGGATATCAAAGGGCGAGAAGGTATCTTGCAGGTGCACAGCCGGAAGGTTCCCTTGGCGACGGACGTGGACGTGAGCGTACTGGCGCGATCCACGCCCGGGTTTACCGGCGCAGACTTGGAGAATCTCGTAAACGAAGCGGCTTTGTTGGCAGCCCGGAATGACAAGGAAAAAGTCAACATGGTCGACCTCGAGCTGGCCAAAGACAAGGTCATGATGGGTGCGGAGCGGCGCAGCATGATTATCAGCGACGAGGAGAAGCGCAACACGGCTTATCATGAAGCCGGGCATGCATTGGTGGCGAAGTTACTCCCTGGTGCCGACCCGATTCACAAAGTGACGATCATTCCTCGCGGCATGGCTTTGGGTCTGACGCAGCAACTGCCTATGGACGAAAAGCATACCTATCCCAGGGACTATCTGCTCACTAATTTGGTCATCCTGTTCGGCGGCCGAGTGGCCGAAGAGCTTGTGCTCGAGCACATGACGACGGGTGCGGAGAATGATATCGAAAAGGCAACGGATTTGGCGCGCCGGATGGTCTGCGAGTGGGGAATGAGCGAAAAGCTCGGGCCCATGACTTTCGGCAAGAAAGAACAAGAGATTTTTCTGGGACGAGACTTTACTCAGAAGGTGGACTATTCAGAGAACACGGCCATTGAAATAGACGCCGAGGTCAGGCGCATTATCCAGGAGAGCTACCACCGCGCTAAGGACCTATTAACGACTAATCTTCGTCTGCTGCATCAAGTTGCGGAGAAGTTGCTCGAAAAAGAGGTTCTGGACGGTTCGGAGATTGACGCCATAGTCAAAGGTTTCGGCGGTAACGCTGGAGATCCGTTCACACCATCGAGTGCGGCGGCCATTGCTTGAGTTTCTATTCTAGACACTCCTTTAAATACTCTGCTTCAGTGGCTGCATGGCGAAGGGCGGACGGCTATTTTTTCACACACTCTGAGCCTGCGTAATAGCTGTCGTCAGCACAACGGAGAATATAAAGGTGGTGCATTGATGTGATGGCCCCTCGATAGCCTCGGGGCACCATTCAACTCGCACAATTTTGGCCTGCCATGAGCGAGCGGGTTTACTAACCCGCGAGTCGAATGGTGGGGCGGGGGGAAATACACTGGCAGCGTAATCAGGTGATAATCTTAGTGATATTCAGTTCAAAAAATCGCCGTTGCCCCCATAGTTGCCCCCGACAAATTCGCGTCACTTGCCGTCTCGATTCACTCCATGCATTCGGACAGACAGTGCATGCAGCACTGCATCAGCTTTCATTTGCGCAGCCGGCGAATTTGTCAGTCGTGATTTCTTCCATGCACCACAATCGCAGAAACAAAACCTACATCTAAGTTCGTAGAAACACATCACCAAACTCCGACGCAATTACAAGAACTCTATCGATGTTTTTCGTATCGAACGACAATATCGCGGGGGCTGTTCCTTTTTTGCGCTGGATCTTGTCGAGTGAAAAGTTCGCGTGGCGCGTTGACATCATTTACTCCGCCGTTGCTGCTCTCAGTGAACAGCTAGGCGTGCAGAGTCAGACCTCGAACTTTCGGCTCGTTTCAATCCGCCGTTGTAGCCATTCCTGGATCTCCGCTTCCAGCCAGCCCACAGTGGGCCCGCCCAGGCTCACCGGCTTAGGGAAAGTGCCTTTGTCGCTCAATATTTCAACCCGTCAAGTCGCTGATTTTTACACAAATCCAGCGCTCATAAATTTAGCAATTCGCTGCGGCCAGCGTCTTTGCTTATTGCGACCTTGCGCCCTGGTCATTTATCAACAAACTTATCAACAAATTCTGTGGACTACTTTTTGTAGCTCTACACGATCACGGTGAGATCTCAAGGTTTATCTTGGGCCAAAAAACCGCGAAGGAGTTTATCGAAAAATAAAAATCGGGAGGAAAGATCTAAAGCTGTTTCGCCGCATTTTGGCTCGTGGCCGCCGGGCCGAAGAATTGCCCGCAGCGCCCGCGTCACGGTAGCACTTCCGGAATCCAAGCGAACCACGCCGCAATTGCTGAGCGGCTCAATCGCTTCGATTTGTCGATTGAGCTGTTCTACAGTTTCGTCCATTCTCCCCCCGAGTAACGCAGATTTTCGTTATAATGATCAGTGAGGCATCCTGAGCTGCAGCAAGAAATTTCCGTTCAAGCGTGTGAATGCAAATTATACCTGTAGACAGGATCAATGGATTCCCAATCGCTCTTCAATCCGATGTACCCGATGCTCAAGATTACGCTCGCCAAAGACAGTCTCGCGCAGGTGCTGGTTAAGCAATGGCTGATATTTTCCTCCTTCCCGCTTAGCTTTCTCCTTTCTTATTTCAATTTCATTTCGCCTGGCGGCCCCGGAATCGAAGACTCAATAAGCAAAGCCGTCGGCCGGACATGCCAGGATTTCCCACTGCTTGGAATTGTCCGCTTTTATATTCCGATGGTTTGGAAAGTGGGCAGGAGAATCCCGTCCTAAAGACGTTCTCTTCATAAGATTTTCTGAAAATTCCAGCAGGCTACGCTTCAGGGTCAAACGGCATGGTTGTTGCGGCTCCTCTCCACGAATCTGGGAGAGAGGCAGTGCGGTTTATCTTGCGCGAATTCCCCCTCGGAGAAGTGGGAATTGTATCCATTCGGAGCCATCCGTCCGTCCCTTGGAATGAGAAAAAATGAGTTCTTCAGCAAGCTTTTAAAGGATTAATAAGTTTAGGGGGCTATGAAATGAGGTACGCAGAGAGGGGGTATAATCTAGAAATTGATTTATCCCGAGGCGGCATCGAGAGGGTAGAGACCGACCCGAGATTAATGGAGCTTTATCTGGGGGGACAGGGTACCGCCGCCAAGTTACTATGGGATAGGGTCCCTCCTGAAGCTGAACCCTTTTCTCCCGAAAATCTACTCATATTCAGCAGCGGTCTTTTCAACGGCACACCTGTTCCCGCCGCCACTCGCACCTCCGTGAACACCTTTTCTCCCCAGACTTCGCTCATGGCGCATTCGTTAATGGGATCCTATTTCGGGGTGGAAATGAAACACGCCGGTTATGACAAAATAGTCATTCGCGGCAAAAGCCCCGATCTGGTCTATCTGTGGATCAACAACGGCAAAGTGGAAATACGCGATGCCACCCATCTGCGCGGGAAAGGCACACAGGAAACGGCGGCGCTAATTAAGGAAGAGCTGCATGATGCCAAAGTTCAGGTGGCCGCCATCGGGCCGGCCGGCGAAAACAGGGTCTATATGGCCTCCATCGATCACAGTCACGCGAGCGCGGCTCGAGGGCCGGGCCCGGTCATGGGAGATAAAGGCTTAAAGGCGATCGCGGTTCGTGGAACGCAGGACATCCATACCGCCCGGCCGGCGGAACTCTTTGAGATATGCCTTCGCCTGAGCAAAGAACTTTATGACAACCCGAACGTCGGAGATTGGATGGCGACCGATGAGGATGACAGTTTCCACCACGACAATTTCTCCTGGGGCAATGCGCGCACGCGGAGAAAAGATTTTTGGAGCAAGGAGCTCCAAGGGAGATGGACGAGGTTAAAGTACGACCACATGGACCGGCAAACAGGTTGCTATAACTGTCCGAAAAAATGCCACAACGTGATTTCCTGGCCGGGACGGCAGAGGTTCTCCTATAAATGTTACGGCAAAGACACTTACCACATGGCGGCCTATCAGGAACTGGACTTCAGTTATGACATTCTTGGCGTCGCTCAGGAGTTAGGACTGGACTCGTACTCGACGCCGCAAGTCATCGCCTTTGCCCTTGAGCTCCTGGAAGCCGGGATCTTGACCGATCAGGATTTCCCAGGAATGCCGTCCGACGTCAGGAAGAGGTATTTCTACCTCCTTGATAAAATTACACGACGCGAGGGGATTGGGGATATTTTAGCCAACGGTGTCTCTTGGGCGGCACGCCAGATCGGCAAAGGGGCGGAAAAATACGACCATAATACCGTGAAAAAATTCGAGCAGTTGCCTATCAAGCTGGGGAAGGTGAACCCGCCTTACTTCCTCATGATCGCTACGGGCGAGAAGATGTCCATCACCCAGATCGAAGGGTCCTTTCCCCAAGACCCTCTTCCCACCATGGAGCAGAGACAGGAATTTGTGAAAAACTGGGCCGCAGTCCCTCATGAGAAGTTCAAGGAGTGGTTCCTGAGATGGGAAAAACGCAATGAGATATCTAATGAAGCATCCTGCGCCATCACCGATTGGAACGAGGCGATGCATTACATCGATGACAGCCTAGGGCTTTGCGGATTTGTGTCATCGTTCAGAGGCCAATTCGGTGGGAAGACCGGCTATCACGTATGGAATATTCCGCAGTTAATCTCCCTTTCAACCGGGTTGGACTTCGATAAGGACAAACTGTGGAAAACCTTTCAAAGGATCCGGACTCTGGTGCGAGCCGTGAACGTACGAAGGGGGTTGAGGAGAAGAGATGAGAGGCCGCCTGAGGACCACTGGGCGGTAAGAAACGAGGCGACTGAACAAAAGTTGCTGGGCGACTATTACGAATTCAAGGGATGGAACAGCGACGGTATTCCAACCAAAGAGACGCTGGACCAACTGGGCTTGAACTACGTGAGCGATGACTTCATCAAGAGGGGAATCCTGACAGGGAACGGCGGCGCTCCCTCCAGAGAGACTTCGAAGGAAAAAGGAGAACAAATAGAGTCCAGGGGGGCGTGATCGTGAAGAGTGGTTTAAAGACGAAAATAGTCAAAGACATAAGGGTTGATGTGGATAAATGCACGGGCTGCCGGTCATGCGAGATGGCCTGTTCCGCATTCCACGCCGTGCCGAAATACAGCAGTCTGAATCCGGCGCGGTCCCGAATTCGAGTGATCATGGATGAAACGAAGGATATCTATGTCCCGATCCGCGCCGGTGAGTACACTCAGGCCGAGTGTACCGGGAGAAACCTTTATACGATCAATGGAAAGGAATATACCGAGTGCAGCTTCTGCCCTTCCAGTTGCCCATCCAGAGATTATTTTAAAGAACCCGATTCCGGTCTACCTCTGAAATGCGACATGTGCGAGGACGAGCCGTCGCTGGTGGAGCCCATGTGTGTGCAGGCGTGCCAGCAAGATGCCTTGATTTACATAGAGAGGGAAGAGGTAGTCGACGAACAGAAAAAAGATGTGAAGCTGGATGACATGGAGATCGTATTCGATGCGTTGGTCAAGAAACATGGAAAGAAGAGGGTCTTGGATACCTTTGCCCGCTTGTCTAAACGCTAAGACGTCAAGGTGAAAGAAGAGGACTAGGAACCCCGTGGAAATTGTCGCCCCCTCCCAAGAGATTCTCGATGTCATTAAGGATAACGGCGGAGACGCCTTCAACGTCTGCTATCAATGCGGCATGTGCGATACGGTTTGCCCCTGGAACAGGGTTCGAAACTTCAGTATCCGCAAGATCATCCGCCAGGCGGCCTTCGGCCTGACCGAGATCGAGAATGAAGAGATCTGGCGTTGCACGACGTGCGGTAAGTGTCCCCAGCAATGCCCGAGGGGAGTGAAAATCATAGAAGGCGGCGTGGCGTTACGCAGGATTGCCACCGAATTCGGCGTCTTTCCTCCTCCTGTCAAGCCTGTCCGTGTTGCCGCCGAAAGCCTCGCTCGCAACGGCAACCCCTTAAACGAAGTGCGGGAGAAGAGGGCGGATTGGGCAAAGGGTCTCTCGGTAAAAAACTTCACCGAGGGGATGGAGATTTTATATTTCCCCGGCTGCTACCTGAGCTATGATCCGAGATTAAAAAAGGTGGCCGCCGCCACGGTCAAAATCCTGAACACGGCTGGTGTAGATTTTGGCATATTGGGCTCCAAGGAGGTTTGCTGCGGCGAAAGCATCCGCAAGACGGGCGATGAGGAGTTGTTCAAGCGGTTGGCCAGAGACAACATCAAAACGTTCATCGAGCACGGCGTGAAGAAAATTCTGGTTTCTTCCCCGCACTGCTATCACACCTTCAAGAACGAGTATTCCCAATTCAGGGTGAACTTCGAAGTGGTTCATATCTCCCAGTTCTTAGCCGAGCTTATCCGCGATGGACGGCTCAAGCCGAACAAGGAATTTGGCAAGAAGCTGACTTATCACGATCCATGTTACCTGGGGCGACACAACGGCGTCTATGACGAACCCCGGGACGTCTTGAAAAAGGTCCCCGGTTTAAAGCTCAATGAGATGCCGGAATCCCGGGCGAACAGTTTCTGTTGCGGAGGCGGAGGGGGCAGGATTTGGATGGAGACGCCAAGGCAAGAAAGGTTCTCCGACGTCAGATTGCGGCAGGCGATGGACGTTGGGGCCGAGGTGCTGGTCACTGCTTGCCCGTACTGCATCAGCAATTTCGAAGGCAGCAGGGAAACTCTGGATGTCGTCGAAAAAATAGAAGTCAAGGATGTCACGGAAGTCATCGCGGAATCTCTTTAGGCGCTATGAGGAAGTTCCATTCGTTCAAAAAGTTCCAATCGTTCCAACCCCCTCTGTGTCTCCCCCGTGACACGGGGGAGAAAAGAAGAGGGGGCTTGAGCGATTTGAACGGCTTGAACGTTTTGAACTCCGCTTTGTTTGGAAGCCCAAAACCATAAGGACGGAGAGAAGTGGAACAAGATCTGGTTAAAGGGACCTCCGCCAACGGTACCGCCGACGATAATTTCGGCGACGTGCTGGTTGTCGGCGGTGGGATCAGCGGCATTCAAGCCGCGCTCGATCTTGCCGGCACCGGTTTCCGGGTCTACCTCGTCGACAAGGCGCCGGCCATCGGCGGCAAGATGGCCCAGCTCGACAAGACCTTTCCCACCAACGACTGCTCCATGTGCATCGAATCTCCGAAGTTTCTCGAATGCCGGAGACATCCCAACATAGTGCTCCTGACGCGCACCGAAATTGACCGGGTGGAGGGGAAAGCAGGAGACTTTAAGGTCACTCTGACTAAGAAGCCCCGATATATCATCGAGGACAAGTGCACGGGTTGTACGACCTGTGCGCAGTACTGCCCGGTCAAGGTCCCCGACCCGTATAATCAAGACTTATCTTTGAACAAGGCCGTCCATATATATTTTTCTCAAGCGGTTCCCCTTGTCAGCTATATAGATCCTGACGCCTGCCTCTACCTTCAGGGCGAGCAATGTAACATCTGCGTGGGAGTCTGTGAGCACAAAGCCATAGATCTCCATCAAGAGGAGGAGAAGCTGGTAGTGGAGGTGGGGGCGATTGTTCTCTCTCCGGGCTTTGAGATATTTGACCCCAAACTGAGGGGCGACTATGGCTACGGCACGATGGCGAACGTGGTAACGAGTCTCGACTTCGAGCGGCTGTTATCCGCTACCGGGCCGCACGAAGGCGAGATCAAGCGCCCTTCCGACCGTAAACATCCGCATAAAATAGCCTGGATCCACTGCGTCGGTTCCAGACAGGTCAGGCCGGGCGGCAACAGCTATTGTTCCTCGGTATGTTGTACCTATACCCAGAAGCAGGTGATATTGGCCAAAGACCATGACGCCGAGATTCAGGCGACAATCTTCCATAACGATATCCGGTCCTATGGCAAGGATTTCGAACGATTCTACCAGAGAGCGGCAAACCTTCCCGGCGTTCGATTCATCAGAAGCTATGTATCGATAGGAAGAGAGATCCCGGAAAGCAAGAACGTAACCATAAGATATTCCACTACCGGGGATGGGGTAAAGGAAGAAGAATTCGATCTGGTGGTGCTGTCCGTTGGATTGAATCCCCCGGCCGATGCCCGGGACCTGGCGACCAAGTTTGGTATCGAGCTCGAGCCTCACGGGTTCTGTAAAACGAATCCTTTAAATCCGATTGAAACCTCTCGCTCCGGAATCTTTGTCAGCGGCGCCTTCCAGGGACCCAGGGACATTCCCGAGTCGGTTGTGACCGCCAGCGGGGCCGACGCCCTTTGTAGTCAATTCCTCGCATACCGGCGCGGCAAGCTGGACAGAGACAGGATCTACCCACCGGAAAAGGATGTCTCGGCGGAAGAGCCGAAGGTGGGGGTCTTTGTGTGCCGTTGCGGCGCCAATATCGGTAGGGTCGTAGACGTTCCCTCAGTTGTTCAGTACGCCTGCAGCTTAAAAAATATCGCCCATGCGGAAGAGAGCACCTTTGCATGCGCTGCCGATACCGCCCAGAAAATATCGGAGACGATCAAAGCGAAAGGGCTCAACCGTGTGGTTATCGCTGCCTGCACGCCCAGGACGCATGAGCCGCTGTTCCGGGACACGCTGCGTGAAGCGGGCATCAATCCGTATTACTTCGACATGGCGAATATCAGGGAGCATTGCTCCTGGGTCCACTCGCGAGAAAAGGAAGACGCTACCCAGAATGCGAAGGACATCGTGCGGATGTCGGCCGCTCGAGTCTCCCGTCTAGAAGCTTTGCAGGAAATTAGGTTGCCGGTTGATAGAAGGGCGTTGGTCGTTGGCGGAGGCCTCGCCGGCATGACCAGCGCTCTGAGCCTGGCTGAGCAGGGATTTGAAGTCTACCTGGTGGAAAAGGACAAGGAGCTGGGAGGAATCGCTCGAAGAATTCATTACACCCTGGAAGGGATGGACGTTCAAGCGCATTTGCGTGACCTGATCGGCAAAGTCTACCGACACCCGTCGATACATGTTTCTACCGAATGCACCATCACGGAGGCTTCCGGTTATGTGGGAAATTTCATAACCAAAGTGAAATCTGAAGGATGGGTCCGGGAGATCCGCCACGGCATAACCATCATCGCCACCGGCGCCGAAGAGTATAAGCCCACCGAATACCTCTATGGGCAAGATGACAGGGTCTTGACCCAACTCGAGCTGGAGGAGCGGATTGCCAAGGGCGAGGAAAAGGTCATGAGCTCCCAGGGTATGGTGATGATCCAATGCGTCGGTTGCCGGCAGGAAGATAGAAACTACTGCAGCCGCGTCTGTTGCGATCAGGCTATAAAAAACGCGTTGAAACTGAAAGAGCGGAACCCCGAGATGGTTATCTACATTATCTTTCGGGACATGAGAACCTATGGGTTTAAAGAGGATTACTACCGGGAAGCGGCGAGTAAAGGTATAAGGTTCATCCGCTATGAGCCGGATGATAAACCCCGGGTAGAGGCCGTTGAAGAGGATGGCAAGCCGATACTAAGGGTTACCGCGACTGACCCTATTCTGGGCCAAAAACTTGCTATAGATACCGATTCCGTCGCTCTGGCTGCCGCCGTTATTCCTTCGGCGACAAGTCATGAAGTATCCAAATTATTCAAAATCCCTTTGAACCCGGATGGTTTCTTCCAGGAAGCTCACGTGAAGTTAAGACCGGTTGACTCTGCCGCCGATGGCGTTTTCCTGTGCGGGATAGCGCACTATCCTAAGCATATATCGGAAACGATCAGCCAAGCGTACGGGGCCGCCGGGCGCGCTGCGACCATT
>Ga0209341_10002414_pt1 | contig 17758 bp, 19 predicted proteins | sample RifCSP13_2_FD_184020 | JGI IMG/M metagenome (GOLD analysis project Ga0209341, IMG submission 184020) | Soil microbial communities from Rifle, Colorado - Rifle CSP2_sed 13_2 (SPAdes) (version 2) | ecosystem: Environmental > Terrestrial > Deep subsurface > Rock core/Sediment | place: Rifle... | reverse complement strand
GCTTCACGTCGAGCGCGCCGAGCGGCTCGTCGAGGAGCAGCGCAGCCGGATTGTTGACGAGCGCGCGCGCCAGCGCGACGCGCTGCTGCTGGCCGCCCGAAAGCTGGCGCGGGCGCCGGCGCTCGAGGCCCTCGAGCTCGACGACTCGCAGCATCTCGTGAACTCGCCCCCGGTGCTCGCGACGTGGGACGCGCTTCACCTTGAGCCCGAACGCGATGTTGTCGTAGATCGACATGTGCGGGAAGAGCGCGTACTGCTGAAAGACCATGTTGACGGGGCGGCGGTTCGAGAAGACCGACGTGACGTCCTTTCCCTGTAGGACGATGCGTCCCTCGTCGGGTACGTCGAAGCCGGCGATCATCCGCAGAGTCGTCGTCTTCCCACAGCCGCTCGGCCCGAGCAGAGAGAAGAACTCGCCTTCATGGATCGCGAGCGTCACGTTGCGCACGGCCTCGGCCTTACCGAAGCGCTTGCTGACGCCCTCGAGAGCGATCGCAACGCTTCGGTCCGTCGCCATGCGGGCCGAGTGTAACCGGCGGATTACGCGCCGAAAGCCTCCGGGCCGGCCGCTCGCGCGCGGCTGGCGTTCGCGACGCCGATCGCGGCGAGCGCGGTCAGTCCGGCGACCGCGAACGCGAGCGTCGTCCCGCCGAGGTCGGCGAGCCATCCTGCGAACAGTCCTCCGATCGGAGCGAGACCGAGGAACGCGAACAGGTAGAGCCCGATCAACCGCCCACGCAAGTAGTCGGGCGCGCCGAGCTGGACGAGCGCGTTCGCGTTCGCGGTGAAGAGCGTGAACGAGGTCCCGATCGCGAAGAGGAGGACTCCTGCGAGCACGGCGTTCTGCACTGGCGCGAGCAGGAGCGCCAGCACGCCGAAGGCGGTGGTGCCGATTGCGAACATGCGCCAGCTCGCTCCGCGGAAGCTCGCCGTGGTGAGCGCGCCGACGAGCGCGCCGAGGCCGAACGACGCGGAGAGCAGGCCGAACCCCTCCGGTCCCACATGGAGGGTGTCGGCGGCCAGCAACGGGACGAGCACGTGGAAGTTGAAGCCCACCGTCGCCACGACTGTCACCACCGCCAGGATGAGACGGAGATCCGCGTCGTTCCAGGCGAATGCGATCGCACGACGGACGCCGTCCACGACCCTTGCCGACGGGTCCTTCTCGACCGTATAGAGCTCCTCGTCGCGTACGAGTGCGAGTGCCGTGAGCACTGCGAGGAAGCTGACAGCGTTGAGCACGAAGCAGATTCCGGTGCCGGCGGCCGCGATGATCAACCCCGCGATGGCGGGGCCGACGATCCTCGAGCCGTTGAAGAGCCCGGTATTCAGTGCGACGGCGTTCGGCAGCTCGCGCCTGCCGACCAGCTGAAAGGTGAGCGACTGTCTGCCGGGCGCGTCGAAGGCGAGCGCGATGCCGCCGAGCGCGGCGAGCACGTACACGATCGGCAGCGTCGCCGTCCCGGTGAGCGTGACCACAGCGAGCGCGATCGAGACCGCCATCGCAGCGGCCTGTGTCGCCATGACGAGCTTGCGTGACTCGATTCGGTCGGCGACGACGCCTGCGACGAGGCCGAAGATCGTGAAGGGCACGAAGCGCCAGAACGCGAGTGCGCCGACGGCGAGCGGAGAGCCCGAGAGCTCGAGCACGAGCCAGGCGAGCGCGACGTTCTGCATCCACGTGCCCGCGAGGGAGACGAGCTGGCCGGTGAAGAAGATCCGGTAGTTGCGGTGCCGGCGGAGGCTCCGGAACGTCCTCGTCCGGAGCGCGAACGCAATGGTCGTCAACCCTCGTCTCCAAGAAGGTGGGCGAGCGCTGGAATCGCGGCTTCGATCGCCTCGAGCTCGGCCGGCTCGAGGGCTCCCAATCGATTTGCGAGCCACGTCGTCCGGCGGGCACGTACGCGCCGGAGCAACCGCACCCCGTCTTCCGTGAGACGCAGCCCGACCCGCCGGCGATCCTCGCTCGAGCGCACGCGCTCGAGGAGGCCGGCGCGCTCCAGCCGGTCGACGTGCCCGGAGAGCGCGGGCGGCGAGATGCCTTCCTCCGCAGCGAGCTCGGCAAGGGAAAGCCCGGGGCTCCGCTTGACCAACCAGAGGAGCGTCGCCTGGCGTGCGGTGATGCCGACCTGCTCCGTCTCCTTTCGCAACTCGCGTGCGAGGCGGAGGAGAACGGGGCGGAGCTCGTCGGCGGCGAGCTCTGGACTAAGCGTAACCTCACTAATCATTAACCTTGTGAACGATAGCGGACCGCCTCGCCGGACATATGGTGTGCGTCGTGAGCGATCCGACGCCGAGCCGACCTCTGACCCGCGATGCCGTGCTGGGAGATCCGCTCGTACGCGAGCTCTTGGAGGCTCGACTCGTCGGCGTCTTCGCCACTCTCGACTCGAGCGGGACGATCCATGCGGTTCGGATGTGGTACGCGGCCGGCGAGGGGTACGTGGTGCTGGCTACCGGCTCGCGCAGCCAGAAGGTCAGGAACCTCGAGCGCGACTCCCGTGCCAGCCTCGTCCTCCACGACTCGCGGCCCGGCTTCGAGGTTTGCGGGGATTCGATTGCGGGCAGGGCGGAGGTCGTACGTGGTCTCGAGGCGCGGCCGCTGGTCGACCTCGTTCATCGGAGGTACGTCTCCTCCGACGTCGGCCCGCCGCCTGCCGTGCGGGAGTTCCTCGCCTCGGACGATGTTGCGCTGCGCTTCCGGCCGGAGTCAGCGCTGACCTGGGACGAGCGCCGGAGCCCTGCGAGCCGGGCGCTCCGGGACGTGGGCGGTGCGCTGCCGCTCGTCCCGACCGACCCGCGTCCCTAACCGGCGTCTGCCCCCAGGTCCTCGCGCGTCGCCACCTTCCGCTCCTCCTCCGGCTTCCCGCCGAGCTCGGGCCTGTCGAACGTGAGCACGTAGCCGACGATGCAAGCGAGGACGATCAGCGGGATCGTCGCCGGTGCAGCGAAGAACGCGACCATGAGCGCGATGAACACGGGCAGCCGCATGATGGCGACCGCGGCACCTGCCATCCCACACGCCACGGCGACGGCGAGTGGGACCCTCTCGAAGAGGTCGCTCGCGATGAATCCGACCGTAGCGCCGATGAAGAGCACCGGGAAGATGCGCCCTCCCCGGAACCCGGTCTCGAGTGAGAGCGCGAGGGCGAGGATCTTGCCGGCGAGGATGAGGATCAGCGTGCCCGCGCCGTAGGCCTCGGGGTCCGAGAGCAGGACTTCGAGCTCGTGCTCCCCGGAAAACAGCGTCTCCTCACCCGCGACCAGCGCGATCACCCCGATCCCGATCCCTCCGAGCGTTGCCTTGAGCACCGTGCGACCGGCGACCGGCCGCAACAGTCGCTGCACCGCGCGAAGTGCGGCGATGAGGAGCATTCCGACTGCAGCTGCGACGGCGGCGACCGCGAGCGCCTCGAAGACGTGCGCAAGCTCGACTCCCGTGTAGCTCGGAAGGTCGATCTCGAGCAGCGGGCCGCTGAGGATCGCGTCGAAGGTGAGCAGCCCGACGGCCGACGCGACGAGAACCGGCATCAGGAAGACGTAGAGGTTGTGGCCGGTGACCTGGGTCACTTCGAGCGTCAGGACCGTCGGTGCGAGCGGTGAGCCGAAGAGCCCGGAGAGGAGCGAGCCGACGCCCGACATCCCGAACACCTTCGCCAGCTCGGCTCTCTTGAGTCGATCCGCGAGCACTGTGCCAACCGCGAGGGCAACGGCGAGCAAGGCGGCCTCGGGCCCGAGGCTCGCGCCGGCTACGAGCGAGACCAGACTGACGAGCACCATCCCGGCCGCATGGCTGGCCGGGACCTGCTCCATCCCGATCCCGTGGCCCTGCGCGGGGCCGGGCCCGCCGTGGCCCGGCACGACGAGGAGGAGGAGTCCGACCGCCAGTCCACCGACGGTCGTCACCGCGAGCGCGTACCACGAATAGGGATCGACGTCCAGAGCGTCCGGGATCTCCTCCCAGACCACGTCTCTCAGGCCGGAATAGGCGCCAAGGAAAGCGAGCGTCGCGAGCGCGATCACGACGGCGATCCCCGACGCGAGCAGCAGTAGCCCGAGATACGTCCGGGTACGAAGGTGGATCGCGGCCGCCTCCATGGGCGGGCACCTTACCGCGGTGCGGCCCCGGTGATTACGCCTTGGGAAGCGCCTCGAGCTTGTAGCCGACGCCGTACCGCGTATGGATGAAGGCGTGTTGCGACGCGCGTCGGTCGACCTTCTCGCGCAGCTTGCGAACGAAGACGTCAACGGTGCGATCGCGGTGCGTTGCCCTCCGGCCCCAGACGCGCTGGAGCAGCTCGTCCCTCGTCAGGACGCGGCCCTGCTCGCGGGCGAGGGTGTAGAGGAGGCGGAACTCGGTCGGCGTGAGGTCCGCGCTCTCTCCGTCGACGTACGCCTGGACGTTGTTCGGGTCGAGGCGGAGCTCTTCGATCACGATCGCGTCGCCGCGGCGCGGCTCCGCCTCGCTTACGCCCCGGCGAGCGGCGGCGCGGACGCGTGCGGCCAGCTCCTTCATCGAGAACGGCTTGACGAGGTAGTCGTCGGCCCCGATCTCGAGCGCGTGGACGCGGTCGTGCTCAGTCCCGCGTGCGGAGACAACGACGATCGGCGTCCCGATCCCCTCTTCGCGCGCCTGCTCGATCACGCGCCAGCCGTCGATGCCCGGGAGCATGAGATCGAGGACGCAGACGTCGGGCCGCTCGTAGCGCAAACGCGCCATACCCGTCTCGCCGTTGGCGACGCCGACCGCGTCGAAGCCGGCCGCCTCGAGATGGCGGGCCATCCCGCGCGCGATCACGTCGTCGTCCTCGATGATCAGGACCTTCGCCATCCGGCCACAAGATAGTGGCGGCTTCCCGGCCCGCTGGGGCCGCCGACCGGTTACGGAACGGTAACCGGGTGGTGAAGAGGCCAAGTAACAGACTGTTACTTGGCCTCTCCGCGCGTCTGATGCCTGCGTTGGGTGAGAACCTGGGGTCAGGTCTTGAATGTTGTACTGCCGGTGCAACATTCAAGACCTGACCCCTGTGGCACGCCTGCCTACCCGTTCGCCTCGGCGTCGGCGTCCGAGTTCTCACCCTCCTCCTGGTCGGCCGTGAGCGTGTCGACCAGGATTACCATCTCGCAGCCGACGAGCGTCGTCAGCCGCCGCTCGGACCGGAGCACAAACGCCTTGTCCTGGCCGGGTCCGCAGCTGAGCAGATCGGGCTCTCCGTCGGCCGCGAGCGCGTGCAGCTCGTCGTTCCCACCGCCGCCGTAGACTCGGTCGGGACCCCAGCCGCCGAAGAGCGAGTCGTTTCCGCCGTCCCCGCTCACGACGTCGCCGCCCTTGTTCCCGACAGCGCGGTCGTTGCCCCCGCCACCTGCGACCGTATCCGAGTCGGAGCCGCCGTAGAGCCGGTCGTTGCCGTCTCCCCCGGCGACCACGTCGCTGCCGCCGCCTCCGTACACGAGGTCGTTCCCGTCGCCCGCCCGCGTTCCGTCGTTGCCCGTGCCCGCGCGAACGAGGTCGGCGCCGCCGCGTGCATAGATCTGGTCGTTCCCAGCGAACGCGTGGATCTCGTCCGCGTGCTCGGTCCCGCGGAGAATGTCGTCGCCCGGCGTGCCGTTGATGACGGCCGCCGCCGCGACTGTCGCGAGCACCAGCGCTCCGGCCCAGCTGGCCGTTAGCGTGAGTGCCTTGAGTCTCATCCGTCTCTCCTTTCGAGGGGACGGATGGATTGACGGAGATGTGAGTTTGGGCCTCGTGTGTCCGAGGAAAGCGTTGCGCAAACCTTCTGTTAGAACGGTGTGTTGTGGATACGGACGCGATCAGGGGGCGAGCGCTCGTGGAGGAGAGTCGTGAAGCCGTCGTCGTCCTCGACGACGCCGACCGGGTCGTCCTCGCGAGCCGGCGCGCGCGGCACACGATCGAGGGCGTGCGCGAGGGGGAGCCGCTCCCTTCAGAGCTCCTGACGGGAGGGCGGGGCGTGATCCCGCTCGTCGTCCCGTATGAGGTCGATGGCCGGCGTGAGCGACTCGTCTATCTCTCGCGCGAGGGTGATCTCGCCGCGTACGAGGAGCTCCGCTCGGGCTTCACGGCCGCGGTCTCGCACGAGCTGCGCACGCCTCTCGCGCGGCTGCTCACGCTGCTCGAGACGGCCGCGCTGCCGGGAGAGGACGTCTCCGCTCTTCTCGAGCAGGCTGTGGGCGAGGTCGAGCAGATCACAGAGCTGATCGACGAGGTCCTCTTCCTGTCCGAGCTCGAGTCGGGCGCCCGGGTCGTCGCGCTCGGCGCGGCGCCCGTCCGGCCGGTGCTCGAGGAGGCGCTCGACGAGCTGCAGGAGCGTGCCGTCCGCGCGGGGGTCGAGCTCCGGCTCGAGTGCGATCCGGAGATCACACTCGCCATCCGGCCTCGGATGCTTCGTGTCGTGGCGCGCAACCTGGCCGAGAACGCGATCCGCTACGCAGGTCCCGGGGCGACCTTCACGCTCGGGGTCGTGGAGGAGCACGACGGGTCCGTCGTGCTCTCGGCACGCGACGACGGGATCGGAGTCGAGGAGGCGGAGCTCGGACGCCTGTTCGAGCGGTTCTACCGCGGCGACCGTGCGCGCGCGTCGCGCGGCACCGGGCTCGGCCTCGCCATCGTGAAGCACGTAGTCACGCAGGCGGGCGGGAGCGTCGACGCGCGGGGCAGCCGGGGCCGCGGCCTCGAGATCTCGTGCCGGTTTCCCGCATCCGCGTAGGCGTTCACCGGACTTTCACCGCATCTTCACCAGCCCGCCGCCCGCGGGACGCATTCGGGCGGGGATACTCGCGTCGTGAAGACGAGCACACACCTCGCCCTGCTCGCGTCCAGCGCGCTCCTCGCCCTCGGCGCAGCCGGCTGCGGAGGCGGCGACGGGGGCGAAGGCACCATCAGCGCCGACGGCTCGAGCACCGTCGGGCCGTTCACCACCAAGGCGGCGGAGGACTTCAAGGCCGCGGGCGGAGTGAACGTCACGGTCGGCATCTCCGGTACCGGCGGCGGCTTCGAGCGCTTCTGCCGCGGCGAGACAGACCTCTCCGATGCTTCGCGGCCGATCGAGGAAGACGAACAGGCGACCTGTGCGGACGCCGGGATCGAATACCTCGAGTTCGAGGTCGCAAACGACGCGCTGACCAACGTGGTCAACTCGGAGAACGGCTGGGCGACGTGCCTCACCGTCGAGCAGCTGAAGAAGATCTGGGAGCCGGGATCCAAGATCGAGAACTGGAGCCAGGTCGACGCGTCGTTCCCGGACGTTCCGCTGAAGCTCTTCGGGGCCGGCACCGACTCGGGGACCTTCGACTACTACACCGACGTCATCGTCGGGGAGGAAGGTGCGAGCCGCACCGACTACAACGCGAGCGAGGACGACAACGTCACCGTCCAGGGCGTTGCCGGCGAGCAAGGTGGACTCGGCTACTTCGGCTTCTCCTACTACGAGGAGAACCAGGACACGCTGAAGGCGGTCGAGGTCGACGGCGGCCAGGGTTGTGTCGCGCCGAGCGTCGAGAGCGCACAGGACGGTACGTACGCGCCGCTCTCGCGCCCGCTCTTCGTCTACGTCAAGAAGAGCTCGTTCGACGGGAACGAGCACGTCCGTGACTTCATCGCGTACATGCTCGACAACGAGCGGTCGATCGCCGAGGCCGCTCGGTTCGTTCCCCTGAGCCAGGAGCAGCTTGCCGAGCAGCAGTCGAAGTACCAGGACGCCACGGCGTCGTGACATCGATCGACGTTGTCGGGCGTCGCTCGGTCGCGCTACCGCGGAAGCGGATCCGTCCGGGCGAGCTCGTCGTCCAGGCGATCCTCTTCCTCGCTGCGGCGATCTCGGCCCTGACGACCGTCGGAATCGTCTTCTCGCTGCTCCTCCCCGCCCTCGAGTTCTTCGGCGAGGTGAGCCCCACGGAGTTCTTCACCGGGACGACGTGGGCGCCGCTCTTCGAGCCCGCGCACTTCGGCGTCCTGCCGCTCGTGGTCGGCACTCTGATGATCTCGTTCTGGTCCGCGCTCGTCGCCTTCCCGCTCGGCTTGGGCGTCGCCATCTACCTGAGCGAGTACGCGGCCCCGAAAGCATCCGCCGTCCTCAAGCCGATGCTCGAGATCCTCGCGGCGATTCCGACCGTCGTGCTCGGCTACTTCGCGCTCACCTGGGTGACGCCGTTCCTGCGCGACCAGCTCGGCCTCGAAACGGAGATCTTCAACGCGCTCTCGGCGAGCCTTGTGATCGGGGTCATGCTCATCCCCACGATCGCCTCGCTCTCGGAGGACGCGATGGCCGCGGTTCCGCGCGACCTCCGCGACGGCGGGTACGCGCTCGGAGCCGACAAGCTCCAGGTGTCGACACGCATCGTCGTCCCTGCTGCGGTCTCCGGAATCATCGCCGCGTTCGTGCTCGCCTTCTCGCGCGCCGTCGGAGAGACGATGATCGTCCTGATCGCCGCCGGGCAGCTTGCTCGGATCACTCTCGATCCCCGCTTGGCGATCGAGACGATGACGGCCTTCATCGGCGCGACCGGCAACGGCGACAACCCGACCGGCTCGATCGAGTACAAGACGATCTTCGCTGTCGGGCTGACGCTGTTCGTGATCACCCTCGTCATGAACTTGGTCTCGATCCGGCTCGTCCGCAAGTTCCGCGAGGTGTATGAGTGAGTCGCGCTTGGAAGAACCGACTGTTCAAGGGAGCCATGTTCTTCGCCATGCTCGTCGCGTTCGGGATGCTGGCGATCCTGCTCGTGGACACGATCGTCACCGGGTGGCCCGCGCTCAGCCGGGGGCTCTTCACCGATCCACCCTCGACCGTGCCGGAGGAGGCGGGAGCGAGGCCCGCCATCCTGGCCACGCTCTACCTCGGCCTGATCGTCCTCGTCCTGTCGGTTCCCATCGGCGTTCTCACCGCGATCTACCTCGAGGAGTACGCGAATCGTGCCCGGTGGTGGAACCGCCTCGTCGAGGTGAACATCCAGAACCTGGCCGCGGTGCCGTCGATCGTGTACGGAATCCTCGGGCTCGCGTTCATCGTCCGCGGCATCGGGGTCGGTCGGGTCGTCTTCGCCGGGGGGCTCATCCTCACACTTGTCGTCCTGCCCACCGTGGTCGTCGCCTCGCGGGAGGCAATTCGCGCGGTGCCCGACTCGATCCGGCAGGGTGCGTTCGCGCTCGGCGCGACGAAGTGGCAGGTCGTCTACCGGCAGGTCCTTCCCGCCGCCATCCCCGGCATTGCCACCGGCTCGATCCTCGCGCTCTCCCGGGCAGTCGGCGAGACCGCGCCCCTGATCATGGTCGGGGCGATCGTCTACGTTGCCTTCGACCCGACGCTCTTCGGCGCATACACGGCGCTCCCCGTGCAGATCTACAACTGGACGAAGCAGCCCGACCCGACGTTCCAGACGCTCGCCGCGGCGGGAGCAATCGTCCTGCTCGTGATGGTTCTCGGAATGAACGCCGTGGCCATCTTCCTCCGCAACCGCTACCGCAAGCGCTGGTAGGCGGAGCTTCCAACGTGATGATCGCCCGTCGTGAGGTGGATGATGAACACCGGGAGGCAAGGACGCAGGGAGCGTTCGTATCCGTAGTGATACGGACGCGACCGAGGACGCAGCATCACGGTGTTCAGCGCCGCATCACGACATGGCCGTTCATTGCGTTGGGAGCTCTTTCATGACGCAGATGGAAACGCCGCGCATCGACAGCGCCCGCATCGCCCAGGTCTCTCGCGGCCTCGAGCGTGGCGAGATCGAACGCCGGGAGAAGGTCTTCTCCGTCTCCGGGCTCGGAGTCTCGTACAGCGGCAAGGCCGCTCTCGAGGACGTGACCCTCGACGTGCACGAGAACACCGTGACCGCCTTCATCGGCCCTTCGGGGTGCGGGAAGAGCACGTTCATCCGCTGCTTCAACCGGATGAACGACCTGATCCCGGGGGCGAAAGTAGAGGGCACGGTCCTCTACCACGGCGAGGACCTCTACGGACGCGACGTCGATCCGGTCGAGATCCGCCGGCGGATCGGGATGGTCTTCCAGAAGCCAAACCCGTTTCCGAAGTCGGTCTACGACAACGTCGCCTTCGGCCCGCGCGTGCTGGGAATGAAGGGCTCGCTCAACGAGCGCGTGGAGGGTGCCCTTCAGCACGCCGCCCTCTGGGACGAGGTGAAGGACCGGCTGAAGGACAGCGCGCTCGGCCTCTCCGGCGGACAGCAGCAGCGCCTCTGCATAGCGCGAGCGCTCGCGGTCGAACCGGACGTCATCCTGATGGACGAGCCCGCCTCCGCGCTTGATCCGATCTCGACGACACGGATCGAGGACCTGATGCACGAGCTCAAGCGCGAGTACACGATCGTGATCGTCACCCACAACATGCAGCAGGCCGCGCGCGTCGCCGACATGACGGCCTTCTTCAGCGTGGTAGTGGACGAGGAGGGGAGTGCGCGGCGCGGGATCCTCGTGGAGTACGACACGACGGCGAAGATCTTCACGACGCCCTCCGACAAGCGGACGGAGGACTATGTGACCGGGAGATTCGGATAGTGGCTCAGCTACACCTCACGTTCCTCGGGCGCCGCTCGCAAAGGAGGCAAGCGCGAGGCGCGCAGGACAGTACGAAGAGGTACGGACAAGCGCCGAGCGCGACGCATCCTGCCGCGAGCGGCGCCAGCCTCCGGCGGAGCCCGGCTCCGCCGGGCAGGAGCCGGAGGCGGCGAGGGACGTGAGAGCGTCGTTTCAGGAGGAGCTTCGCAAGCTCGAGCAGCTGCTCGACATCGAGGCGGAGCTCGTTCTCCGCTCGCTGCGGGGCGCCGTCGAGGCTCTCGTCACGGACGATGCGGAGCTCGCCGACGAGGTGATCGCCTTCGACGACGACATCGACGAGGTCTATCTGCGGACGGAGCAGGCGATCGAGCTGCTCCTCGCGCGGCAGACTCCCGTGGCGAGCGACCTCCGGCTCGTCCTCGCCATTCTCCACTCGAACCTCCACCTCGAGCGGATGGGCGACCTCTGCACGACGATCGCGAAGCTGACGAAGCTCTCGGCCGACCTTCCCTCCGACAACGTCCTCCTCGAGGCGTTTCGCGAAATGGGTGAACGGGGCGAGGAGATGATCCGCGTCTCGCTCGAGGCGCTGCACGGGCGCGATGCCGAGCGCGCGGAGTCGCTCCTCGCCCTCGACGAGCTGATCGACCGCTCGAACCGGCGTGTCGTCTCGCGGCTGCTCGAGCTCGGCCCGGAGAACCTGGAGTGGGGGTTGCGCGCGATCGTCGCGTCACGCTGCCTCGAGCGGATCGGCGACCACGCGGTCGACATCGGCGAGCAGGCGGCGTTCCTCGCCACGGGCGAGTTCCGCGAGTTCACCGACGCGTCGCACGACCCGCGCCCGCTCGTATAGGCCATTCACCACATCGCCACCGGGCGTTCACGTCCTTTCAGCCCACCTTCGTCGCGGCCGCAGCGACGATCGCCCCGGAAGGGCAATCGACACGAGGAGTTGGGACACACGATGAAGCTCTCTTCTGGGCGGCGCGGTCTGGCGGCGGCCGGGGTCGTCGCCGGTCTCGCGATCGCATCCACGGCAGTCGCCGCAACCGCGGTACAGAACCCCACCTACAACCTCAAGACACTCAAGGGCTCCATCACCGCCGACGGGTCGTCGACAGTCGGGCCGTACACTCAGGCGGCCGCCGAGCTCTTCGCGAAGGCGGGCGCGAAGAACGTGAGGATCACGGTCGGCATCTCCGGCACCGGCGGCGGCTTCCAGCGGTTCTGCAAAGGCGAGATAGACCTCTCGGACGCCTCCCGGCCGATGAAGCCCATCGAGGCGCAGAGCTGTCAGGACAGCAACATCGGCTATCGGCGGGCGTTCACCGTCGCCAACGACGCGCTCACGGTGGTCGTCAACCAGCAGAACACGTGGGCGACGTGCCTCTCGGTCGACGAGCTGAGGAAGATCTGGAACGCCGGCTCGAAGGTGGACAAGTGGAAGGACGTCCGCGCCGGTTTTCCTGACGTGCCGTTGAAGCTCTTCGGTCCCGGTACCGACTCGGGCACCTTCGACTACTTCACCGAGGTCATCAACGGCAAGGCGAAGCAGAGCCGTTCCGACTACCAGGCGAGCGAGGACGACAACGTGCTCGTGCAGGGGGTCGCCGGGGAGCGCGGTGGAATGGGCTATTTCGGGTACTCCTACTACGAGGAGAACCGGGACAAGCTGAACGCCGTCCGGATCCGCAACCCCAAGACGGGTCAGTGCGTGGCGCCGGGCGTGAAGACCGTCCACAACAACACGTACAAGCCGCTCGCCCGGCCGCTTTTCATCTACGCGAAAGCCTCGTCGTTCAAGCGCACCGAGGTGCAGGCCTTCCTCGACTACATCTTCGACCACGAGGCGCAGATCGCGGCACGCTCCCGGTTCGTCCCGCTCACGAAGACCCAGCTCAAGCGGGCGCGGACGAGCTTCGACCTGGTCGTGAAGGCCGCACGGCGAAGCTGACCTCTCCCTCCAACGTGCCTGTCACGAGGGGCGGCCGAGCGGCCGCCCCTCGCACGTCAGGCGTGCGCCGGGACGAGGCGGCGTCTCGTCTCCCAGCGGCGGCCCAGGAATGCCGCGGCGGCGATCGCGCCGGCGAGCAGGAAGACGATCAGGTTGCCGGCGGGCATGCGCGTGACGAGTTCCATCCCCGCGCCGACCGTGCCCGCGGCCGGGAGGGTGAGGATCCACGCGATGACGATATTTCCGGCGATCCCCCACCGGACGGCCGAGAACCTGCGGCTCGCGCCCGAGCCCATCACCGACCCGGAAATCGTGTGCGTCGTCGAGACGGGGAAGCCGAAGTGGGCGGTCGTCCACAGGATCCCAGCGCAGGCCGTCTGCGCGGCGAATCCCTGGGGCGGATCGATCTTGGCGATGCGTGTTCCCAGGGTCTTGATGATCCGCCAGCCTCCGGCGTAGGTGCCCAGTGCCATCGCCGTCGCCGAGCTCGCAATGACCCACGTGGGGACGTCGAACTCCTCCGCGTTCAGGTGCCCGGAGGCGATCAGCGCGAGCGCGATGATCCCCATCGTCTTCTGTGCGTCGTTCGTCCCGTGAGTGAAGGCGACGAAGCTGCCGGAGAAGAGCTGGGCGCGACGGAAGACGCGGTTGACCTTGTTGGGCGAGCGCCTCCGGATCGTCCACACGATGACGAGCATGAGCGCGAGTGCGCCGGCAAAGCCGAGCGTCGGTGCCAGCACCGAGGGCTTGATCACCTTGTTCCAGAGCCCGTCCCACTGGATCACGTCCAACCCCGCAGCCGCTATTGCCGAGCCTGCGATCCCGCCGATGAGCGCGTGGCTCGAGCTCGAGGGGAGGCCGAGGTACCAGGTGATCAGGTTCCAGGTGATCGCGCCGACGAGCCCCGCGAGGATGATGCTGAGGGTGATGGCCTCCGGGTCGACGATGCCCGTCGCGACGGTCGCGGCAACTTTCAGGGAAACGAATGCGCCGAGGAAGTTGAGGGCAGCGGCGAGGAGAACTGCCAAACGCGGGGAGAGCGCCCGTGTCGAGACACTCGTCGCGATCGCGTTCGCCGTGTCGTGGAAGCCGTTCGTGAAGTCGAAGAAGAGTGCGACGGCGACAACCGCGACGAGCGTGGCGTCGTCCACGGCTCCCCGGCCTCAGGCGTTCTTCACGACGATGTTGCCGACGACGTTCGCTGCCGTCTCGCAGGCGTCGAGGGCGCGCTCGAGGGCCTCGTAGATGTCTTTCCAGCGGATGACGATCAGCGGGTCGATCCGCTCGTCGCGGAAGAGCGCTCCGAGCGCGTCGCGCAGGATCCCGTCCCCCTCGTCCTCGAGGCGCTTCAGCTCGATGAGGGCGGTCTGGACGCCCCGCATCCCCTTCAGGTTGTCGCAGGCGATGGCGAGCTGCTCGCAGGCGCGCACGATCACAGCGCACTGCTCGACCGCGTGGCGCGTCGGCATCTCGACGGCGTAGAGCCCGAGCAGGTCGGACGCCTCCTCCAGGTAGTCGACGACGTCGTCGATCTCGGTCGCGAGGAGGTAGATGTCCTCCCGGTCGAACGGCGTCACGTACTGCGTGTTGAGGAGGTTGATGAGGTCGCGGGTGAGCACGTCCCCGGCTGTCTCGACGGCTTTGACCTGCTCCTGCGTGACTCCCGAGTTCGGGTGCTCCAGGAAACGACGCTCGACCAGCCGGGCAGCCTCGAGCGCGTTCTCGCCTGCACGAGCGAAGAGGACGAAGAACTCCGTCGTCCGCGGCGTGAGGCTGATCCGCATGGCGCGCGGGACGTTAACCGAACGGAGACATTCGAGCCCGGACGACCGGCGTCGTCAGGCCAGCGCCTCGACCACGAGCGACTGGAAGTGGGCGACGAGCTGCTCGGACTCCGGCAGCAGGCGGCCTTCCTCGATCAGCGCCGAGCGCACGCCCTGCTGGACGCGCTCGACGAGGACCCGGTCCTCGGCGCTGACCTGCGCGTCGAACGCGAGCGCCTCTTCGACCCACGCATCGTCGGCGTCCGGCGCGACGAAGTAGTCGAGGAAGCGGTAGGTGCGCTCGGGTGCGAGTGGGACGATCGGGCCGATCGAGAGGTTCGGCCGGCCCGGCATGACGTTCACCACCGTGCCCGGGAAGAGAAGGTGGAACTGCCCTCGCTCGACCTCCCCGGAGGGGTCGTAAGACCCACGCGGCTCCGGACGTGGCGGGCCGTGCTGCGTCATTCGCCACGTGCCGGTCTCCAGGAGGTATGCATCCGGCGAGACGTCCATCACGGCGGAGAACCCGGGGTGCGCTGTCGGGCAGTGGTAGCACTCGAGGAAGTTCTCGGCGCAGATCTTCCAGTTGGCTTCCAGCTCCGACTCGGCCCGCTCGAGGAAGCGGAGCCCGTCCACGTCGATCCGCGCCGCGGCGATGCCCTCGGGCACGTCCTCGAGGAAGTCTGTGAGAGGCGCCGCGTCGGGGTCCGGGTTGACGAAGACGAACGGTCCCCACGTCTCGAGCCGGAGTGGGACGAGGCCGAGCTCCTCGCGCTCGATGCCGCCCTCGCGCTCCGACCGGGGAGCCGCGATCAGCCTTCCGTCGAGGCCGTACGTCCATGCGTGGTACGGGCACTGGAGGGTCGCCCGCCGGCCGGAGCCCTCGCAGACGATCGAGCCCCGGTGGCGACAGACGTTGAGAAACGCGCGGAGCGTTCCCTCGTCGTCCCGGACGAGGACGACCGGAACATCGCCGACCCGGGTCGCCGCGAACGACCCCGCCTCCGCCACGTCACCTGTGTGACCGACGTACTGCCAGAAGCGCCGGAAGATGCGCTCCTGCTCGAGCTGCAGCACGGCGGGGTCCGTGTACCAGCTCCAGGGCAGCGTCTTGGTGCCGACCACGCTCATGGCGGCGAACGCTAGACGACCGAGCGCAGGGGGGCGCGGGTACGATCGCGCCCGATGACCGGGCGGGTAGAGGTCTCGGACCGCGAGATCGCGGACGCAGTCGCGGTCGTCGAGGACGAGATGCTGGAGCTTCTCTGCCGCGTCGTCGAGGCGCCGACGACTCTCGGAAACGAGGAGCCGGGGCAGGAGGTGATGCGGGACCGGGGCTGGCTCTACGGGCGCGGCTCGGGCGACATGAAGGCTGGGCTCGCGGCGATCGTCGGAGCGGTCCTCGTCCTGAGGCGGCTCGGGCTCGCCCCGGCCGCGCCGGTACAGCTCCAGTCGGTGGTCGAGGAGGAGTGCACGGGCAACGGCGCTCTCCAGTGCGTCGTCTCCGGGCTGCGTCTGGACGCGGCGGTGATCCCCGAGCCCTACCCCGGCGTGATCCCGACCGCCCAGGTAGGCGTGCTCTGGTTCCACGTCGACATCGCGGGTGCGCCCGCGCACGTCGCCGAAGCGGGGGAGGGAGTGAACGCGATCGAAGCGGCATACGCGATCGTGGCTGAGCTCAACCGGATCGAGGAGGAGCTCAACGAGAGCCCCCGCCCCCGTTCGATGTCGTGGAGCACCCGCTCAACTTCAACGTGGGCGTGATCTCGGGCGGGGATTGGCCGTCGACGGTCGCAGCCGAGTGCACGCTCTCGTGCCGGATTGCGTCCTTTCCCGGTACGACGGTGGCGGAGCTCCAGCGCCGCGTCGAGGAGGCAGTCGGCAGCGCCGCCTCCTGGAACCCTTACCTGGCCGCGCATCCGTCGGGCATCCGCTACGACGGCTTCGCCTGCGAGGGGACCATGCTCGCGGGCGACGAGCCAATCGTGGAGGCGCTCTCGCCGGCGTACGAGGCGGTCGCCGGCTCTCCCACCGCGACCTCGCCGACGACGGCGACGACGGACGTGCGTGCGTTTATCGGCGCGGGTATTCCGGCGGCCTGCATCGGGCCGCACGCCGAGCACATCCACGGGGTCGACGAGCGCGTCTTCCTTCCCTCCGTGGTGCAGACTGCGCAGGTGCTCGCGCTCCTCGTCCGCGACTGGTGCGGCCTCACGGGATGAGCGCGCCAGCGGCTGCCGGGACGCTCCAGGGTATCTCCGAGATCCGGCGCTTCTTCCGCACGGCACGGACGCCCGTCTACTTGGTCTCCGCGACCGCGCCCGCGTCCTGGCCGGGCGTCGTCTGGCGCGAGTCGTTCGACGGCGTTCGCGAGGGCCGACGGATGATTCGGCTGCTCGAGACGACAGCCGCGTGACGATGACCGACGGCACCCAGCTCGTCGACGCCGCCGAGGAGATGCTCGGGCCGCTCGGCCTGGCCCGCAACGTCGCGTGGTGGGACGCGAACGTCGAGGCGACCGAGGAGAACGAGCGGCGGCGCGCCGAGGCCGAGCTCAGGTACTCCGATGCGCTCGCCGACCGGGAGCTCTTCGCAGCCGTCGAGGCGGCGAGATCCGCCGACGGCGAGCCGCTCGTCCGGCGGCGGCTCGACCTGCTCCACGATCTCATGCTTCCGCGACAGGTCACGGACTCGCTTCGGGCCCGGATCGTCGAGTTCGAGGCATCCGTCGAAGGCCGCTACTCCCGGCACCGCGGTGCTCTCCGCGGTGAGGAGGTCGACGACAACGAGATCAAGCGCGTCCTCCGGGAGAGCGACGACCCGGCGGAGCGGCGGGAGACCTGGGAAGCGTCGAAGACCGTCGGGGCGGCGGTCGCCGACGACGTCCGCGAGCTCGCGCGACTGCGAAATCAGGCGGCGCGGTCGCTCGGCCACCGAGACTGGTTCGCCCTCTCGCTCGCGACCGACGAGCTCGACGAACCGAAGCTGCTCGAGACGCTCGCCGCGGCCGACCGGGCGACGGCGGAACCCTTCGCGCGCTGGAAGCACGCGCTCGATGCGCGTCTGGCCGAGCGCTTCGGCTGCCACCCGGGCGAACTCAGCCCGTGGCACTACGCGGATCCGTTCTTCCAGGAAGCGCCGGCCGAAGGGTCGGTCGATCTCGACCCGCTCTTCCGCGGCCGTGACCTCGTCGCGCTTGCGCGTCGGACCTTCGACGGCGTCGAGCTCGACGTGGCCGGGATCCTGGCGCGGAGCGACCTCTTCCCGCGGCCGGGCAAGTGCCAGCACGCGTTCTGCATGGACGTGGACCGCGACGGCGACGTGCGCGTGCTCGCCAACGTCACCGACAACCGCGACTGGATGGACGCAATGCTCCACGAGCTCGGACATGGGGTGTACGACCTCGGGTTCGACCCCGAGCTGCCGTGGCTTCTCCGTGACACGCACCTCGTCACGACCGAGGCCTCGGCCCTGCTCTTCGGGGCTCTCACGGGCGAGCGGGAGTGGCTC
>Ga0209341_10002412_pt1 | contig 17765 bp, 14 predicted proteins | sample RifCSP13_2_FD_184020 | JGI IMG/M metagenome (GOLD analysis project Ga0209341, IMG submission 184020) | Soil microbial communities from Rifle, Colorado - Rifle CSP2_sed 13_2 (SPAdes) (version 2) | ecosystem: Environmental > Terrestrial > Deep subsurface > Rock core/Sediment | place: Rifle... | reverse complement strand
GGGGTGCTGGATGCGGACGTGAACGGCCCCTCCATGGCGAAGCTCTTGGGCGTCCGTGGCCGCCCGCTGCGGGCGGGGCCGGATGGGATCCTGCCCCCCGAGGGACCGATGGGGATCAAGGTGGTGTCCATGGACTTGCTGCTGCCGAGCGACGAGACGCCGGTTGCCTGGCACGGGCCGGCTCAGCAAGAGAGCTTCATCTGGCGAGGGATGATAGAAGTGAATGCCCTGCGAGAGTTTCTGGCCGACACCGCATGGGGGGAACTCGACCTCTTACTGGCAGACCTCCCACCGGGAGCAGACCGGATCAGTCACCTGACCGGCCTGCTTCCTGATCTCACCGGCTGCCTCGTCGTCACTGTGCCATCCGAGGTCTCGCACCTCATTGTCAAGAAGGCGGTGAGTGCCGTGCGCGACGCCCGGTGGGCGCCGACCCTGGGGCTGGTCGAGAACATGGGGCGATTCACCTGCAAGCACTGCGGCGCTCCCGAGGCGATGTTCCCGGGGGGCGACACGCGCGCGATGGCGACCGCCATGGGGATCCCATTTCTCGGCAGCATCGACTTCGATCCCCGGCTCGCCGCCGCGTCGGATCGTGGCGTCCCCTTGGTGCTGAGCCATCCCGATACGCCGGCCGCCGAGGCGCTCGTCCGGATCGCACGGACGATTCACGGCTGGGTGGAGGCCGTATGAAACTCCTCTGTGTCTCGTGTGACACGCAGATGAAGCTCGAGGAGACCACGGGGCCAGTGGAAGGGTCTCTCAGCGTGAGCTTCGCCTGTCCGAGCTGCGCCCACCGGATCGCCCTCCTCACCAACCCGGGGGAGACCCAGCTCGTCCGGGCCCTGGATGTGAAGATCGGCGGCCGCAGCAGTCCAGCGGAGCCCTGGGAGTTCGTCAGGACCATGCTGGCGGCCAGGGGCGAGGATGTGGGGGCACGCGAAGAGGGCTCTACCGCCTCGGCTGAGCCTGCGTCCCGAGACTTCGGCGAGACTTCGGCGAGCGGTTCGGCCGAGCAGTTCGGCCCTGAGCTCACTGCCGAAGGGCTCACCGTCGAGGCCTCAGTCGAGTCGCTCAGTCGAGACGCTCAGGCCGAGGGGCTCGGCGCAGGTCCCCGGTGCCCCTTCTCGGCCGTGGCCAATCGCGCGGCCGAAGCGGCCTCCCTGACGTGGGACCCCTCGGCGGAGAAGCGCCTTGAGCGCGTTCCCGACTTCATTCGGCCGATGGCCCGCCAGGGCATCGAACGCTTTGCCGCCGAGCGCGGATTCACGCGGATCACCGAAGAGGTCATCGACGAGGTGCGAGGCACCCTCGGCTTCTGATCCCGCGCCTGGGGGGCCGCCATAGCCGAGGCGGCAGTCGTGCAGCTCGACGTGATAAAGAGCCCGAGCGGCCCAATGAGAAATTTCCAGACGCGCGCCACCTTGCTCCTTGCGGGAATCCTCCTTGTGGTCGCGGGGCCGGCCTGGGCGCAGGGGACCCCGGGGGGCCAGACCGAGGCCTATCGGAGCTTTCCCCTGATCGGGAGCCGCCTGGCGGTGTGGGGCGCCGCGCAACTCCACTTGTACTTCGCGGCGTTCATCCTCGGTGTCCCCATGTTCGCCATCATCGTCGAGTTTATCGGCTGGCGGACGCAGGATACGCGCTACGATTGGCTCGCCCGGCAGTTCATGAAGCTCACCTTCGCCGCCTACTCCGCCACCGCACTGCTGGGAGGGCTTCTCACGTTTATCTTTATCACCCTGTACCCCCGCTTCTTTGGCTACCTGGTCGAGATCTTCGGGCCGACGATGTGGGTGTACGCCGGACTCTTCTTCGTCGAGACGTTCACGCTCTACCTCTACTACTATGGCTGGGACTGGCTCAGCGGGCCGCGGAAAGGGATCCACCTGGGCCTGGGGGTCCTCCTCAACATCTGGGGGACGATCCTCATGTTTGTGGCCAACGCCTGGCTCACGTTCATGATGTCACCCAGCGGGGTGGACGAGGCGGGCAAGCTCACCAGCCTGTGGGGTGCGATCTATAACCCCACGTGGATGCCGATCAATGTCCATCGGCTGATCGCCAACATCACCTTCGGGGGCGCCATTGTGGCCGCCTACGCCGCGTTCCGTTTCCTCGGGGCCCGCACCGACGAGGAACGCGCCCAGTACGACTGGATGGGGTATGTGGGGAACTTCGTGGCGGTCTCGTCCCTGCTCTTTCTCCCCTTTGCCGGCTACTGGCTGGGCCGCGAGATCTACGCCTTCAACCAGACTATGGGCATCACGATGATGGGCGGATTCATGTCCTGGCTGTGGGTGGTCCAGGCCATTCTGATCGGGGTGCTCTTTATCGGTTCGAACTACTACCTCTGGCTCGGGATGGAGCGGATCCCCGGCTCGGAGCGCTATCGACCGTATATTCCATACCTGGTCATGATCCTGGCAGCGGGGTTTATCGTGTGGGCCACACCCCGGAGCATGGTGGCGACCCTCGAGGAAACCAGGGCCATGGGAGGGACTCACCACCCGGTCCTCGGCGTGCTGGGCGTCATGTCGGCCAAGAACACCGCCGTCAATTTGATGATCCTGACCACTTTTGTGTCGTTCCTCCTCTACCGGCGGGCCAACCGCGTCGCCACCGTATCCTGGGTCCGGTCCGGCATGACAGCCCAATGGATCATCATGGGGGTGGCCGCGGCGGTCGTGACCTTCTACGGCGTGTACGGTTACTTCGTGGAGTCCATTGTCCGGATCGGGTTCTCCGTCTACCAGGTGCTGTCGGTGCTGGCGGCCATCGTCTGTGTCATGGCCATCGACTTCCCGATGTTCCGGCGAGCGCGCTCCACCGGAGCGATCCGCTGGGGGCAGATCGCCCCGCGCTCCCAGTACGTCTTGATCCTGCTGGCCGTCAGCTTCACATGGCTCATGGGGCTTATGGGTTTCGCCCGCTCGGGCATCCGCCAACACTGGCATGTCTACGGCATCCTCCGGGACACCTCCCCCGAGGCGGTGACGCCGGCCTTGGGGTACGCGGCCAACATGATCACCGCCGTCACGGCGATCTTCCTCGCCTTCGTCGTCCTCATCTTCTGGTTGGGGGGGCTCGGGGAAAGGGGAGCGAAAGGATAGAACCCCCATGCGCGTGCCGCTCATCGTCAAAGTTGGGACCTTCGCGTTAGCGGTGATGGGCGTCTATGCCTACTATGCGAACTCGATCCCCCAGATCCAGTCCACGCTCCCCGAGGAACTCTCCCTGGAAGGCGGAAATGTGACGCCGGAGCAACTCGTCAAAGCGGGCGAGGGAATCTTCAAGGGGAAGGGGACGTGCGAGATCTGCCACCGGATCGGCCAGAAGGGGACCCGTGCCCCCGACCTGGCCGGGATTGGGGCGGCGGCGGCCAAGCGGAAGCCTGGGATGAGCGCGAAGGCCTACATTATCGAGTCCCTGCTCGATCCTGGGGCTTATCTGGTGGAGGGCTACCCCGGCATCATGCCGAAGGTGGACCGGCCTCCCATTGGGCTGAACCGCTCCGAGCTGTGGGCCACTGTCGCCTTCCTCCAGTCCATGGCCGGGACGGTGGACGTGAAGCTGGACGACATCCCGAAGACCGCTGGTGCGGTCGTTGGGGCCGAGGGGGCCGCCCAGGGTGCCGAGCTGAAGCTGCCCGGCGATCCCAAGGCCGGCCAGGTGGTCTTCATGGGGAAGGGCGCCTGCATCGCCTGCCACAAGGCCGGCGCCATCGGCGCCTCACCCATTGGACCGGACCTCTCCCAGATTGCCAAGATCCAGACCCCCGAGTACATCATGGCCAAGATCCTGGACCCTGCCGGGATGGGAACGGTGGCGGGCTATCCGCCCAACCTGATGCCCCCGACCCTCGGCCAGACCCTGACCGCCAAAGAGTATATCGACCTGGTTTCGTTCCTCCTCACCCTCAAGGGTGAGGCTTCCGCTCAAGCCCCCGCCGCGAGCAAACGATGATCCTCCTCCGGTCGAAGTTTCTCCGGGCGGTACTGGTTCTGGTGCTCACGTTCCTCTTTTTCCGATTCGGGATCCGGCCGCCCGCGCCCTGGAGCGTGCTCAAGCTCTACATGGCGATCGTGTTGGTCGCGGTTTTGGTCTATGTCTCCTCCGATTCCGATTCGTGGCGGGCCTTCCTCGCCCCCGTCCGCTCCACGCTGGCGGACGATTCGAGGCGCCCGATCCGGTTTGCCGTGATGGTCCTGCTGCCGAGCTTCTTCGGGTACTACGCCTACACGCAGGCGGCGGGGAAGGTCGAGGCGCCTGCCGAGCTCCGCGCGGTCCATCCGGCCCCCCCGGCCTCGATCTCGTTCAGGGGGAAGACCATCGACATCCAGGGGCTCGAGAACCCCCTTCGGAAGGACGCCGCCAACTTCAACAAGTATGTGGCGGAGGGCGCGGTGATCTACGCCAAGAACTGCCTGTTCTGCCACGGCGACAACCTGGATGGTGCCGGCCACTTCGCCCACGCCTTCAACCCGCCCCCTGCCAACTTTACGGACCCGGGGACCATCGCTATGCTGCAGGAGGCCTTCCTCTTCTGGCGGATCGCCAAGGGAGGACCGGGGCTGCCGAAGGAGTCCGCGCCCTGGAACTCGGTCATGCCCGCCTGGGAGGATCGGTTGACCGAAGAAGAGATCTGGAAGGTGATCCTGTACCTGTACGACGCCACGGGCTACCAGCCGCGCCGCTGGGAGACTCAGGCCTCTGCGGCCGGGCGCCTGGGCCCAGCGGTGGCGGAGGCCCAGCAGCCCGGCGATGCCACCGCGGGGAAGGCGATCTACGAGAAGAAATGCGCCGTCTGCCACGGCATCGAGGGGAAGGGGGATGGCCCTGCGGCGGGCCAGCTCGATCCCAGGCCGCGCGACTTCACCAGAGGCCTGTACAAGATCCGCACGACCCCTTCGGGGAACCCGCCGACGGACCAGGACCTGTTCAGGGTCATTACGGAGGGCATCCCGGGAACATCGATGCCGGCGTGGACTGTCATTCCTGAAAAGGACCGGTGGAACCTGGTCGCTTACCTCAAGATCTTTGCACCCGACAAGTTCAAGGAGCCGCCGAGGGTGGCGGATCTCCCAAAGGAGGTTGTCTCCTCCAAGGAGTCCATCGCGCGAGGCAAGGAGATGTTCGAGGCGATTGAGTGCAACAAATGCCACGGCAACGGGGGGCGTGGGGACGGCCCTTCAGCGCCCGAGCTCAAGGACGACTGGGGAAACCCCATTCGTCCCGCCACCCTGACCAAGTCCTGGACGTTCCGGGGAGGGGCGAGCACCAGGGAGATTGCCACCCGACTGGCGACCGGCCTGATGGGGACCCCCATGCCGTCATTTGCGGACGCCGTTGAGGACCCCGAGGACATTTGGCACCTCGCCAATTACGTGAGGTCGCTTGGGCCGGAGGGACCCAATTTCGCCACGATCCTCCTGGTTGAGGCTGTGCAGGGAGAGATCCCCGATGATCCCACCGCGTCGTTCTGGCTGCGCCGAGTCCCCACCACGTTCCCACTGGGCGGCCAGGTGATCGTGGACCCTCGGAACTTCAATCCCTCCATCGACATGATCGCGGTGCGGGCGGTCTATTCTGAGACCGAGATCGCCTTCTACCTCACTTGGGATGACCCCACAGCCTCCAAGCCGGCTCCGCGGGGCAAGACGTTCGCAGACCAAGTGGCCCTCCAATTTCCGGCCCGGCTGCTGGAGGGGACGGAGCGTCCGTACATCCTCATGGGGGCGAGCGCCAATCCGGTCTACCTGTTGCGTTGGAACTCAAAGGGTGGAGTGGGGGAGGCGAACGCCACCGGGATAGGCAAGCTCGTCCCACAGAAGGGGGACGCGGTCCAAGCCAAGGGGAAGGTCCTGTTCATGGACGGTCAGTACCGCCTGGTCATCAAACGCCCAAGAGTGACCAAGGACTCGAACGACCTCGAGTTTCCGGTCGGGCGGTTCCTCTCGGTGGCCTTTATGGCCTGGGATGGGGATAGCGGGGAGGCTGGGAGCAAGATGTCACTCTCCTCCTGGTACTATCTTCATCTCGAGCCACCGCCATCCCGGGCGCGCTGGGTCTATCCGCCTCTGGTGGCCCTTGGCGTCCTCGGGCTCGAGTTGTGGGGGCTCCGGTGGGCCCGGCGTCGGGCGTAGCGTGACGGGGTGTCGTTCTTCATAACACGGGAGGGAGAGAAGTGCGCATGAGCTGGATTGTTTGGCTGGTCGTCGCAGTGGTCCTGCTGCCGGGAATCGCGTGGAGTGCCGGAGACGCGGCGAAAGGGAAGGAGAAGTACCAGGAGCTCTGTGCGGCGTGTCACGGGGCCTCGGGCAAGGGCGACGGCCCGGCGGCGCCCGCCCTGCCGACCAAGCCCCGTGACCATACTGACGTGGCCTACATGGACAAGCTCACGGATGAGCAAGTGTTTAACATCATCAAGACCGGTGGGGCAGCCGCCGGGAAATCACCGCTGATGCCTGCGTGGGGAGGCCCACCCCCCAAGCTGAGCGACCAACAGATCGAGGACCTGGTTGCCTATATCCGGACTCTGGCCCGTGCCAAATAGTCGGGTCAATTCTGGGCCCTGGGGGCTTCCACCCCGGAGGATGGCTATGAACAGGCGGCACTTTCTTCGCGCGCTCGCCGCGAGCCTCGCGGCGGCACCGGCCTTCGTACGACGGCAGGCGTGGGGGGCAGAGGAGGTAGCCATCGGGCTGCTGGTCGGTTCGGGGGAATCGGGCCGGTACGTTGTACCGGCAGCGCAGCTTGCTGTGGAAGAGGCCAACTACATCGCCGGTGCCTTCGGCAAGGTCGTCCGTCTCTTGACCGAGGTAGCCACCTCTCCTGACGACGCAGACAAGAAGGCAACGAAGCTGGTTCGTCAGGGTGGAGCCAAAACCCTCCTCGGCGGCGGGGATGATCGCCTCTCTGGTGCCCTTCAGGCGGCGAGCACCCGGGAGGGGATCATCTATCTGAATACCATGTCCCGGTCCGAAGCGGTCCGGGGCGCCCCGTGTCATCGGCTCACCTTCCATGTGGAGGCGAGCCTGGCCATGTACGCTGACGCGATCGGCCAGTGGTTGGTGCGGGGTGCGAAGAAGACACGGTGGGGCTACTTGACACCGGAGACCGAGGCGGGGGCCGAGATCGAGCGCATGGTCGAGCGGGCGCGTAAGCGACAAGGGGGGACCACGGCCGGGCGCCAGGTGGTCTCTGCGGGCACTCGCGATTACCGGGCCGCCCTTACCACATTGGCGAAAGCTGGTCCCGATGTCCTCGTGATCAACCTGGACGGTTCATCTCTTCTTGCCGCGCTCGCCCAGGTCAAGGAGCTTGGACTGCAGGTCGAGGTCGCCGGCGTCGTCATGGAGGCGTCCGAGTTCTGGCAGGCGGAGCCAGCCAAGCTCACCGGCGTGTGGCCCGCCCTCTGGTTTCACGGATTTTCCCGCTACAGTGGGCGCGAGTTGAACAAGCGGCTGGCCGAGGCGCTCGGCCAGCCGGCCGAGTCCCGCGCGTGGGCCACCTTCACCGCGGTGAAAGCCGCGTGGGAGGCGGTCCTCAGGGGTGGGCGGACGGACACGGCCGGGCTGGTTTCGTTCTTCGAGAAGGGACGGGGCATGGACGCCCACAAGGGCCAGCCCCTGACCTTTCGGCCATGGGACCATCAGCTTCGTCAGCCCCTGATGGTGTTGCGGTCCAAGGTCCCGGCCCCAGAATCTCCACGGTGGGACATCTTCGAGCTGCTTGGTGAAGTTCCCTTGCGGGGAACCCCCGGCAAGAGTCAGGAGGAGATCCTCGATACGCTCGGCCTCTCCGAAGCGGAGAGCGCCTGTCGGCTTGGTGCGCTGTAAAGTAAACGCACTAAGTGCGTTTACTTTGGAGCAATGGAGCAGTGGAAAAATAGAGCAATGAATTTGGAATCGCAATGCTCCATTGCGGTCTAATGCTCTAATGCTCCATTGTCACAAGATTAAATGCGTTCGTATTAGTCCAATCTGCGCATAGGTAGGAATGTCGTATGTCATGGGAGGAGGAGGTCATGAGTCTCGCTCGCATTCTTCTGGGTGTCGGCCTCGCGGGCCTTTGGCTTGTAGTCGGCAGTGCCGCCGAGGCCGGTCCGCGGCTCTACGTGAGCAACGAGTTTGCCAATACGGTGACGGTGATCGATCTGGAGAAAGAGAAGAAGGTGGCGACGATCCCGGTCGGGAAGCGGCCCCGGGGGATCAAGGCAAGCCCGGACCGCCGCCGCGTCTATGTCGCTCTCGGCGAGGAGAATGCCATTGCGGTGATCGACACCGCAAAGAACACTCTCATCGAGAAGATTCCCGCGGGTGACGATCCGGAGGCCTTCGACCTCAGTCCGGACGGCCGGTTTATCTATGTCTCCAACGAAGAAGCCCACATCGCCTCCTTGATCGATATCGCGAGTCGGAAGGTGGTAGCGACGGTCAAGGTCGGCGTTGAGCCGGAGGGGGTCGCGGTCAGCCCGGACGGGAAGTGGGTCTATGTATCGAGTGAGACCTCGCACACAATCTCCGTCGTCGACGCCGCCTCCTTCAAGGTCGTGGCGACCGTCCTCGTCGGCGACCGCCCCCGGGGCATCGCCTTCTCGCCCGATGGGACCCGGGCCTACATCGCGGCGGAAGTGGGGGGTACCGTCTCCGTCCTGGACGCCAAGACCCACAAGCTCATCGACACGATTCCGGTGCTCCGCGACGATGAGAAACCCATGGGCGTGGCCGTGATGCCGGACGGCAAAAAGGTCTACGTGTCCAACGGGCGGGGCGACAACGTGGCCGTGATCGATGCCGCGACCCACAAGATACTCCAGTATATCCCGGTGGGGAAGCGGGCCTGGGGCATCGCGATCACCCCGGACGGCAAGCGCGCCGTGACGGCGAACGGGGTCTCTGAGAACGTCTCGGTCATCGATACGGCGACAGACAAGGTGATCGGGACGCTGTCGGCGGGGAAGGGGGCCTGGGGGATCGCGATTGTCTGGTAGGGATTTCTCGGCCCTAACGACGAGGATCTACCACTCCCAGACCAGGCGGTGGCGGGCTCGATGGGCAGGGTTCTCGATCTCCCAGGTCAACGTCGGCCTGCCATCCTCCGTCTGACCCTCGACGATGGCGTTTGGCTCCTCCTGGAGTCCGCTGGCGAGGCCTTGGTCCTCCCCAGGGGCGCCACCGCGCAAGGCCTGGTACTGGCGATAGGAGCGCTCGGACGGGAAGACGACCTCGAGGCCGGTCCGTCCCTTGCGAGGGAACTGGACGAAGTCGACCACGTATTCGACCTGATTGCGGAAGGCATCGACCCACTCGAGGGTCAGGACCACGTCGCGGGTTTCATGGAGCCTAAAGGGGGGATCAAAGGCCTGCGTCACGTTGAGCCCGCCCACGACGCGCTCCTCGGAAACCTTCCGGCCAGGAGTCACCACTACCTTCTCAATCCTGCCGTCGGCCCGCATTGCGTGGACGAATGTCTTGAGATCGGGCTCCAGGGCTTTGAGCCGAGTCCGTCTCGTCACCCGGGCCAGACGGCCCTGAGCGTCTACCAACTCGACCCGGGAGCGCAAATCCTCCATTAACCAGGGGCTCTTGATCTTGCGCGCGTAGGCCTCGATATCCTGGTCTTCGAGAACACCGAAAACCTCTCCTCGGACGAGTCCCAGCCGGAGCGGATTCTCCCCGGCCTCGGCCAATTGGCGCAGACGCTGGTTGAGGGTCTTCTTGTGGGCGCTGAACGTGTTACTCAGGAGCTGCACGCGTGCGTCCTGCAGGGCCGACTTGATCTGTTTGATCTCATGCCGCCACACGGTCCGGATGATCCTCCCTCGCTGAATCCGATTGGGAATTTTTCCGCCCTCATACACTCCTCGGACTGCGAGGAGAATCTGGTACGGCTTCCCTTCGCCGTAGCGCTCCCGATACTTGACGATCAGCGCATCCAGTTCCGCCAGCATGGCTCGCCTCCCCGATTTCCCTCAATACAGAAGATATAATGAAATTTCATCCCTGTTCAAGTGAAATTTCACAAACGCTCTTCCGGCGGGGTGATTTTTTTGAGTAGGTGGTGTAAGATGGGTTGGTACGCGTAAAACAACTGAGATTCCTCACGGAGGTGAGATGAGAAGGCTGCTGATCTTTTCTTTGACGTTTCTCTTGCTCTGGCCGAGTATCGCTCCGGCGTTCCACGACAGTATGCCAGAAGAGATCTACGGGAAGCTACAGGGATTTGGTGTCACCTTTCTCGAGTACGATGGGCCGGTACTGGAGAAGCAGGGGTGCTCCCACGTGCAGCAGACATTGTTGAAGTCGGGGTCGCTCGGCAAGAGTCTGGGAATCGCCTTATTTGCGCTTGACCAAGGTGGCACCTCCCAGCGCCTCATCGGTGTCGAGGTGAGGGACGCCGATCGTAACCCCATATTCTTGTGGCGCGCATCCGACTTTTGGCAGATAGCGGCCTGCCATTTCCCGGATGAATACGGAGGGAAGGGTTGAACCCTACCGCGAGACGAGTCGGGTGGGGGCTCTCTGCGCTGCTGGCGTTTGCTCCCATCGCCCTCGCCCAATCTCCCGGACCGGAGGAGATTGTCACCCTCCTGGCCAAGGGACCCGCCCGGGGCGCGCCCAACGCCCCCGTCACGATCATCGAACTCTCCGATTTCCAGTGTAGCTTCTGCGGGAAGTTCTGGAAGGAGACGCTTCCCCGCCTCGAAGCAGAGTACGTGAGGCCGGGCAAGGTCCGTCTCGTCTATCGTCACCTGGCCATATTGGGAACGCAGTCGGTTGCAGCGGCCCAGGCAGCGGATTGTGCCGGAGAGCAGGGCAGGTTCTGGGAATATCACGATCGGCTCTTTGCCTCGATGGGCCCCTTTGCCCTGGCCAACGGAAGGCTCAAGGCGTACGCCGGCGAGATCGGGCTCGATGCGGCGGCCTTCGATCGATGCTTGGATTCCGGAAAATACCTCCAGAAGGTGAAGGAAGAGACTGAGATGGGGCTCACCCTGGGGGTTCGAGCCACCCCCGTGTTTCTCATCAACGGCATGATGCTCGTCGGGGCGCACCCCTTCGAGACCTTTCGGGAAATTATCGAGAGTGAGCTGCGAAAGAGTCAGCGGTGACCGGTCGACCGTAGACTATCCGGGGCGGCGCTCAAGGTCGGCGAGACCGGGAAAGCCGTTCGTGGACCCGTACATCACGATGGGTTCGATCCGATGCGTTCGAGACTGACCTTAGACAACGCCTGACGCAGCTCGTGAATCCTGGGGGGTTTGCTCAACACGTAGTCGGCCTGCGCGGGCACGTCGCCTTCCGTTTTCATTTGTCTCCCCCAGCCGCTCAGCATGATCACAGGTGTCGTCGGCGATTCCCGCTTGACGGTCCGCGACACTTCCCGCCCGTCCATGTACGGCATCCCTATGTCGGTTATGACTACATCGAAGGGCTCGCCACGCTCCCTCGCTGTCCGAAAAGCGTCCAACCCCTCTTGCCCGCCATCGGCCACTTCCACCGTGTGCCCGTCGCTTTCTAGCATCTGGTTCAGCAGGTGCCGGAGCATTGGGTCGTCGTCGATGGACAAAATCCGCAGGGCCCGGAGCGGCGCGGCAGCTTCGGGTCCGGCGGCAGCGCTAGCCTGTACGGGCTCGTGGATGGGGAAAATCAATCGTATCGTCGTCCCCTTGCCCACTTCGCTTTCGATATCAATCTCGCCCTCGTGCCGCTGCGTAATACCGAACACCATGGCCAGCCCCAGGCCCGTCCCTCGTTCACCCTTCGTCGAGTAGAACGGCTCCAGGCAGCGCCGGCAGGTCTCCTCATCCATGCCCGTGCCCGTGTCGATCACTTCAAGGATAACGTGCGTGGGCGGTATCTTCCCGTTGGCTCCGTACGGCCGTACCCACACATCGGTGTGTATGGTCATCGTCCCGCCTTCGGGCATGGCATCCAGCGCGTTGAAAACCAAGTTCGTTAATGCCTCACGCAGTTCGGTTTCCACACCCATGACACGGGGGAGGGAATCCCGTAGATCAGTCTTGATTTCGATCACGATGCCGTGCTCGAGCAGGATGTCGTGCCAGCGCGGCCTCGTCAACTCAATCACCTGGTGAACAACTCGATTCAGGTTCACAGGCAGCAAGGCCTCATCCGCTTCGCGCTGGCGGTAGAACTCCCGCATCCTGGCGATGATATGGGCGATGTCCGTGCCCGCAATCTTGATGCTGTTCAGGTAGCTCTTTGCCTTCTCGCTGAGGTTCGCTTCCTTCTCCAGCAGCAACTCGCTGAAGCCGACCACTGGTGAGAGCGCGTTGTTGATGTCATGGGCGACACCCGAGGCCATCTGCCCCAGCGCGCGTAATCGCTCCTGCTGCATGACGGCCTGTTGTGTCTCACGAAGGTCCTCGTAAGCCCTTTGTAAGTTCTCGTGCAAGCGGATTTGATGCGCAGCTAAGGCGACATGCTCGCTCAGGGACCGCAAGAACTCGCCTTCGGTGCTGCTGAAGCCGCGCTCCTCCGGCCGCGCAAGAACTAGCATCCCGAAGGTTTTCCCCTCAGCGCTCAAGGGCGTGACTATCATCGAACCCAGACTATGTTCCGCTAATTTGCGTGGGAGTTCTGCGTCCGCGCGCGCCATGTCGGGTACGTACACCGTTTCGCCTTGCACGCCCGCGCGGAGGCCAGTTTGGTCGACGGGAAGCGTTGCCCCCTTAGGCAGGCTCATCGCCGCGGCGAGGGGTCGGGTCCTCTGACTGGCTGCGGCGACGGTGAGCACGTCGGACTTCTCGTCGTAGAGAAAAACCATCCCAAGGGCGGCGGGCAGATCGTCTTCCAGCCGCCGTAGCAGGATACGGAAGATGCTCTCAAGGTCTTGCCGATCGGCGATGGCGCGCGTGATCTGGTTCAGGAGACTGATGCGCGACAGTTGCTGCCGCATGGCGTCCTCGGCCTGCTTTCGCTGAGCCACCTGGCGTTCAAGCCCCGCAGCCATTTCGTCAAAGGCTCGTGCCAGGTGGTCCAGTTCCCCCTGCCCGGAAATCGGTCCAATACGTGTGCTCAGGTCGCCTCCTGCCAGCCGCTTCGTCGCGGCTACCAGGGCGTTCACGCGGCGACGAATGAACAGGTCACCGCCGAACCAGGCCGCCGCCAGAGCTAGCACGGTCACGAGCCCCAGCCAGGACAGGTTGCGAGCCAACATCCGGTTGACCTCGGCAAATGCGGCTTCTTTGGGGATACCGACTGCAGATGTGACGTCCCCCGCGGGCCCGCTATGCAGCGGCGTGAACGCAAACAGGCGTGAGACCCCGTCCAGGCCGGCAACCTCCGCTGTGCCTTCACGTTGCGCGAGCATGGCCCGGACGATTGGCGCCTCCGGCATGGACTGCCCAACCCATTTTTCGTGATCGGGGTAGCGGGCCAAGATCGTGCCCTTGTGGTCAACCACAGTGAGCACAGAACCTGAGGGCAACTGGGCTTTGGCCGCGAGCTCGTTGAGCCAGGCCAAGTCCAGGGCGACGAAGACTACCGCCTGCACCCGGCCCTCCTCATCAAGGACTGGATACCCCAAATTTAGTGTAGGCTTCTTGGTGACGCGGCCGATCTGGAACTCGCCGATGGCGAAGTCGCGCGTCTCCACGGCCCGGCGAAAGTAGGCCCGATCGGCGACATTAATGCGGCCGGTGAAGGAGAGGGCACTGCAAAAGAGATCGCCGTTTGCCTTGATCGCGCCGAGGTTAGTATAGTACTGATATCGTTTCCCCAGCTTTGCGGAAAGGGTGTTGCACGCGGCCGAGTCGCCATTGCGCACTTCGGAGAGGTGCGCCAGCGTGACAAGGAGTTGGTGCGACCCCTCCATCAGCCGTTCTTGCTCGACACTGAATAATCGAATCAATCGCTGCGCGGTCTTTTGGGCCTCGACGACGGCCTGTCGCCGCTGTTCCAGGCCGGTGTAAAGGATGAGCCCTAACGCCGGGATGACGGCGAGGAGGACAAGGAGCAGAAGGCGGATGCGAAGGCTCGAAAACGAAAAGCGACCCATGCCTTACCCCGTTACAGGGTTTTTCTTATGCGTCAACGACCCCGTTGGACGACGGCTGGGTCAGGAAGAGGAGGTTTATCTTTCGCAGGTGTCTGCCCTCACGGGGTTCCTATCGCTCCTGATAGGTTGCAAAATCAATGCCATACGGAGCTCCACTGGCCCTTCAGTAAAGGCCTCCGGCAGGGAGAGGTCAATTGGGGCAGAGCAGGGGTCTCATAAAGTGTGGTTTCCCCCTTGTTTGGACACCATATGGACACCATGTAGACACCAAGCATGGTCGATGCGCGCTGTTTACGGGCAGGCTTTCCATCACGTGCGTAGCGGGGGAAACGAGGACCTGACCTGAGCCTGAGGTTGTTGACAGTGTCGGGACGGGAGGGGATACTTAACGCAATCTGGGAGACTGTAAGCGGGATACGAGATTAAACGGGATCATTCTTTTTTCAAATGAGTTCGGGAAAGCTTAAAGCAGTAAAAGACACACCCCTTCGGCATTTCGCTGAATGGCCTAACATCATCGATGGAGCCTTGTGGCGTTATGTGGATTTGGCGAAATTTATCGATATGTTGGTAACTAAGTCTTTATTCTTTGTGCGACACGAGAAGCTTGTTCAAATGGATCCGTTAGAGGGAACATATACGAAGGGAACATATGTTGCGATAGAAAATGTCCCAATAACCGTTCACGGTGAAGGAGATCCGGACGAGTTTCGAAAATTATTGAAACCTCCTTTTGCTGCTCAGTTTATGCGAAGGTTGCTCTGCATAAGTTCTTGGCACCAAAATATGGGCGAATCCGATGCAATGTGGAAAATTTATGCGCGAGACAATAAGGGAATTGCGATAAGGAGTAGTATCGACAGGTTTATGAGGGCATTGGAGCCATCATGTCAGGATAAGGTTTTTCTGGGGAAGGTTCGTTATGTCGACTATTTTGCAGACGATGCTCGCAATTACGTGATCGAGCCTGCCTTTGTGAAGGACCTGAGTTACGCTCATGAAAAGGAAGTGCGAGCGGTCGTATGGGACGACACGGCAAATAACAGAACGAAAGAGGAATGGTTGAGCATCCAACTACCAACAGGTGTTAAAGTGCCGATCGATCCCAAAGTTCTTGTCGAGAAGGTTATTCTGTCTCCGGATGCTGAATATTGGTACCGAGATCTGATCGAGCGAGTCGCAAGAAAGTTTGATCTAGATGTAGCAATTGAGGTATCACGATACAAAACTCCAATCGAAAGCTGATCTATCGGCCAAGAGATTCCTGAAGCCTGAAGATTGTGTCCCGCCTAAGTTACCCCAGATAAAACCGAATAAGGCCGGGCGAGCGAGGGGGACGAGCGAGCGCCGGCCGGTGCCTACCGCCTGACTACCACTGCTGCCCACAGAGCCCACCAAAGTCCGGAGAGGACCCGAATTGCCATGAGCCGCGTAACTGCTGTATAGTAAAGTCCGCGGCGGTGTAGCTCAGGGGCAGAGCAGGGGTCTCATAAGCCCTTTGTCGGAGGTTCAAGTCCTCCCACCGCCACCAGATTCCTCCTCCGGTCGGCCTCAAGCATTTTTGGCCCCAAAATTGCTATTCCACTCCTCCATTGTGAGATGGCCCATAGATGACGGGGTTTTTGCCCGTGATCGGTCGCGAAATCGTGAGAGGGTTGGAAGACGCCGACCCTCGGAGGAAGGTACATGAAGAATATTGAATCTGCACTGCCTCCCGAATGGAGGCTGCTCTTTCAAATCCTTACCCTCCCAATCGCCTGGATCCCGAGCGTCCAGGGGGCCATCCAGGGGTTCTTGTGGGACTTCTCCTCTCCCCTGGGAGGGACCTTGAAGCTCACGCTGTTCCTGCTGCCGGCCTTCCACCTCATTGTCGGCATGTGGTGCACCATGCTTGCAGTCTATACCCTGCCCTTCCGCGGGGGGCGCCACGAGTTCATCGTCGCCATGGTCACGACCTGGTGGGATAGCGGTCGGGCCATCGCGCTCTTCTGGGCCGGCCTCTTTCGGGCACTTTTCCTGTCGGTGGGATGGGCGTGGGGTCTCATCCGCATTCTGGCCGCTGGCCTCTACCTCGCCTTCGTTGAACTGGTCACGCTCCCCTTTGCCCTCATCAAACGGGCCACGCAGAGCACCCTGCGGCCTGGCGTGCCCTGGATCGCCGTCACCCTCACCCTCCTCTGGTCTCTCCTGGAGGCGGGGATCTTCAGCTATACCCTGTACCCGGTGGTCTCAGAGATCGCGAGCGACCTCATGGGGGGCGGCCCCCACCCCTTCCTGCAGCCGGTCCTCTTCGTTGTCCTGTCCCTCCTCATTGCTGGGAGCTTCGCCTGTCTGTACGTTATGGTCGAGGCCATCCAGCAACGCCGCTGGAAGGACATCGTTCAAATGGTCCTGGTGGAATTGTTCGTCATGTTTGTCGAGGTCGTCTTCCTCTACCGCGAGCTGGTGGACGCCATCACCCCGGTGCTGGCCCAGCAGAGCGGCGGGCGCTTCCATTTGGGTGTCGCGGGCGTCCTCCTCATCTCTACGGTGGCCTGGATTGGAGTCCGGGGGATGACCTGGTTCCTCTTCGCGCGGTACGGGACACCGACCCTCTTGGCCATGATCTCTGCAACGGGCGTCAAAGAGCCCTCCGGCGGGGCGCGGCCTTCCCAGGAGGCCGTCTCGTCCTGGACGAAAGAGATGATCAGCCAGGTGAAGACGGATATCGGCTGGTTCCAGACGACCGGGACGCAGCTCCTCGAGGCCTATATCCTGCCGCCACTTCAGATAGTCGCCGGCACGATCAACTTCTTCATGCTCCTCATCGCCGGGCGGCACCTCTTCCAGCTGCCGCTCAAGTCGCTGGATGCCATGATGGAAACAGGCGAATTGCTCAAGCTCGCGCGGGCCGGGGGACACGCCTCCAGCGGCGCCAAGGGGCGATGATGGGACAGGAGGCGACCATGATGCGGCACGCTCGCTTGCTCCTTGTTGCCCTGGTACTGATGGCGCCGGCCTGCGGCCCGACTGAGGCAGAGACCCCGCGCCTTTCTCTCTTCGTAGGGGTGGACGTCAGCGGCTCCTTCTCAGGGACGCCGCAGTTCCGGGATTCCGTCCGGTTCCTCTCCTACTACCTCTACGGCCATCTCCACGGGACGGGTGGCCTCGAAAAACCGCGGGCCCTCTTCGTAGGCTCCATCGGGGGCGACACGCCGAACGAGCCCAAGGCGTTCTACCCGATCCAGATGTTCGAGCGGATGAACGCCTCCGAGATGGAAGCCAAGCTCACCGAGCTCTTCACCGTGAAGGGAAACTACCTGACAGACTTCAACGCCTTCTTCAAGCGGGTCTCCGAGACCGTGCAAAAGCAGAACCTCGTCCTGGCTCCCATCCTTATCGTCATCGTGAGTGATGGTGTCCCCGAGGTGGCTGCGGATCAGGGGCGAAAGGTGGTGCAACAGGCCTACGAGAAGATCGATGTCTCCTCTCTGGAGTACCTGGCTCGGAACGTGACGATCCGCATCCTCTACCCATCTCCTAAAGTTGCCGCGGAGTGGGACCGGAAGGTCCCCCGGCAGCGAGTTCGGATTTGGCCGGTGGAATCGGAGATCATGCGGGGCTGGCAAGAACAGCTTGAGGACCGGCCGGCGATCGAGGAGGAGAAGCGCCTGTGGAAGTGGATCGCGGACATCGTGGATAAGCGGGTTCGCCGCCAGCGGATCATCTAGTCCTGTCGCATCCCACCGACGGCAAGC
>Ga0209341_10002409_pt1 | contig 17782 bp, 16 predicted proteins | sample RifCSP13_2_FD_184020 | JGI IMG/M metagenome (GOLD analysis project Ga0209341, IMG submission 184020) | Soil microbial communities from Rifle, Colorado - Rifle CSP2_sed 13_2 (SPAdes) (version 2) | ecosystem: Environmental > Terrestrial > Deep subsurface > Rock core/Sediment | place: Rifle... | reverse complement strand
GGCGCCGTTGGGCCCGAGGCGGTGCTGGACCATCTGCATGAGGGTGCGGTAGCGCGTGAACCGGTGTTCGTCCCAGTTGAATCCGTTCGGGTCGACGACCGTCCTGCCCGCGTCCCGGCCCCTCTCCACGAGCCTCCGCACGACGTCGGGCTTCATGTCGAGGTTGAGCCCGCCTTCGCGTTCGGTCAGGCGGATCCAGCAGATGCGGTCGCGGTATCCAGGAAGCTCGGCCTGCATGTTGTCGCGCCAGTTGCGGGCGGCGTTCAGGATCTGGGTCCCGAACGTGGCGAGGTCGGAGACGCCGGTGAAGAGCGGACGACGCGTTTCACGCGACATCTCGACCGGGGGCAGGTTCGGCACCCGCCACGGCTGGAGGTCGAGCCCGAAAGTCGGGCGGCGGGGCAGGAGCGCGTCGAAGAAGTGGATCGGGAAGTTGCTCGAGATGCCCCCGTCCGACATCGTGTGGCGGACGAGCTTCCCCTTCGGGCCGTCCTCCCGCCACAGCGGGACCGTCTCCATGAGGATCGGGAAGCTGAGGCTCAAGCGCGCGGCGACGACGATCGGGAGGTCGAGCCCCGGCAGCTCGTAGAGCGGCTCGTTGTCGGGCGTCCGGGTCTTTTCCGTCGAGTGCGCCACGAGGTGCCGGATAACCGGCTGTGGAAAGAGCCGCTCAAACTCGTTTCGCTCGAAGAGGTATGGCCGCCCCTCCGGGTCCGGCTCCGTCAGCGGGAGGACGACCGGGCGCGACGCGCTCAGGTCGGTCGTCACGAGCCGGAGGCTGATCTGCGGGTCCTCGGGGTCGTCGCCTTGGAGGTCACGGAAGGTAAGCGGATCGTTCGTGCCGCGATCGGCGCAGCGCTGGATCGTCTCGTGCAGCCACTCGGTCAGTCCCAGGCGCTCCCCGTATCCCGGCTCCGTCCTCCCAGTGCAGAGACCGAGCCCGCCCTCGGCCAAGGCGCGATCGAGCGCGGTCGCGAACCCCCGCAGCGCAAGCACCGTGACGAGGAGAACGATTCCGACGATGGCGAATACGCCGAGCACGACGACGCCCGCGACCTCGAGGTCGGTCGGAGTACGCTCGGCGAGCGCGAGCGACGTCGTCGTGGCGGCTGTGGCCCAGACCACGACGGCACCCGTGCCCGCGACGAGCCACCGCGTCCGCCCGCGCAGGACATCCCAGCCGGCCCGGAGGAGCCGCAGCGGGTACGACCGGGACGAGGTGGCGATCCGGAGGCCGACGTCGAAGGCGAGCTTCGTGTCCTTCTTCGGCTGGAAGAGGTCGCGGACGAAGCGCTCTTTCGTGATCTCGTCGATCACGTCCATGAGGCGATCGAATGCCGCGACGTCACGTCGCCGCCCGTACTCGCAGGCCGCGGCGCCGACCGCTGCGATCGCGCCCGCCGAGGCGCCTCCGACGTTGCGCAGCGTGTACCGCTTCGAGATCTCCTGGAGCGCGCTCGGGTAGACGGCGCCGCTCGTCACACCGCCTCTCATCACGAGATCGCACTCCTCCTTCGGCCGTTGCACTTTCATGTCCACCGTCATCGCCGGCCTCCTCTCTAACTCGCGGTGAGACGACGCTACGCCTCCCCCGGAACCGGGGCAAGCGCTCGGTCCGCCGGACCCGCGGTGTTACTCGGCGAGCGCGCCTCGGTTGCGGAGCGCCATCCCGACGCCGCGCACCATTCCGAATCGCTCGTAGAACGGCACGAGCTCCTCGTCGCAGGCGAGGTCGATCATGTAGTGGCCCTCGAGGAGCTCGAGAAGCCGCCGGACGAGCTCGGTACCGATTCCCCGGCTCTGGTAGGTGGGCAGCACCTCGAGCAAGGGAATGTACGCGCTGAGGACGCCGTCGCCGTGCGCGCTCACGAACCCCACGACTCTGCCCGTCTCCGAGTCGCGCGCGACGACGGCGTAGTCGCTCCCGCGCAGGAGCGCCACGTGGCGATCGGGCGACGGTGCCGTCGGTCAGCCGACGAAGAACCCTTGGAGATTCCCGGCGGTGACGCCGGACATGTCCGTCTCGTATGCGATCACGCACGCCACCGTAGCCGCCGCGTGGGCCACACTTCGCGCATGACATCGTCGCTCCCCCAGCGTCTCGTCCTCCTCGCCGCGGTCGCTCTCCTCGGCGCGGTGGCCGCCCTCGCCGTCGTCGAGCGTAGCGAGCAGTCCGCGAGCACCGCGCCGCTCACCAGCGCAGCCGCGCCTGCCGGCTGGAACAGCGCCTTCGCCGGCTCACGCGGCCCGGTCGGAGATGCCCAGCGCACGACGTGCGGGCAGGTGCTCGCACCAGAGTCGCTCGGCGTGACGCACCCCGTTCTTCCCTGCGGCGCCAAGATCGTCCTCCGGCTCGGGGGGATGCAGGTCCTGACCGAGGTGATCGACAACGAGCTCGTGGAGCCGGGTCGCCAGCTCGAGGTCACGGAGGAGCTCGCGCGCATTCTTCACCTCGAGGACACGACGGAGATCGACTGGCGCTTCGCCACGGACGCGGGCGGGTAAGATGCGATCGCTCGACCCTGTGCGTGGCACCGGCTCCAACGTGAACCAACACACAAGCGAAGGGAGCCGGCGTCGGGGATAGGCGTTGCCGACGCCCCGCACGGCGCCCACCTGGCAAGCCAGGTTCGCAACGGCCGGCGCTTCACCGGCAGGGTGGAGCACGCCCGGAGGCAGCGATCATCTAGCCTGACCCGATGGCAACTGTCGAGGTCCTGGGCGATGCCACGCGCGGCGGGGAGTGGGCGGCCGTGCGCCTCGTCGTGGACCACGACCGGATCGCCGAGGCGGATGCTGACGGCCTCGATCGTTCCCTCGAGGGGCTGACCCTGCTCGAGGCGGCGGCCGTCGGCGGCGATGCGCTCGCCGTCGAGGCGCTCGCGTCGGCGCTCGGCCCGGTGTTCAGGGCCGACCCGGTCCCCACCCGCGTCGCGGTCGCGATGAGCGGGGGAGTGGACAGCGCGGTTGCACTCCTTCGGGCGCTCCCGAACGCGCTCGGAGTCACGCTCCGTCTGTGGCAGGACCCGGCCGGGCCTTCGGCCGAGCGCGCCTGCTGCTCGCCGGCAGCCGTGTCCGCAGCGAGGGAGACGTGTCACGCGCTCGGGCTCCCGCACGTGACGCTCGACCTCCGGGAGGAGTTCCGGCACGCGGTCGTCGACCCCTTCGTGGCCGGGTATGCGGCGGGAGACACGCCCAACCCCTGCACCCGCTGCAACGGCACATTCCGTTTCGACGCGCTCCTCGCCTTTGCGGATCGTGCGGGCGCGGCTCGGCTCTCCACCGGCCATTACGCGCGCGTCGTCGCCCGGAACGGCACGCGCCTCATCGGCCGCGCAGCCGACGCCGAGAAGGATCAGTCCTACATGCTCGCGACGCTCGACCCGAGCCTTCTCGAGCGGATCGAGTTCCCGCTCGGAAGCCAGTCGAAGGACGACACGCGCGCCGAAGCTGCGCGGGCCGGGCTCGCGGCCGCATCTCGCCCCGAGAGTCAGGAGGCCTGCTTCCTCGCAGGCGGCGACTATCGTCGCTTCCTCGAGCGCGAGGGCCTCCTCGGCGCTGACGGCGAGATCGTCGACGAGCACGGACGGGCACTCGGCCGGCACGGCGGCTACTGGCGCTTCACGCCTGGGCAGCGCCGTGGGCTCGGGGTCGCCGCGGGTCGACCTCTCTACGTCGTGCGCACGGACCGCTCGACGAACGCGGTCGTCGTGGGGCCCTCCGAGGCGCTCGCCGCGACCACGGTCGAGGCCCGGGGACGCCTCTACGTGCCGGTCGAGCACGCAGAGGTAAAGCTGCGGTACCGCTCGGCCCCGGTCTCGGCGCGGGTGGCGTCGTCGAACGGGGGCTTCTCGCTCGATCTCGAGGCACCTGCGCACGCGGTCGCGACGGGTCAGGTCGCTGCGCTGTATGACGACGACGCGGTCGTGGGTGCTGGTGTCGTCACCCGCGTTGCCTGAACGGAGCGTCTAGGATCATCCCTATGACGCTGGCCTCGACCTCGAGCGACATCCTGAACTACGCGCTCGCCGCGTTCTTCGTCGGGACCGGCGTGTTCCTCTCGTACATGCTCCTCCGGCTCGGAGGGACGTTCGCGCGACTCTCCTCGTTCATCAAGGGCTCGGAGCGCGATCTCCTGCCCGTGATCGTGAAGGCGGGAGGAACGGTCGACCGCGTCAACGACCAGCTCGACAAGCTCGACACCGTCACCGACAGCGCGGTCTCGGCGGCCGACAGCGCCGATACGGCGGTTCGGGCCGTGTCGATGGCGATCACGACACCCGTCAAGAAGGTAGTCGCCTTCGCGGCCGGGATCTCGCATGGCATAGCCGCTTTTCGAGCGCGGCACGATGTCGGCGATGCCTTCGACGTGGCGAAGGAGGCCGCCGCCCGGCGCGAGGAGGAGCTCGACGAGGAGCTTCGCAGCGCAGGTCGCCCCTCCTCCGACGGAGCTCCCCCGGCGGCGTAGCCCACATCGCGGCCCAGGGACGCCGGACCGCCCGCTCGTAGAATCCAGGCATGCAAACGACGGCCGAGCTGCGCGAGGGATTCCTCGCGTTCTTCGAGGAGAAGGGCCACCTGCGAGTTCCGTCGGCATCGCTGATTCCTCGCGCGGACGACCACTCGAGCCTTCTCACCACCGCGGGCATGCAGCCTCAGATGCCGTTCTTCCTCGGCCGCGAGCCACCGCCGGCGCCGTTCACGACGACCTCGCAGAAGTGCTTCCGCACCGTCGACATCGACGAGGTCGGGCTCGACGGCCACCACCTCACGTTCTTCGAGATGCTCGGCAACTTCTCGTTCGGCCAGTACTTCAAGGAGGGCGCGATCGAGTTCGCGACGGAATTCGTCCAGGAGCAGATGAAACTCGACTGGGATCGCATCTGGGTCACGGTGCACGCCGGCGACCCTCGGCTGAAGCTCGGGCCCGACGAGGTCGCGATCGACCTCTGGAAGCGGATCGGCATGCCGCCCGAGCGGATCGTCCCGCTGCCGACCTCGGAGAACTTCTGGTCGGTCGGCGGACCGGGCCCGTGCGGGCCCGACTCCGAGCTCTACTACGACTGGGGCGAGGAGCACAGCTGCGGTGAGCCCGACTGCGCACCCGGCTGCACGCGCTGCCCGCGCTTCCTCGAGTTCTGGAACCTCGTCTTCATGGCGTACGAGCTGTCCGCCGACGGGACGCTGACGCCGCTCCCGAACGAGAACATCGACACGGGGCTCGGCCTCGAGCGCGGCGCCGCGATCCTGCAGGACGTCATGTCCGTGTACGACACCGACGGCTATCGCGAGATCATGGACTGGATCGCGTCGGAGTCAGGTGTCGCGTACGGCGACTCGGCGGCGGCGACGAAGGCCCATCGCGTCCTCGCCGACCACGGGCGGGGCATGACGTTCCTCGTCGGCGACGGGGTGACGCCCTCGAACGAGGGCCGTGGCTACATCCTGCGGCGGATCATCCGGCGCGCGGTGCAGCAGGCGCAGCGCATCGGCCTCCACGACGTGTACCAGCTGCCCGCGGTCGTCGTCGAGCAGATGGGCGGCGCCTACCCGGAGCTCCGCGAGCACGCGGCTGAGATCGAGACGGTGGTGAGGGCCGAAGAGCAGCGCTTCCTGGAGACCCTCGAGCGTGGTATGAAGCTGTTCGAGGAGCTCGCCGGCCGTGAGGCGATCTCCGGGGAGGAGGCCTTTACGCTGGCGGCGACCTACGGCTTCCCGCTCGAGCTCACCGTGGAGCTCGCGGAGGAGCGAGGGCAAGCCGTCGACGTCGACGGGTACGGGGTGGAGATGGACCGCCATCGCGAGATCTCCCGCGCGGGAGGCGAGACAGAGGTACAGCGCGCTGCCGACTTCGCGCGCGCTGCCGGCTTCGAGACGGAGTTCGTCGGCTACCGCAAGACCGACGTGCTCACGCAGATCGGCGCGTTCGAGGAGCTCGACGGGCTCTTTCTGGCAAAGCTCCGCGAGTCGCCGTTCTACGCCGCGGGCGGCGGCCAGGTGACCGACCAGGGGTACGTGGAGCTCGACGACGAGTCCGGCACCCGGGCGGAGCTTGTCGAGGCGTACCGGTTCGACGACGATCAGGTGCTCCTCCTGAGCGGGTCGGGCTTCGCGGAGGGTGCCCGCGTGCAGGCGGTCGTGCCGTGGAGCGTCCGCTTCCCGACGATGGCGAACCACACCGGGACGCACCTCCTGCACAAGGCGCTCCAGGAGGTGCTCGGCGACCACGTGAGGCAGGCGGGCTCGGCGGTGCGGCCGGACAAGCTGCGCTTCGACTTCACCCACGGAGAGGCGCTGACGCTCGAGGAGCGAGGGCGGGTCGAGCGCCTCGTGAACGAGAAGATCTTCGAGAACCTCCCCGTGCACGTCTTCGAGACCCCGATCGACGAGGCGCGCCGCCTCGGGGCGATGATGCTCTTCGGCGAGAAGTACGGCGGGATCGTCCGCGTCGTCGAGATCCCCGGGTTTTCGATCGAGCTCTGCGGAGGTACGCACGTCGGCTCGACCGCGGAGATCGGTGCGTTCGTGATTCTCTCCGAAGGGTCGGTCGGCGCCGGTGCGCGCCGGATCGAGGCGGTCACGTCTGGTGACGCCTGGGCGTACCTCCACGGCCGCTCGCGCGAGCTCGACGAGCTGCGCTCAGAGCTCGAGACGCTGCGCAGGGAGCGCAAGCGCAAGGAGGTGGCCACGCGCGTTCCGGCGGCGGAGGCTCAGGCGAAGTCGGTCGCAGGGATCAATGTGATCGTGCAGGAGGTCGGCGACCACGACGCCGACGCGCTCCTCGAGCTGTCCGACCGCTTCAAGCAGCGCCACGCGCCGGCGGCGGTCGTCCTCGGCTCGCAGGAGGACGGGAAGGTGCACCTCGTCGCCAATTTCGACGCATCGGTCGCGGAGCGCGTCAGCGCCTCCGACGTCGTGAGGCAGGCGGCGGCGATCGTGGGCGGAGGAGGAGGCGGCCGGCCGACGATGGCGCGCGCCGGGGGAAACGATCCGGAGAAGCTGCCCGAGGCACTCGCGGAGGCCGAGCGGCTGATACTCGCGGCTCTGTGAAGGTGATCGCCCTCGACTTTGGCGCCGCGCGCACTGGCGTCGCCGTCTCGGACGCGACGGGAACGATCGCGCGCCCGCTCGAGGTGGTCGAGCGGGCGGCAACCCGGTTCGGTCTCGAGCGAATCCGGGGGATCGTGCGCGAGCACGAAGCCGAACGCGTGGTCGTGGGCCTGCCGCTGACGCTCCGGGGCGAGCGGGGCAAGCAGGCCCGGGAGACCGACGAGTTCGTCCACCTGCTCCGGCAGGCTCTCGACGTTCCGGTGGAGACTTACGACGAGCGCTTCACGACCGCGCTCGCGGCGAGCGGGCCGGGCGAAGCGCCCGAGGACGCCCGCGCCGCGGCGCATCTCCTGGAGAGCTACCTCGCATGGACGAGCACGCAGCCGACGTAACGCCCGCACCGCGCGGGCCGAGCCGCAGGCGCGTGTGGACCCGCCGTGCGGTCGCCGCTCTCATCGTCGCCGGCGCGCTCGGAGCGGCCGCGTGGGCGGGCGCGTCGCTCGTCCGAGACGAGGACCCGCCTCCGCCGCCGACCGAGACGGTGCCGCCGCTCGCGCGGCTGCACGTCATCTTCCCGGAAGGCTTCACACGGCGCGAGATGGCAGACCGGGTCGGGGCCGTGCGCCGGATCGCGATCGAGAAACGCGGCGTCAGGCCTCGTCTGACCCGGGAGGCGTACCTGCAAGCGACGGCGAACGCGAAACCTCCGGCCGAGTTCCGCAAGGACTGGGCGGGCCGCTCGATCGAGGGGTTCCTCTTCCCCGCGACGTACGAGTTCACGCAGTACACGCCCTCGGCGAAGCTCGCCCGCGACCAGCTCGCGCACTTCCGGCGCCAGTGGAGGAAGGTGAACCTCCGCTACGCGAGGTCGAAGAACCTCACTCCCTACGACGTCCTCATCATTGCGTCGATGATCGAGGAGGAGGCCGTTGCGCCCGCCGAGCGCCGGCTCGTCGCGGCCGTGATCTACAACCGGCTACGGCGCGGGATGCCCCTCGGCATCGACGCCACGATCCGCTATGGGCGCAACGTTCCCGGGACTGAGCCGCTGCGCCTCTCCGATCTCGAGAGCAACAGTCCCTACAACACCCGCAAGCGGCTCGGACTACCGCCGACGCCCATCTCGAATCCCGGGCTGGCGTCGATCCAGGCGGCCGCGCACCCGGCCCGGGTCGGCTACCTCTTCTTCGTGCGCAAGCCGGACGGCGTGCACCACTTCTTCACGGAGAGTGAGTCGGAGTTCCTCCGCAAGAAGTGCCAGTACGGCTTCGGCTGCTGACCGGCCGCGTCCGAAAGAGCGTCTTTCGCACTCGCATCGACGCAGCTACCGTCGGGTGCGCGGAGGGTGAAGTCCCGAGGTGGGTCACACGCCTGACGAGCGATGTGTCCGGCTCGCCACCGGATCCGGTTCGAGTCCGGCACCCTCCGCCGCTGAGCCGACGGTCGGCGAGAGCGTTCGGGTGTCCCGACGTCAGACGCTCTCGCCGACCGCGGCCTGTCGTTCCGATCCGAGAACCTCTATCCTTCGTCTGTCAGGCGTGTATGCGGGGTGGCTCCCCGCCCTCGGAGCTTCACCTTGGACGGCCCGCTTCGGCGGGCCGTCTGCATCCGGCGATACTTGCAGCGCGTGGTCGAGATCACCGGTTCCACACGACTCGTCGGCCTGCTCGGCTGGCCCGTCGAACGCTCGCTTTCCCCACGGATGCACAACGCGGCCTTCGCCGCGCTCGGCCTCGACTGGGCGTACGTTCCGCTTCCGACGCCGCATCAGCGGCTCGAGGACGCCGTTCGAGGGCTCGGCGCGCTCGGCTTCGCCGGCGCGAACGTCACCGCACCTCACAAGCTCGCGGTCACCGCCTTCTGCGACACCGACGCGCCGTCGGTCAACACGCTCGTTCTGCGCGACGGCCGCCTCGAGGGGTGGACGACGGATGCGGCCGTCCTCGCCGGGCGCGTTGCCGAGAGCCCCGTCGTCATCGGGGACGGCGGGGCGGCGACGGCGTTCCTCCAGGCGCTGCCGCGCGCGCGCAGATTCTCTCGGCGCGGCGAGTGGCCTCCCGACGCGCGTGGCGCGGACCTCGTGGTCAACGCGACGCCCGTCCGGGACGAGGTGCTCGTCGAGCTCGGCGCCGGCCAGACGCTCGTCGACCTCCCGTACCCGGAGACGGCGACCGCGCGCGCAGCCCGCGAAAGCGGCGCCACGGTGATCGACGGCCTTGACGTGCTCGTGGCGCAGGGTGCCGCATCGTTCGAGCTCTGGACAGGCGAGAAGGCGCCGGTCGAGGTCATGCGCACGGCCGTGAGATCCAAGTAACAGTCTGTTACTTGGCGGTCTACGCTTGCGGGTGTGACGCTCGAGCTCGCCACAGCCGGCGAGTCGCACGGGCCAGCGCTCGTCGCGATCCTGACCGGGCTTCCGGCCGGGCTCTCCCTCGACCGCGCTGCGATCGACGACGATCTGCGCCGCCGGCGCGAGGGCTACGGCCGGAGCCCCCGGCAGCAACTGGAGCGCGACGAGGTCGAGGTGCTCGCCGGCCTCCGGCACGGGGTCACGCTGGGGACACCGCTCGCGCTCGTCATCCGCAACCGCGACCACGAGAACTGGGCGTGGGGGATGAGCCCGTGGCCGCCCGGGGAAGAGCCGGTCGGGAAAGGGGCGATGCCCGTCACGCTCCCTCGGCCCGGCCACGCCGATCTCGCGGGCGCGCTCAAGTACGGCCACACTGATGTCCGCAACGCGCTCGAGCGCGCGAGCGCGCGCCAGACGGCGGCCCACGTCGCGGCAGGAGCGGTTGCGAAAACGCTCCTGCGGGAGATCGGCGTCTCCGTCGCCGGGAGCGTGCTCGAGATCGGCGGGGAGACCTCGCGTGAGGCGATGAAGAGCGCAACGGATGCGGCGCGTCGGGACCGAGACACGCTCGGCGGCGTCGTCGAGGTGGTCGCGACAGGAGTTCCGCCGGGCGTCGGCTCCTACGCCGAGAAGGCGGACCGCCTCGACGGACGACTGGCCGCGGCGGTGATGGGCATCCAGGCCGTGAAGGGCGTCGAGATCGGAGACGGCTTCGCCCTTGCCCGCCGAAGAGGATCCGCGGCGCACGACGAGATCGAGCCGGACCTCCGCCGAGGAACAAACCGGGCAGGTGGGATCGAGGCCGGTGTGTCGAACGGCGAGCCAATCGTCGTGAGGGCTGCGATGAAGCCTCTGCCGACGCTCATGCGCCCGCTCCGTTCGGTCGACCTCGAGAGCGGAGAGCCGGGCGACGCACTCGTCGAGCGGAGCGACGTCCAGGCCGTGGACGCGCTCGCGGTCGTCGCCGAGGCCGCCGTCGCCTGGGAGATCGCGCGCGCGGCACTGGAGAAGTTCGGCGGCGACGCGCTGGCCGATTTCGTTGGCGCCCATTCCGCCTACCTGGACCGGATCGGGTGGCGCACGCGCTAGACCGGCACCTCGTCCTCGTCGGCTTCATGGGGGCGGGCAAGACGACGATCGGGGCGGAGGTCGCTCGGCGGCTTGCCAGGCCGTTCCGCGATGTCGACCGCCACATCGAGAGTGTGCACGGCCCGATCTCGGAGCTGTTCGCACAGCAGGGCGAGGCGGCGTTCCGCGAGATCGAGGCGAACTTCGTCAGAGACGCCTGCAGCCTCGGCGAACCGAGCGTCGTCGCCGTTGGAGGCGGCGCAGTCGAGACTCGGCAGCTCCTCGAGGAGCTCGATGCGTTCGTAGTCCATCTCGACGTCGATGTCGACACGGCGTGGGAGCGCGTGCGCGCCAGCACCCGACCGCTGGTGCAGGACGAGAGCGAATTTCGCGCACGGTTCGCGCGTCGGCAACCGCTCTATGAGCAGGTTGCAGACACGCGTGCGCACGACGTCGACGGCGTCCTGCTCGCGGCGGCGGGCATCCGGTTCGCGTCTCGAAACGAGGCGCGTGGGGACGCGGTTGTCGCCGACGCGCGCGTCGCCGAGCTGCACTCGATCCCCGCGACCCACGTCGTGCCGGCGGGCGAGGCGGCGAAGACCGTTGCCGAGGCCGAGCGGCTCTGGCGTGCGCTTCGGCTCGACCGGAGCTCCATGCTCGTGGCCGTCGGCGGCGGCTCCACGACGGATCTCGCCGGGTTCGTCGCCGCGACGTACATGCGCGGCATCGCGTGGATCGCAGTGCCTTCGACGCTCGTCGGCCAGGTCGACGCGGCGATCGGCGGCAAGACCGGGATCGACCTCCCCGAGGGCAAGACCCTCGTCGGCGCTTTCCACTGGCCCACCGAGACGGTGATCGACACGACGCTGCTTCAGACGCTGCCGGAGGAGGAGTGGGCGAACGGCCTCGCCGAGGTCGTCAAGACGGGGCTGCTCGCCGGCGAGCCGCTCTGGAACCTGGACCCCCCCGAGCAGGTGCGCCGGTGTGCGGCGTTCAAGGCGACCGTCTGCCTGCGCGATCCGCATGAGGGCGGCGAACGGGCGAAGCTCAACCTCGGGCACACGTTCGCGCACGCCTTGGAGGCCGCCTCGGGATACGAGCTTCCACACGGCAAGGCGCTGGGGCTCGGTCTCGTCGCCGCACTTCGGCTATCGGGATTGGACGAGCAGGTGCGGATGGTGGAAGCCGTGCTTCGGCCGCAGCCTGTCGATGTCGACCGGGAGCTCGCGTGGCAGGCGCTCCTCCGAGACAAGAAGGCGAAGGAGGGGAAGCCGCGTCTCGTGCTCCTCGAAGCTCCGGGGAGCGCCCGCATCGGTGTCGAGCTCGAGCCGGAGGCGGTGCGGGCGGCCCTCGACGCGTTGATCGAATAGGGTCAGCCGGTGCGCATCGTCGTCCTGAACGGCGTCAATCTCGACGTGCTCGGCCGGCGCGATCCGGAGACGTACGGCGGGATGACGCTCTCCGAGCTCGAGACGCAGATCTACCAGTGGGCGGCCGAGCTCGACTGCACGGTCCGCTGCCGGCAGACAAACCACGAGGGCGAGTTCGTCGACTGGTGCCATGACGCGCTCGACTGGGCCGACGGCGTTGTCGCCAACCCCGGTGCGTGGACGCATTACTCCTGGGCGATTCACGATGCCGTCGAGCTCTTCACGGTGCCTTTCGTCGAGGTACACCTCTCGGATCTCGACGCGCGCGAGGAGTGGCGGCGGTTCTCGGTGCTCGAGGGACTCGTCGCAGCGAGGATCGTCGGCAAGGGCCCGAACGGCTACCGGGAGGCGCTCGAGTTCCTCGTCAAGGGGAGTGCGTGACCCGCATCGAGCGGCTGGCACGAACGTTGGAGGACCCACTGCTGGTGGCAGGACCACCGGGCGTCGTGTCAGGCCAGGCGAACGTGCGCTACCTGTGTGGCCTCGAGAGCACGAATGCCGCGCTGCTCGTCGAGCCCGACGGGCGTGCGACCCTCTACGCCGACTTCCGCTACGCGGGCCGAGCGCGAGAGGTCGAGGACGTGTCGTTCGTGGAGACCTCGAGGAACCTCCTGTCCGCGGTCGCCGAGCTGCTCGTCGGAAGGCGGATCGCGTTCGAGTCGGCGCACCTCCCGTACGCCGGCTACAAGGCTCTCTCCGAGGCCGGCGTCGACGCTGTACCGACAGTCGGGCTCGTGGAGAGGCTGCGGGCGGTCAAGAACGAGGGCGAGATCAGGGCGATGCGCCGTGCGGGAGCGCTCTCCGACGAGATGTTCGGCGCCCTCGTGGGAGAGCAGTTCGCCGGCCGCACGGAGCGCCAGCTCGCCTGGTGGATCGAGAAGAGCTTTCGCGAGGCCGGAGCCGTGGCGGTCTCCTTCGACACCGTCGTCGCCGCGGGGGAGACGGCGTCCTCGCCCCACGCGGTTCCGGGGGCCCGCATCATCGAGGAGGGACTGCTCGTGACCGTGGACGCAGGCTGTGTCGTCGACGGTTACTGCTCCGACTGCACGAGGACCTTCGCGGTCGGCGAGTTGCCCGCCCGTCTCACGGAGATCTACGCACTCTGCCTCGAGGCCCAACTCGCGGGCCTGGCCGCTGTCCGTCCCGGGGTGTCGGGCCGCGACGCAGACGCCGCCTCCCGCGCGCCCGTCGACGCGGTGGGACTCGGGTGGGCGTACGGGCACGGTCTCGGCCACGGTGTCGGGATCGAGATCCACGAAGGACCCGTCCTGCGCCCGGAGTCGACGGACGTGCTCGAGCCGGGGAACGTCGTGACCGTGGAGCCGGGGATCTACCTCCCCGGCGAGGCCGGCGTCCGTATCGAGGATCTCGTCCTCGTCACGGCGGACGGCTGCGAGCGGCTGACGCAGTTCCCGAAGGAACTGATCACGGTCTCGTAGGGCCGGGCATGCCCGGCCCCTACAATGCCCCGCGCGATGGCCGAGACGGTCTCCACGAACCAGTTCCGGAACGGGATGCACATCGAGGTCGACGGCGCCGTGTGGCGCATCGTCGAGTTCCAGCACGTGAAGCCGGGCAAGGGCGGCGCATTCGTGCGCACGAAGCTGAAGAGCCTCGAGAGCGGCGCGGTCGTCGACCGGACGTTCCGCGCCGGAGAGAAGTTCGCCCGCATTCACACCGAGGTGAAGAGCGTCCAGTTTCTCTACGACGACGGGTCGGACGCGCACTTCATGGACGAAGAGAGCTACGACCAGTTCGCGCTTCCCCATGCAGAGGTCGCGGACGAGCTCGCGTACCTGCCGCCGTCGAGCTCGGTCCAGATGCTCGCGGTGGACGGCAAGCCCTCGGGGATCCAGCTTCCAGCCTCGGTAGAGCTGACGGTCACGGAGACCGAGCCCGCCGTCCGCGGGGACACGGTCTCGAACGTGACGAAGCCCGCGACCCTCGAGACGGGCGCGGTCGTCCAGGTGCCGCTCTTCGTGGATCGCGGAGAGCGGATCAAGGTCGACCCCCGCGAGGGCCGCTACATCTCGCGCGCCTGACTCCGCGCGCCGACATTGGCGCGGCGCGTCGCCCTTGCGAGCGGGTCGCTAAGGTCCAGAGCCGTGCCCAGGCTCGTCGACACGACGATTCGGCTCCTCTCCCAAGAGCCGCTCGCCGGGCGCTTGCCGACGGCCGAGATCCTCCGCGTGGCGGAGACCCTCGACCAGGCTGGATTCGCCTGCCTCGAGATCTCGGGAGGAGGTGTCTTCGACGCCACCGTGCGGCGGCGGGTCGAGAGCCCCTGGGAGCGGATCCGCGGGATCAAGGCGCGCGTGTCGACTCCGCTCGGGATTGCCCTTCGCGGCCGGTTCCTCGTCGGCTCGCGGCCCGTCTCGGACGACATCGTCGGGCGCTTCGTCTCCTGTGCGGCGGAGAACGGGATCGAGGTCTTCCGGCTCCACGACCCACTGAACGACGTCTCCAACCTGCGCGAGGCAGGAGCGGCGATCACGAGTGCGGGCGGCGCCTTCCATGCGGGGCTCGTCTACAGCCCCGGCCGCACGGGCGAGACAGACACCCTCGTCGACGAGGCTCGCAAGCTCCCCGAGCTCGGCGCGACCCGCGTCATCGTCAACGACCCGACTGGTGCCCTCTTGCCGCATCGCGCGCAGGAGCTCGTGGGGCGCATCCGGGAGGCCAGCGAGCTTCCGGTCGGCTTCTACGTCCAGGGCTCCGCGGGGATTGGGCTTGCCTCGGCGCTCGCTGCTGTCGAGGCCGGAGCGGATCTCGTGGCGACCGCCGTGTACCCAATCGCGCTCACGCTCCACCGCGTCTCGGGCGAGTCGCTCTCGGAGTCGCTCGAGGGGCTCGGGCAAGGAGCCGGGCTCGACCGCGCCAAGCTCTGGGACGCGGCGGACCTGATCGACGAGTACATCGGCGACGAGCCTGTGGCTCCGGTCGCCCCGCGCATCGCCGTCCGCGCGGCGGAGTTCGACCTCCCCGCCGGGCTCGTCGCCGCACTCGACGTCCACCTTCGTGCGCATGCCGCCGCCGATCGCCTCCTCGACGTCCTGGAGGAGGTCGGACGCGTGCGCGCCGAGGCAGGATGGCCTCCGCTCGCGGCGCCGATCGGGCAGATCCTCGCCTCGCAGGCGCTTCTGCACGTGCTCGAGGCGCGGCGCTACGGGACCGTGATCGACGAGTTCCGGGCTCTCGTCCAGGGCGGCTACGGGGTGACGCCCGAGCCGGTCGACCCGACCGTCGAACGCGCGGTCGCTTTGCTGGCGCCGCGGCCGGCGCTCGTCGATGACCCGCCGACCGCGGAAGACGTGCGGGAGCGCGCGGAGGGTCTCGCCGCGAGCGAGGAGGAGCTCGTGCTTCTCGCCATGTTCGGCGCCGACGCCGAGGAGCTGCTCCGGACGATTCGCGCACGTCACTCCCGCGAGACGGTCCTCATCGCGGAGGACGCCGACGCGGAACGCGCGGAGCGCATCCGGGAGCTCGTCAAGATCGTCCAGGAGTCGGGTGTCGGCGAGATCGAGATCGAGGACGAGGGCATGCGCGTGTCCGTGCGGCGAGCGGACGAGCCCGCCGTCGCGTCGACCGCGCTCCCCGTGCAGGCGTCGGGTGGTGTCGGCGCTGCGACCGCCGAGGCGCCCACGGCCGACGGAATCACGCGGGTCGAGTCGCCGATGGTCGGCGTCTTCTATCGCGCGCCCACCCCGGGAGCGCCCACGTTCGTCGACGTCGGCGACGCCGTCGTCCCCGGCCAGACGCTCTGCCTCCTCGAAGCCATGAAGCTCTTCAACGAGCTGAAGGCGGAAGTCGCGGGGAGGGTGCGGGCGATCCACGTCGAGAACGCGCAGCCGGTGGAGTACGGGCAGCTCCTGTTCGAGATCGAGCCGGTGCTCGCGCCGCCTGCGGTCTAGGGGTCAGGTCTTGCATTCCGACACAAGCCGGCCGGGGCGACGCTCATCCGCGAATGTCGGAATGCAAGACCTGACCCCATGATGTTCACGCGCGTCCTCGTCGCGAACCGGGGCGAGATCGCCGTGCGCGTCGTCCGCGCGCTGCACGAGCTCGGGATCGAGGCCGTCGCCGTCTACTCGACCGCCGACCGGGACGCGCTGCACGTCGAGCTGGCCGACCAGGCCGTCTGCATCGGCCCGCCTCCGGCCGCCGAGAGCTACCTCAGGATCCCGAACATCGTCGCCGCCGCCGAGACGACCGGCTCCCAGGCGGTGCACCCGGGCTACGGCTTCCTCGCCGAGAACCCCGCCTTCGTGCGCGCGTGCGAGGACTCGGACCTCGTCTTCATCGGCCCGCCGGCGGAGGTGATGGAGCGGATGGGGGACAAAGTGCGCGCGAAGGAGGAGATGCGCGCGGCGGGGACCCCGCTCGTCCCCGGCACGGACGGCACGGCCGCCCTCGACGCCGTGCGCCGTGCGGCCAGGGAGGCCGGCTTTCCCGTCTTCCTCAAGGCCGCCGCCGGTGGAGGAGGGAAGGGAATGCGCGTCGTTCGCTCCGAAGACGAGCTCGAGGGCGCATACGCGGCGGCGAGTGCCGAGGCAGAGGCGGCGTTCGGGGACGGCTCGCTCTACCTCGAGAAGGTGCTCTGGCCCGCGCGTCACGTCGAGATCCAGGTCCTGTGCGACGCCGAGGGAGGCGTCCTCACGCTCGGCGAGCGCGAGTGCTCCATCCAGCGCCGGCACCAAAAGCTGATCGAGGAGTCGCCTTCGCCCGCGCTCGACGAGGAGACACGCGTCGAGATGGAGACCGCCGTCGCCCGCGCCTGTGCAGCGATCGGCTACCGCAATGCGGGCACGTTCGAGTTCCTGCTCGGGCCCGGGGGCAGCTTCCACTTCATCGAGGCGAACTGCCGGCTCCAGGTCGAGCATCCGGTGAGCGAGGCGGTCGCCGGGATCGACCTCGTCCGCGAGCAGGTGCGCCTAGCGGCTGGGGAGAGGCTCGAGCTGACCGGCCGTGCGCCTAGGCGGGGCCACGCGATCGAGATCCGGATCAACGCGGAGGACCCTGCGCGGGGATTCGCCCCTGCACCCGGCACCGTGACGCGGTTCCGGCCGCCGCTCGGTGCCGGTGTCCGCGTCGACACGGCGATCCGCGAGGGGAGCGAGATCCCGCCGTACTACGACTCGCTGGTCGCGAAGGTGATCGTGTGGGACGAGACACGTCCCGCGGCGATTGCCCGCACCGCGCGTGCGCTCTCGGACCTCGAGGTCGAAGGGATCTCCACAACGCGCGAGCTCGCGCTCGACGTGCTCGGTTCGCCGGAGTTCCTGCTCGGCGACTACTCGACGTCCACCCTCGCCGAGCTCCGGGGCCGGCTGCCCTCGCTCTCCACAGCATGACGCCGCCCCTGGGAAGGCGTGCAGCGCGGCGGACAGCGCTCTTCCTCCTCTACCAGTGGGACCTGACCGGACAGCCGCTGGCCTCTCTCTACGAGGGGGAGCCCGACGAGTTCGCGGCCGAGCTCGCCGGCGCGGTCGCCGAACGGGCCGAGGCTCTCGACCGCCGCATCACGAAGACCTCGGACGAATGGCCCGCCGACCGGATGGGTACGCTCGAGCGGAACATCCTGCGAATCGCGGTGTACGAGCTGGAGGAGAGGACCGTGCCGCCCGAAGTCGCGATCAACGAGGCAGTCGTCCTGGCGAAGCGGTACGCGTCCGAGGACGCGGCACGCCTGGTGAACGGGATCCTCGGCCGGATCGCGCGGGAGGAGGAGCCGGCCGCGTGAGCGCCACGAGCGTCGCAATCGTCCGCGCGCTTCTCGGGCGTCGCTCGCAAAGGAGGCGAGCGCGAGGAGCGGGGACAGTACGAAGAGGTACGGATCCGCGACGAGCGCGAAGCATCCTGCAGCGAGCGGCGTCAGGCGCCGGCG
>Ga0209341_10002408_pt1 | contig 17785 bp, 19 predicted proteins | sample RifCSP13_2_FD_184020 | JGI IMG/M metagenome (GOLD analysis project Ga0209341, IMG submission 184020) | Soil microbial communities from Rifle, Colorado - Rifle CSP2_sed 13_2 (SPAdes) (version 2) | ecosystem: Environmental > Terrestrial > Deep subsurface > Rock core/Sediment | place: Rifle... | reverse complement strand
CAGATCAGGAGGAGGGTGAGAACTCGGACGCCGACGCCGAGGCGGACGGGTAGGCAGGGGTGCCTATGGGGTCAGGTCTTGAATGTTGCACCCGCGGTGCGACACTCAAGACCTGACCCCAGGTTTCACTTCACCACCCGGTTACCAACCGGTAACCGCTCTGTTGCCCCCGGTAACCCCGGGAGCCGCCACTATCTTGTGGCCGAATGGCGAAGGTCCTGATCATCGAGGACGACGACGTCATCGCCCGCGGGATGGCCCGCCATCTCGAGGCGGCGGGCTTCGACGCGGTCGGCGTCGCGAACGGCGAGACAGGTCTGGTGCGTCTGCGCTACGAGCGGCCCGACGTCTGCGTCCTCGACCTCATGCTCCCGGGCATCGACGGCTGGCGCGTGATCGAGCAGGCGCGCGACGAGGGGATCGGGACGCCGATCGTCGTCGTCTCCGCGCGAGGGACGGAGCACGACCGCGTCCACGCGCTCGAGCTCGGGGCAGACGACTACCTGGTCAAGCCGTTCTCGATGAAGGAGCTGGCGGCACGCGTCCGCGCGGTCGCCCGACGCGGCGTCAGCGAGGCGGAGCCGCGCCGCGGCGACACGATCGTGATCGAGGAGCTCCGCCTCGACCCGAATAACGTCCAGGCGTACGTCGGCGGCGAGAGCGCGGACCTGACGCCGACCGAGTTCCGACTCATCTACACCCTCGCCCGCGAGCAGGGCCGCGTCCTGACGAGGGACGAGCTGCTCCAGCGCGTCTGGGGCCGGAGGGCAACCCACCGCGACCGCACCGTCGACGTCTTCGTCCGCAAGCTGCGGGAGAAGGTGGACCGCCGCGCGCCGCGGCACACCTTCATCCACACGCGGTACGGCGTCGGCTACAAGCTCGAGGCTCTTCCCAAGGCGTAATCACCGCGGCGCCGCGGTAGGGTGGCCGCCCATGGAGGCGACCGCGATCCACCTTCGCACGCGCACGTACCTCGGGCTGCTGCTGCTCGCGTCGGGGATCGCCGTCGTGATCGCGCTCGCGACGCTCGCGTTCCTCGGCGCCTATTCCGGGCTCAGGGACGTGGTCTGGGAAGAGATTCCGGACGCTCTGAACGTCGATCCCTACTCGTGGTACGCGCTCGCGGTGACGACGGTCGGTGGACTGGCGGTGGGACTCCTTCTCCTCGTCGTGCCGGGCCACGGCGGCCCCGGCCCCGCGCACGGCCACGGGATCGGGATGGAGCAGGTCCCGGCCAGCCACGCGGCGGGAATGGTGCTCGTCAGCCTCGTCTCGCTCGTCGCCGGCGCGAGCCTCGGCCCCGAGGCCGCCTTGCTCGCAGTGGCCCTCGCCGTCGGCACCGTGCTCGCGGATCGACTCAGGAGGGCCGAGCTCGCGAAGGTGTTCGGGATGTCCGGCGTCGGCTCTCTCCTCTCCGGGCTCTTCGGCTCGCCGCTCGCCCCGGCCGTCATGGCGCTCGAGGTCACCAAGGTCACCGGACACAACCTCTACGTCTTCCTCGTCCCGGTTCTCGTCGCGTCCGCCGTCGGGCTGCTCACGTTCGACGCGATCCTCAACGGTCCGCTGCTCGAGATCGAGCTTCCGAGCTACACGGGGGTCGAGCTCGCCCACGTCTTCGAGGCGCTCGCAGTCGCCGCCGTGGCGGCGGCCGTCGGAATGCTCCTCATCGCCGCCCTGCGCGCGGTGCAGCGACTGTTGCGGCCGATCGCGGGCCGTACGGTTCTCAAAGCGACGCTCGGGGGGATCGGGATCGGCGTGATAGCGCTGGTCGCGGGTGAGGAGACGCTGTTCTCCGGGGAGCACGAGCTCGAAGTCCTGCTCTCGGACCCCGAGGCCTACGGCGCGGGAACGCTGATCCTCATCCTCGGCGGCAAGATCCTCGCCCTCGCGCTCTCACTCGAGACCGGGTTCCGTGGAGGGCGCATCTTCCCGGTGCTCTTCATCGGCGCCACGGTCGGATTCATCACGAGCGATCTCTTCGAGACGGTCCCGCTCGCCGTCGCCGTGGCGTGCGGGATGGCAGGTGCCGCGGTCGCCATCATGCGGCTGCCCGTGTTCATCGCGCTCATGGTCGCGTTCTTCGCGGCACCGGCAACGATCCCGCTCATCGTCCTCGCCTGCGTCGTCGGCTACGTGCTCACCTTCGACAGGCCGGAGCTCGGCGGGAAGCCGGACGAGGAGCGGAAGGTGGCGACGCGCGAGGACCTGGGGGCAGGCGCGAGTTAGGGACGCGGGTCGGTCGGCACGAGCGGCAGTGCGCCGCCCGTGTCCCGAAGCGCCTCGCTCGCTGCGCTCCGGCGCTCGTCCCAGGTCAGCGCGGACTCCGGTCGGAACTGCAGAGCGACGTCGTCGGAGGCGAGGAACTCCCGCACGACGGCCTCGTCGTCGGCGTCAGCGGCCACGTAGCGGCGGTGCACCAGGTCGACGAGCGGCCGCGCCTCGGGGCCGCCCACGACCTCCGCCCACCCTGCGATCGAGACGCCGCACACTTCGAAGCCGGGCCGCGAGTCGTGGAGAACGAGGCTGGCACCTGAGTCGAGCTCGAGGTTTTTGACCTTCCGGCTGCGCGAGCCGGTCGCCAGCACCACGCACCCGTCGCCGGCCGCGTACCACATCGGAACCGCATGGATCGCCCCGTTCGGGTCGTGAGTGGCGAAGACGCAGACGAGTCGAGCCTCCAAGAGCTCACGCACGAGCGGATCTCCCAGCACCGCATCGCGGGCGAGGTGTCGGCTCGGCGTCGGGTCGCCCACGCCGCGAACCATATGTCCGGCACAAGGAGGTCCGCTATCGTTCATGAGGTTAATGATTAGTGAGGTTACGCTTAGCTCGGAGCTCGTCGCGGACGAGCTCCGCCCCGTTCTCCTCCGCCTTGCGCGCGAGTTGCGGAAGGAGACGGAGCAGCTCGGCGTCACCGCCCGCCAGGCGACGCTGCTCTGGCTCGTGAAACGCAGCCCCGGGCTTTCGCTCGCCGAGCTCGCGGCGGAGGAAGGCATCTCGCCGCCCGCGCTCTCCGGGCACGTCGACCGCTTGGAACGCGCCGGACTACTGGAGCGCGTTCGCTCCGACGTGGACCGACGCCGGGTGGGGCTCGCGCTCACCGAAGAGGGCGCAAGACTCCTCCGCCGCATCCGCGCACGGCGCACGACCTGGCTCACGGAGCGGCTGCGGGCGCTCGAGCCGGCTGAGCTGGAAACGCTCGAGCAGGCAGTCCCGGCGCTTCGGCGGCTTCTCGGAGACGAGGCGTGAGCACGCTCGCGATCGCCCTGCGGACGCGCACGTTCCGGAGTCTCCGCCGGCACCGGAACTACCGGATCTTCTTTACAGGCCAGCTCGTCTCGCTCGCGGGCACGTGGATGCAGAACGTCGCGCTCGCCTGGCTCGTGCTCGAGCTCTCGGGCTCTCCTCTCGCCGTCGGCGCCCTCGCGTTCTGGCGTTTCGTGCCCTTCACGGTGTTCGGCCTCGTCGCGGGGGTCGTGGCGGACCGACTCGATACCCGCCAGCTCGTGATGGGAACGCAGGCGGCGGCGATGACCGTGTCGGTGCTTCTCGCGATCGTCACGCTCACCGGGACGGCGACGCTTCCGGTCGTCTACGTGCTTGCGGCGCTCGGCGGGATCGCGCTCGCCTTCGACGCACCGGGACGGCAGTCGCTGACGTTCCAGATGGTGGGCCCGCGGGAGCTGCCCAACGCGGTCGCGCTCAATGCCGGACTCTTCAACGGATCGCGAATCATCGGCCCGGCGATCGCGGGTGCGATCATCGCGGCCGCGGGCACGGGCGTATGCTTCGCGATCAACGCAGTGAGCTTCCTCGCGGTGCTCGCCGCGCTCGCGAGCCTCCGACAGGAGGAGCTGCATCCCGTCGAGCGGGACCGCTCGGCGAAGGTCGTCGACGGACTCCGTCGCGCGTTCGCGTTCGCCGTCCACGACCCGCAGTTGCGCTCGGTGCTGGGCGTCGTCACGGTCGTGAGCACGGTCGGCTTCAACTTCCATGTCCTCGTGCCGCTGCTCGCGGCAGACACCCTGCACGTCGGCCCGGAGGGTTTCGGGCTGCTCTCGGCCTCGTTCGGCCTCGGCGCGCTCGTGGGCGCCCTCGTGACTGCAACGTTCCGCGCCGCGAGCTGGCGGCTGCTGGCGACGGGAGCGACGGGGTTCGGAGTGCTGGCGCTCGCCCTGGCACCCGTGGAGAACGCCGTCCTGGCCGGCGCATTGCTCGTCGCCATCGGCATCTGCTTCACGCTCTTCACCGCGAACGCGAACGCGCTCGTCCAGCTGGGCGCGCCCGACCACCTGCGCGGGCGCTTGATCGGCCTCTACCTCTTCGCGTTCGTCGGTCTCGCGCCGGTCGGCGGCCTGCTCGCCGGCTGGCTGGCCACCATCGGAGGCACGCCGCTCGCGTTCGCCGTCGCTGGCGTGACCTCACTCGTCACGATCGGGATCGCGAGCACCCGGCGCGCGCGGCACCTAGAGGCTTTCGGGGCCTGATCCGCCGGTTACACTCGGCCCGCATGGCGACGGACCGAAGCGTTGCGATCGCTCTCGAGGGCGTCAGCAAGCGCTTCGGTAAGGCCGAGGCCGTGCGCAACGTGACGCTCGCGATCCGCGAAGGCGAGTTCTTCTCGCTGCTCGGGCCGAGCGGCTGTGGGAAGACGACAACTCTGCGGATGATCGCCGGCTTCGAAGTACCCGACGAGGGTCGCATCGTACTGCAGGGGAAGGACGTCACGTCGGTCTTCTCGAACCGCCGCCCCGTCAACATGGTCTTCCAGCAGTACGCACTCTTCCCGCACATGACGATCTACGACAACATCGCGTTCGGGCTCAAGGTGAAGCGCGTCCCACGTCGCGAGCACCGCACGCGCGTTCACGAGATGCTGCGAGTCGTCGAGCTCGAGGGCCTCGAGCGCCGGCGCCCACGCCAGCTTTCGGGCGGCCAGCAGCAGCGCGTCGCGCTGGCGCGCGCGCTCGTCAACAATCCGGCTGCGCTGCTCCTCGACGAGCCGCTCGGCGCGCTCGACGTGAAGCTGCGCAAGCAGATGCAGCTCGAGTTGAAACGGATCCAGGCCGAGCTCGGGACGACGTTCGTCTACGTCACGCACGATCAGGAAGAGGCGCTGGCGATGTCCGATCGGATCGCCGTCATGAACGGCGGCCGGGTCGAGCAGATCGGGGGCCCGCGCGAGATCTACGAGCACCCCGAGACCGCCTTCGTCGCCGACTTCATCGGCTCGCTCAACGCGCTCGAGCTGAAAGTCGACGAACTCGTCGGAGCGTACGCCGTCATGCGGCTCGGCGTGGGGGAGCGCGTTGTTCTGGCCGTCGACTCCGGCACCCGGACCGGCGACTCGTTCCGGGTGGCGGTGCGCCCCGAGCGCGTGCAGATCGGACCGATCGAGAGCCCCACGCCCGACTCAGGGTCGCGGCTCGAGGGGACGATCGCCGAGATCGTCTATCTCGGCATGTACACACAATTTCACGTCGACACCCGGGCCGGCCGCGTCATCAGCAACCGCCTCGCCGACGAGTTGCTCTCGCCGCTCGAGGTCGGGTCCCGCGTTGCCCTTTCCTGGGAGCCGGAGCACACGTCCGCGCTCGCGGGCTCCGCGTCGCTTCCTGCTTAGCCCTCGAGCGCGCCGAGCCGCCGCTCGGCGATGCGCCGGCCGACCTCGGCGCCAACGACGACGGCCAGGGAGACGATCATCACGACCACGGCGACCGCGATCACTTGCGGCAGGCGGCTCGGGAAGCGAAGCGCGCCGTAGAGGTAGATCGGGAACGTTGCATCCGTCCCGACGACGAACGAAGCGACCGCGTATTCGTCGAAGGAGAGCGTGAACGCGATCAGGAAGGCCGAGACGACGGCCGGCAGGATCAGTGGCAAGACGATCGAGCGGAACGTCCGCAGCCGGCTCGCCCCCAGGTCGTACGCCGCCTCCTCGAGTGAGACGTCGATCTGGTCGAGCCGCGGCACGAGCACGAGGATCGTGTAGGGCACACTGATGACGACGTGGCCGATGACGACCGTCATGATCGACCGCTGGATCCCGGCCGCGTGGAAGAAGAGGAGCAGTGAGATCCCGAACACGACGTAGGGGATGACGAGCGGGCTCAATAGGAGCGCGGAGACCGCCGGCTTGCCCGCGAAGCGCCGCCGGACGAGCGCGATCGAGGCGAGCACGCCGAGGAAAACGGCGCCGACGCTCGAGAGCGCGGCGACGATCGCGCTCGTCTTCAGAGCGGCCTGGAGATCCGGGTTGGTGAGAAACTGGTGGTACCAGCGCAGCGTGAACCCGCTGAGCGGGAACGTCGGTAGCTCCGAGTCGTTGAAGGAGAAGATCAGCAGGACCAGGATGGGCGCGTAGAGGAACACGACCAGTAGGCCGAAGAACCCGGCCAGCGCCCGCCGTCCGTTCTTCGAGAGAGCGACGTCCATCAGCCTGCGGCCACCTGCCGTACCTGGAGGAAGCGGGCGAAGACCGCGGTGAGCACAGCGACGACGCCGAGGAGGAAGAGGGCGAGCACTGAGCCGGTCTCCCAGTCGAGGCTCATGTTGAACAGGTCGGCGATGTCGTTGCCGTACATGTACCCGGAGTTCCCGCCGACGAGCGAGGGGGTGACGAACTCGCCGACTGTCGGGATGAAGACGAAGAGAAAGGCGGCGACGACGCCGGGTATGGAGAGCGGTAGGGTCACACGCCAAAAGGCCTGCCAGCGGCTTGCGCCGAGGTCACTGGCTGCTTCGAGCAGACGCCGGTCGAGGCTGTCGAGCGAGACGAAGATCGGCAGCGCGACGAACGGGATCCAGACGTAAGCGAGAACCAGCATGACCGCGAACCGGCTGTAGAGAAGCTGCGACACCGGATCGTCGGGCGAGCGCAGCCCGGTCCAGAAGAGGAACGAGTTCACGACTCCCTGGCTGCCGAGGATCACCTTCCAGGCCAGCACGCGCAAGAGGTAGCTGGTCAGGAACGGTGCGATCAGGACCAGTAGGAGCACGTACTTCCGCTTCGTGCCGGAGAGCGCGAGATAGTACGCGACCGGGTAGGCGAGGAGGACGCAGAGCCCGGAGACGATCAGCGACATCTTCACGGACTTCCAGAACAGCCGGAGATCTTCCGAGCCGCCGAGGAAGTCGCGCCAGGCGTCGAGCGTGACGGGATGCGCTCCCGGGTAGATCGAGAGATAGAGAGCATCGACGCTGTAGGCGCCGACGATGCTGATCGGGATGAGGAAGAAGACGACGAGCCAACCCAGCGGCAGGCCGAGCAAGCCCGGCGTCGTCAGGTCGAGCCGCGCCCGTCTGGCGCGGATCTGGGGAGCGACCCCGGCGGGTTCATCGGCCGCCACCGGTCAGGCTGTCGTCAGGAGGCCTTCACCTCCCGCCAACGCTTGGCGTACTCCTGCCGGTTCGGGATGTAGCGGTCGATGTGCGCGTTCGGCTCCTTCAGGGCGTTTGGGTTGGTCAGCTGCAGCGCCCGCAACAGGTCCTTCGACGTCGGCCGCGCCAGCGTGTTCGCATGGCCGTAGGCGTAGTTGTTCTCGAGCCAGGTTCCCGACTGTTTCGAGCTCCAGGCGTCCACGAACGCGTGAGCGTGCTCAGGCCGCGGCGTGTCCTTGCCCTGCATGAGCATGCCGATCCAGGAGATGGCGCCCTCCTTCGGATGCACATATCGGACCTTGAGCCCCTTGTTCTTCATGGCCACCCAGTCGGCCGGCCAGGCGTATGCGATCCAGAGGTCGCCGGCCGCGAAGGCGTTCTGCATGTCGGTCTCGGACGACCAGAACAACTTGACGACGTGCTTCCTGGACGTGAGCAGCTTCTGAGACCGCTTGAGCTCGGCGCTGGTCTGCTGCCAGGGATTCTTGATGCCGAGGTAGTAGCCGGCCACGACGAGCATGTAGAGGTCGTCCCACCAGGCGATCTTGCCCGCGTAGCGCTCGTCGAGCAGGAGGCTCCACGAAATCGCCTTGGGCTTGACCTTGTCGGTTCTGTAGAGGATCGCGTCGAAGCCCCAGTCTTGCGGGATCCCGTACTGCTTGCCCTTGTACTGGCCGGCTTTGACCATGAACGGGTTGAGGTCTTTGAGGTTCGAGATCAGCTTCGGGTTCCAGGGCTGCACGAAGCCGCTCTCGGCGAAGTCCCGGACGTAGCCGACGTACGGGCGGACGATGTCCGGCTCGAGGCCGGCGGACATCTTGGCCAGCGCGTTCGACTCGCTGGTCATGAACGTGAACTGCGGCTTCTCGCCGGGGTACTTCTTCAAGTAGGGGCCATAGAGCTGCGGCACCTCGTACCCGACCCAGTCGAGAACCTGCAGCCGCCCGCTCTCCGCAGTCAACCGGTCGACCGCGGCCCCTGCCGTCGACGCACGTCCGGCGAGGAGCCCTGCTCCACCGGCGACCGCCGCAAGCTTGAGCAGGTCCTCGCGGCTGAGCCGCCGCTCCATGAGATCTTGGCCGTCACTCATCTCGATCTCCCTTCGTTCGAAGCCCCCCAAACTTGCGCGCCACGCGATGACGACATCCCCCGATTCGCCGCCGTGCGGACACCATCGACGCTAGTAGCTCGGTGGACTGATGATCCACATCACCTCCGCAGGCTCACCGCCGATGTTCGTCAGCCGGTGCGGGGTCGAGCTGCGGTAGTCGATCGAATCCCCGGTACACAGCTCGAAGACCTCGGTCCCGAGCTGCACCGAGACGATCCCGGCAAGCACCACGAGGAGCTCCTCGGAGTCGCCGTGCGTATAGGGCTCGTCTCCGGTCGAGCCACCCTCGTCGAGCTCGCCGACGATGACCTGCAGGTGCTCGAGAGGCCTGGGGGTCAACATGTACTTCCGTCCGAGCGTTCCGAACGTGAGGGCGGGACGGCCCTCACGCCGAAGGACTCTGGGGCGAGTTCGCGAGCCGTTGGGCTCGAAGAGGTCGGCCACGTTGACACCTAGGGCGGCTGCAATTCGCTTGAGCGAGGCCACGCTCGCGTTCGACTGCCCCCGCTCGACCTGGCTCAGGAAGCTCTCCGAGAGTCCGGCTCGGTCGGCGACGGTCTTCAGGGTCGCCCGTCGGAGGCGCCGGATCGCGCGGAGCCGCTCGCCGACGTCGACGCGGGGCGCTTCAACAGAGATCTGCGAGCTCATCGAAGAAAACTGAAGCGACACTACTGGTCGCTTCGCCCCGATGCAACCGGCGCGCCGGCTGCGCCGCACGCTCAGCTGTGCGCGGCTCGGCGCTCGGCCTCCACCTTTACCGCTGCGAGGGAGCTGGACACTGCCGCTTCCCACTTGCGAGCGACGGCAGCTCCCCAGAGACGCCCGAGCGCCCACAGGTCCGTGCCCAGCTCACCGGTGTACTCGAGCACCGTCTCCGCCCCCTCTTCGCGGAGGACGAACCGCTCGACAACGTGAGGTACCGGTCCACGAACGAGCCGAAAGTGGATCTGGTCCGGCGGCTCGAAGCGGACGGTCTCGAGCGTGGTCGCAACGAGCCCTTTCCTGACAGGTGTGAAGTGGGCAGCCAGAACCATTCCGTCCGACCGCTCGACGACGCGCAGCTTCCTCTCGAGAGCGCGTGGTGTCCGGCGTAGGTACGGGGCCGAGAGAACCTCGAAGACGACGTCGCGAGGAGCACCGATACGCGTGGTGAGTGGCCCGAGAGGTCGGAACCTTCTCCCGACGGAGAGGTCCAGCACGAGACCGCCCCGGAGGACCAGCACGTAGCTGCCCGCTCCGGCGAGGGCGATGGCGCCGGCAACGACTGCCCGCCGCGTCCGCACAGGCTCCATTATTCGTGGCGGGTCCAGCATGCCGCGTGAACACTTCGCGAAATCGCCGAATCTCCATCTGACGAGAGTGCTCGCCTCAGGAGGCTTCGGGTACCTCCTCGGAACGCTGCCCTCAGGCGAGATCGTCTCCCGAGTGGCAACGGGTCGGACGGTCGACCTCCGATCCGAGGGAAGCGGGAACCCGGGAGGCGTCAATGCGATGCGCGTTCTGGGCCGGAGACTGGGCAAGGCCGTCCTCGCGGCCGATATCGCCAAGGGATTCGTCGCCTGTATCGCGGGCCGCGCTCTCGCGGGTGGCACGGGCGGACACGTCGCCGGGGTCGCAGCCGTCGCGGGACACTGCTACCCGATCGCGAAGGCGTTCAGGGGCGGAAAGGGCGTGGCGACCAGCTTCGGCCAGTGTCTAGCGACGTTCCCGGTCTACGCACCGGTCGATGTCGCGCTGGCAATGGGCATCGCGCGTCTCCCTGTGAAGAGGCCGGCGCTCGTCTCGGTCGCAGCTTCTTCGACGGCGTGGGTGCTCGCGAGCATCCTCTGGTGGAGACGCCGGCTGCCGAACCTCTGGGGACCGCCGCCCACATTCACCCTTCCGCTCGCGAACGCAGCGACGACGCTGATCATCGCCTCGAGAGCCGTCCCGCACGTTCGCCGCGGCGAGCCGGACGAGCTCGCGTTGCCGCGGTGAGAACGAGTGCGCGACTGATGGACGTGTATCGCACCCCCGACGAGCGGTTCGAGGGGCTTCCCGGCTATTCGTTCACGCCGCGGTACGTCGAGCAGGACGGGCTGCGGATGCACTACGTCGAGGACGGCGCCGGCGATCCCGTGCTCCTCCTCCACGGCGAGCCGACGTGGGCGTACCTGTACCGCAAGATGATCCCGCCGCTGGTGGCGGTGTCGCGCGTGATCGCTCCGGACTACTTCGGCTTCGGCTGCTCGGACAAGCCGACTCGGACCCGTGACTACTCGTACGACTTCCACTACCGCTCGATCGAGCGGCTCGCGGACGAGCTCGACCTGCGGGAGACGACGGTCGTGATGCAGGACTGGGGCGGCCCGATCGGTCTCCGGCTCGCCGTCGAGCATCCGGAGCGGGTTGCGCGGCTCGTGATTCTGAACACCGGCATCGGCGCCGGCCGGGCGCCCTCCCCCGAGTGGCTCCGCTTCCGCGAGTTCGTCCGGCGGGTCGGAACAGAGCTCGTTCCGGGCCAGCTCGTCCGGATCTCGTGTGTGACCGAGCTCGACGAACTCGTCGTCGAGGCCTACAACGCACCCTTCCCGGTGCCCGAGTCGAAGGCGGGGGTCCTCGCCTTTCCCGAGCTCGTCCCCACCGAAGTCGACCACCCCTCGGCGCCGAAGATGCTCGAGGTGCGCGAGGCGCTCACACGCTGGGAACGCCCGACGCTCGTCCTCTTCTCCGACTCCGACCCGATCTTCTCACCCGCCCACGCAGAGCGGCTGGCAGCGCGAATCCCCGGCGCCGGCCCGGCCGAGATCGTCTCTGGCGCGGGCCACTTCCTGCAGGAGGACAGAGGCGAGGAGATTGCGGAGCGGATCGTCCGCTTCCTGGCTGAGGCCTAGCCCACCGTCCAGGTGTCCCCGGAGTGGAGCAGCGCGGCGAGGTCGCCCTCGCCCGACCGCTCCCGCGCAACCTCGAGCTGCTCGCTCATCAGATCGTCGTAGACCGCACGCTCCACGCTCCGAAAGACGCCGAGCGGAACGGCGCCGTCCGTCTCGAACGTGATCCGGGAGAGGGCGAACGCGAGGCTCGGCTCGCGGTGGCCCGCGTCGTGGACGAGAAGCGCCTCTTCGCCCGCCTCCGCCACCTCCACGACCGCGGCCGACCCGTCGGTCTGTTGCAGGACGCCCTTCTCTCCCTCGGCGCCGAAGCGGATCGGCTCGCCGTGCCTGAGGTAGATGCGGTTCTCCTTCTCGTCCCGCACGTAGTCGAAGGCGCCGTCGTTGTAGATGTTGCAGTTCTGGAGGATCTCGACGAACGCCGAGCCACGATGGCGTGCCGCCGCCTCCAGCACCTCCGCGAGCCCCTTCTTGTCGGTGTCGATAGCGCGCCCGACGAACGACGCCTCCGCTCCGATCGCGACCGAGAGCGGGTTGAAGGGATAGTCGAGGGACCCCATCGGCGTCGATTTCGTCACCTTGCCGATCTCGGACGTGGGCGAGTACTGCCCCTTCGTCAGCCCGTAGATGCGGTTGTTGAAGAGGAGGATCTTCAGGTTGACGTTGCGGCGGAGCGAGTGGATGAGGTGGTTACCGCCGATCGAGAGCGCGTCCCCGTCCCCGGTCACGACCCAGACGAACAAGTCCGGTCGCGTTACCGCGAGCCCCGTGGCGATCGCCGGCGCACGCCCATGGATCGCGTGCATCCCGTAGGTCTGCATGTAGTACGGGAAGCGGGCGGCGCAGCCGATCCCCGAGACGAAGACGATCCGCTCGCGGGGGATGCCGAGCTCGGGCATGAAGCCTTGGATCACGCTGAGGATCGCGTAGTCGCCGCAGCCCGGGCACCAGCGCACTTCCTGGTCGGACTTGAAGTCCTTCGCGCTCAGCTGCACCACGTTGCCGTTGCCGTCGCTCATGAGTCAACCAATGCCGTGATCGCATCCGCGAGCTCCGCCGCCCGGAACGGGCGCCCGCGCACCTTGTTGTAGCCCGCTGCGTCGACCAGGTACTCGGCGCGCAGGAGCATCCGGAGCTGGCCGAGGTTGATCTCGGGAACGAGCACCTTCTCGTACCGGCGCAGCACCTCGCCCGTGTTGCGCGGGAACGGGTTGAGGTAGTGGAGGTGGGCATGCGCGACCTTCCGACCGCTCCCCCGCACGAGTCGCGCGGCGGCGCCGATCGCGCCGTACGTCGAGCCCCAGCCGACGACGAGCGTGTCTGCGTCGTCGTCGGGGTCGTCGACCTCGAGCTCGGGGATGTCGGAGGCGATGCCCGCGACCTTCGCGGCGCGCAGCCGCACCATCAGGTCGTGGTTCTCCGGGTCGTAGGAGACGTTCCCGGTCTCGTCCTCCTTCTCCAGGCCCCCGATCCGGTGCTCGAGGCCGGGAGTGCCCGGAATCGCCCATGGGCGCGCGAGCGTCGCGGGATCGCGCCTGTACGGGAGAAAGCCGTCATCGTCGTTCGGCTTCGTGGCGAACTCGGTCGAGATATCTGGGAGCGTCGAGGCGTCCGGGATCAGCCACGGCTCCGACCCGTTCGCGAGATAGGCGTCCGAGAGGAGGTAGACCGGCGTCCGGTACTTGATGGCGATCCGCGCGGCCTCGATCGCCGCCTCGAAGCAGCCCGCCGGTGTCGACGCGGCGACGACCGGCACCGGCGACTCCGAGTTGCGTCCGAACAGCACCATGAGCAGATCGGCCTGCTCGGGCTTCGTCGGCATCCCCGTCGAGGGCCCGGCGCGCTGGATGTCCACGATCACGAGCGGAAGCTCGAGCGTCACCGCGAGCCCGACCGTCTCCGACTTGAGCACGATGCCCGGGCCCGCCGACGTCGTGACGCCGAGGGAGCCGCCGAAGGCGGCACCGAGCGCCGCGCCGGAAGCCGCGATCTCGTCCTCGGCCTGGAACGTGCGCACGCCGAACTGCTTGAGCCGCGCAAGCTCCTCGAGGACGCCCGAGGCGGGCGTGATCGGGTAAGCGCCGAGGAAGAGCGGGAGCCCTGACAGCTTGCTCGCAGCGATGAGCCCGTAGGCAAGGGCGGAGTTCCCCGAGATCTGGCGGTAGGTGCCGGGCGCGAGGGGCGCGGGCGCGACCTCGTACGAGACGGCGAAATCCTCCGACGTCTCCCCGTAGTTCCAGCCCGCCTTGAACGCCTTCGTGTTCGCCTCGGCGATCTCGGGCCGCTTCGCGAACTTCGTCTCGATGAAGCCGAGCGTCCCCTCGACCGGCCGGTGGTAGAGCCACGACATGAGCCCGAGCGCGAAAAAGTTCTTCGAGCGCTCCGCCTCGCGGGACGTGATCCCCTCGATCTCCTTCAGCGCCTCGATCGTCATCGAGGAGAGAGCGACCTCGTGGACGTGGAAATGGGAGAGCGACCCGTCCTCGAGCGGGTTCGACTCGTAGCCGGCCTTCTGCAGGTTGCGCTCGTTGAAGGAGTCGGTGTTGACGATGACCGTCGCGCCCTTGGGCAGGTCGGCGACGTTGACCTTGAGCGCGGCCGGATTCATCGCAACGAGGACGTTCGGCTGGTCGCCCGGCGTGAGGATGTCGTGGTCCGCGAAGTGGACCTGGAAGCCCGAGACGCCGGGCAGCGAACCGGCCGGAGCGCGGATCTCGGCCGGGAAGTCGGGGAGGGTCACGAGGTCGTTGCCGAAGACCGCGGTCTCGCTCGTGAAGCGGTCGCCGGTGAGCTGCATCCCGTCGCCGGAGTCGCCGGCGAAGCGGATCACGACCCGGTCGAGACTCTCGACGGGCTTGGCCTTTGCCATGTCCGAGGTATAGCGCACGCAGCGGAGCCGCCGCGTCCCCCGCCCTACTCAGCTTCCGCGAGGAGAGCGGCGAGGTCGAGCCGCTGGGTGAACATCGCGACGCGCTCGCCGTCTTCGGACCGCGGCCAGTCGTCGCGCGGGCGGTCGCGGTAGAGCTCGACCCCATTCCCGTCGGGGTCGCGGAGGTAGATCGCCTCGCTGACGCCGTGGTCGGAGGCGCCCTCGAGCGAGATGCCCGCTTCGAGCACGCGCCGCACGGCCTCCGCCAGCGTCTTCCGGTCCGGGAAGCGAACGGCGACGTGGTAGAGCCCCGTGGTTCCAGGCGGAGGCGGCGAGCCGCCTTTCGACTCCCACGTGTTCAAGCCGATGTGATGGTGATAGCCGCCTGCGGAGATGAACGCCGCCTGCTCGCCCATGCGCGCCTGCTCCTCGAAGCCGAGCACGTCGCGCCAGAACGCGAGCGCGCGGTCGAGGTCCGCCACCTTCAGGTGGACATGGCCGATGTCGACGCGCGGGTCAAGGACGCTCACGGGGAAACGATAGCCCTCTGAACTCGGCTCCTCGGCCAGGTGTTGTGCCGTCCACTCGCCGGCGACGGATCCGGCGAGGCCGGCCTCGGCGACCTCGTCCGGCCGCCTCCGCCTGGTCAGTCCCTCAGGTGGAACTCGGCCCAGAGCGGGTAGTGGTCGGAGATGCGAGCCTCCTTCTCGGATTGCTTCACGTCCACGAGGAGGTGATCGGTCCAGATGAACCCGCCGGAGTCCTCGTACCGCAGTGTGAGGGCCGAACGCTTCCCCTTCGTGAACCAAGCGATCTGGTCATAGAAGGAGTGGAGGCCTTTCGTCTCGCCCACCGTGCGCGGGACGTCGAGGAGCTTGTCCGGTGGGGAGAGGCCGTACTCGATGACGAACGCGTTCCAGTTCGCGTCGCCGACGCGGTCGATGTTGAAGTCACCGAGCGCGATCATGTTGCGGTTGAAGCCGTCGGGGTCGTCGGCGTGATCGGCGAACCACTTTGCGATCGCGCGGATCTCGGGCGTCCGGTCGTCCGGCTCCGTGCCCCAGAGAATGTGGAGCGAGACGAGCGTGAACGCCTTGCCGGCCGCACCGAAGCTCACGCTGTAGGGGGTGCGGGCGAACTGGCGCCGAATGATCGCGTCGGCCGACCCGAGCTCCTCCTCGGGAATGACGATCTCGCCGGCGAGCCCGCTCGGGCGGACACGGCGGAGATCGAAGACGAACGCCAGGCGCTCGACGTTCCCCGGCGTGCCCTCCGTGACGTCGGAGACGACGAAGCCCCAATCGGGACCGAGCGTCTGCATGAGCAGCCGGAGCGCCTCGAGGTTGCGTTTCACCTCGACGAGGGCAACGACGTCAAAGCGGGAAATGACCTCAGCGATGCAGCAGAGATCCTCGAGGTTCCGCTTGGGGTCGTCGTCGGGGGTCGCCTGCCAGCGCTTCGTGATGCGCGCGAACTGACGGATGTTCCAGGTGCCGATCAGCAGATTGCGGTCGACGACCTTGGCGGGGATCGCCGCGTCCAGCCTCGCCGTCAGCTCTTGCAGAACCTGGAGCGAAACATCGGGGGGAGCGGGCAGTCCGGCGCTTGCGGGCGGGAGGTGCATCGGCTACTGGGGCCTTCGACAGCTCATGGAGTTCACCGGGTCAGGTCCCTTTCTCTGGGCTCGGGGTCCCAGGGGCGGACTGGACGAGCTCCTTCTTGTACGACTCCGTCTCGGCGCGCAGCCGTCCGAGCAGAAGCCCGGGCGTCAGGCCGAAGATCGCCGCGACGACGAGGCCGAAGGGATAGGCCTGGAGCGAGAAGATCTCCCCGACGCTGACCCCGTCGACGCCCGTCGTCGCCGTACCCCCAAGGCGCGTGAGGACGACGCCTCCCACCGCTGCGATCCCCGAGAGGACGGGGATCGTCTGCACGCGTACGAGCGCGAGCCCGTAGTCGTGCACTGCCCCCCGTTGCCCCTGTGAGGCTCCGTACAGCTCGGCGAAGAGGCCGACGAGCGCGCCCACGAGGTAGTAGGTGAGCGCGACCGCGATCGCGTCCTCGAAGTCGTCCTCGTCGAGAACGAGGATGGCGAGGCCGAGGACGCCGTCGATGACGATCGTCGCGTAGACGAGCGTTGCGAACAGATGGTTTCGGACCCGCACGAGGCGCTGGAAAAGGTCGTCTCGATAGCAGTTGAGGACGAACCGGATCTCGCGCAAGAGCGTCCGCCCCTCAGGCTTGTCCACGTCGCCGAGGATGTCCGCCATGTCGCGGCGCTTCTTGGGCTCGCCGAGGATGCGGCGAAGCTCTTCGAGAAGAGAGCCTGCGCCGTCGACCGGTGTCTTTTCGAGGCGGCCGTCGTCGTCGACGGCGTAGGCGTAGAGCGACTCCCTCGGCTCGGCTTGGAGTATTGCCTCTTCTGCGCGGTGGAGGAGGCGCCAGAGGCTGATGTACCCGGAACCGCCGAGCCAGCGAAGCGGCGATCCGGTCGAGCCGCCCGAGGCCGGCGGGTGAAGCTCCGTCTCGAGCCGCTGGGTGAGTCGGCGGGCCTCCTCGAGAGCCCCTGTGCGAGTCCTCTCGATCGCACGGTCGCCCGCCACGGGCAAGCTCGGCGAAGGCGGGCTCGAGGGCGCGATCGTGGGGTCCGACTCCAGCGCCTGGAGCCGGGACTGGAGCGAAGCGAGGCGGACCACGAGCTCGTCGTAGGCGGCCGCGTCGGCCGTCTCCACCTCTGCGAAGCCGCGCAGGACGAGAAGCGAGACGATGAGCCAGAGCGCGACGGCGACGAGCACGGCGGCGAGGACCTGCTCGAAGGCGTTCTCGGTCGGCCAGTCCGCGAAGTAGAAGACGGCCATCCAGACGGCGATACCGCTGGACAGGGTCACGAGTCCGGCGACGAGCGCCGGACCGCCTGCGCGCCTGAGTCCGGAGAGCTTCATGCGAGCACTGCGACCTCGGTCTGATCCGCGCGCCCCTGGACAGGGGATGTACGCACAGGAGGAGGCGGCGGCTCGGACCCGACCTCGTTCATCTTCTGGCTCCTCTCCAGACTGGCTGCGCTGATCGGCACGAGGATCATGTCAACTCCTTGCGAGAAGTCAAAGTCGGGGCGGCCTTTTCGGGACGTGTCCGCCGGCTCAGCCAGCCGAAGCCTTTCGCGGTCCGGGGAGCCGGGGGGAGCCTCACACAGGCAGCTCCTCCGCCGGCACCGTCGCCATCGCTCGCGGAGGCCTTGAGACGGCGATCCCAGCAACGGCCCAGACCACCACGGCGATCCAGTGGACGCCGATCACGTCGGTCTGGAGGCCGAGGAGGAGAACGGCCGCGAACGCGGCGGCGAGCCACGCCTCGCGGCGCCAGAGCCCGCGCAGAAGAGCGAGGCTCCAGAGCACGAACGCCGCCAGCCCCGCGATCCCCGCGTCCACGCCCAGCTCGGTGTATGTGGACTCGCCGGCCTTGATCTCGACCCCGGTTCTCTTGGCGACGACGCCGGCGTTCCCGAGGCCGTACCCCTGGGGATGGTCGATCACGGTCTCCAAGCCGTCGCGG